>JAEEGL015532057.1_pt1 | contig 70985 bp, 59 predicted proteins | sample 9134231 | NCBI WGS metagenome assembly JAEEGL01 (sample SAMN16246548, study PRJNA631951) | gut metagenome | biome: gut microbiome; feature: rumen; material: fiber-attached | host: Bos | place: Iran: Karaj | collected 2018-10
ACAGTTTTCACGCGAAAAATGAGCCGCAGAACAAGGAAGATTTGTGAAAGCATACTTTGTGTATGGTAAGCAAATCTGACGATGTTATGCGGCTTTGGCTTTCCGTGAAAACCAATACTGTCTTATGAATGACCGCCCAACTTTAACGGTTCCGGAGTTTTCTTATATCAGAACAAACCTGTAATCTTACCGCTGTCGTCAACATCGATGTTCTCGGCGGCAGGTTTTTTGGGAAGACCGGGCATTGTCAGTATATCGCCCGTAAGAACAACAATGAAGCCCGCGCCGGCTGAAATTTTGACATTTTTAACGGTTACATTGAACCCGACGGGAGCGCCGAGCTTTGAGGCGTCGTCGGAAAAACTGTACTGGGTTTTTGCTATGCATACGGGGATTTTATCAAAGCCGAGAGCGGTCAGCTGCTCAATCTGCTTTTTGGCGTTCGGCAGTATTGTAATATCGTCGCCGCCGTATATTTTCTGCACAACGGCGCGTATTTTATCCTCAATGGAGCAGTCGAGGTCATAGGAGAATGTAAACTCACCCTGTTCCTCGTCGCACAGTCTTACAACCTCTTTGGCGAGGTCTGTGCCGCCGTTTCCGCCTTCAGCCCATACTGTTGACAAAACGGTGTTTACGCCGAGTTCCCTGCATTTGTTTACTACAAACTCTATTTCCTTATCCGTGTCGGTCGGGAATCTGTTTACAGCGACCACGCAGGGAAGTTTATATACATTCTTTATATTGGAAACGTGTCTCAAAAGGTTCGGAATTCCCTTTTCAAGCGCTTCGATATTTTCATCGGCAAGCTGAGTTTTCGCAAGACCGCCGTGCATCTTGAGCGCCCTGACGGTGGCAACGATAACTACCGCATCGGGTGTAAGGCCTGCCATTCTGCACTTGATATCGAGGAATTTTTCCGCGCCGAGGTCAGCGCCGAAGCCTGCTTCCGTAACGGTATAGTCGCCCATCTTGAGAGCCATTCTTGTCGCTATAACCGAATTGCAGCCGTGAGCGATGTTCGCGAAAGGTCCGCCGTGAACAAATGCGGGTGTTCCCTCAAGGGTCTGAACAAGGTTGGGCTTTATTGCGTCTTTAAGAAGAGCGGTCATTGCGCCTACGGCTTTAAGGTCGCCTGCGGTAACGGGTTTGTCATCGTAAGTATAGGCGACAATGATTCTCGAAAGGCGTTCCTTTAAGTCCCTGATTGAAGAAGAGAGGCAGAAAACAGCCATAATTTCGCTGGCGACCGTAATATCGTAACCGTCCTCACGCGGAACACCGTTTGCTTTTCCGCCAAGACCGTCAACAATGTTTCTCAGCTGACGGTCGTTCATATCAACACAGCGCTTCCAGATTATTTTACGTACATCTATGTTAAGTGAATTGCCCTGCTGAATATGGTTGTCAAGCATAGCGGCAAGAAGATTGTTAGCGGCTCCTATAGCGTGGAAGTCGCCGGTAAAGTGAAGGTTAATATCCTCCATGGGAACAACCTGGGCGTATCCGCCGCCCGCGGCTCCGCCTTTAACACCGAAAACGGGACCGAGAGACGGCTCCCTGAGTGCTACCGTAACATTTTTGCCTATTTTTCTCAGTCCGTCGGCAAGACCGATTGTTGTAGTGGTTTTACCCTCGCCCGCGGGTGTGGGAGTAATCGCTGTTACAAGAATCAGTTTGCCGTTTTTGCGGCTGTCGTCATCCAGTATGCTCAGGTCAACCTTCGCCTTGTATCTGCCGTACTGCTCGATTTTTTCCTCATCGAGATTTGCCGCTTTCGCAATCTCGGTTATGGGTTTCATCTTGCATTCCTGCGCAATTTCAATATCCGTTTTATAAGACATAGCAATCTCCAATCAATTCATATTTAAAGCGGCAGTTTCCCGCCGCTTGATATTTTATTTCTGAGGTCCGTTGAAACCGTTCGCTTTCTGGAAAGCGTCAATCTTTTCAATAACGCCGAGTACAACGTCAAAGCCGTCGCCTACCGTTTCCTCTTCAAAGCGCTCGGGCATATCGCGCCAGGTGTGGTAATAATATGTGAGAACGGGATTCTGCGCGGCAAAGGTTACGGATTTTATACCCGCCTTTGTCATGGGAGTACTGTCGCAGCCGCCGACGGGGTTGTGAATACAGCCGTTTGTTTTGCTTTCAATTCCCAAATCCTTGAAGGTGTCCTTGAACATCTGCTCAAGGTCCTTGTCAAAGCGTGTGAACTGCCAGTCATCCTTTATAACAACTTCAAAATAATCCTTGTCGGCAACGGAGTCGATGTTTATATTCCAGGCGTTTTTAAGAACATCCTCGCCCTTGTGGTTGCGGCAGAAAGCCATTGAGCCCCTGAGACCCGCTTCCTCGGAACCGCAGTTAAAATCGATTATACGGCAGTTCCTGGGCATCTTATCGGGGTTTTCCTTGAAGTATTTGATAACTTCGTAACTCAGAGCAATACCCGAAGCGTTGTCCATAGCGCCCCTCGAGGCGTTTCTCGGGTCGGGATCCGCCCACATCACAACAAAGCAGGAGCCGATTGCCGTAACAACGGGAAGAAATAAGAGAATGTCATTGAAAATATGGAAGCCCTTTGACGCGCAAAGATTTACAGCCCACTCGGCTTCATGTGCGTTTGCGATGCCTGCAACAGCCATAAAGATTGAAATGAAAGCCATAAGGAAGAAACATATTGCGCCGAACCCGACTTTGCCGTAAGTGGCGATTATTCCGAGAATGGGCTTATCCCTGAATTTATAAGCGTGCTCGGAATGTCTCCAGTTCCAGCTGGTGTCGGTATGACCGGAAAGAATAATGGTATAGTCATATTTGCCGTCCTCGGGCACCAACTCGCCGTAAACATTCTGCGAAATCTCCTGTTTGAAGAACATGTCGAACCAGGTTTTATAAAGGAAAACGCCTAAAATAAGCCAGCATATTACCACAACCGAGAACAGAGCCATACCGACCCATACATAATAGTTGAAAAGCGCGAAGTATGTGAGTATGCTGAGAATTATTCCCGCGTAACCCGCGTAAGGTATGCCGCCGATTGAAGCCCTGGGTGAAACGGTAAACTCCTCTTTTGTGGGCTCAATTCCGATTTCGCGAAGCTTGTCTCCCATATACTCGGCAAACTTTTTCTCGTTGTCCGAGCCGGGAAGTCTCGAACCGATTTTTTCGGAAGCATGTTTGATTATTTCATATGCTTCCTGAGCGTATTTTTTGCTGTTTTCTTTCATTGTCTCCTTACTCCTCCAGATTATTTATATAAGTTACTGCGGCGTTGGCGGCAATCGCTCCGTCTGACGCGGCAGTTACTATCTGCCTTAAAAGTTTTGTTCTGGTATCTCCCGCGGCGAATATACCCGCACTGCTTGTAACACAATCCTCGCCCGCGATTATATATCCGTTTTTATCAAGATTAACGGTATCGCCGAACGCAGAATTGTCCGGCAGAAGACCGATGCACACAAAAACTGCGTCCGTGCTGATTGTTTCTTCCTCCCCTGTTTCGATATTATTCAGAATTATAGATTCAACCGAGCCGGTCCCGTTTATCCTGACGGGAGTGCGGGAAAGAAGAGGAACAATCTTATCGTTTTTCATAACGGAATCAACAAGATATTTTTCAGCCCTGTATTCATTTCTTCTGTGAACAAGAAAAACCTTGCTGCATATATTTGAAAGATAAAGAGCGTCCTCCAGAGCGGTGTTACCTCCGCCGATTACAACAGCGGTTTTATCTTTGAAAAACGAGCCGTCGCAGTTTGCGCAGTAGGATACTCCCCTGCCCGAAAACTCGTTTTCACCCTCAACGCCGAGTTTTCTTCTTTTAGCGCCGTTAGCGATTATTACAGCTTTTGTTACATAGGCGTTCTGATCGGTAATAACGGTTTTGAGATTTCCGTCGTTTATAATTGACAGAACTTTCTCAAAATTGAGCGTCGCTCCAAAGCCGATTGCCTGCTGATAAAGATTGTCGGCAAGCTCCCAGCCCGCTATTTTTTTAACCGAAGGGTAGTTTTCAATTTCGCTTGTGGAAGTTACCTGACCGCCGTATGTGCTCTCCTCAAGCAAAAGGCATTCAAGACCCGCTCTGCAGCCGTAAACGGCGGCTGAAAGCCCCGCGGGACCCGCCCCGATGATTATAAGATCATACATAGTTTGTCATCCTTAATAATGTATATTTAAAGTATAATTTTTTAATAAAAAAATGTCAACCTGAATTGACTATATTTCAATTATTAAATAGGAATTATCTTCGTTCATAACCATCGCGCGAAGTGTTGTGTAAGGTATTGAATTAACAACACTTTCTTTTCCCGGATGATAGTGCCCGCTGTAAACGTGAGTTACATTTCCCGCGTCGCTGATAATTGAATTGATAAGCACCGCGTTTCTGACAATATGGTGGCACTCAACCGAGTAATCAAGGCATTGATGAATAAAGACAATGCAGTTCTTTGATTTGTCTGAAAGTTCACTTTTAAACCATTCCAACTGCGAATCGGGAACATAGGAGTTCGTCCAGTCATTGGCGGGCGGAAGGTGCACAGTGCCGTCATCATCGCAGCAGGCATCGAGCAGAATCAGTTTAGTGCCGCCGAAATCCATTGAGAGAGGGGCGATTGAAAAACCCGATATTTCGGCGTAATCCCCGGCTGTAAATATTTCGCAGTCGTGGTTACCCAAAATAAGAGAAAACGGAATTGAGTAGCTGTTTATCAATTCGGATATTCTTATTAAATTGTTTCTGTTTTTCTCGCTTTCGGGCTCATAATGGAGTAAATCGCCGAGGCAGATTACCTGCTCAACATTACGATTTTTGAAATCATCCATCATTTCTTTAATTTTGTTAAAAGATAATTCGGGATGTCTCTCATCCTCAAATGTAAGTCCGCAGTAATGGGAATCGCTGAAGATTCCGATTTTCATATAAATCACCTTTCTTATTATAACATAATAATTAGGTTTTACAATAAAAAACAGGCAGATTAACCGCCTGTTTTCTGTAATATTTTATTCGGTTTCATCCATATTGTCGGAAACGGTCTGCTGAGTTATTTCATCAGCCGGCTCGGATTCAGCCGGAACCGGTATAACCGCGGGCTCCGGTTCGGGTTCTCCGTTCATTATTCTGCGGAACTCGTCACCCTCGATTTTTTCTTTTTCGAATACTCTCTGAGCGACCGCCTCAAGTTTATCCATATGCTCGGTAAGAATAGTCTGAGTGCGGCTGTATGCCTCATTGATGATTCTTTCTATTTCGGCGTCGATTTCGGCGGCGACCTTTTCGGAGTAATTCCTGGTGTGGCCGAATTCCTTGCCGAGGAAAACCTCATCGTTGCCCGAGCCGAACGAGATGGGACCTAACTTTTCGCTCATACCGTACTTTGTAACCATCTTCCTCGCTATATCGGTAGCGCGCTCAATGTCATTGGAAGCGCCCGTTGAGATATCGCCCATTGTGAGCGCCTCAGCCACTCTGCCGCCGAGAAGAGAAACAAGGGAATCGAGCATTCCGTTTTTGGACTGGTAGCTTTTATCCTCCTGCGGTCTGTGAAGCGTGTAACCGCCCGCGAGTCCGCGCGGAATAATCGAAATCTGCTGAACGGGATCCTCGTTTTCAAGATAGAAGCTCGCAACGGCGTGACCCGCCTCGTGGTAAGAAGTGAGTTTCTTCTCTTTTTCGTTCATCTTGTGAGATTTCTTTTCGGTGCCCACAAGAACTTTTATAGTCGCCTCATCAATCTCAGCCATGGTGATAGCCATCTTGTTTCTTCTCGCAGCGAGAAGAGCGGCTTCGTTGAGGAGGTTTTCAAGATCGGCGCCGGTAAAGCCGACGGTTGAATGAGCGACATTTTCAAGATTGACATCGGGGCCGAGGGGCTTGTTCTTTGCGTGAACCTTAAGCACTTCCACCCTGCCTTTAGCGTCGGGATAATTGACAGTAACCTGTCTGTCGAATCTGCCGGGTCTCAGAAGAGCTGGGTCGAGTATATCCGGGCGGTTGGTGGCGGCTATAATGATAACGCCTTCATTCGCTCCGAAACCGTCCATTTCAACAAGCAGCTGGTTTAAGGTCTGTTCTCTTTCATCGTGACCGCCGCCCATACCTGCGCCTCTGTGGCGGCCTACGGCGTCGATTTCATCAATGAATATAATTGAAGGTGAATTTTTCTTTGCCTGGTCGAAAAGATCGCGCACACGCGAAGCGCCTACACCGACATACATCTCCACAAAATCCGAGCCGGAAATTGAGAAAAACGGAACATCCGCTTCACCCGCCACCGCTCTTGCGATAAGTGTTTTACCCGTGCCGGGAGGGCCTACAAGCAGAACGCCTTTTGGAATTCTCGCGCCGAGTTTGTTGAATTTGTCGGGCGCCTTGAGATATTCCACTATCTCCTGCAGTTCCTCTTTTTCCTCATCCGCTCCCGCGACATCCTCAAAGGTGGTTTTGCGCTTTTCATCCTTTACCATTTTGACCTTCGCCTTGCCGAAGCTGATGGTTCTGTTGTTTTCCATATTGATTGAATTGTTCATTCTGCGGAACATAATTACCGTAATGACCGCAAGGAATACAATCATGGCGAAGGTGGGAAGAACGCTCAATATCCACTGGTTTGTTGAGCCGGAAACATAGTCCGCCTTGATTATTTCGCTTTCGTTTTTCGCGTTTTTGTTGTGTTCCATAACGGATTTATGAACATCGTCAATAAAAACGCTCACGCTCGGCACGCTGTAGTTTTTAGGGGTTTTGCTGTCCTTTGTGTAGTAAGTCAGAGCGCCGTTGCTTACATTGAGACTGTACGAAGTGACTTCGCCTTTTTCAAACAGTTCAATAATCTGGTAATACTGTGTTTTTTCGCTCTGTTTTGAATCAGCGAAAAAGGAAATGCCCAGTATTATCAGTAACGGAATAAGAATATAAGGCAGAATATTAATTATTTTTTTCACGGGCGGTTTCTTGTTTTTATCGTTATCCAAAAGCTTATATCACTCCTTTGAGTTATTCTCGTAAATCTCTCTTTTAAGAATCGCTATAAAAGGAAGATTTCTGTATTTTTCATCGTAGTCAAGGCCGTAGCCGATAACAAACTCATCTTCAATAACAGCGCCGACATAATCGGGAACCACGCTGTCGATTACCCTCGCCTTCGGCTTGTCAAGCAATGTGCATATTTTAAGGCTGGCGGGGTTCCTTTTGAGCAGAATTGAGGTTATATAACTCAATGTTCTGCCGGAATCGAGAATGTCCTCAACTATAAGAACATCCATATTCTCTATATCGCGGTCAAGATCCTTTACGATTTTTACAACGCCCGTTGAATGAGCGCCCTCATAGCTGGACGTAGCCATAAAATCTATGGTGAGAGGTATCTTTATTTCTCTCATAAGGTCGGTCATAAACACAACCGCGCCTTTTAACACCGATATAAGTAATAAATTTTTACCTCTGTAATCTTCGGTTATTTTCGCACCGAGTTCTTTAACAACGGAATGAAGTTCTTCTTCGCTTATAAGAACTCTCTCGGCGTCATTGAGCATTTTAATCCCTCCGTATGATAAATTCGGTTATATTTACTGTATCGGATGTTACGGCGCATCTTTCGTCAACACCGAAGCCCTCAACAAAAACAATGCCGTCATCATCCCTGCAAATAATAATATCGTCCCTTTTTTCAACGGGAACACCGTTCTCGTTAAAAAGTTTTTTCAGGGTTTTGGTGCAGTTCCTGCCCGCGGGTCTGAATTTATCCGATTCTTTTCTTGCCGTCAATAAAAGATTGCCTTTGATTTTATCGCTGTCAACTGTTATTTTGAGGCAGCTGCAGCCGTCTTGCGTTTTTGAATCATCAACGGTAACAACGGCGTTATGCAGTATGTTTTTACCGTAAGAACATTCATATTCCCAATAAGACTGACCGGTAAAATCGGGAAAATCAATGTATCCTTTTCTGCATCTTACAAAGACACCGTTTTTTATCTGAGTCAGTCCGCCGGATGTCAGAATCGACTCGATTTTTTTGTAATCATTATATTCGGGAACAACGCCCGTTTCGGCTGTTATGATTTTTCTGATAAGTCTTTTCCTGACCGCAGTGTGATAACTGTTTAACAACTGCGCGTTATATATGCCGCCGTCTCTTATTTTTAAGAAAACGTCCTCAACGGCGTTCTCTATATAATCCTCATCCTCGTTGAGCGATGTAATGCACCTTTCGGCGGATAATTCAAAGGAAGAATTGATTTCCTTTAACTGAGGAATAACATTTAAGCGGATTCTGTTGCGCGAGTATTCTGCGTCAAAATTGGTTTTATCGGTAACAAAAGGAATATTATTAATATTACAATACTCTTCAATCTCAGCGCGTGAACAGTTGATGAGCGGTCTTATGATATTATCACGCACGGCAGGAATGGAGCAAAGCCCTTTAAGCCCCGACCCGCGTGTGAAATTAAAAAGAAAAGTCTCTGTTCGGTCGTTTAAATTGTGCGCTGTTGCGATTTTTCCGTTTTTGCAGACGGAACCCAGATACTCATATCTTAAGCGTCTGCCGCATTCTTCAAGCCCTTCGCCTGTTTTTGCCGCCTCTTCGGGAACATTGATTCTTTCGCGCAAAAGCTCAACACCGAGTTTCTTACACTGTTCTTTAACAAAGCGTTCGTCATCATCGGCTGCTTTCCCGCGGATGCAGTGATTGACATGCGCGGCGAAAACATTGAAATTGAGTTCTTCTTTCAGTGAAAGTAAGGCGTAAAGAAGCGACATTGAATCGGCGCCGCCCGAGAGAGCGACACATATATTATCGCCGGGTTCAATCATATTGAAGTCGGCAACGGTCTGCCTGATTTTACATATCATTGTGGATTTTCTCCTGAGCGATAAACAGCGTGTGCTCTGCGTCCCAGTTAAAGTTGACCGTTCCCGTTTCACCGTGACGGTTCTTGGCGACTATTACCTCAACAGTTTTCGGCCCGGTTGCCTCCTCCTCGGGAACCTGCTCTTTATCGTCTTTTTCGTTTGCGAAATACTCTTCACGGTAAAGCAAAAGAACAATGTCGGCATCCTGTTCTATTGAACCCGAGTCACGAAGTTCGGAGAGCAGAGGACGGTGGCTTTTTCCGCGCCCCGCAGAATCACGGTTAAGCTGTGCGCAGCAGATAACGGGAATTTTAAGATCCTTCGCCATCATTTTGAGACTTCTGGTAATTTCACTTATCTCGTTTGCCTTGTTTTCGGCTCTCCTTGAGGGATTTATAAGCCCGAGATAGTCAACAATCACAACTTCAACGCCGCCGAGTTTTCTTGTTCTCGCTTTCATTTCATTTACGGTGATGTTTGAAGTGTCGTCAAAATAGAGTTCGCAATCATTCAGAACAATGGCAGCCTGTTTTAATCTTTCCCATTCATCAAGCTCAATATTACCGTTTCTCATTTTCTGGCTGGAGACTCTCGCTTCCGTTGAAAGCACCCTCTGAGCGAGCTGTTCCTTACTCATTTCGAGTGAGAAAAACAGTACTTTTCTTTTACCGAGAGCGGAAACATTCCTTGCGATATTCAAAGCAAAACTTGTTTTACCCATGGCAGGTCTCGCGCCTATGAGAATAAGGTCGGATTTATTGAGACCGGTCAGTATGCGGTCAAGATCCGAATAACCTGTTGTATATCCTTTATATTTGTCTTTATCCTCGCTGGTAAGTTTTGTTAAAGTATCAAAAACCTCGTGGGTAATGATTTTGATGAGTTTTGTCGGCTCGTTGATGCTGACGCCCTGACGGATGTTATATATCTTCTGCTCCGCGTCATCCATTAATTCGCCCGCCGATTTCTTTTGTGAATCGGCATCTTCGATTATCTGGCGCGCAACATTGATGAGCGAACGGATATATGATTTTTCTTTTACGATTTTGATATAGACATCGACATTTGCAGTCGACGGAACCATCTGCGAAATCTGGAAAAGATAATCCCTGCCGGCAGTGTTGTCAAAATCGCCGTTTTTTACAAGCTCATCCAGTACAGCGAGAGGGTCAATCTGCCCCCTGCTGTCAACAGCAAGAATGGCTGAGAAAATTGCCTGATGCTGAGGCATATAAAAGTTCTCGCTTTTGAGGTGTGTGCTTACTACCGGAAGGCAGGAGGGATCAATAAGAATGCTGCCAAGAACTGCCTGTTCGGCTTCAAGGCTGAAAGGCAGTTCGCTGTTGTCGGCAGATTTTATAATGTTATCGGGCATAATTATCCTCCGTCAGTCGGTAACAAGAACAAATATTTTGGCTGAAACTCCCTGAGGGAATTTGATTTCGGCTTCATAAGTGCCGCAGTTTTTGATATCTTCCGTAATTATCTTATGGCGGTCAATGTCAACCGAATACTCTTTTTTCAGCGCTTCGGCAATATCCTTGTTTGTTACGGAGCCGAAGAGTTTGCCGTTCGCTCCCGCTTTCGCGGTGACCTTAACGGTTTTACCCTCAAGTATCTTCGCGCTTTCCTTCGCGTTTTCAAGTTCGACTGCAAGGCGGTGTTTTTCAGCGTTCTCTCTGTTTTTAAGTTCGCTGAGCGCCTGCGAATCCGCCTGGCTCGCTATTTTACGCGGAAAAAGGAAATTGCGCGCGTATCCGTCGGAAACATTTACAAGTTCGCCCTTTTTACCGAGTGATTTTACATCCTGAAGAAGTACTACTTTCATGATCTCTCTCCTTTATATCAGTTGTTGGTGTTATCGTCAATTATTCCGCAAATCTTCTCAATCACGGAATCGATTGTTTCGTTTTCCATCTGAGCCGCCGCCATTGTCTGGTGACCGCCGCCTCCGAGCGCTTCCATTATAATCTGAACATTTACCTCACCGTAGGATCTTGCGGAAACGCATACCTTTGAGCCCGATTCAAACAGAACGAATGAAGCTTTTACGCCCTCGATATTGAGCATTTCGTCCGCCGCCTGCGAGCAAATAACCCTGAGTTCATCGCTCCGGAAATCCGCAACGGAAAAGGCACAGTTCTTATATTTTTTTGAAAGGGAAATAATCTTGTTTTTAAGTTTGTAGTTTTCAAAAGTATTTGCGAACATTTTATGAACCCTTACGGTGTCCGCCCCGTTTTTGCGAAGGAAGGCAGCCGCCGAAAAAGTCCTGACTCCGGTGTTGAGAACAAAATTCTTGGTGTCGAGCATTATTCCCGAAAGCAGCGCCTCGGATGTAAGACTGTCCATTGCAACATCCGTGCCCATGTATTCAAGCAGTTCCGTTACCATTTCACAGGCGGAGGAAGCGCCGGGATCGTGATAAAATACTGTTGCGTTGTCAATGAAATTGACCGATTTTCTGTGATGGTCTATTACTACAACCGTAGAAGCGGAATTATATAATTCGGGGAATTCCACATAATTCTTTATATGTGTATCAACCACAACAAGCAGAGTTTTTCTGCTCATAAGATTAATCGCTGTCTGCTCGTCGATGATTGAAACATTCTGGTTTTCATCATCAAGTATTCTGTCAATCAGCGCGGGGCAGATGGTTTTATTTTTATCGGTAACAATAAACGCGGGCACATCGGACGCCTCACAGGCGCAGCATACACCGAGAGCGGCGCCGATTGCGTCGAGGTCCGGCGATCTGTGACCAATAACAAGAACGTTGTCGCTGCCCTCAATAAGTTCCCTGAAGGCTGAAGCGATAATTCTTGTTTTGACTTTGCCCTGTGATTCAAAACTCTTTGAAACGCCGCCGAAGAACTGAAATGAATCGTTGCTGGAAACCGCCGCCTGGTCGCCGCCTCGCCCGAGAGCCATTTCAAGGGCGTTTCTCGCTCCTTTTTCGCACTGGATAAGAGTATCGCCGTCGGACACGCCTATTGAAAGCGAAGCGCAGGAATTATAGTTTTTATACTTGATATCCCTGACCGAGTCGAGAATTGTGAATTTTTCCTCAATCATTTTATCGACATCGGATTTTTCGGCAATAATAAAATACCTGTTTTCGCTGGTCTTTTTCATTATGCAGGTGAAATTGCCGACCCATTTTTCGATTTCGTTTTCAATCATACTGCGAATTTCCGCGCGTTCGCTGTCTCTGAAATCGTAACGGGTGTCAAGTATATTATCCGATTCAATCATTATAACCCAGGGCTTTGAATCATAATATTTTTTTTCAATCTGTCGAAGGTCGGAGTTATCGATAAAGAAAAGTATATAACTCTGATTTCCCTCAAACTCATAGGAATTGGAATAAACCGTATATGTTCTGTCGTTTACGAAAACCGCTGACTGATCCGAGTTGATTATCTCATATAAATCCTTTCCGTTGAAATAAGAATAAACATTCTCCTCAACCGTCGGAAGGTTGCCTATAACTCTGTTTAAGAACTTTTCGCTGCACCACTGAATTGCGCCGTCCTCGGAGCAGACAACAACGGGGAACGGAAAATCGTTTAAAACATTGCTGTCTGTGCAATCGAGCTTACCCATAAGACGGAGCATATACTTTCTGCTGTTTTTGAGGTAGTGTCGCTCGCTCGCTATAAGATAAACAATAACCGCGATAAGCAGCAGCGCCTCTCCGGCGGCTATGAACAGCGGAATATTGGAATCAGATTTAATGAACGCGGTAAAGGCAACAAAAACCGCAGCCGCGACTACAGCCGCAACCGTAACAGCATTATTACGCCTTACCCGGTTATTCATTGAATCACACCTCCAGAATCAAAGGTAACACCATCGGATTCCTTTTTGTTTTCTCGTTAACATAGCGGAAGACCGTATCTCTTACACGCGATTTTATTGCGTTTATGTCTGAAATATCGTTGTCACAGCAATAGTAAATCGCTTCCTCGGCTTTGTGTTTGGCCCCGTCTATAATCTCTTCTGAGCCCTTCACATATACAAAGCCCTTTGTTACAACCTCGGGTCCGTTAATAAGCTCACCGGATTGATAATCTATCGCGGCGCTTATAACGATTATGCCGTCTTCGGCAAGACGCTTTCTGTCCTTGAGAACAACGTTGCCTATGTCCCCTACACCGTTGCCGTCAACAAGAATTCTGTCGGCGGGAACGGAAGCGCCCTGTTTTATTGAATTCTGCGTAAGTTCAACAACCACGCCGTTGTCGGCGATAAATATATTGCTTCTGTCGAGCCCGACGCTCTCCGCGAGCAGCGCGTGCTTGAACATATGCTTCTGCTCGCCGTGAACGGGAATGAAATATTTCGGCTTTACAATGCCCATCATAAGTTTTAACTCTTCCTGACAGGCGTGACCGGAAACGTGAACATCATACATCTTTTCATATACAACTTCCGCGCCGAGTTTCATAAGCTCGTTTACAACATTGCCTACGGTTTTCTCGTTGCCGGGTATGGGAGTAGCCGAAATAATAACATAATCGTTGGGACAGATTTCGACCTTTTTATGGTCTGAAAAAGCCATACGGGTAAGAGCGGACATCGGCTCGCCCTGGCTGCCCGTTGTTATAATGACAAGCTCCTCGGACGAGTATTTATTGACAAGGTCGCTGCTTACAAGCACATTGTCGGGAATGTTGAGATATCCGAGTTCCGAACCTATGGCGACAACATTTTCAAGGCTGCGTCCGAAAAGAACAACCTTTCTTCTGAGCGATTTCGCAACATTGATTATCTGCTGAACGCGGTGAATGTTGGAAGCGAAGGTAGCGACTATGATTCTTCTGTTGCCGGCTTTTCGGAACAGAGTCTCAAAAGATTCGCCGACCTTGCTCTCGCTTTCGGTGTAACCGGGTCTTTCGGCGTTGGTTGAATCGGAGAGCATACAGAGCACGCCCTCCTTGCCTATCTGCGCGAAACGGGCAAGGTCAATCATTTCACCGTCTATCGGAGTTGTGTCAATTTTAAAGTCACCGGTCTGAATGATTGTACCCGCCTCGCATTTTATTGCGAGAGCGAGGGAATCGGGAATGGAATGATTGACATGTATGAGTTCAACGCTGAATTTGCCGAGCTTGATTACATCGCCGGGCGCGCAGACATTGAGTTTTGCCTTGCCGAGTATTCCGTGCTCCTTGAGTTTTCCCTCAATAAGCCCTATTGTGAGTTTTGTGCTGTAAACGGGAATGTTTACTGTTTTGAGAAGATAAGCGAGACCGCCGATATGATCCTCGTGCCCGTGGGTAATAACTATACCCTTGATTTTATCGGCGTTTTTCGCAACATAAGTGAAATCGGGAATTACAAGGTCAACGCCGAACATATCCTGGTCGGGGAAGGAAAGACCGCAGTCAACTATGAACATATCGCCCTCATATTCATAGAGGGTCATATTCTTGCCTATTTCATTGAGACCGCCGAGAAAAGCGATTCTCACGGGCGAGGTCTGCTTCTGCTTTTTGCCCGGGGAGCTTTTTCTGCCTTTTGACTGCGCGGGCTTCTGCGCCTGACGGGCGGTCGCCTGATGTGCCTTCGTAAGGTTTTTTACTCTTCTTGTCTGATTGTTGTTCTGATTTTTGTTTTTGCTTTGTCTTGAATTTTTTACCTGCCGTTTATTCTGTAACGGCTCTTTTGATTTTTTATGTTCATTCTGAACATCGTTATTTTTTGCCATTTAATTATCCTATCGGCTTGATAAGCCGCCTTTCATTTTTTAAAGACACAAATCCGTTGAATTATTATTTTACTTTATTTTAATATAATAGTCAAGTTAATATTAATATTGATTTATTGATGAAATATGATATAATTGTAAAAAATCTTTTGGAGACATTATGAAAGAACTCAAACATGTTGATATATTCACTGACGGCGCCTGTTCGGGCAATCCCGGTCCGGGCGGCTGGGGCGCTGTACTGCGATACGGAAAATATGAAATTGAAATATCCGGCGGAGAAAAGCTTACTACAAACAACCGTATGGAACTCACCGCCCTTATTTCCGCTTTGAAAAAACTCAAGGAAAAATGCGAAATCACGATTTACACTGACTCAAAATATATAGCGGACGCTTTTAATGAGGGCTGGGTTTCCAAATGGATTCTCTCCGGATGGAGAAAAGCGGACAAATCCCCTGTTCTGAATGTTGAATTGTGGCAGGAACTTGTTGAGCTTATCAATGTTCACGAATTTGAATTAATATGGGTCAAGGGTCACGCGGGTCACCCGGAAAACGAACGCTGCGACAAACTTGCGACAACTCAGGCGGATTACTATTCAAAGGAATAAATAATTAACAGCGCTGTCAAAAGGCAGCGCTGTAATTGTTTATTTGACAACATCAACTTTGATAATGTTTGTTGTTCCCGAGATTTTAAGCGGAACACCCGCGGTTATAACAACCGTATCGCCGGGACTTACTATATCTATCTGTTTAGCGCAGTCAATGGCGTGAATAAACAGTTTGTTCTCGTCATCCTGATTGATTGACAGAACCGGGAAAACGCCCCAGGAAAGCGACAGCTGATGGAATGTTTTAATCTCCGGAGTGGAAGCGACAATCGGCTCGTTCGGGCGGAATTTCGATACTCTTCTCGCCGTTGTTCCCGATGTGGTAACCGCAATAATCGCCTTGCATTTAAGGTCGCGCGCGGTCGTGCAGGCGGCGTCGCAGATGGCGTTTGTAACATCGTTTTTGTCAACGTCATATCTTATTCCGCTGTACGCTTTCATCGCGAGAGCGTCGTGCTCCGCCTGCTCAACGATTTTAGCCATCACCTCAACAACTCTAGCGGGATGTTCGCCCATTGCCGTTTCGCCCGAGAGCATAACAGCGCTGGTTCCGTCAAACACGGCGTTGGCAACATCCGATATCTCAGCCCTTGTGGGAGTATAACTTGTAATCATAGATTCGAGCATCTGCGTGGCTGTTATGACCATTTTGCCCGATTGATAGCATTTTTTTATAAACAGTTTCTGTATTCCGGGAAGGTGCTCAAACTCGATTTCAACGCCCATATCGCCCCTTGCGACCATTATGCCGTCGGAGTTCTGCAGTATTTCATCAAAATTTCTGACGCCTTCAATATTCTCAATTTTTGAAATAATTCTGATTGAGTGCCCGCCGTGATAATCAAGGAGTTTTCTTATAGCTATAACATCCTCCTTGCATCTGACAAATGACGCGGCGACAAAATCAACATCCTGCTCTATACCGAACAGTAAATCCTGCTCGTCTTTTTTGCTGATATAGGGCATTTCAACATGGAAATTCGGTATGTTTATGCTCTTGTTGCTTTTGAGCACGCCGCCTTCAATAATATCGCAGACTATTTCCGTGTCGCTGTTTTCGGCAACCTTAAGAATGATTTTGCCGTCGTCCAGAAGAATGGTTGTTCCCTCTTTTACCTGTCTGCAGATACCGGGATATGTGAGCGCCACTCTATCGGAATTGCCCACGCAGTCATCGCCCGTAAGAACAATTTTATTCCCTTTTACAATTTCAACAGCGCCGTTTTCAACTGTTTTGATTCTTATTTCGGGACCCTTTGTGTCCAGCATAACCGCGGCGGGTATTTTCATTTCGTCGCGCACTTTTCTGAATGTGGCAATGGTTTTTGCGTGTTCTTCATAAGTGCCGTGCGAAAAATTGAGTCTCGCTACATTGAGACCGTTTCTGAGCATCTGCGAAATAACCTCTTCGCTGTTGCTCGCGGGTCCGAGTGTACATACTATTTTTGTTCTTCTCATAGTTTTTCCTCTTAAAAAATGATTTCGAATAATAATATAACAAAAAAATTTATTAGTCAATATTACATATTATATTGAATCGGTTTTTCAAGTGTGATAAAATGTAAAAAAACATCAAAAGGGGTAATAATATGTCGGTTAAAATTATTGTTGCGGGCGCGGGTCACGGCGGAATTGCAGCTGCCGCCATTCTTGCCCAGAACGGTTATGATGTAACCGTTTATGAAAGAGGCAAAGAAGGGACTCTCGGTTATGACTGGACCGATATTTTCGCGCCCGGCGCTCTCAAAATCGCGGGTATAGGTATGCCTCCTGAGGATAAATATGAATATAAGGAGAATATGACATTTTACAGCCCTAATATGAAGAAAGGGCTTCGTCAGAATGTCGCTCCCGACCAGCTTGAAATCAAGATGGAAAGGAAGGATATTTATTCTCTTCTTATAAGCCACGCGGTTGACTGCGGCGCGAAATTTGTTTATGAATGCAACATTGAAGGCCCCATTCTTTTCGGCAACCGTGTAGTGGGTATCAAAACATCAAAAGGCGATTTTTACGGCGACCTTGTAATAGACGCCGCGGGCATTGAATCCCCCGTTAAAATCAATCTTCCCGCCGTGTGCGGTATAGAGAAGGTTCCCGGCGAATTCAGCCAGTTCAACGTATTCCGCGCGTTTTACAACAGAGCAACCGACGAAGAAGTTGAGGACAAATATAAAGTCTGCCTTCTCCCCGGCGGCAATCTCGGTGTTGGCTGGATAGCGGCCGAAGAGGAATATTCCGATTTGCTTATCGGTCTTTTTGACAAGCTTACCGATGAAAAGGTAAACGAAATAGCAGAACTCTTCAGAAGCGAGAATCCCGTTCTCGGAACAGAGCTGAAGCGCGGCGGTCAGTATGTGAAAATCCCCGTTCGTCAGCCGCTCGCAATAATGGTGTGCGACGGTTACGCCGCAATAGGCGACAGCGCGTTTATGACAGTGCCTGTTATCGGCTCGGGTATTGCGAACTCACTCAAAGCGGCGAGAATCCTTGCCGATACGATTATTGCCGACAAATACAACTGCTTCTGTGTTGACACTCTCTGGGATTATCAGGTCAAATATTACAAAGTCCTCGGTTCCGGTCTCGCTCAGCTCGCCTGCGTTAAACTGCTTCTCACTCAGCTGACTCCCGATGAACTTGACTATATGTTTGAGTGCGGCGTTCTTACCGCAAAGGACCTCACAATCGGCGCCGACTCCACAAGTCTTGTTTCAATGATTAAAGTAAATCCCGCGGAACTTATCGAAAAGGCGAAGGGCGTAATCAAGGATCCCGTTCTGCTCAAAAAGATTCTGCTTACCGGCAAACGCATCGCTTCCGTTGTTACCGCTACAACAACAATGCCGCGCCGCTGGAACAGACAGCAGGTTTTCAAATGGGCAAAGCAGTATAAAATGTGCTTTCAGATTGACGGGTGATTAAATGGCACGATTTCAGAAATTATATGAATATGTTGACAGCGTCTGCGATAAACTCGGCGATGAGGCGTTAAAACAGGATTTCAGAAAATGCTATCTCAACACTCTTGAAACCACCGTACGTTATGACGATGACGGCAATGTTTTCATCATAACAGGCGATATCGAGGCGATGTGGCTTCGCGACAGCAGCGTTCAGGTAAGCCATTATGTACGCCTCGCGGGCGAATGCGAGGATTGCAGAAATCTTGTTAAACAACTGCTTGAACGCCAGTTTAAATATATTCTCGAAGACCCCTACGCGAACGCCTTCAACGAAAAACCGGACGGCACAGGTCATAAGGATATCACTTTTACAAAACCGATTGTTTTCGAGAGAAAATACGAGATTGACTCCTTGATATATCCTCTGTGGCTTCTGAATAAATATTACGGTTATACAAAAGATACTAATATTTTCAATGACCTGTTTTTTGAAACATATGGTGTAATTCTGAACACATTAATTGATGAACAGGATTATTTCAATAAATCGCCTTATTCGTTTATAAGACCGGATGACCCCGACGATTCCCTGCCGAACGAAGGAAAAGGCCCCGATTACAAATATACGGGGCTTGTGCGTTCCGCTTTCCGACCGAGCGATGACAGATGCGCCTATCCCTTCCTTATTCCGTCAAACCTGTTCATAATCGCTACCGTAAAACGCCTTAATGAAATATTATCGGGTCTCGGCATCGGCGGCAAATATATTGAAAAAGGCGAAACACTCCGCAGAGAAATAAGCGAGGGAATTGAAAAATACGGTACGGTTGACAGTGAATTCGGAAAAATTTACGCCTACGAAACCGACGGTCTCGGCAATTATCTTCTGATGGACGACGCAAATGTGCCGAGTCTTCTCTCACTTCCGTATCTTGATTACTGCGATAAGGATGACGCGATTTACCGGAACACCAGAAAGTTTGCTTTGAGTAAAAGCAATCCCTTTTATTATGAGGGAAGTTTCGCGAAAGGAATCGGCAGTCCGCACACTCCCGACCGGTTTATCTGGCATATTTCCCTTATAATTCAGGCGCTTACATCCGGCAGTGAAGAAGAAATAAAGAATATTTTTGAAATTCTGCGAAACACCACCGCTTCAACGGGGTTTATGCACGAAGGGTTTGACTGCGACAATCCCGATAACTACACACGCAGCTGGTTTGCCTGGGCGAATACGCTGTTTTCAATATTTATAATTGATTGCATAATATAACAAAAACGGCTTGTCCGAAAGGCAAGCCGTTTATTCTTTTAATTGTCGGAGAGAAGTTTTACGAGAACCGCTTTCTGCGCGTGGAGTCTGTTTTCGGCTTCGTCGAAAATCTCCTCTGCGTGTTCCTCAAACACCTTGGTTGTGATTTCTTCCTCTCTGTGCGCGGGAAGGCAGTGCATAACCATAACATCGGGCTTGGCTGCCGCGGTTACGGAATCGTTAATCTGATAGCCGCTGAACGCCTTGCGTCTTATTGCCGCCTCGCTCTCCTGGCCCATCGAAGCCCATACATCGGTGTAGAGAACATCGGCATCCTTTGCCGCTTCAAGAATATCGGTTGTGCAAAGGAAAGTGCCGTTTTCCTGCGCCCATTTCATAATATCCGCGTCCGGCTGATAGTCGGCGGGGCAGCCGATTGAAACGCTCATACCCATTTTGATACCGCCGACAATAAGGGAGTTCGCCATATTGTTGCCGTCGCCTATGTAGCAGAGTTTTTTGCCCTCAATAACCTTTTTATGCTCGCGAATTGTCATAAGATCCGCCAGCACCTGGCAGGGATGGCAGTAATCGGTAAGACCGTTAATAATCGGAATGGAGCCGACTTTCGCAAGAGTCTCAACCTCTTCCTGAGCGAAGGTTCTTATCATAATTCCGTCAAGGTAGCGCGACATAACCCTGGCAGTATCCTCTACGGGCTCTCCCCTGCCTATCTGTAAATCGTTGGAGCTTAAGAAAAGCGCCGAACCGCCGAGATCATACATACCGACCTCAAAGGAAACCCTTGTTCTTGTTGAAGATTTCTGAAAAATCATACCGAGGGTTTTGCCCTTTAAATAGTGGTGTTCAATGCCGTTTTTCTTTTCGTATTTAAGCTGGTCGGCAAGATTTAAAAGCTGTGTTATTTCCTGAGTGGAAAGGTCCGATAATTTAAGAAGATGTTTCATTGTTTTGTCCCCTCATATAATATTTATAAAACTTGAATAATTATACATTACAGTTATTCCGTTGTCAATAATTAATACTTGAATAAAATTCTTACGAGTATTAAAATAAAAAACGAGGTGAGATTATGAAAAATACCGCTCTGATTGTTTTATCATTGTTATTGATATTTCTCTGCGGATGTTCGGGTAAAAACGATTCCGGCAATACGGAAACCGTTACCGCTGCCGTGACCGAAAAAACGGAAAAACTGCCCGACAACGAATTTGACAACAAATTTCTTAAAATAGAACCCGAAGAATTATATCTCGGCTCGGAAGCGAGCATCACTTCAACCCTCAACAATGACGGCTCAAAATCAAGCGATTATATTTATAACAACAAAGATTTTTTTGAGACGGTTTATTATGATTCTCAGGGAAAAGCCACCGGCTACAGAAAAACCATGCTGGATTCCCAAGGCAGAAATAAATGTATATATACTTATAAATCCGACAAAACCTTTAATATCGCCTGCTTAAATGAATATGATTCGGAAGGTCTGTTTTACCGCTATTATTTTTATAATTCCGATTGCGAGCTTGTATGCTACCAGGTTGTTCTTTACGATGAAAACGGAATAGACACCGGTGTTGCTTTATATGATCTCGAAGGAAATATTCTTGACGATTTTCCCGATGAATTGAACTGATTATTAACAAATTGTAATAAATTTATTTATTAATTGATTTATAAAGATTTGTATGATAAAATACAATCGTTCAAAATACTTCTTTCATAATCAGGAGGAAAAAATGAAAAAGATTATCGCTTTATTGATTTGCCTTTCAACCGTTCTTGTTTTATTCGGCTGCGGCAAAAAAGACGAAACCAAAGACCTGCCCGACAATGTTACAACAACAGTTCTTTCGGGCGATTTCAGTAATATCTCCGTTGAAAAACCGGAAATTAACACAGAACTTGAAACTGTGGCGCGCGCCAACGAAAAAGGCGGCAAGGATGTTTATTACAACGTCGAAAACGACCCCTCAAAGTACGATTCCATTGTTAAATATGATAAAGACGGAAATGTAACTGAATACAATGTTTTTACCTATTATGAAGACGGTAAAAATCAGACCGTGAGAAGGTTTGACGGCGAGGGCAATTTCATTTCGGCTACTTCCTATGAATTTGACGAAAACGGATTAAGAACACACATTTATTATTACAATGCAGACGGTTCTCTCAGCTATTACGAAGAGGATATATATGACAAAGACGGCAATCTTATAGCCGCTCCCCTTATTGACACCGAGGGCAGAACTCTCGCCAAAGGCGAAAGACCCGAAACAACCAAAAAGTCGGAGACAACCACCAAGAAGGGCGAAACAACAACTAAGAAGGGTGAAACAACCACCAAAAAGGGAGAAACCACTACAAAGAAAACCGAAACATCAACATCCAAGCCTGTTTCAACAACCATAGTAAAAGCCTCTGAAACAACAAAGGGTGCTCAGTAATGACAGGGCTCAATGTATATTATCATTTAAAGCCCGGCAAAATGAGCGAGTTTATCGACTCACTCGTCAATAACAATATCGCGGACCTTTGCAGAAATGAGAACGGCTGCCTTCAGTATGATTATTTCAGGTCTCTTGATGACCCCGACAATGTTCTTCTGCTTATTGAAAGATGGGAAACACCCGAGGCGCAGAAGGTTCACACAACCCAGCCGCATTTCATTCTGCTCCAGGAACTGAAAGCAAAATTTGTTGAAAAAACCGAGTTTTTCAACTACGCCGAATGCAAATAAACAGAATCTAAAAACGCTGCATCGTTTGATGCAGCGTTCTGTTTTTATTCGATAACAATCTTATGGAAAACCTTTTTGCCTTTTTTGATTATGAACGAATCGGCGTTGATATCTTCGGCGCTGAATGAAGCGTAAACATCTGTTATCTTTTCATCATTGACCGAAATGCCGCCCTGCTCAATGAGTGTGCGCGCGTCTCTGCCGGATTTGGCAATCTGCGTTTTCAGAAGGAGATCAATCAGTTTTATTCTGCCGTCGGTAAAATCCCCGGCTGTAACTGTTGTTGTGGGCATATCGGCACTGTCCGCGCCGCCGCCGAAAAGCGCCTTGGCGGCGTTCTGCGCTTTTACCGCCTCCTCTTCGCCGTGAACGAGTTTTGTAAGTTCATAGGCGAGTATTTCCTTTGCCTTATTGAGCTGACTGCCCTCCCACGAATCCATCTCGTCAATCTGCTCGAGAGGCAGGAAAGTGAGCATTCTTATACATTTGAGTACGTCCTTGTCATCAACATTGCGCCAATACTGATAAAACTCATAGGGCGATGTTTTATCGGGGTCAAGCCATACCGCGCCCGAAACGGTTTTGCCCATCTTCTTGCCTTCGGAATTGAGAAGAAGAGTAATGGTCATTGCCTGTGCCTTCGCCTCGTCTTCCTCAAGGCCCATCTTTTTGCGTATAAGTTCCCTGCCGAAAAGCATATTGCTCCACTGGTCGTCGCCGCCGAACTGAAGGTTGCAGCCGTAGTGTTTGTAAAGATAATAGAAGTCGTAACTCTGCATTATCATATAGTTGAACTCAAGGAAGGAAAGACCCTTTTCAAGTCTAAGCTTGTAGCATTCCGCGGCGAGCATCTTGTTGACCGAAAAATATGGTCCGACATCCCTGAGAACATCAATATAATTTAAGTCAAGAAGCCAGTCGGCGTTGTTTACAAGAAGCGCCCTGCCCTCCGAAAAATCAATAAATCTGCTCATCTGCTTTTTAAAGCATTCAATGTTGTGATCTATCGCTTCTTTTGTAAGCATCTGGCGCATATCGGTTTTGCCCGAGGGGTCACCTATCATTCCTGTTCCGCCGCCTAAAAGGGCAATCGGTTTGTTGCCCGCCATCTGAAGCCTTTTCATAAGGCAAAGCGCCATAAAGTGGCCTACATGCAGACTGTCGGCGGTGGGGTCAAAGCCGATATAGAAGGTCGCCTGACCGTTATTGATTAAATCCTTTACTTTCTGTTCGTCGGTTACCTGGGCAATAAGACCTCTGGCAACAAGTTCATCATAAATCTTCATTTTCTTTTCCTTTCGGGTTTTATTTAAGCGCTTCTTTTAAAGAAACAAGCGCAAGCTTTGCGTCGTTGTAAAAATCTTCGCTTCCCGCCTCAACGGAGCAGGTTTCAACTCCGGTGGCAAGAAGACTGTCAATAAATACTTTCTGCGAAAAGCCGTCGCCGGAAGTGGGATAAACTCTTCTTTTATCTCCGCCAACGGGGTTGGAAGTGTGCGCGTGAACAAGAGTTCCTTTGTAATCCGTAAGACTCTCAATCGGCTCATCCATACATATCATATGGTAAACATCCGCGAGCACTTTCAGATTGTCAATCTTTAATCGTGAAATGCATTCAAAACTTTCTTTGACTGTATTGAAAATATTACATTCTTCAATTCTGAGCGGTTCTATAACAACCGTTATACCGTGTTCGCGAGCCATGGGGCAGATTATGTTTTCAATATCCCATTCAATCTCTTTTAATCCGTCTTCTGCAGTCATTGAGTCGGGAATTTTTCTCGCTCCGCCTGAACCGAATACAACCGATTTTATACCGAGAAGATCGGCTCGTTTAAAGAGTTTGTCAAGGTATTGTCTTATTCTGTCCTTATCGCTTTCGGGCCCCGCGAGTTTTATTTCACCGGGAATAAAACCGTTTGCTACGGGCATAGGCAGATCGATTTCTTTAAAGTGGGCAAGAAAAGAATCAAATTCGTCATCGTTTAAAGATGATATCGCTCCGCAGCCGCCTTCGCAATAATCATAACCGAGTTCTTTTAAAATTGCAATTCTTTCAATATTATTCGATATACAGGCGCCGAATTTCAATCAATCACCTCAATCCCAATATATTCCCGCATTCACAAGCATCTCGTGCGCGTTTTCAAGCTGAAGCTGAGTAATATTCGCTCCGCCCATAATTCTTGCAAGTTCCGCTTTTCTCTTTTCAAAATCGAGTACGGACACATCCGTAAATGTTTTATTGTCTCGAACGGATTTTTCAATTTTAAGATGTCTGTCGGCATGGGCGGCAATTGAAGCGAGATGTGTAACGCAAATAACCTGCCTGCCTTCTGAAACTTCCTTGAGTTTAAGGGCGATTTTCTGAGCCGCCTCACCGCTTACGCCCGAATCTATTTCATCAAATATGAGCGTTCCTATATCGTCCTTAGCTGAAATAACATTTTTAATGGCGAGCATTATTCTTGAAAGTTCGCCGCCGGAGGCGATTCTGGCTATCGGTTTCGGCTCCTCGCCGGCGTTCGCGCTGATTAAAAACTCTACCGAATCGGCGCCCTTTGAGGAATATGAGGCGGGTTCGATTTTTACCCTGAAATCAACATTCGGCATTTCGAGAAAGCGCAGTTCATCGGCGACTCTGCTTTCAAAAATTTTTGCCGCATCTACCCTTGATTTTGTAAGAACAGCCGCCTTTGTTTTTATTTCATCTGAGAACTTTTCAAGTTTTAATTCGAGTTGAGCGTATTTCTCATCGGAGAGATTTATGCTGTTTCTCTCATCTGTCATATTCTTTAACGCTTCAACGGCGAATTCTTCGGTTCCTCCGTATTTATGAGTAATTCTGTAAATCAGGTCAAGCCGTTCATCTACACGCGCCATCTCATTTTCATCAAAGCCGAATCTGTCCTGCAGTGTTCTGACTTCATTTAAAAGTTCTTCGGCGGCAATGCTGATTTCCGCGGCGTTTTCAGCGGATTCTTTCGCGTCATCCGAAAAACCGGATGCCGTCTTAAGCAGTTCGGCACAGGTTTTCATATTGTCGCAAAGCCCGTTGCTGTCATCGGAAGAAAGAATTGATAAACATTGCTCATAGCATTTTTTGACTTTTGAGGCGTTCTGAAACAGTGTTTTTTTCTTTGAGAGTTCCTCTTTCTCACCGATTTTTATATCGGCGTCCTCAAGTTCTTTTATCTGAAAATTGAGATAATCAAGGCGGTTTGCCTTTTCGTCCTCATCGGTATAAATCGCGTCCAGTTCACGCTTGGTTCTTACAAGTTCCGAAAAACAGGCTTTATATTCGGATTTAATTGAGTCATTGTCCGCAGTTCCGTCAATAAATAAAATATGCTTTTCGGGTTGGAGCAGCGCCTGACTGTCGTGCTGACCGTGAATATTTACAAGCAGTTCACCGAGCTGTCTGAGCATACCTACTGTGGCGGGAGAGCCGTTAATTCTGCACACATTGCGCCCGTCGGCGAAAATAGAGCGTGAAATAATAAGCGTCGTACCGTCGGGTTCGGCGCCGATTTCAGCGATTTTTTCAATGACATCAGCCGAAACAGAGGAAAAAACCGCGGTTACTTTGGCGGAATCCGCGCCCGAACGGATAAGTTCCCTCGATGTTCTTTCACCGAGAACAGCGCAGAGCGAGTCAATAATAATTGATTTACCCGCGCCCGTCTCACCCGTGAGCACATTGAAACCGCTTTCAAATTCTATTTCCGCGCTTTCTATGACGGCTATATTTTCTATTTTCAGACTTTCGAGCATTTTAAAACTCCGTGACTGTTATTTATTGAGAATGTTGTTTATTGATTCCTTCATTTTTTCGGCAGATTCCGCCGTTTTGCAAAGGGCGAAAATTGTGTCGTCGCCGGCTATTGTACCGACAAGACCTTCCCAGTGCATGGAATCGAGTGCGGCGCAAGCCGCCTGAGCCATACCTACATAGCACTTGACTGCCACCATATTCCCGGCGTTGTCCGCTTTGACTACCGAATGCTCAAATATGCTTTTATATTTGCCTATAAGTTCAGTTGTATCGCCCGTGTCAACGGCGTATCTGCTCACACCGCTGTCATCGGTTTTTTTGACAAGCCGCAGGTCCTTTATATCCCTGGAGATTGTCGCCTGAGTGGTCTTGAATCCGTTTTCATTGAGTTTTTCGAGAAGCTCCGCCTGAGTTGAAAGGGTGTTCTCCTCAATCAGTCTCAGTATCAATTCATGTCTTTTCTTTTTCATTTATTTAAGCTCCTTTCTGTGCGCTAACTTAGTGCTTAAAATATCAATAAAGTTATCGTTTTTGATTCTTATGAATTCCGCCTTGCTTTCGGCTCTTTCAACAACGGCTTTGCAGCCAGGTTCTATAATCATAAAGTCTTGACCGTCGAGCGATACTCTGAGGGGCTTGTCGGAATATGATTTGATTGTAACAACGCTGTCGGGTCTGAATATGATCGGTCTGTTAAACAGCGAATGGGAACAAACCGGCGTTAAAAGAATGCTTTCAAGTTCGGGGTCAACAACGGAACCTCCAGCGGAGAGCGAATAAGCGGTTGAGCCGGTTGGAGTGGCAACGAGAATACCGTCGCACAGGTAACTGTCAACCAGTTTATCGCCGAGATAGACATTTATTCCCTCCATTCTCGGACCGCTGTCACTGGATACATAGACATCGTTAATGCAGTAATCGCAGCTGAGTTCTTTTTCGCCGTTGAAGATTCTTGCTTTGAGAATAAGTCTTCTGTCGAGGTTATATTCGCCTGTAATCAGACATTTGAGCAAATCCAGCTCATGATCCTCAAGCCCCGCCATAAACGCGAGCCGCCCGGAATTAATTCCGAGTACGGGCTTGCCGAAGGTAACCGCCCTCTTTGCGACGTGAATAATTGTAGCGTCGCCGCCCACGGCTATAACAGCGTCGCTCTGTTTTACCGCCTCGTCTTCATTTTCGGCAAACGAGACATTTTTAAAGAGTTCATTATATTGAACGGGTAAAACGCATTCGGCGCCGAGTTCATTTAATTTTATACATATTTTTTCGGTTAATTCTTTTGCTCCGTCACGTGACAAATTAGGCAATATACTGTATTTCATAATTACTCCTTTCTGTCAAGAGCAAGATGAGATTCCTCCGACAGTGACTCTCCTGATTTATCGCATAAAAACTCGGGCGAGTCGCTTTTGCGGATATACATAAGATATTCGATATTCCCTTCGGGACCTTTTACCGGGGAATAATCTGTGCCGATTACGGAAAAGCCGTTTTCAAAAGCGAACGAGCATATATCGTCAATAACATCGGCGTGAACTTTTTTATCCTTCACAACACCTTTTTTATTCAGGTGCTCCTGCCCCGCCTCAAACTGGGGTTTTATAAGGCATACGGCTTCTCCCGAATCTTTAAGTAGTTCTCTCATAACCGGAATGATTATTTTGAGCGAAATAAAAGATACATCAACGCTCGCGAAGTCTATTTCATCGGGAATCTCATTTTTCGTGACATACCTGAAATTAGTTCTTTCAAGATTCACGACTCTCTCGTCACATCTGAGTTTCCAAGCAAGCTGACCGTAACCAACATCAACGGCGTAAACCTTTGAGGCGCCGTTTTGAAGCATGCAGTCCGTAAAGCCGCCGGTGGAAGCGCCTATATCCATACATACACAGCCGTCAAGTTTAAGACCGAAGCTTTTTACCGCCTTGTCGAGTTTCAGCCCTCCCCTGCTTACATAGGGATTTATATTGCCTCTGACCTCGATTTTATCCGCGGGCTTTACATCCGTGCCGCTTTTGAGAACTTTTATATCATTTACATAAACGCTGCCCGCCATTATCATCGCCTTCGCCTTTTCGCGCGATTCGGCAAGTCCCCGTTCAAAAACGGCAATATCCAGTCTTTTTTTGTCACTCATTGCCGTTATCCTTTCAGTATTTCGGAAATATATTTTTTCAAAGATTCGCTGTCCAAACCGTATTTTTCAAACTGCTCGTCAACAGTGCCCTGCTCAATGAAACCGTCATTGACCGCTTTATGATAAAAGCGTCCGTAAAAGCCCGATTCAAGCAGAAGTGAAGCGAACTGTTCACCGACGGAACCGCTTTTAACGCTTTCCTCGACAAATATAACGGTTTTGCATTTAAGAGCGGCGTTAACGGAATCCGAAGGAACAGGTTTAATCTTATTGAGTTTAATCAGTTTGCAATTATTATCGGAGCATATATCGATAAGATTTGTGTACAGTCTGCCGTAGGTTACAACAGCCGTTTCGGAATCAGCATTCCCGAACACATCATAATCTTTATCGCTTGGCAGAAAAGCATCCGGAACGGACGGTTGACCGCCTTTCGGATAGCGGATAATAACAACGCCGTCATCCTTATAAAACGCGTTGTAAAAATCGTGGTTGAGTTCATCAAATGAAGCGGGCGAATAAACGGTAACACCGGGAATGCCGCTGAGCATTGAAACATCATACAATCCCTGGTGCGTCTCACCATCCTGACCGACAAAGCCGGCTCTGTCAAGGGCGATTACCATTTTTCTGTTCTGCAGAGCGCCGTCGTGAAACAGCTGGTCAAAACAACGCTGAAAGAATGTGGAATAAACGGCGAACACGGGAATCATTCCGCCCGCGGCAAGCCCCGAGCAAAATGTAAGGGCGTGCTCCTCGGCAATGCCTACATCAAAGAATCTGTCCGGAAACCGGGAAGCGAAATCCTCAAGACCCGTGCCGATGGACATAGCCGCGGTAACGGCGCATATTCTTTTATCCTTGCCGGCGAATGAGCAGAGGGATTCGGAAAAGACGGAAGAAAATGTTTTAACTTGTGAGCCCGACTCGCCTTTTTCCTTATCGAAGGGGTTTACACCGTGATAGCTTTCGGGCGAGTTTTCGGCAAAATCATAGCCCTTTCCTTTAACAGTATTGATATGAACCAGAACGGGTATATCAATCATTTTCGCCGAATTGAAGGCGTTGCAGAGCATTTCGACATTGTGACCGTCAACGGGACCGACATAACGGAAACCGAAATCCTCAATAAATGAGCCGGAATATATGATGTGTTTCAGAGCGTTTTTAAGCTTGAACAAATGCCTTGAGAGCGATTTGCCCGCAACGGGAATTTTGTTGAGGAACTTTTCCGTTCCCGCCTTGAATCTGTAGTATTCGGGTTTAGCCCTGACTCTCGCGAGATTTTTGGCGAGAGCGCCGACATTTTCTGAAATGGACATTTCGTTGTCGTTGAGCACAACAATCAGTCTGCATTTTTCAAATCCCGTTGAATTGAGCGCCTCATAAACCATACCGCCGGCAAAGGAACCGTCGCCTATAACCGCCACAGCATAGTTTTTGCTGCCTTTTAATCTGTTAGCCGCGGCTACACCCGCCGCCTGTGATACGGCAACGCCCGCGTGACCGCTGAAAAACAGGTCGTGTGCGCTTTCCCCGGGTCTTGTAAAACCGGAAATGCCGCCCTGCTTTCTGAGAGTGTCAAACTGTTCAAAGCGTCCTGTAAGTAATTTATGCGTGTATGCCTGATGCCCCACATCCCATATAATGCTGTCATCGGGCGAGTCAAAGCACTTATGAAGCGCCACGGTAAGTTCCACCGTACCGAGATTGGAAGCGAGGTGCCCCCCGTTTTCGGCAGTTATTTCAATAAGTTTTTCGCGTATTTCCGAACACAGTTCAGCGGTCTGTTCATCACTGAGATAACGGACATCGGCGGGAGATTTTATATTTGAAAGAATTTCATATTTATCCATATAAATCAGTTCAGTCTGTCGCAGAGATATCCGGCGAGTGAGATAAGCATATCGTTGTTGTCATAATCCTTTACGCTTTCAATCGCTTTATCGGTAAGTTCACGGGCGTATTTTTTCGCGCCGTCAAGACCGAGCAAAGTAACATAGGTGGATTTATTATTTGAATCGTCACTGCCAACGGGTTTGCCGAGAACTTCGTCGCTGCTCGTAACATCGAGTATATCGTCAACAACCTGAAAAGCAAGCCCTATGTTTTCGCAGTATTCCTGCGCTGTTTTAAGCTGTTTTTCATCGGCCTCGGCGACAATACTGCCTATTCTGCCCGAAGCGCATATCATTTTGCCTGTTTTGAGAATATCGGTCTGCCTGACGGTTTCAATAGGGGCGTTTTTGCCTTCGTTATCAAGGTCCATCACCTGACCGGCAATCATACCGGAAGGTCCGGCGGCGACAGAAAGTTCATAAGTAACGCGGTTTTTAATATCAGCCGCGAGACCGTCCGCGCCCGCGATTGTTTCAAACGCGAGAGTCAGCAGAGCGTCGCCCGCCAGCAGAGCGTTGGCGTAACCGAATTTAATATGGTTAGAGGGCTTGCCTCTGCGGATGTCATCGTCATCCATACAGGGAAGATCGTCGTGAATAAGCGAATATGTGTGAACCATTTCTATAGCGCATGCGGGAGCGTACGCGGCTTCGGTATTGCCGCCGAACAGCCTGCAGAACTCAACGCAGAGAAACGGGCGTATTCTTTTGCCGCCGTCCTCCAGCGAGTATGACATGGCGTTGAGCATAACATCAAAACCGGAGGATTCTCTCCCCGGAAATGACGCTTTATTCATATACAGTTTGAGCTTGTTATTGACTGTTTCAACTACATCGCTCAGGTATTTATTGAAATCATTCATCTGTATTGCCTTTCGCCGACAGTTCCGTTATTTTGAACTCCGCCTCATCAAGCGCCTTGCTGCACTGTGAAGACAGAGAGACTCCCTCCTCGTAAATTTTCATCATTTCATCGAGAGAAAGGTCGCCCTTTTCAAGTTTTTCTACTGTTTTCTCAAGTTTTTCAACTGCTTTTTCAAAATTGAAGTTTTCCATATACGCTCCTTTAATTAACTGTGCAATCTACCTGCCCGTCGGCAAATCTCAGATTCAGAACATCTCCGCTTTCAGCATCCCCGGAGGATGTAACGGATTTGCCGTTTTTGGTAACGGAAACAAATCCTCTGCCGAGAATTTTCAGCGGGCTCATGGCGTCAAGCCCGGAGCAGACGGCGGCAAATCGGCTTCTTTTCTCCCGAACAGCCGATTTTATGAGGTGATCAAGTTCGGATGTCGCTTTATCGCACCTTATTCTGTAATCGCTTATAAATAGCGCGGGTGAACGCTGCTCAAGTCTGCCCGAAAGCAGAGAGAATTCGTTTTTGAGATTGATTAAATAATTGTATGCCGAAGAATTTATAATATTCCTTTTTGAATTTATATGCTGCCGAAGCGCGAAAGAATCCGGCACGGCAAGTTCCGCGGCTGCGGACGGTGTGGGCGCTCTTAAATCTGCAACAAAATCGCAGATAGTAAAATCCGTTTCGTGCCCGACGGCGGAAATGACGGGAATCCCGCTTTCATAAACGGCGTTTGCCACTGTTTCCTCGTTGAACGCCCATAAATCTTCAATTGAGCCGCCGCCTCTGCCTACAATAAGAACATCGGCGCATTTATTGTCGTTCATATATTTTATCGCCTTTGCGATATCCTGTGCCGCGCCTTCGCCCTGAACAAGAACCGGATAAAGAACCATTTCGGCAAGAGGATAACGCCGAGACAAAACATTTCTGATATCCTGCACAGCCGCGCCCGTGGGTGAAGTTATAACTCCGACCTTCGAGGGATATTTCGGAATATCCTTTTTAATCTCCTCATCGAACATGCCTTTGTTTTTGAGTTTTTCCTTAAGCTGTTCAAAGGCGAGGTTCAACGCGCCGATTCCGTCGGGCTGCATATCGTCAATATAAAGCTGGCAGGTGCCGCCCGCCTCATAGACGGAAATATGGCCCCTGCATATAACCTTCATACCGTTTTCGGGCAGAAATTTAAGCCTGGAATTGGCAGAGCGGAACATAACCGCCTTTATTTCGGACCGGCTGTCTTTGAGAGTGAGATAGAAATGACCCGAACGGTGGTTTACGAAGTTGGATATTTCACCGCTGACAAACAAAGTCTGCAGGTTGCTGTCCGAATCCAGCAGGGATTTAATATATTTATTCAGTTGGCTTACCGTTATAATAACGGGTACGCTCATTTATTTACACACCTTTCATAAGCCATAAGCGCGTTACCCGCGGCGTTGTCGCAGGAAAATTCGGGCTTTGAAAAAATACCCGAAAACTCGTTTTCAATTCTTTTGCGAATAATTGAATCAGACATAACCCCGCCCGCGTAAATAAGCGGAAGGCTGCCGTATTGCGAAACCGCGTATTGAGTCATAAGGCGGATCGCTTCATAAATACTGTCAATGCAGAATTTCGCAACATCGCAAAACGGCTCGTTACTTTCAATCATTTTCGCGCATTTATTCTCTATACCGGATAAACTGCAGCAGCCGTTTTCAAAATGAATATGCGGTTTGAATTCTTTATCGCTGTTTAAAGCGAGTTTTTCAAGTTCCGCTCCGCACGGGAACTTAAGCCCGAGCATAAGCCCGGTCCTGTCAATCGCCTGACCTGCGTTTAAATCGAGAGTTTTGCCTATTATCGTTACATCGAAGAACTTTTCTCTGTGGGGTTTGACATATAACATTTCGGTTGTTCCGCCGGATATATGAAAAGCGATGAACTCCTCATTTTTCAGTTCGCCGAACTTTCCCGAAGAAAAGAGAGCGGCGGCTATGTGATTGCATTGATGGGAAAAAGCAAAAGCGGGAACACCCGAAACGGCGGATATACTCAAAGCGGTGTTTTCGCCCACTTTGAAGCAGGGCATATATGAGCCCTCGGCGTTCCTGGGTTTTTCGGAATAACCTACGGCATCGATTATTATTTGTTTATCCGCGAACAGTTCCGTGAGCAAGGGGCTCAGCTGAACGGTGTGATGAAAAACGGCGTCGCTCTGTCGTATTCCCTTTTCGCCTTCCTTGACCGGAAGCAGTTTTTTTAACTGAACAATCGAATTGCTCTCGCTGTCATATAAAGCAACGGAGGTTGTGTAGTTGCTTGTGTCTATACCGAGTGAATACATTATTCCTTCACGAGATCCTTGACTATTGAGCCGAGTATACCGTTTACAAATGAATATTCATCTTCCGAGGAATACTTTTTGCATATTTCAACGGCTTCATTAATGGAAACACCGTAGGGAATATCTTTGTAATACAGTATTTCGCACACGGCGATTCTCAGAACGGAAATCGACACTCTCGAAATTCTGCTGATTTTTCTGGCTATTGAATATTTTTCGATTGTCGCGTCAATCTCTTCTTTGTTTTCGCAGGTTTTAATGGCAAGACCGTTTGCAAAATCATCTTCCTCAATAAAACCGTTTTCGAGATTTATTTTTATCAGTTCCTCCATAGTTGTATCGGGCTGAAAAGATATTTCAAACATCAGTATGAAGGCCTGTTCTCTGGCGTCTCTCCTGTTCATAATAACCTCCGTATAAACGCATAATTATTGTAATTATAACATATTTTGTAAAATATACAATATTTTTATAAAAATTATATATTATTGAAATGTTCATATTTTTATGTTAAACTGTTGAGGATTGCAAGAAAACCTTCAGCGGAGGATAAAATGAAACCGAAAACAGTTAAAAAGAACAATCTTTTTGATAAGATATTTACAAACAACTGTTACGCCTGGCTTGCCGCGGTATGCTCAGGTGTAATCTGCCTTATTGTCGCCTTTGTTTATGAGATGGTTCCCTTCGGCGACATAACTATTCTGAGAATGGATATGTACCATCAGTACTGTCCTCTTTTTGCCGAACTTTATGACAGAGTAACGGGGCTTAAAAGTCTTATGTATTCCTGGGAGACGGGTCTCGGTTCCTCGTTTATCGGCAACTTTTATAATTATCTCAGCAGCCCTTCGGCGTTCTTTGTTCTTCTTTTCGGTCACAGAAACGTAACCGAGGCAATCGCCGCAATGATTTTCTCAAAATCCGCGTTTTCGGCTTTCTCGTTTACATATTATCTCAAAAAAGCTTACGGCAACAGCGATTTTGCCTGCGCCGGCTTCGGCGTTATTTACAGTATGTGCGGCTGGTTTATCGCTTATTACTGGGACCTTATGTGGATTGACGCCATGGTATTTTTCCCGATTGTTATTCTCGGAATTCAGAAAATAATCAATAAAAGGAATCCCGCTTATTACATTTTCGGCCTTACACTCACGCTTCTTACCAATTATTATATGGGCTATATGGTTTGCCTGTTTTCCGTCATTTATTTTTTAGCTTATTATTTCTCAATTTACAAATTCACCGAATCCGAAAACATTGCCGGCTACTGGACAAAGTTAAACGGCAAAAAGACAATGACTCTGTCTCAGCGTCTTAAAAACTCACTGTTTTTCAGAAGCGGCGCTCTGTTCGCTCTCAGCAGTCTTATTTCGGCGGCTCTGTGCGCCTTCGCCCTTCTTCCCGTTTATTTCATATTGCAGAACTGCTACGCCACAAACGACTCTTTCCCCACTCAGTGGAATCTCTATTTCTCCGTCTTTGATTTTATCGCGAACCACCTTTCAAGCGTGGAGCCGACAATCCGCTCAAGCGGCGATGTTGTTCTGCCCAACGTATGGTGCGGTCTCGGAACGCTTATGCTTGTTCCGATGTATCTTTTCACAAAATCAATATCCGTAAAGGAAAAAATTGCCAATGTCATCCTGCTTGCCGTTCTGTTCGTAAGTTTTGATGTAAATGTTTTAAGCTTTATCTGGCACGCCTTCCACTACCCCAGCGACCTGCCCTACCGTTTCTCATTTATGTATTGCTTTATTCTTCTGACCATCGCTTACAAAACATTTGTAAGAATAAAGGAATTCACCGCAAGGCAGATTCTCGGTGCGGGCATTGCCCTTATGGCGTTTATAATCATTGTTCAGAAAACCCAGCAGGCGAATGTGGACGACACCACCGTTCTTGTAAGCATTATTTTTGTGGTTGTTTATTCGCTTATTCTCTATTCCGCTCAGAGCGGCAAATTCCACAAAGCGACTGTCGCCGTAATGCTCTTATGCTGCACTATAGGCGAGACCGTATGCGCCACGGTTCCGCATTATGATATAGACCAGCCGAAAGCCAATTACGCGGGTGACTATAACGATTTCAGAACTCTGAAAAATGAAATCGATGAAAAGGAAAACGGCGATTTTTACAGGATGGAAATAACCTATAACCGCGCGAGGATGGACCCCGCCTGGTATAACTACAACGGTGTTTCAACCTTTACCTCAATGGCTTATGAAAAACTTTCAAAGCTTGAAAAATATCTCGGTCTCGCGGGCAACAATGTTGACAGCTACACCTACCATCTGCAGACACCCATTTACAATATGATGCACTCGCTCAAATACATTTTTGACAACGACGAAAATGTAACCGTTGAAAATGACTATTATAAAAAGATTGATGAAAAGGGCGTTTTTACCGCCTACAGCGTAAACCACTATCTGCCGATTGCCTACTGTGTCAACAACGACCTTCGCGAATGGTATTATTCGGGCAACAACCCCCTTGCCGTTCAGGAGGAATGGTTTGAACTCGCCACCGGACTTCCCTACGCTATGGAAAAAGCGGATATCATTGACATTTCTTATTATAATGTCAACGAGATAACCTCCGGGCTTGAAACAGGAAACATCTATTATGACAAAATCGATTACGGCGAAGAGGGCGAAATAACCTTCTGGATAAGCAGTGAAGAGGCAAAGCACTATTATCTCTATGTCGATTCGGGTCAGTTTGATTACATTTCAATAAGTATGAACGATGTTGTCCGTTCACAGAGCATAAACGAGCCCTATGTATGGGATCTCGGCATAATCACACCCGATTCGCCCGCCAATGTTGTTATTACAATTGATTCGCAGCACGATTACGGCGCATTCGATTTTTATGTTTACGGTACGGACGATTACGCCCTTGACTCGGGATATGCAATTTTAAATCAGAACACTATTGATATCACCGAATTCAAGGACACGAAAATAAAAGGCAAAATCACCGTTCCTCAGGGAAAATTCATTTACACCTCTATTCCTTATGACAAGGGCTGGACGGTCAGATTAAACGGCGTTAAAGTCAGTGATGAAAACATTTTCTCACTCGGCGAAGGTTTCCTCTGCATAAAGGCAAACCCCGGCGAATATGATATTGAATTCAGTTTTGTCGGCAGAGGCGTAGTCGCAGGCGCGCTTATCTCCGTTTCGGCGCTGATTCTGTTAATTGCCGTTTATCTGATTATCAGAGCCCGTAAAAACAAGCAGGTTTATATGGATCTTATGATTAACGGCACAAAAGAAAATGTTGGTGATGAATTCCCCGTTGAAACCGACATCATATTCCCGCTCGACTCTTCCGAATTTGAGGGAGAACTGCCGCCCGATGAAGAAATCGCCTCTTCAGAGACGGATGAAACTGAAAACAGCCCCCAAGATGAGGAGGTATTATAATGAATATATATCCTTTGAATCTTGAAACGCTCATACGCAACCGTGATTATGAGGGAATAAAGGCACTTGTTATTTCCAAACTTCCCTTAATTGTCGGCGCGGTGATAATTGTAGTTGTCGGCTTCATTATCGCCGACCTTTTCGGCAAACTGTTTGTAAAAGCTCTCAGAGCAAAAGGCACAGACCCTTCTGTTCACAATTTTCTGAGAACGATGCTGGTTTTCATGCTCAAGGTTTTAGTTGTGCTGACAGCCCTGTCATCGGTAGGAATAAATGTAAATTCCATTATAGCGGCTCTCGGCGCCACGGGAATCGCGGCAGGTCTCGGTTTGCAGGACAGCGTAAAGCAGTTCGCCAGCGGTATAACCATTCTCATAAACAAGCCGTTTAAAAGCGGAGATTTTATTGAGATTGAAAATGTGTGCGGCAATGTTACCGAAATTAAAATAATGTATACAACAATGGTAACGCTCGATAACAAGAGAATACTCGTTCCCAACTCGCATATAACTTCGAACAATCTCATTAACTATACCGCAGAAAACAAGCGCAGAATCGACCTTGTTTATTCCATAAGCTACGACACGGATATAGCGAAGGCGAAAAAAGTTCTGCAGGAAGTTACAAGAAACTACGACCTTGTTCTCAAAAATCCCGCTCCCGTAATCGCGGTTATAGAGCACGGCTCCGGCTCAATAAACCTCGCCTGCTATGTCTGGGTTTACAGCAAGGATTACTGGGATGTTCTCTATTATATGCAGGAGAATGTTAAACTCGCTTTTGACAAAAACTCAATAACAATTCCCTATGAACAGATTGATGTTCACCTCTCAAATGACTCCGGCAAAAACTGATATATGCAAAATCAACAAATTACATAAAAATTCAGTGATTTTTTCTAACAATTATTTTTCAAAAAAATCTTTAAAAAATCATAGTTTTAGTGTAAAATAACATTGTATTCACAATATATTGTGTATATTTAAACATTGTCAATTGAGAAACGGAGGAATTGCCATGCCTGAATTTGAAGATTTCAACACCTTGCCTGTCGGTAAACTCGGTCTTATAGCCCTTCCGGGCTGCGAAGAACTGGCTGACAAAATCGACAAGTATCTTGTTGAATGGAGAGCACACAGAGAAAACAATCACAAAGACAACATCGCTTTCAAGGAATACCACAGAGACACCTATCTTGTGGATGTAACTTTCTCCCGTTTCGGTACAGGCGAAGGCAAATGCGTTATCAATCAGAGCGTCCGCGGTTATGATTTATTCATCCTCTGCGACTGCTTCAATTACGGCGTAAAATACGAAATGTACGGTCAGCAGGTTCCGATGAGCCCCGATGATCATTTCGCCAACATCAAGCGCGTTATAAGCGCTATCGGCGGCAAAGCGAGAAGAATCACCGTTTTAATGCCTATGCTCTATGAAGGCCGTCAGCACAGAAGAATGAGCAGGGAATCCCTTGACGCAGCCGATATGCTCCGCGACCTTTGCGAAGGCCTCGGCGTTGACAACATCATCACATTTGACGCTCACGACGCCCGCGTTCAGAACGCCATTCCCCTTTTCGGCTTTGAAAATGTTCAGCCCGTTTACCAGATGGTAAAGGCGCTCACCAAAACAGTTGACAATCTCAAAATTGACAAAGATCATTTAATGATAATCTCCCCCGATGAAGGCGGTATGCACCGCTGCATCTATTATTCAACCGTTCTCGGCGTTGACCTCGGCATGTTCTATAAACGCCGCGATTATTCGAAGATAGTAAAGGGCAGAAACCCGATTATCGAGCACCAGTTCCTCGGTGACAATGTTGAAGGCAAGGATGTTATTGTTGTTGACGATATGATCTCATCCGGCGACTCAATGATTGACGTTTCCAAAAAACTCAAGAGTCTCAAAGCCAACAGAATATTCATCTGCACGGCTTTCGGTCTTTTCTGCAACGGCCTTGACAATTTTGACGAAGCGTACAAAGAGGGATATTTTGACAAGGTATTCACCACAAACCTTGTTTACAGATCCCCCGAACTTCTCGAAAAAGACTGGTATGTTGAAGTTGACCTTTCAAAATACTGCTCTTATATAATTGACAATCTCAACCACGACAACTCTGTAAGCAAACTTCTCGATCCCGTTGACAGAATCAACAACCTTCTTATCAGAAAGGGCTACAAAACCCCCGAAGAGCTTACCAGAAACTGAATATAAATATTTAAGGCGGACTGCGTTAAGCAGCCCGCCGTTTTTTTTATATCGCTTTGAAATATTTCAAAAAGCTCGCTCCGTCCGAACAATCCTTATTTGTAAAATTAAGCCCCGCATTCATAAGCAGTGCGCCGGAATAAACCTCGCCCGTTTCCTCATCTTTGTAGTATTTATCCTTATCAAGCCCCTTGAACCTGACGAAGTAAGAGGAAATCTCGGGTCTTCTCATCACAACGCTTGTAAACAGCATTTCATTTTTGTCCTTGCTTACATAACTCCACGCCGAGCGGTAATGATTCTCAAACGGAGATATAATTCTGTAAAGATCGCCGAAATGAATAACATCATAATATTTGTGATATTTCTCAATCTGTTTTTTAACGGTTTCCTTGTCCTCGTCGCTGACCTTGTTGGGGTCAAGCTCATAGCCGAATGTACCCCATAAAGCGACATTCGCGCGGGTGTCAATTCCGGCTCTGTTGTTTGCCGAAACATGGGCGCCCATACACATGCCGGGATAGCATAGCGATGTTCCGAACTGAATTGTAAGGCGTTCTATCGGGTCGGTGTTGTCCGAGCACCATATCTGCGGCGAATAATAAAGCATACCGGGGTCAAATCTTCCGCCGCCGCCCGAGCAGTTTTCCATAAGCAAATCCGGGAAAGCGGAGGTGATTCTGTCCATAAGCTCGTAAGTGCCGAGAACAAATCTGTGGAAAAACTCCTTCTGATGTTCGCTGTCAAGAAGAGCCGAGCCCGCCTCGGAGATATTTCTGTTGAAATCCCATTTAAGATAGTCAATCGGGTTGTCAGAGAGAATCGCGTACATCTGCTCAAAGATATTGTCGCGCACATCCTTCCTCGACATATCTATAACATACTGCTGCCTCGCTATGGAGTTCTCTCTGTCGTTAACATGAACACACCAGTCGGGATGCTCTTTATAAAGCTTGCTCTCGGGCGATATCATCTCGGGCTCAAACCATATTCCGAATTTAAGACCGATATCGTTTACTCTCTTTATTAAGCTGCCGAGACCGCCTTTTAATTTATCCTCGTTTACGAACCAGTCGCCCAGAGAGGATGTGTCATCGTTTCTTTTGCCGAACCAGCCGTCATCCATAACGAGCATCTCAATGCCCATTTCCTTGGCTTTGCGGGCAAAGGAGACCATCTTTTCATCGTCAAAATCAAAATAGCAGCCTTCCCAGCTGTTTATAAGCAGAGGCCGTTTCTCTTTAGCCCATTTGCCCCTGAGGAGATTGTTCCTGTAAATGTCGTGGAAAGCCCTGCTCATTCCTCCCACGCCCTCGCCGCTGTAAACCATTACAACTTCGGGTGATTGGAAAACTTCGCCCGGCTCAAGAATCCAGCCGAAACTTTCGGGATTTATGCCCATAATAAGTCTTGTGGAATTGAACGCGTCAACTTCAATTTCAGCCGAGAAATTGCCGCTGTAAACAAGATTGAAACCGTAAACCTCGCCGTAATCCTCTGTGGCTTTTTCATCCGCGAGAGCGACAAAGGGGTTGTGGTTGTGGCTCGATGAACCGCGTTTGCTCACTACGGACTGAATGCCGTGTGCGAGGTGCCTTACCTGCAGGGTGCGCTCCTTGAGCCATTTGCCGTAAAGGTGCATCATATTGAAATCGGTTCGCTCATACTCAACGCAGCAGCTGTAAACCCTTTCAATATCCATTCTCGCGTCGGAGCCGTTTTCAACCTTAACGCTTCTTGTGATAACAGGATAGTTTTCAAATACCGTGTAAATCAGCGTAACAAGCGCGCCCGTGGTTCTGTCCTCGGTAAGAACTTCTAAAGTCTCCGCCTCATCCTCGCTGTTGAGATGGAGTGAGGGCAGACCTTCAAGAGCGGGCTTGCCTTTATAAATCTTATGAGAAACATATCTCACATCCGTAACATTGTTGCCGTCACTGTTCCTTATAGCCAGGGCGGAAACACGGAAATCCCCTGCCCCTTCGCAGGAATACTCCATGGGCGTAACATCGGGCGAAAAGCAGTCCGCTTTTACCTTCGCGTTTGACGGGCAGAAGGAGGCAAACCAGCCCCTGTAATAATTCGCCGTCAGATTGTTATCGGGAATTTTCGCGCCGTAATAAAGATGAACGAGATAGTTTTCCTCAAATATCTGAAAAACATAGGAGGAATCGCTGGTGTCAAGTTTAAAAATCTTTTTTTCACTATCAAATAAAATTGACATAAGATTTTACTCCGTTAATTCTTTTATTTTTTTGTTTATTGTTTCGCGGGTTTTAAGGTGCCACCCGGCGCTTCGCGGATAGGAATTGAAGGTAATCGGCTCATCGCATTCCATTTCGAGAAGCTCAACCGTTTTATCAAAGCCGATTAACTCCTCAAGTTTTTTAAGCGCCCTGAAATCCTGAAGAGCGTCATAAAACACCTTGATTCTCAGCGACGGATAAACCTCGCCGTTTTTGCCGGGATATACAACGAAAGCGTCGCCTGCCGCGAAAAATCCTCCGGCGTCGGTTATTTCAAAGGGATTTATCGCTTTTGTTGAAAGGCAGGTGTTATAGAAGTTATATCCCCATTGCAGGAAGCCCTTTACATTATATCTGTAAAGCTGATAACCGATAACCCTTGTTCTCTGTGAAGGCATTGCTATAAACCTGTTTGACAGATAATTCTTATGCTGTCCGCAACAGTAATAAACCCAAAGTTCGGGAACATTGCCGTAAAACTTATCCGCCGCGCTGGTGCTCGGAATCGGCTGACTGACCGCACCCGTCTGATAAAACTCCAGGTGCGACAGCGCGTCAATTACTTTATAACCGGGGAACGCCTTTTTAATCAGAGCGGCTCTTTTGAGATATACCGGCAGGTCGTCATCCGACGGCTCATCGGATACATGCACAAAGCATCTGTCTGCAATACCGTTCTTTTCAAGAAAGGCGGTCAGCGCTTTGCCGAAGGATAGAATAAACTTTTCATATTCTTTACTTTTGGTTTTTGTGTCCCAGCCGAAAATTCTTTTTGTTCTGCCGTGGCTGTCAACAGCCATAACTTTCGGCGAGTGAAGAGCGCCCCATTGAGTAAACAGATGCGATATCTCAAAATACTTTATACCGCACCTCTGACACATATCAATCCAGCGCTTTAATTTCGCGAATTTAAAGATATATCTGCCGCCTCTGTGACAGACGTCAACCAACTGTACCGTTGTTCTCTCTCCGCCGATTTTCGTGTCCAGAGGAGGCGTGAATACGGGAGTGAGAATACAGTTCATACCGTGCCGCGCGGCGGTTTTAACAAAGTTCTCGTTTATTCTCCAGAATTCCTCACCGAAAGCGGGAACGCCGTAATAATTGATTATGCCGTCGCAGTGATACCAGTTGGTATAAACAAGTTCTGTGTCGGGAAGTTCGGCGTTGATTATTTCAACATCAACACTTTTTTGTGAAACCATCTTACCGTCAGAGTCCGTGAAAGTAACAGAAACCTTCTGTTTACCAGCTTTATCGGTAATCAGTTCGAACCATATTGATTTCCACTCTCCCGCTTTAAGAGTTACACTGCCGTCGGCGGGAACAAGATAATCGGGATAATCTCCCGCTTCCTTTCTGACATAGTAATCGTCGGCGTTTTCGTAGCAGGCAAGAGAAACCGGAACATATTCAACCGTGTAAATTTTCACTTCACCGTCAAAACCGCAGGATATATCGAGCTTTACATCAATATCCGAAAAGAGCGCTACCTGGAAGGAGGCGCGCTCATTTTTCAGCATTGAAAACTCTTTTATCTCTTCTGCGGACGGCTCCTCGTTTTTAAAGACCTTCTCTAAAGAAGATAAAATCAATGTTTTCATATTATTTCAATTTCTTATCCTTATTGACAGTATAATCAACCGCTTTGATTACCGCGTTGTCAAACCCGAACTCGCGCAGAGCGGCTACGCCTTCAACAGTGGTTCCGGCGGGTGAGCAGACCCTGTCGGTAAGTTCGCACGGATGAACGCCCGATTCGATAATCATCTGAGCGCTTCCGAGAACTGTCCGGGCGGCTATTTCAAGAGCCGTGCTTTTGGGCAGACCGTTCTTAACTGCGCCGAAAGCGAGATCGTTTATAAACTCATAGACAAACGCGGGCGCGGAGCCGGCAACAGCCGTGAAAACCGGGAAATATTTTTCCTCAAGACTTATGCAATTACCGAAACTTTGGCAGAAATCATTTAAAAATGATATCTGTTCCGCTGTAGTCTCGGGTGAAACACAGTAAGCGGTCATCGCTTTGCCGACGGAGGCGTTTATGTTGGGCATAATACGAGCGACGGCGCAGTCATCTCTCAGGTTCGCTTTGAGAGATGAGAGTTCAACTCCCGCAGCCGTGGAAATAACGAACGAAGCGCCTGATGAAATCTCACCGAGAACGCCGTCAATATCCTTCGGCTTTACGGCAACAACACTTACATCGCCGGCAGCTGCTGCCTCAACGGCGCTGGACGCGACATTCACGCCGTACTGCACATTGAGCGCCACGGTTTTGCTTTTATCAATATCAAATATTATGATATTTTCGGGCTCGGCAAGTCCGGACTCAACAACACCCTTGAGCATTGCCGAGGCGAGATTGCCTACACCGATAAAAGATATTTTATTCATATATTATTATTCTACGTCCGAAGTGCAATGCGGGCACTTGGTTGCTTCAATGGCAATTTCGCTCTTGCAGTAGGGGCAGACCTTTGTGGTGGGCTCTGCGGGCGCTTCTTCATCCTTGCTGAATTTAGCCGAAACCTTGTTGATTCCCTTGACAATAAGGAAAATAACAACAGCCATAATGAGGAAGTTGATAATGGCGCTGATGAAATTGCCGTAATTGAGAGTAGCGGATTCACCGAGAGCGATTTTCCATTCCGAGAAATCCTTGCCGCCTGTAACAAGACTGATTACGGGCATAATTACGTCGTCAACGAGTGAGCTTACAATCGCCTGGAAAGCGCCGCCGATGATAACGCCTACGGCGAGGTCAAGAACGTTGCCTCTCATAATGAAAGTCTTGAATTCGGAAATAATTCCTTTACCTTTTGCCATTTTTAATATCTCCTTTATAATATATTAAATTTATTTTATCACATTAATATTAAAAATCAATACCTTCAAGATTAAAATCGGGAATATATGTGTTTTCCGCCGCCTCACCCTGCTGAAAATATATGTTTTCAAAGCCGAGTTCAATAATTTTTTCTTTTACCATTCTGTATTCTCTTGCCGTCAGTTTTCTGTCAAGCGGAGGCATATTCACCGCTTTTCCGCAGGGAACATACTGCCTCATAACGCTTATTGATATATCACGGGGAAAGTTTTCTGCAAGATATTCGAATATTTTAAAAGACTGGGAAATATTGCCCGGCAGAACAAGATGCCTTATTATTAATCCTTTTTTCGCAATACCGTTTTCGTCAAGTGATAGTTTACCGACCTGCCTGTACATCTCCCCGACGGCTTTTGACGCAACGGCGAAATAATCGGCGGAATAAGAGTATTTGAGCGATATTTCACTGTCAAAGTATTTTAAATCGGGCAGGTAAATGTCGACAAGACCTTCGAGTTTTTCCAGTGTTTCAACCTTTTCATATGCGGATGAATTCCAGACTACCGGCACGGGCGGTTTATATAACTCGAGCGCTTTTATTATTTCAAATGTATAATGAGTCGGAGTCACGAGATTAATGTTATGTACTCCCTGCTCCGCCAGCCGCCTGAAAATATCTGCAAGGCGCGGGGCGGTTATCTCTTTGCCGAAGCATTCGTGGCTTATTTCATAATTCTGGCAGAACACGCATCTGAGTGAGCATCCCGAAAAAAACACGGCTCCGCTGCCCCTTGTTCCGCTTACCGGAGGTTCCTCCCAGTAATGAGGCGCGGCACGGGATACTTTTATCAGATTATTCGAATTGCAAAAACCCATTTTAACGCTTCTGTCAATGTTGCAGCTTCTCGGGCAGATATTACAAAGCATTTAAATCACCGCTTTCAAAAATATTATAAACTCGATAAAAGAACATTTCAATAAAAAACACAATTACCGTCTTAATGCAATATTAATATAATCTTTTTTTTCTTAACAAAAACAACAGTTGATTATTAATCCGCTGAGGTGTTAATATGCAGTAAACTTTTAAAGAAAGGCGTGATTAGTTTGAAAAAAAGCAAAAAAATATTATTGGTTTTTGTTTCATTGGTAGGTATTCTGGCACTTTTGTTTATCGGTGTAGTTTTATATGAAGTTATCGAAGTTAAAACCATATACAACAACGCCCTTGAACTTGTTGATAAAAACTACGACAATATTTATTCTGTTTACGGCGACAAGATTCCGGAAAAGGAAGAATTCATTGATAATCTGAAGAAAACTTACAAAACCGTTCATCCTTTTGTGATTCCCGCGGCATTTACCGATCATTTTGACATCAGCGGCGGAAGTTTCACTTACGCAAACAGGGTGTTGCTTGTAACATCAGGTGACTTTCCTTTCACAAGAAAATCGTCGCTCGATGAATGCTCAAGGTTTTTTATTCATGAATTGATACACGCAGACGGACATGAAAATTTGCTGTCGTCAAATTTAATGTTTCTGACAGATAATATTTTCGTAGAAGGCGGGGCTGCTTTCTGGGAAAAATATACCTCATCAGTGAATTTTTATGATGACGCTGCCAGTTTACCGAAAACCGACGGAAGTTATTATATGGAGGTCGGACCGACCGATTTTACTTACTGTTCCTATCTTTTTCAATACACATTTTTCTTAACGCTTACAGACTGCGAAACCCTCAGGAGATATAATGAATCGGGCGGCAACGAAAATATAATAATCAACAAAATCAAAGAAAACTACGGAATTGACGCAAATGATTATTGGAATATGGCAATAGAAAGCGAAAGTAAAGGAATAGCCGGATATTATATTAAACAAACGGATTATTTCCTTAATACTTTCCTGATTAAGGATGTTGAAAAAATATCCGACAGTGAAGAAGCCTTCCGTATGCTGAATCTTTATCGCTTATTAAAAGCGCAGTTTATTCCGAGGTGTTATAAAACAAGTGAAAACAGCACCGATGATTATATTGAAAAAATATACAGTACCGGCGATTACATAGATATTCAGACAATTGAGAACGCACTGTTTGATAAAATTCGGCAATACGGTATATTAAACGGGCTTTCAACCGATATCGATGAACAGCGTTATATTTATGACTGCCTTCTGAAAGTTCCCGATAAAGTTGACAACTACACTGTGGAACCGAATGAATATCACTTTAATATTTACGATATCCCGTTCAATCTGAATTCAGTTGAACTTGTTTTCAATTCCGCTGAAATGACTTTACAGATTATTGATAAAACTTACGAAAAGCCCTGTGCACAGTTTATTAACGGCAAATACTGCAATACTTGTGATTTATTATATGCCGAAAGATATAACATATATGATGATCTGATTGAACCCATTGAAGGTAAAAGAATCGCTTTCTGAATTACGGCTGTTGTAAACGAATAACAATCGTTTGCAGCAGCTTTTTAATTAAAAAATACTTTTATTGAAAAAAATATTAAAATGTGATATAATATGGGATTGAATGAGGTGATATCATGCTTCTGACTATTGATGTAGGCAACACAAATATAACTTTCGGCGGTTTCAAGAGTGAAGATCTCGAGTTTCTCGCGAGAATAAAAACAGATAAAAACAAAACCTCCGACCAGATTGCCGTTGAACTTAAAAACATTTTCTCGCTTTATGAGGTAAAGGATATTTTTGACGGCGCTGTTATAAGCAGCGTTGTGCCCGAACTTACAAAATATATCTGCGAGGCGGTCAATAAAATTACAGGTCTTACTCCTCTCGTCCTCGGTCCCGGAGTTAAAACCGGAATGAATATTTTAACCGACGACCCCGCTCAGGTGGGCGCGGACCTCGTTGCAGGCGGAGTGGGAGCCGCGGCGCTTTATCCCCTGCCCTGTCTTATTATTGATCTCGGCACGGCTACAAAAATTTGTCTTATTGATAAAAACGGCGCCTTCCGCGGGTGCGCGATTTCGCCCGGTATCGGCATATCCCTTGAAGCGCTTTCATCCAAAGCGTCCCAGCTGCCTTCAATAAGTTTCACCACTCCCGACCACTCAATAGGAACAAACACAATCGATTCCATGCGTTCCGGTATTGTTTTCGGCACGGCGGCAATGCTCGACGGTCTCTGCGCCAAAATCGAGGAGGAATACGGCGAAAAAGCGGCGGCAACAGTCGCTACCGGCGGCTATTCAAAGGATATTGTCAAAAGCTGCAACAGGGATATAATCTATAACGGCGAGCTTATTCATTACGGTCTTAAAAAGATTTTTGAAAAAAACACAAAATAAAATATGTTCAGCATAATTAAAGTCAAATTTGTGCTGTATCCCATACGGGAACAACAGCAAAGGAGGAATAAATTATGTCAAAGTCAAAAAAGCAGGAGAACCTTGTAAAATTCGTTCAGCTATCCGTTCTCGTGGCACTGATTGTTCTGTTCAGTTTTACGGGTCTCGGCTACATCAAGGTAGGAATAGTTGAAATCACGCTCAACTGTATTCCCGTTGCCATAGGCGCAATCGTACTCGGTCCTGCTGCCGGGGCGGTATGCGGAGCAACCTTCGGAATAACAAGCTTTATTCAGTGCTTCGGTATGAGCGCGTTCGGCGCCATTCTGCTCGGAATAAGCCCGGTGCGTACCTTCATAACCGCGTTCTGCACAAGAGTTCTTGTCGGTCTGTTTACCGGTCTTATTTTCAAAGCGCTCAAAGAAAAGAAAACAATCGGCTGCGCGGTGGCGAGTCTCTGCTGCCCGCTTTTAAACACTTTTCTTTTTATAAGCACATTCATTCTGCTGTTCAGGAACACCGCTTTTCAGACCTTTTACAATCAGCTCGGTTCTGAAAACATTGTAAAATTCTTTATAGCGTTCTGCGGACTGAACGGCTTACTCGAAATAATCACCTGTTTTATCATATCCACTCCGACTTCAAGAGTCCTTCTGGAGGTCAACAGAAAGTTGAAATAAGGAGGCAAAGCGATGCCCATCAAAATAGCAAACGAACTGCCGGCATATAAAACGCTTGAGAATGAAAACATATTTATTATGACAGAGGATCGCGCTCTCACCCAGGATATACGCCCTCTCAAAATAATTATTCTCAATCTGATGCCCACAAAAATAGAAACGGAGACGCAGATTCTGAGACTCCTCAGCAACTCTCCATTGCAGGTGGATGTTGAACTTCTGCAGGTCAAAAGCCACAAATCAAAGAACACCTCGCAGGAGCATCTACTCAAGTTTTACAACACCTTCGATGAAATCAAAATGAACAAATACGACGGAATGATTGTAACAGGCGCTCCCGTTGAACATATGCCTTTTGAGGAGGTTGACTACTGGGAAGAACTCTGTGAAATATTTGAATGGAGCAAAAAGAATGTCTATTCAACATTTCACATCTGCTGGGGCGCGCAGGCGGCGCTTTACTATCATTACGGAATACCGAAATACGACCTCGATGAAAAGATGTTCGGCATTTATCCGCACCGCTCGCTCGACAGTCTGCACCCCCTTATGCGCGGGCTTGACGATGTGTTCTATGTTCCTCAGTCGCGTCACACCGAAATACGCAGGAACGACATCGCTCTTGTAAAAGATCTTCAGATAATCTCCTATTCCGAAATGTCGGGCGTTCATCTTGTTTCCGATATGGAGTGCAGAAATTTCTTTTCAACCGGTCATTCCGAATATGACAGAGACACTCTCGCGAGGGAATATTTCAGGGATCTCGATAAAGGTCTGCCGATCAAGATTCCCTACAATTATTTCCCCGAGGACAACCCGAAAAACACTCCGGTTATAACCTGGAGACAGACGGGAAACATCATTTTCACAAACTGGCTCAACTATTTTGTTTACCAGAGAACACCTTACGACATAAACAACATAGGATAAAAGAAGCGATGGGTTTTCCCATCGCTTTTCTGTTATCAGAACATAACATCGCTGTTTGAGGTTGTCTCAATTTCTGTCTGCTGTGCCGATGTAACCGGCTCAGGTTCGCTCTCGCTTAAATATCTTATTGAAAGATAGTTGTTCTCATCGAGATAAAATGTAAGGTAAAGTTCCTTTGTTTTCTCCGTAGCGAAAACATTGAGGTTGCCTTTGTAGTTATTGCCGTTCATGGGCCCGAGCACCGTCGCGTTGCCTTTATTGATTATAAAATGAGACGGCTGTGTAAGACCCGCGCCGTTGTCACCCTCAACTGTGAGCACAACGCTTGTGTCTATCGGGATTACAGTCTGAAAACCGCCGTCCTTCCCGATTTTAACGGTGTAATCCTCATTGGTCTCTTCGTTAATCATAACAAGATTGAGACCTTCGGCTGAAACACCGTTATTGTCGGCGATTACGCCGTTAATCGTAATTCCGTCAACCAAACTTTCGTCAGATTCTTTTTTTGATGAACAGGAAGCGAACATAAACAGTGATGACAGAATCAAGATAAACGCAATAATTCTTTTAATCTTTTTATTAAACATAAAAACACCTGAAATCATATTTTTTCTATTTTAGCGTAATTCGCCATAATCTTTTTAGTGCCCGCAGTATTGAACGCTATTTCGAGCAGGTTGTCGTTTCCCATAGGAGTAATCGAAAGCACGACGCCCTGACCGAAGCCCTTGTGCATAACCGTGTCGCCGACTTTGAAATCTATGCCGGCGCCGGTCTTTTCTTTTACCTTGGGCGGCTCTTTCTTAACGGGAGCGGGTTTATTAAAGGAATTGAATGCGGGCTTTCTGTCATCGATTCTGAAAACATTCATCTTTCTGGTGAAATCGTTTACCTGCATCAGTTCCTCGGGTATTTCATCCGCGAACCTTGAAGGAACATTGAATTTTGTGGAACCGAAAAGCAGCCGCTGCTTTGCCCTTGTAAGATAAAGCAGGTTTTTGGCTCTTGTAATACCGACATAGGCAAGGCGGCGCTCCTCCTCAATTTCGTCCTGACTGTCCATCGAAAGGGACGACGGAAAAATTGACTCCTCCATTCCCGCTAGAAATACAACGGGAAACTCAAGCCCCTTAGCGGAATGTACCGTCATCATAACCGCTGCGTTTTCGGAGGCGTTGTAATTGTCTATATCTGTCATCAGTGAAACTTCCTGAAGATAATCGTTGAGATCTCCCTCGGGGTTTTCCTCCTGAAAACGGATAAGGTTGTTTGAAAGTTCGCCGAGGTTTTCGGTTCGCTCCTCACAGGTGTCTGGGTCAAGAGAGAGCGACTGTTTATACCCGGTTACTTCAAGGCATTTTTCAAGCAGTTCACTGAGCGGAAGACTCTCCGACAGTTCAATGAGTTCATCCATCATACGGGTAAACTCGGTCATTTTCTTCGCGGCACGGCTGAGAAGCGGAATATTCTCTGAATCTTTGAGCACTTCATAAAGACTTATTCCGAGCGAATCGGACGCCTGCAGTGCGGTGTTGACAGAAGTGTTTCCTATTCCGCGTTTCGGCTCGTTAATAATTCTCTGTAATCTGACGGAATCGTCGGGGTTCGCTATAACGCTCAGATAAGCGAGGGCGTCTTTTATCTCTTTTCTGTCATAGAATTTGTGACCGCCGACTATTCTGTAAGGTATGCCCATACGCACAAACGCCTGTTCAATAACGTTTGACTGGCTGTTCATACGGTAAAGAACGGCAAAATCGCCTACGCTTCTGCCCTTGCGTATTCCGGCGTTTACCTGCTCGGCAATATATCTCGCCTCGTCGAGATCCGTCTCGCTGACCGTATAAATGATTTTGTCTCCCCTGCCGTTTTCCGTCCAGAGGTTTTTGCCTTTTCTGTTTTCATTGTTCGCTATAACGCTGTTCGCCGCGTCAAGAATATTCTGTGTTGAGCGGTAGTTCTGTTCAAGGCGTATGATTCTCGAATCATCAAACTGATTTTCAAAATTGAGAATATTCTCGATAGTTGCGCCGCGGAATTTGTAAATGCTCTGGTCGTCATCGCCTACAACACAAAGATTGTTATATCCTCCCGAAAGCAGAGACACAAGAACATATTGCGCGTGGCTTGTGTCCTGATACTCATCGACCATTACATATTTAAACTGGTTCTGATAGTGCTCACGCACTTCGCCGTCGTTTTTGAGAAGATAAACCGTGTTGAAAATAAGGTCGTCAAAATCCATCGCGTTGGCAAGTCTGAGCCTTTTCTGATAAAGCTCATAAACCTCGCCCGCGTGACGCAGAAGAATATCGTTGTAATTCTGACTTACAAACTCCTCCGCGGGCATAAGCATGTCCTTTGCCCTGCTCATTATGTTCATTACGGTTTTCGGTGAAAAAATCTTTTCATCGAGTTCGAGCGATTTGATGCAGTCCTTGAGAACCCTTTTGGAATCGTCGGTGTCATAAATTGTAAAATCCGAAGAGTAGCCGAGCCTGTCGGCGTATCTTCTCAATATTCTCACACAGCAGGAATGAAAGGTTGAAGCCCATATATCGAGAGCGTCGCTGCCGAGCATCTTTTCAAGGCGGTCCTTGAGTTCCTTCGCCGCTTTGTTTGTAAAAGTAATGGCAAGCACCTGCCAGGGCTTGGCGGCGTAAACGCTCATTAAATCCTCAATATCAAAAGCGTCCGTGTCCGAGCCTTCAAGAACGGCTTTCGCAAGTTCAACATCGGCTTTGTCAGGTTCACGGCAGAGGTAATCGCTTTTGTACGCCTGACCGTATTTGAGAATATTCGCTACGCGATTAACAAGAACGGTTGTTTTTCCGCTTCCGGCGCCTGCAAGTATCAAAAGCGGCCCTTCAGTTGTAAGGACCGCCTCTTTCTGCATACCGTTCAATTTGGAAAAATCCCGTTCAATAATCTGTTTGCGAAGAGAAAGGAATTCTTCTCTGTACATTATTACGCACCTAATTCTACCGAAAGTTTATACTGGTTCATATCAAGAGGGCTCTTCATTTCGAGAGCTTCGAGAATATCGTAATCCACAATGTCAATGCCCTTTTTGACAACAACGCGGTTGCCTATGCCGTCCATAAGGAGTTTTACGGCTCTGTTGCCCATCTGGCAGCCGGTAATAACATCAAACGCGGAGGGCTGACCGCCTCTCTGAAGGTGGCCGAGAATAATCGAGCGGCTCTCAATGCCGAGTTCCTTTTCAACCGCTTTGGCTATGTCTGCTACATTTACGCCGTCCATCTTTTCGGCAACGATAATAAGATAATGCTTCTTGATTTCCTTGTCGCCCTTTTCGGCGGCCATCTTTTCACGAAGGTCGCGCGCCTCGCGGATTTTGTTTACAACATAACCCGCCGCGTCGTTATTGATGCTTTCCATAATTTCGGGAACAACAATAGCGGTTGCGCCGCAGGCAATGCCGCCGTTTACGGGAAGGTCGGAGCATTTGTTGCCCATAACCTCAACAACCATGCATCTGTCGTTTGATGAAATGGTGTCGCAGAGCGACTCGCAAAGGTGCATAATCGTATTGAGGCAGGTGTCGTAACCGAGTGTGAAATCGGAAGAGGGAATGTCGTTGTCTATTGTGCCGGGAATACCGATGCAGGGAAGGCCTCTGAGAGTGAGGTCGCGAGCGCCGCGGAACGAGCCGTCGCCGCCGATTACAACAAGGCCTTCAATGCCCTTCGCGCGGCAGTTGGCTATTGCCTGCTGCATATATTCCTCTTTGTAGAAATCCTTGAATCTCATGGATCTGAGATAGGAGCCGCCCTTGTTGAGAATGTCGCCTACATTGTTGAGGTCAAAATCCACAAGGCAGTTGTCAATGTCAAACGTAAGTCCCCAGTAGCTGTATTTGATACCGTAAACTTTCATTCCGTTGGCGCACGCGGTTTTAACTACGGAATAAACTGCCGAATTCATGCCCGGCGCGTCGCCGCCGCTTGTAAGAACACCGATGGTTTTCATATTATTGTTTCTCCTTTAAATTGATAAAAATTCAACAGAATTTATTTTATATAAATTAATATGCTTTGTCAATAATAAATCTCGGCAATCGCCTTCGCGGCTCTGTCGTAATCCATACCGCATTTTATTTTATCCGAATACAGAATTTTCAGAAGAACCGTGTCAACATCATTTACGGTGTTGTAGTTGCTGTACTGGTAAATGACACTGTCGGTTCTCTCCTCCGTGTCGTTCGCCATTCCTATACCGTTTACAATTTCCTCCTGAATGACCGACCTGCGCTGTTCCTCGGGAATATCGATGCAATAGATGATTTTGGTTTTATAGATATTGTTCGTACCTGTATAGTAGTTGAATGTTGTGAAAGCGGCGCAGGATTCGTCAACTTTTCTCAGCTGAACCTCCATATTGAGTCTTGTAATAAAATCAATTTCAAAATTAAAGTTGTCAGTCAATCCGACCCGTTTTGCGCCGGGGAAACCGTCAATAGTGTTGAGAAAATCAAAGAATTCATCTATTTTTTCAACGTCTGAGGATGAATAGAGACCGTGAATGTAATATCTTATCGGGGTTTCCCACTTCTGAACAAGGTTTTTGTTGCCGTTGTCCTCACCGTATTCGGCAGACAGCACGGTTTCGGCAAAATACCTTATCATATCGGAGGTGGAAACGCCTTCAATATAGAGCGGAGAATGCTGAGGAAGAGTTGTCGTAACTGCCGTGGTCGTTTCGGTTGCGGTTTCGGTAACCGTTTCGGTCTCGGATTCCGGCTCGGTTGTCTTCGGTTCGGTGTAAGGCAGGGTTACAGATTCCGTAACGGCTGTTGTTTCGCCGGAACCATCGCCGCTTCTGATATTCATACAAGATGAAAGCGAAAACGCCAGAACAAGACATAAAAGTATTGCTGTTATTTTTCTCATTTTTATTTCACCTGTTACTCGTTGTAGATAACATTGTTTTCACCGAGGATGTTTTTAAGTTCCCTCAGTAAAACATCATTAACAGCAATTCCTTTTGAATCGCCGAACATTTTATACTCGTTTTTGTCGCTGAAATAGTAGTAGAGCGGCACTCTGCCGTCAAAAATGGCGAGCAGTTTTTCGCATCTGTCAATCTTTTCGCTGTCCGCGGAGTCAAATCTCAGGAACAGACCGTATCTGCCCTTTTTCTTTTCCGCCTTTTCATCGGGAACATCATTCGGGCATGGCTCAATTATTTCTGCTATAATCTTCGGCTCCTCATCCTCTTTCATACTCAGCCGCCCGTGGATAAGAACTATATTGCCCTCAAAAAGCAAGCCGGAATAAGTCGAAAGGATTTTTGAAAACGCGATTATCTCAATCGCTCCCGTAATATCCTCAACCGTAATGTACGCCATTGTGCTGTTGTTCCTGGTAACATTTTTTTTGACCTCGGTTATAAGGCACAGCACCGAAACGCGCTCGTTATCTCTGTAAAAAGACTGCACATCGTTTTTGCAGTTGAGAATATCAATTATTCTCGCCGATTTGAGTTTATAAGAAAGACTTACATAGGATGCCATCGGATGACCTGAAAGATATAGCCCCGTAGTTTCCTTTTCATATTTTAACTTGGTTGAGGCGGGGTAATCATCCGCCTGTTCAATAATGAAATCACCCGTTTTCGGCAGCGAATCATCGGTGTCATCTGTTATGAAATCAAACAGACCTATCTGACCCTCAACATTCTTTCTGCGCGATATTTCAAGGTCCTCAATAACGGCGGGCAGAGCGAGCATCATCTCCCTGCGGTTTGAACCAAGGCAGTCGAGAGCGCCCGATTTGATAAGACTTTCAACAGCCCTTTTGTTGAACTGACTGCCCTGCATTTTGCGGCAGAAATCATAAAACGACATAAACGCGCCGCTCTGTGTTCTCTCCTCAACAATTCTGTCAATCAGCCCGTAGCCGAGGTTTTTTATGGCGATCAAACCGAAACGGATATTTTCGCCCTCAACCGTAAAGCCGGAATAACTCTCATTTACATCGGGAGGCAGAACTTTTATTCCGAGGCGCTGGCACTCGCCGATATATTCAATAATCTTGTCCGTTCTGTCAAGAAAACTTGTGAGAGTCGCCGCGAGGAACTCCTTGGGATAATAGCATTTGAGCCAGGCGGTACGGTAGGCAACAAACGCGTAGGCGACAGCGTGCGCCTTGTTGAAAGCGTATGAGGCGAAGGCGGACATCTTATCAAATATAAGGTTCGCCGTTTTCTCGTCAACTCCTCGTCTTACGGCGCCGTCAACGGTGACATTTCCGTTTTCATCGGTCAAGCCGTGAATGAAAATGTCGCGCTCCTTCATCATTACATCGTGCTTTTTCTTTGCCATGGCGCGCCTTACCAGGTCGGCTCTGCCGTAGGAGTATCCCGCCAACTCGCGGCATATCTGCATAACCTGCTCCTGATAAACTATGCACCCGTAGGTAACATCGAGAATATTCCTGAGCAGAGGTGTGTCATATCTTATTTTCTGCGGATTTCGCTTGCTTTCGATATATTGCGGAATGGAGTCCATGGGGCCGGGTCTGTAAAGCGAAATAACCGCGGTCATATCCTCAATGCTCTGCGGTCTCAATCCCGTGAGAACGCTCTTCATTCCCTGAGATTCAAACTGGAACACGCCGGCGGAATTGCCGGAGCACATCATCGAAAACACCTTTTTGTCGTCAAGGTCAATGTCCTCAATATCGAAATCGGGGTTTATGTTCTTTATCATATTTACGGTGTCGTTTATTACCGTAAGCGTGCGCAGGCCGAGAAAGTCCATTTTGAGAAGCCCGAGTTCCTCGAGCGTAGTCATTGTGAACTGGGTGACTATCGTGTCGTCATTCCTCGCGAGCGGAACATAGGAGACAACAGGGTCGCGGGTTATAACAACACCCGCCGCGTGCGTGGAAGTGTTTCTCGGCATCCCCTCCACTTTTCTCGCGAGATCAATGAGTTCTTTTATCTGCGCGGATGAGTTATATACCTCACGGAACTCGTCTGAGGTCTGAAGCGCCTCATCGAGGGTGATATTAAGTTTTTTCGGCACGAGTTTCGCAACCGAGTCAACAACGGAATATGAAATGCCGAGCGCCCTGCCGACATCGCGAATGGACGCCTTTGCCGCCATTGTGCCGAAGGTTACAATCTGCGCAACGTGATCACTGCCGTATTTCTGAACAACATAGTCAATGACCTCCTGCCTGCGTACATAGCAGAAGTCAATATCAAAATCGGGCATACTTACGCGCTCGGGGTTTAAGAATCTTTCGAAAAGCAGATTATACTTCATCGGGTCGATTCCCGTTATGCCGATACAGTAAGCGCAGATGCTCGCGGCTCCCGAGCCCCTGCCGGGTCCCACGGGTATGCCCTGTTTTTTTGCGTGATTTATAAAATCCTGAACAATCAGGTAATAGTCTACATAACCCATTTTCTCAATTACGCCGAGTTCATAATTGAGTCTGTCAACATATTCCTTCGGCGGGTTCTTGCCGTAGAGTTTTTCAAAACCGCGATTGCATAAAAGTTCAAACCACTCGTTGTGGTCATATCCTTCGGGAACATCAAAATGCGGAAGCTTAGTTTCACCGAACTCGAATGTTACATTGCATCGTTCAGCTATTAAAGCGGTGTTGTCAACCGCCTCCTCATAGTTTCTCAACGCCTCGCGCATTTCTTCTTCGCTTTTTACATAAAGCTCATCGGAATTGAAATTGAGTCCCGTGTCCTCGCCGAGAACATGGTTTGTCTGAATGCAGATTAAAACCTGCTGAACCTTTGAATCCTCTTTTTCAATATAGTGGCAGTCGTTTGTCGCAACAAGAGGAACTCCCGTTTCCTGCGAGAGTTTTCTCAAAACGGGGTTTACTCTCTGCTGTTCGGCGAGATTGTGATTCTGTATTTCAATATAATAATTGCCCTGACCGAAAACACCGTTATACCAGAGAACTGTGTTTTTTGCCTCCTCATAATCGTTACGCTGAACAGCTCTTGAAACCTCGCCGAAAAGGCAGCCGGAAAGAGCGATGAGACCTTCGTGGTATTTTTCGAGGATTTCCCTGTCAACTCTCGGTTTTGTGTAAAAACCGTTTACCCAGCCCTCGGAAACGATTTTTAAAAGGTTTTCATAACCCTTGTTGTTTTCGCACAAAAGAATAAGATGGAATCTTTCACTGTCAATGCCGTGAACCTTGTCGAATCTCGAGCGCGGCGCTACATAGACCTCGCAGCCGATAATCGGCTTTATACCGAGCGACAGAGCGGTTTTGTAAAACTCAACTGCTCCGTACATAACACCGTGGTCGGTTATCGCGCAGGCAGACTGACCCAGCTCCCTGACTTTTTCGAGCAGAGGTTTAATTCTGCCCGCGCCGTCAAGAAGACTGTATTCGGTATGCACATGCAAATGAGTGAAAGCCATCAGTTTTTTTCCTTTAATTCATCGGCGATTTCTATAATTCTCTTAAGGCGGTGATTGACTCCAGAACGCGAGAGCGGAACACTCAGCATTGAGCCGAGTTCCGTCAGACTTATTTCGGGGTTTTCAAGACGCAGTTCAGCGATTTCTTTTAGGGAATCTGAAAGATAGTCAAGCCCTTTTACGCTTTCGATATATCTTATTGCCTGCGCCTGCCTGTTGCCCGCGTCAATTGTTTTATTCAGATTGGACATCTCAAAATTAATCTTGCGGTTTACCCTGTTTTTAACATCCTTCTCCATCTTGACGCCCATAAGTTCCAGAGAGGATTCGGTAGCACCCATAAAGGTAAGCAGGTCTTCAATGCTCTCGCTTTCCTTGAAATAGATAACATGGTAGCCCTTACGCTGAACATATTTGGGGTTAAAGCCGTTTTCAATAAGGAAAGACGTGAGATCGGTCGCGAGTCTTTTATGCGATATTACAAACTCAAGGTGATAATTCTTGTTCGGGTCGGTGACGGTTCCGCAAGCCATAAACACGCCTCTCAGAAAGGCGCTCGGGCAGCACTCCTCCTGAATATTCGCCCTGTTTACTCTGAGGGCTATTTCTTTTTCGGAGTGTGAAAATACATCGTAAACCTTTTTTCTGTCGGCGGAATCCTCAACGGACCAAACCGTCTTTTTCTGTTCGTTCTGTGAAATATTTACAGGAATAACGCCGCATACGGTTTTAAGCGATTTAACATAGTCGGCGGCAACGTCTTCATTTTCGGTGGTTATTGAAATATCAAAGGTGGAAAAATGAGAATAAAGAACAAGCCCGTACGCCTGGGCGTGAGCACAGCAGGCGGACAGGACCTGAATATTATTGAGTTCTTTTTTAACCGAAGATGAAAAAGTCATAGTTTTATCCGATAAATTTTATTTCCGGCTCCAAATCATAACCCGTTTCCTTGAACACGGTTTCGCGCACACTGTCAACAAGAGCCATAACATCCTTCGCGGTGGCGCCGCCTTTGTTTATAACAAAGCCCGCGTGCTTTTCGCTCACTTGGGCGCCGCCTACGGAAAAGCCCTTGAGCCCGCACTGTTCAATCAGAGCGCCCGCGTAGTTACCCTGCGGTCTTTTGAAGGTACTGCCGGCGGAAGGGTAATCAAGCGGCTGTTTATCCTTTCTCCTTGAAAGAAGATCGTCCATCTTTTCTCTTATTTCGGCGGGATTGCCCTTATTGAGTTTCAGGGTAACGGATGTTATGAAAAAGCCGTTTTCACAATATACGCTCCTGCGGTAGCCGAGACCGAGTTCATCGGCGTTAAACGAGCCGGTATTGCCGGATTTGTCAATATGGTTGCAGGAAACAATAACATCCTTCATTTCGCCGCCGTACGCGCCCGCGTTCATATAAGCCGCGCCTCCCGCGCTGCCGGGAATGCCGTAAGCGAATTCCAGACCTGTAAGCGAGCTTTCAAGCGCCGACATACAGAGCCGGATAAGCGGAGTGCCCGAAAGGCAGGTTATTGTATCGCCGTCATATTCAATCCCCTCAAGGGATGAAGTCAGAACAACAAGACCTCTTATTCCGGTGTCGGAAACAAGAACATTGCTGCCTTTGCCTAGAATATAATAATCAATCCCGTTACGGGCAGCGTATTTTATAAGCTCCGCCGCTTTATCTGCCGTATCGGGTACGGCGAGAATATCGGCAGGTCCGCCTATGCGGAAAGTCGTGTAATCCCGCATAGGTTCGTTCTCTTTATATGAACAGCCGATTTCCGAGCAGTATTTTTTTAATTCGTCAAAAGAATACATTACTCGTCAAGAAGGGCCGCGCCGTAAATACCCGCGTCGTTGCCGAGCTGAGCCGAAACAATCTCGGTCTGTTTCTTCGCGTGAATGCTGTATCTGCCCCTGCCTACATATTTGCGAAGCGGAACAAGCAGGTTTTCACCCTCGTGGCCTATGCCGCCGCCAATGCAGATCATTTCGGGCTGAAGGGCGTTGATTATATTTATAATGCCTTCGGCGAGATAGAATATATATTTGTCAACAACCTTCTGAGCGGCTCTGTCGCCCTTTCTCATACCGTCAAAAGCCGTTTTGCCGTTTACATCGTTTATATTGCCGTCGCAGAGGTCCCACATAACCGTATTGGTGTCGTGGCGCATTGCGTCCTTAGTCTGGGCTATAAGAGCAGTGGCGGAGGCGTATCTCTCCCAGCAGCCGCGTCTGCCGCAGTTGCACTGCTCGCCGTCAACACAGATAACCATGTGACCGAGCTCGCCCGCGGCATAGTTAATACCGCTTAAAATTTTTCCGTCAACAATTATTCCGCTGCCTACGCCCGTGCCGAGAGTTACTGCTACAAAATTCTTTACGCCCTGACCGCAGCCGCAAACCGCCTCACCGAGAGCGGCGCAGTTCGCGTCATTGTCAAGATAAACGGGCTTGCCTTCAAGTCTCGCCTCAAGCATTTCTTTGGCGGGAACCTGGTCAAAACCGAGGTTGTTGGCAAACTCAATATATCCGTTTGATTTGTTTACGGAACCGGGAGTGCCGATACCGATTGACTTAATATCGGAAAGGTTTATGCCGGCGTCCTCACAAGCGAGACGGACCGCTTCCGCTATATCGTCCATAATGAACTCCGCGGGTCTCGGGCAATTCGTCTTTTTCTTGCCGCGACCCACTATTTTAAGGTTTTCGTCAATAATTCCTACGGCTATGTTTGTTCCGCCGAGGTCAACACCTGCTCTGTACATTTTTATTCCTCCGTATTTTTATTCGTAGTCTTCCCAGACTTTGATTTCGCGTTTTTCGGGCATGATGTCATCGGTCAACCCGAGCTGATGAACAAGCTCCTGAGCCGCGTCAAAGCCCATTTTCTTCTGCCTGTTGTTCATTGCCGCGGCTTCAATGATTATTGAAAGGTTTCTGCCCGGCTTTACGGGAACAACATAAATCGGCACCTTCACGCCGAGGATGGTTGTGTAATTATCGGCAAGACCGAGACGCTCATAGACCTTGTTCTGCTCCCACTGAATAAGCTGAACAACCATATCGATTTTCTCGGTCATCTTGATAGCGCCCATACCGAAAATTCTGCGCGCGTCAATAATGCCTATACCGTGAAGTTCAATATAGTGCCTTATATTGTCGGGAGCGGAACCGACAACGCTCTTTCTCGAAACCTGCCTGATTTCAACGGCGTCGTCCGCTATAAGTCTGTGGCCGCGCTTCATAAGTTCAAGCGCGCACTCGCTTTTGCCTATGCCGCTGTCGCCGAGAATGAGCACGCCTTCGCCGCTTACCTCAACAAGAACGCCGTGCCTTGTAATTCTCGGGGCGAGTTCAACGCTTAAGAATGAGATTGTAGCCGCCATAATCGACGAGGTTGAATCGTCAGTTGAGAGAAGCGAAACTTTATATTTCTGAGCGAGCTCTATTATTTCATCGGAGCATTTCTGCCCGTGCGAAACTATCGCTACCGAGGGGCTCGCCGAGAAAAATCTTTCAAGAGCCATATGCCCTTCATTCGCCGGAAGCCCTTCCACATATCCGAGTTCGGCCAAACCGAGGAACTGAATGCGGTCCGGCATAAAGAAGCCGCTGTAACCCGCGAGAATAAGACCCGGTCTCTGAACATCCTTGGATGTAAGATATATGTCCGCGGGATCCGCCGGTGAATATACAATATTCAGCGACAGATTCTCAACAAACTTTTTTAAAGAAACTGTATACCGTTCCATTAAAGCACCTTCAATCTATTATAAAAGATTAACGGGAATAAGCCAGATATCTCCCTTGCCGAATATCTTTGAAACAGCCGTGCCTATGAATTTGCAGATTCTCAGAAGCAGAGGCATAAGAGTATATTTAACAAAAGGACTGTCGTCGTTTTTTGAGAGCATTTTCGCGTTGTACATCGCATTGTAAAGACCCATTTCGGCAATGTCGGTATACTCCTGCGACCATTCCCTGCCCATTATAAGATTAACGCACTCTTCATACGCCTCTGTCACGGCGACATAATCCGAATCGGAAAGCGAGTCAAGGTCATACTCGGAGTATTTGTTCATCAGTTTCTTGACAGTTTCAAGGTTGCGGTATCTGTTGAACTGGGGATATCCCCCGTTGTTTTCACGCGCGTCGGTAATGGATTTATCCGTAACAAGCTGAACGCACATCTCAATAATATCGGTAACGCTCGACTGAAGCTTCAGGTGGCTCTGATTCGCCACAAACCAGGTTCTGTCGGGAAGCGCGCAGGTGCCCGCGTCAACTCTTCCGTCGGGGCTTAAATATGTTTCATCTATGGCGGGAGTGTAATCAACAGGGAGAGTGCTGCCCGCGTCGGCGAATGTTCCGCCAACGGAGGTGGATGCAGCCTGAATTATATTATCCGAACTTACTTTATAGTGCTCAACAAGAGCGGGCAGTTCGAGATTGTAGCCGGATATGACAAATATAGTCACGCCCTCATCGGTAAGTCTTTGCATGGTCTCGCCCGCGGATGACTGAATGGCGTAATATCTGTCGGTCATCTCTTTTAATGCGGCGTGCTCCGAATCGGAAATATATTTTTGTGAAAGCGTCGGGTACATATCGCTCGGAACAAGTGCCCACATGGACTGACAGTTGCGCATAAGCTTGCCGAGCACCTCATCTACTCCTCTCGATACAGTCTCATCAAGGAAATCGTTGAAGAACTCCTCGGGGATGGCTTTCGCTACCGCGTTGCCGAGATAGGCGAGCGACATATATTCCTCAGCCGCAAGTGAGACGATGTTCGGAATAAGCTCGTTGTAAATAACCTCGTCGTTGTCAAGAGTCGAAGCGCCGTCCATAAGGTCGCCCAAAAGATATGAACCGTCAACGGCTGCGGCGGCGAAAACAACTCTGTCAAGGTCGTCGGGGTTCGCGTATTCGGAAAGGAATACATTGCCTATTGTTCCGCCCAAACTTATAAACACAATGCTTACCTTGTCGTGACCGGTCTGGGTTTTTACCATTTCAATATATTCGGAAAGACCGCGAGCCGATTCAAGAATATTTCCGAATGAGCTGTATGAATAATAATAGGCGTGGTCATAGCCGTATTTGTCGCAGAAAGAGCTTATATCGACCTGCCTCTTGATGAAATCAAGCTCGTGCTCATATTTTGTTGTAGGCAGAGCATTGCCGTTTTCATCCGTACTGTACCCTTTTGCGTAGTTATATGACTTTTCGGGTCTTACAGCGCATTCCGCCAGGGAATACCAGTATTCATCCACAGAAACATTGTTCACCCTTGTTCCGTCGGGTTTGAAATAATGGCTTGAAAAACTTTCATCGAGAATACCGAGAACAATGTCAAGAAGCTTTTCCCTGTTGTGAGTGAGAACGGAAAGAAGGATGTCGCCTATCGCGTCCTTGAATTTGATTTTCATGACCTCTGTGTCAAACATAAAGGACATATCCATACCTTCAACAATCGGGAAACCGTCGCTTGTCATAAGGTCGTTGCCGTTTTCGTCCTGAACATAGACCTGCGACTGCATTATGCCGGGTACGATTATGAGCGGGCTTACGCCGCACTCTCCGTTGCAGGTTGTTTTAACTTCGGCGTCCCACTCATGCTCGTGAGCACTCTCGCCCGTTTCGGCAAAAACGGGAATAATCGCGCAAACGGTAAGCAGCAGCGAAAGGAGAAGGCAGACCGCTTTTTTGAAATTCATAAAAACACCCTTTCTGTCAGTTTAAAGCGCTTATATATAATTGAATTTTATCATATATTATTTATAAGTTCAATAATAAAATTTTGTAATAATTTGTAATCATAATGATATAATTTTTTTATTGACTTTTTTTCATTTCAATAATAGAATTTTCACGAGTGGAAAACAAAAGAATAAATCGAGTGAACGAGGAACAAAAAAATGAAAAAAAAATCTTTGATACCGCTGTGCCTTTTTCTGGCACTCATCGCGCTGTCATCCTGCGCGAAAACCCCCGAAAACACAACCGAAAGCAAAAAGCGGATTGATATCCGGGCGCTTGCGGCCGCAGTTATTGAAAACGTAAAATTCACGGAAACTCCCGAGTCGCTTGAAAGCGAAGTTGTAAAAGAGCAGTTCTCGGTTGAAAACATAAACTGCGACGCGGTCGCTTACGTTCAGTCCTCCGCCGTTTCGGAGATTTTCGCCGCCTTCAGCGCACAGAACGAAGCGGATGCGCAACTGATTGAAAACGCCGTTTACGACCGGATAGATTACCTGCGTGACGGCTACTCCTCTTACGGTCCGGCCGAAGTTCCAAAAATCGACAGCGCCGTTGTTATAAGAGACGGAACGGCAGTTATATTCTGCATAAGCGCGGATAACGCAGAAGCGAAAACATTTATTGAAAACTATATAAAATAATCAAATTGCGGCTCATACGGTTTTGTATGAGCTTTTTATATTTTTATTGATTATCCCGCGTAAAATATGATATAATAATTAATTGGATTGGAGGTACGCCTGTGGATTTTGAAAACGCAAAAAAAAGAATCGGCGAACTCAGAGAACAGCTCAATTATCACAGCCGTAAATATTATATAGAAGACAGCCCCGAAATAGATGACTATGAATACGATATGCTTCAGAGGGAACTCGTTACGCTTGAAAAGCAGTTCCCGGAACTTGTGTCGCCCGACTCCCCTTCACTTAAAGTCGGCGGCGAGGCGTCAAATCTTTTTCAGCCCGTCACTCATATTGTTCCGCTTGAAAGCCTGCAGGACGCCTTCAGTTTTGATGAAGTTATCGCTTTTGACAAACGCGTGCGTGAGGCGGTCGGCAATGTCACTTATGTTGTCGAACCTAAAATTGACGGCCTTTCAATGGCTCTCGAATACGAAAACGGCGTTTTTGTGCGCGGGTCAACAAGGGGTGACGGCGTAACCGGCGAGGATGTTACCGCGAATCTCAGAACAATAAAGGCAATCCCCGAAAAAATCGACTGTGAATATTCTCAACTCGAAGTGCGCGGCGAAGTTTATATGCCGAAAGATGTTTTTTCATCCCTTGTAGCGAGGCAGGAATTAAACGGCGAAAAACCGTTCAAGAACCCGAGAAATGCTGCCGCCGGCTCAATGAGGCAGAAGGATCCGAAAGTCACCGCTTCAAGGAATCTGTCAATTTTCATTTTCAATGTTCAGCGTTATAACGGCAGTGAACTTACAGGTCACAATCAGTCGATTGATTATCTCAACTCACTCGGTTTCAATACAATTCCATTCCACAATACATTCAGTTCAATAGACGGTGTTTTAAAAGAAATCGAAAGAATCGGCAACATCCGCGATGACCTTCCCTTCGATATTGACGGCGCGGTTATAAAAGTCGATTCCTTTGAGCAGCGCTCCGTTCTCGGCAGCACTTCGAAGTTTCCGAAATGGGCTCTCGCATATAAATATCCTCCCGAGGAGCGTCAGACAATTCTTAAAGATATTGAAATCAATGTCGGCAGAACGGGCGTTCTCACCCCCACCGCCGTATTTGAGCCGGTATTTATAGCGGGCTCAACAGTCAGCAGAGCGACGCTTCACAACCAGGATTTCATTGACAGCAAAGGCATCTGCCTGGGCGACAGCGTAATAATCCGAAAAGCGGGCGATATCATACCCGAAGTTGTGCGTGTTGAATCTCACGCCGAAAACAGCGTTCCCTACAAAATGCCGGATATCTGCCCGAGCTGCGGAGCGAAGGTTATAAAAGAGGAAGACGAGGCGGCAGTAAGGTGTATAAACCCCGAATGTCCCTCACAGCTTCTCAGGATTCTTATACATTTCTGCTCGCGCGATGCCATGGATATTGAAGGTCTCGGTGAGGCAGTGCTCGAAAAGTTAGTTGAAAACGGATTTATCAAAAAGCCGTCAGATATATATAAACTGACCCCCGGGCAGATAATGACAATGGAGGGCTTCAAGGAAAAATCAGCGGGCAATATTATTGAGGCAATTGAAAAATCAAAGTCAAATGATTTATCCCGATTACTGTTCGCTCTCGGAATAAGACATATCGGTCAGAAGGCGGGCAAAATACTCGCCGACAGATTCGGCTCAATGCAGAAAATAATCGAAGCCGGGTTTGAGGATTTCAGTTCCATTGACGGCTTCGGTCAGATTATGGCTCAGAGCATTATCGATTATTTCTCGCTCGAACAGTCAATTGACGAAATAAAGGAACTTGAAGCGCTCGGTGTCAATATGACGGGCGAAGTCAAAACGGTTGAAAACAACATTTTTGACGGCAAGGTGTTTGTTCTCACGGGAACGCTTCCCACTATGTCGAGAACGCAGGCGAGCGAGCTTATTGAAAGTTACGGCGGAAAAACATCCTCCTCCGTTTCAAAGAAAACGGATTATGTTCTCGCGGGCGAAGACGCCGGCAGCAAGCTTACAAAGGCGCAGTCGCTCGGAATAACGATTATCAGCGAAGAAGACCTTATGAATTTAATATCGAACGGAGAGTAAAAATGAAAAAGATTATCAGTTTAATTCTGGCGTTAACACTTGTTTTCTGCAGTTTTATTCCCGCTTACTCGGCAAGTGAAACAGAAACAGCCGTTCTGAGAGATACCGCCGAATATGACGGCTACCCCTTCCTTCTCGTTCGCGGAATGGATATGAACCTTCTCACCTACAAACTCGGAACGGATGAAGAAGAGCCCGCTTTCAAGGGCGTAAAAGCCGGCGAACTTATCGGCGCTCTGCTCAAATCAATCGCCAAGGGCATAATCCACTGGGATCTCGATGTTTTTACAATGGGCGTTATTGAATATGTCGATGACATTCTCGGCAGAGTCGCCTGCAATCCGAACGGCACAACGAAATATGATGTTTCCGTTAAGGAATATCCCCTCGCGATGAGCAATTATCCCGAGTATTTTGAGAACCTGCCCGAGGACAACGAATCCGAAATACTCAAAACAGCAACCGAGGTTTTCGGAGCGGAGAATGTTTATTATTATGCCTACGACTGGCGTCTTGACCCGTTTACGCACGCCGACAGAATCAACGAGTATGTTCAGAGGGCTCTCTCCGAAACCGGCAAGGATAAAATCAATATTGTATGCGCGAGTATGGGCGGTATTATGACCGAAAGTTATCTCTACAAATACGGTCACGAAAGCGTAAACCGCGTTGTTTTCCTCTCGTCAACATTCTGCGGCACTTATGTTACAACGGATCTTTTCCAGGGCAAAGCCCGTATTGATACCGACGCTCTCTACAACTTCCTTATGCTCCGTCTCGGCGGCGATAATTTCCTGCTCGGAGCGCTCTATAAAGCGCTTTACAAAACAGGCGCTGTCGCAGGTATTGCGAAACTCGGCAACAAATTCATTGAGCGCGAAATAGATCTTGTTTATGACGAATTTTTAAGGGATTCATTCGGCACAATGCCCTCACTCTGGGCTTTATGCCTGCCCGACGGGTACGACGCGGATATTGAGTATATGTTCAGCGGCCGCGAGGATAAATACGCCGAACTTATCCGCCTTTCCGGGCAGTATCAGGAAATGGCTGCCGCGAGAAACGATTTTCTTCAGGAAGATGACGACTTCTTCTTTGAGGTTATAGCAAGTTACGGCAACGCGAATATACCCGTATATGAACGGGGCGGCGAAAACGGCGACGGAACACTTGAAAGCGGACCGATGCTCGGCTTTGCGACTATAGCCAAAACAAACGAAACCCTCGGTGACGGCTATACGGCGAAAAATCCCGAAAGACTCTCTCCCGACAATGTCGTCGATTTATCGGACGCTCTCTATCCCGAAGTTACCTGGGCTATTTACGGCTCGCCCCATGTCGCCTGCAATTACGGCACGGACTACTCCGATTTTGTATTCTGGATTGTCAGCTGTGAGGGCAGAGTCACCGTTGACACCAATCCCGATTATCCGCAGTTTATGAGGTCCTCCTCACAGATGGAGCTTACAAAATATTAAAAAAACAGCCGGGCTTCAAACCCGGCTGAAACTATTCAGTTGTTCGGTATTACGCTGAAACGGATGATTCTTTTATCGTCGTTGAAATGCCTGATAATCTGCTCGGTTGTGAGATTCGCGGGCATTTTGATAAGCACTTCATAGTGATAAATGTCGCTTTCACTGTCACCCGCGTTGTCAAATCTTATCTCGTCAATCAGCGTGTTCCAGCTTTCGAGAGTCGATATGAAATCCGACCTGAAGTTGCCGTCTTCTTTTACGCTCAGTTCAATCTGGCAGTCGTTCCACGATTCTATTCCGCCGAGTTTCAGCTTGTGCATAACATACTGAATGACAATAATCAGAACTACCGAGAATATTCCCAAAGCGTACATTCCCGCGCCTATGGCAAGACCGATTCCGGCTGTTGCCCAGATACCCGCGGCTGTAGTGAGACCTTTTATTGAAGCGCCGTGCTTGAAAATAACGCCCGCACCGAGAAAGCTTATGCCGCTTATAACCTGGGCGGCGATTCTCGCGGGGTCGGTTCCGTTTGTGCCGAAAAGGAAAGTTCCGTTTTCGCCGACGAGATCAAGAAAACCGTATTTTGATACAATCATCACCAGCGCCGCCGCGCAGCACACAACAATATGTGTTCTGAGGCCCGCGTTTTTAAGGCGTCTGCTTCGTTCAAATCCAATTGCCGCGCCGCAGATGCAGGCAACGATTATTCTGGCAAAGAAATCAACATACTGCCAGATGTCTGTATGACCGGTGAAATAATCAACAATAGCCACGGCATTCAATCCCTTCGGTTATTTTATATTTCAGTATTATACTCCCGAAGAATTATTAATGCAAGTATTTTTATAAATTGAGGAGATTCAATATGGATAAAAAGCTTTATTACAGAGGAAAAGCCGGCACTGTCTGGTATAATTTCACCGAGTGCTTCGCCTATGTTATCCTTCACAGAAAAACGCCGGATAACTGCTTTTATGAGAAAATAAGATACGGCAGCGAAAAGAGGCAGTATATAAATATCTGCTCAAGAAAGGACCTTGCAGATGTCAAAAAGCCGGTGTTTATCTATATTCACGGCGGCGGCTTTGTTTCCGGCATTACCGAAATGCGCGACACCTATGTTGCCGAGTGGGCTAAAAAGGGCTTTTTCACGGCTTCGATTTCATACACCTACGCGCCGGATAAAGTTTTTCCGGGTCAGCTTCACGAAATATACGCGGCTCTGGATAAAATATATGAGTTAAAAGACAAATACAATATCGACCTCGACAACATTGTTCTCGCGGGTGAGAGCGCGGGCGGATATTACATATTAAAACTCGCCGAGCACGCCTGTGACAAATCGTTATATGACAAGCTCTCAATTGATTTCAAAAACAAGGATTCCTTCTCAGTAAAAGCTCTTGTGAGCCATTGCGGCTGTTTTGACCTTAAAAACCTTCTCGACAAATCAAAGAACCAGTCTAAATTCCCCGATATAAAAATGATGGTTACAAGTTTCCTCGGCAAGCCCTATGATGAGGCAAAAAAATATCTTGAGTCTGAGGAAGGCGCTCTTTCTTATCCTCACATAACCGCGGATTTCCCGCCCGCTTTCATTATCTACGCGCACAACGACTATCTCAGATTCGAGGCGTTTGATTTAATCGAGGAGTATAAAAAATACGGCATTGACTGCGCCCAATTCGAGGGCACGGGAATAATCAGCTTGCACGCCTGGACTCTGGCTCTTGTTGTTGAAAAAGGCAGAGACTGCTTCAACAAGGCGTTTGAATATATCAATAATATAATTGACAACAAGCTTTAAAATCAAAACCACCAGTTGAACTGGTGGTTTTGATTTTATCTGTTATGATTTTTTTCGAACCTCTGTCTTAAAAACTCCTTATACTCATCCGTATATGAATAGCCCCACAACGCTTTAATCGCGTCAAAGTTTTCAAATGTTTCGTCGGGGAAGAGTTCGGCCTGACCTGCGGAATAAGGCAACGGAAGACCGACAGTGCCGTCCGAAGCAACATAGTGTTCATCCGAAAGATTGAGCGCTGTTTTTGACGCCTCATATTTTTCAATATCCTGCTCAAAAAAGATATATGTAGTCGGAAACAGAGCGACCTTTGCCGAGATAAGACGGTAGGCGTTTCCGGTCATACCGAAATGGGCGTGGTGCGCCACCTGAACAATATCGCTTTTAAGTTCATCACCGTATCTCTTTTCAAGAATTTCACTCTCATTTTTGCAGGCATCGCCCGTGAACAGAATTTTCTGCCCCTCGGCACGGCACATAAGAACGGTTGACGATTCGTTATAATCCTCGCAGGAGAGCGGATAGACATCCTCGTGTGTGCAAAGAACGGTAAATTCGATATTTCTTATGGCAAAGCGCTGACCCGTGTGAAGTTTAACAACAGGGATATCTTGAAGTGAATAAATTTCTTTTCTGAAATGCTCCGTTATATCCTTTACGGATTCACCCCACGAATGCGAATCCCTGTGATTCTCGGGTATTATATTCATATAGATCCGCTCAATAACGGAATTGTCCATATCGTGTTTTAAATATTCAAGGAGCTGGCAGACATGGTCGTCGTGAGCGTGGGTGATAAACCAGCCGGCTATATGAACTTTTTTGCCCGGCTGAGTGAGACCGCGCATAAAATCATAAAGTCTTTTATGGTCGTTCACGCTTAAAAAATGGGCGCTGTCAACAACAAAAAACGAGCCGTCGCAAAGCCGCATTGTATAGCACATACCGCAGTCTATAAAGGTGTGGTCAACCTCAAACTGATAAAGCTCCGTGCGGATATTGCCCGCCCTGTTATCCTCTTTCGGGCACAAGGCGGTACCGGGGTCGAAAACAATTCTCAGTCCCCCGCACTCACCGCAAAACGAAAGCTGAACCGTCGCCTCGTCATTATTCAGAGTAACGAAAGAGCAGTCTTTGATTGAAGTTTTATCATACACGGCAAATCCGTTTTCAATGAAATAATCCGAAACGGTTTTATAATCATCAATATCCGCGTCGGTAAAAACAAGCAGCCGCGCCCCGTCACCGCAGTCATAGACGGGAAGCGCGTTTCTCTCACCGAGCAAAGATTTTATAATTTCAAACAAGTTTTCATAATTCATATAATCACCGACTGGATTATAGCATACAATCGATATTATTTTCAATTAAAAATATTAATTTAAAAATAGCCCTCTCCGAGAACGGAGAGGGTGGATTGCGAGTGAAACGAGCAAGACGGGTGTGGCGAACGGCACGGAATAATCCGTGCCCTACATTGTAAAACTGTGTTTTGCCCGGAACGCCGAACTGCGATCCTTACACGGCGGCTTTGGGGAAAGCCGCCCTGCGGTTTACAAAAAGATTCATATAGTTTGCAGGGCGGGATGACCACATCCCGCCGTTTATAGAAATCAACATTTCCGTCCGTCGTGGGCTCCTCCTCTGGGGGAGCTGGCTTGTGAGCGTAGCGAACAAGACTGAAGGAGTCTGCGCAAAATTTATGTCCTCACGGATGCCCTTGTTGCGGGCGGATAATATCCGCCCCTACGGCGGCAAAACCTTGTTTTGCCCGGAACGTCGAACGGCGTTCCCTACGCGGCGGCTTTGGGGAAAGCCGCCCTGCGTTTGTAATTAAACCGGTTTTTTCAACGATAAAACAAAAACAGCAGGCAAAAACATGCTGTTGTATTATCAATAAAGCGATATATCTCGTTTCACTCGATTCGATATAATTGCTGCAGCAATCACGATATGCGCTCACTTTTGCTCGCGCACGATATGATATAAA
>JAEEGL014991988.1_pt1 | contig 70982 bp, 61 predicted proteins | sample 9134231 | NCBI WGS metagenome assembly JAEEGL01 (sample SAMN16246548, study PRJNA631951) | gut metagenome | biome: gut microbiome; feature: rumen; material: fiber-attached | host: Bos | place: Iran: Karaj | collected 2018-10
AGAACTCGGATTTGCACCTGAGCGTGATTCGATGAAGCGTCTGGATGAGGTGCTCCGTCTTTTCAGGGAGGATGCGCCGGAGACGAAGACATGGCCGCTGAAGAGACTGGCTTTTCTTCGAGATGCATCCTGCTGGATCCTGGGCTTTGGAGAGACCAGAAACTTTACGCCGGAAGAGTATAACATTGTTACAGATCTTGCAGCTGTAGCCTCGAAGGTCACTCTGACCTGTGTGGCAGGATCGGACGACCCGGAGAAGATGGGAGACGATATCTGCCACTTCGGAGAACAGACGATCCGGTCGATCCTAAAGGATTTTGTTCCTGAATCCTCGGAAAAGGTCGGACCTTCGGTGAACCGTGTAGATTCGCTGTCTGTTCTGTCCTCGGATTATGCAGTCCGTTCCTGCAAAAAGCGTGAGGATCTGGATCTTCCTGTGGAGATCAAGGTGTTCCATCAGATATCGGATGAACTGGAATATGTCGCTGCGCGTATCAAGGAGGCAGTCCAGTTTAAAGGTCTTCATTATCGTGATATTACAGTCGTCATGTGTGACCTGGAAAAATATGGTACCAGTCTTCATGCTGCTTTCTCCAGATACGGGCTGGATGCATTTATCGATGAGAAGCAGCCGCTGATGGGAACGGTCTGGATGCAGTATCTGACATCTATTCTGGATATTTCTTCTTTCCGATGGGATATTCCATCTGTCATGTCTTATCTGAAATCGGGATTTGTTACAGTCGATGCGGAGACGGTTCAGCGCTTCGAGAATTTCTGCCTGGCGCATGGGGTCCGGAATAAAAAGAAGATGCTTTCCTGTGATAAGTATGTGTCGACAGTCGCGGAAAAACAGGTCGTAAAGGAGGTCCTTCCGATCCTCCTTAAGACAGCGGATGAGATCGGAAGTATAGAAAAAGCAAAAACATGTAAGGAACGGGCAAATGCACTTCACAATATGATCCTTGATAAGAGACAGCATGTCGAGTATCTGGTCGATGAGTGGCAAAAAGCGGGAAACCAGCAGGCTGCACTTGCTCTGGCACTTTCTTATAACTACGCGGATGAAGCGCTGAATACCATGGCAAAAGAACTCGGAGATTTTCCGATCACTCTTGGTAATTTCCGGGATGAACTGCTTTCTGCACTGGAGAGTAAGACCATTTCCGCAATTCCGTCTTATGTGGATCAGATCACGATCACATCTCCATCTCAGGCGTATCGGAGAGCTTGCAGGATGATGTTTATCGTAGGTTCCGAAAGAAAGAATTTCCCGTTTACTTCGCCATCGGAAGGTTATCTGAAGAATAAAGAGAGAACCATTATTTCCGAGAAGCTTTCGATAGAGTTCCCGAATCATGCGAAGGATCAGGCGTATTCTGATTTCTTTACTGCTTATGCACTTTTGGATGCGCCCACGGACCGGCTTATCTTTACGATCCAGAACTCCGTCGAGCCTTCTTCAGTGATCACGTTTCTGAAGGATCAGTATCCGAAAGTAGTCCAGGAGATCCTCGATCGACTTTCTCTAAAGGATCCGCGGGTGCTTCTTAAAGCAAAGATGGAAGACTACCTCAGAGAGGTTCTTTCGCGTCCGGTGCCGGAAGGCCCGGATCAGGAATATGACGAAGCAGTATATATCTGGAAGAAGTATTTTTCTTCGGAAGATCTTTCATATGACGATAAGACCGATACGTCTCTGACGATCCCGAAGGAATTGATGGATGAAAGGTACCATGACAGACTGCTCATGAGCGTATCATCCGTGGAGAGTTATCTTTACTGTCCGTATCACTACTTCTGTGAGAAAGTCCTGAAGATCGACGAACGTCAGATCCAGAAGGTGCAGGCAACGGAGATGGGTACACTTGCCCATACCGTCATGGAAAAAGCAATGACGGAATTCCGTGATGCTTATAATGCTGCTTCCGAAGAGGATAAGCTCTCCGTTCTGAATGAGTATAGAAACAGAGATAAGCTTTCCTGGAGCCGGAAGATCCTTCTTGAAGCACAGGAACAGGAGCGCTTTGCATACTGTGATGATCCCGCGTTAAAGATGGAGGCGGATACGAAGCTTCTTTCCGGAACGACAGAGACACTGAATATGATCTTCAGTAAGCTTGATCCTGAGAAGTCGATGCCTTCGTACTTTGAATGGAAGTTTGGCGCTAATGGCGTTCCGGGATATGATCTGCCGCTGTCCGACGGACGCGTCGTAACCTTTACCGGAACGATCGACCGTATCGATGTTAATGAGGCAGAGAACCGATTTAGTATCCTCGACTATAAGACCGGTAACAAGAAGATCGAGTACGATATGCTGTATTCCGGTGCCAGTGTTCAGTTGCCGGCATATCTGCACGTGTATTCTTCCCAGCATCCGGAGATGGATCCGGACGGTATTTCATATATTCATGTTGCGCGGGTGAAGTGCAGAGGAAAGGGAATGGATGAGACGTTCGATCCGGAAGTTGTTGCCAAAGACCGCAACAAGGCCGTTTCCGAAACGTTCGGACCGTCGGGATACGCTCTGTCTGCTGACCCGGATGATATGAAAAAGATGGGTGAATATGCCATTTCCCAGGTACAGAAAAACTGCGAGAAACTCTATGAAGGCCACTTCGATGCGGCTCCGGCAAAGTTAAAGAAAAAACCGCTGATGAAATGCCTGGAGTGTGAATACAACCAGATATGCAGCGGATCTGCGGAGTCACCGAAATATAACTACTTGAAAACGATGAAGCCGGTCAAAGATGAAGATGGAAAAGATCTGAAAAGTTCAGCTCTTTTCTTCGAGAATATTAAGAGAGAGGAGGAGTGATCATGGGACTGAGCAAAGAACAGCAGCGGATCGTTGACACACCCTGTGGAAATATTCTGGTCAGCGCAGCGGCAGGCTCCGGAAAGACGACAGTTATGACCGAGAGGATCGTTAAGAGGATCCTGGATCGGGAACTCTCTGTAGAGAATGTTCTGGTCATGACTTTTACAAATGCGGCGGCTGCCAACATGAGCGCCAAACTCGAGAAAAAACTTCGAGAGAAACTGGCAGCGGCAAAGGAAAAAGATACACGGAAATATTTAAGTGAACAGATCGCTGCTCTTCCATCTGCATATATCTCGACGATCGACTCTTTCTGCTCGCGGGTGATCAGTAATTTCTCCGCGCAGAGCCGGGATGAAAACGGGAATCTCCTTCTTGAGCCGAAGAGTATGATCCTCGATGAGGTCCATGCGAAAAAACTGCTTAGTGAGTCTTTTGACGAAGTCTTTTCAGAAGCATATTCTCTGGCGCAGAAGATCGAGGCTGATGCGGATCTTCGCGCTAAAACCATGCCTCTTTCAGATGAAGAGCATCTCCTCGGCGGCATGATCTCTTCTGACCTCACGTATGAGGAGTGGGCACGTTCTTTTCTTTCTATGGTATCTGCGTTTGGAAGCGGCCGTGATGATACGGCACTGAAAGAAGATATGATCGGGAAACTCGGGTATCTGAGAAGCCTTTCGGGCTATGAGAACTGGGTAAGAGAAGCACTGGAAAAGAAAAAGAAGGAGAGCACTGATTTTCTCTCATCGAAAACATATGGAAAAATCATGAAGATCACAAAGGATGCGATAAGTAAAAGGATCAATGAGATCCCTATGCTTATTGACATGATCCCCCGCGTTTCTTTCGTAAAAAAAGAAAAAGATAATATCGCCCGCCAGCAGGACTTTCTGGAGTGGTGCCGGTTCCTGGAGGAAAACGGCAAACGCGTACTGGAGGATCCTTCCATGACGTGGGATGATATCTGCAAGATCAGATACCGCGTGCCTTCGGAGAAGATTCCTTCTTATACGATGAAAAATCCGGATCCGGAACTTCTGGAGTTTGACAGCCTTGCGGGAAGTTTCTATGAACTGGCATATATCCTTGCGTATGCGAAAAAGTCGGCGGCGTTTGCTGATTCGATGAAGGAAGAGACCCGTTATTTCTTTGGAAAAACACTTGAGGAGATCACTTCAGAGCTTCAGGAAATGTATCCGATCTACGAGAGATACTTCGAGCTGGTTTTTGCCGCAGAGAAGATCTATCAGAAGAAAAAACGCCTGGAACACGGCATGGATTTCCCGGATCAGGAGCAGGTTGCACTTTCGCTTCTTGCAAATCCGGAGGTGTCCGGTTATTACAGAGATCTTTTCAGTGAGATCTATATCGACGAGTATCAGGATAACAGCGGCGTACAGGATGCGATCGTACAGTGCTTTTCGAAGAATAATGTTTTCTTTGTGGGTGACGTGAAGCAGAGCATATACCGCTTCCGTCATGCAAAGCCCCAGCTGTTCCTTGACCGGAGCAGGGACTATCTTGACGGACAGGAAGGAACACTCTATACGCTAAACAACAATTTCCGCAGTGTTCCCGGGATACTATCGTCTGTAAATCATATTTTTTCTTCGATTATGAGTGAAGAATACGCGGATATTGAATATGATTCGACCCATGAACTTCACCCCGGTCTGCCTCTGGAAGAGTATGATCAGACATCCGGTGCAGATGTTACGCTGATCCTTGCAGAAGACTCGGAGGAGGATTCTTCTTCCGACCCGGATGATCAGGGCGACATGGATCAGATCCTGGATATGAAAGAGGCGGAGAAGGTTGAAAAAGAGACACTGATCATTGCCAATAAAATATTTGAACTGAAAAAGCTTAAGAGCTTCCGATATGACCAGTGTGTGGTGCTGACTACTTCTAACCGTGGAGCGATGGCAGCAAGCAATACCTTAATGAAGTGCGGTATCCCTGCCCAGGGGCCCAACCTGGGAAATATACTTCAGCAGCCTGACCTTCGTGTCATGCTGGATCTGGCCAGACTGACAGATAATATTTTTCAGGATATTCCGCTGGCAGGGATCATGAAGTCAAAGATCCGGCAGGCACGCTTCACGGATGAGGATCTCATGAAGATCTATCTTTTCTCGGATACTGGGGAATACAGGGATCTTCTTTTCTGTGAGAAGGTTATCCGCTTTGCGAAGGAGGAAGACACAGATCTTTCGAGAAGAGTCGCTGATCTTCTGTCATTCATAAACGATCTTCGCACATTGTCGATGCAGATGACCGTAACGAAGTGGCTCGAGCATGTGTATGCCATTACGGACTATCCATCCTTTGTGCGGTCGCAGGACAATGGCGATGCGCGGTATTATGCATTGATGACACTGGTGACATGGGCGACCCGTTTTGATATGGGAAGACGATCCGGACTTCGCGCTTTTGTCGGCTATATCGATGAACTCGATCAGGGAAAAGATAAAAGCACGGAGATCGATCTGTCGGAGCCGCTCGAAAATGTTGTGCGGTGCATGACGATCCATAAGAGCAAGGGCCTGGAATTCCCCTATGTTTTTCTCTGCGGGATCCAGAGTACACCGAGAGGCGGCGATTCGAGCCTGATCTTAAGTGAGACGGGGGATATGGCGGCAAGGAGGTTTGCTGAAAAAGAGGGCGTCGTGTATGAACCGCATGATTACTACATCCTTTCACGGGAGGAAAAGCGGGAAGCAGAAGCAGAGAAGATCCGTCTCCTTTATGTTGCGCTGACCCGTGCTGAGAAAAAAGTCTTCGTGATCTCACTGATTTCACGGACAAAAGACGATGTGATCAAATCCTGCGATCCTGTAATTACTTCCGGATCAGAAACGGAGGAGAAGCTTTCACCGGCAGTAATGTGCAGATTAAAGACTCATCTTACCCGCTTTATGGCCGGACAGATACGAATGAAAGGATATCCGCTGGAGAAGGCGATCAAAAGCCCGGAACCCATGTACTATGGTGATCTGGATTTTAGTTCGGATGTAAGAAGACCGGATAGCGGCGAGACTGCCCTGATCTCGGATTCGATCGATAAGCTGAGATGCTCCCTGGAGGAAAGCCCGCTTTCTGTTACTGAGAAATATATCAAAGCAAGGGCGCATGCTGTCGATGTTAGGATTTCAGATGAAAAGGAAAAGTATCTGGACCTTCTGGAAAAAGATGTTCATGATTGGGCAGAGCCGGATCTTCTTCCGGCGAAGACCACTGTCAGTGAGATCAAGCGCCAGATGTCGGACGAATTGGATCTGGATGATGGGGAAAGACCTGATTTCCGCGCAGTGAACATGCGCGTCAAAGAATCAGCCCAGCGGTGGAATGATGACGGATATACCGCGTCTCAGCTGGGTACACTTCTTCACAGTGCATGGCAGTATATCGATTTTACCGGACTGATCCAGTCGGGAGCGGATCCTGACTGGAATACTGTCCTGGCAGAGCTTTCTGCACATGGTATGATCGCGGAAGATCAGGTAAAGATCCTTTCACGGTTTTCGGAAAATATGCAGGTGTTCCTAAAATCTGACCTTGCGAGAAGAATGAGCGAAGCTGAACTTCGTCCGGAGAACGGACCTTACAGGGAGATCCCCTTTGCGCTCGCTGTTCCGAATGAACATGATGACTTCTCTTTGGTTCAGGGTATGATCGACAGCTGGTTTATTGACAGCGATGGAGAGGCGGTTCTGGTCGATTATAAGTCCGACCGGCTTTCCGGTTCTGCCGAAGAGAAGAAAGAAGAACTGAAAAGCAGATATCAGGTGCAGCTGGACATGTATGCACAGGCGATCACGGCGGCTACGGGAGTGATCGTAAAAGAGAAGATCATCTGGCTGATTCGGGACGGTCTTTCTTTTGAATTCTAAGTTCGCGGAAAAACTGTTTGAGAAGCCGGGAACACTCTTCTTCGAGAATGCCGCCGGTCGATTCGACATGGTGATTATGCGGAAGATCGAAAAGCTTGTTTTGTGAAAAGACGGCGCCGCCCTTCGGGTCGAATGCTCCGAAATATACATGCCGGATATGGGACTGGATGATGGCGCCGGCGCACATGTAACATGGCTCCAGGGTCACATACAGGTCACAGTCGAAGAGGTGCCAGGCGGAGAGCTTCCGGCAGGCCTTGGAGATACAGACCATCTCGGCGTGAAGAGTTGCATCCTGCTTTGTTTGACGGAGATTGTGTGCTCTTGCTATGATCTTTCCGTCTTTAACAATGACTGCACCGATCGGCGATTCGCCGAGGTCGTAGGCCTTCTTCGCCTCTTTCAGTGCGGAACGCATGCATTTTTCGTGGAAAGAAGCATCTGATGCAGTAGTTTTCGTCGTCAAGGGGGAACTCCTTCACAATCTTCCGAATATGGATGGAAGATATTATATATAATTGTGCATTATTTTATTTGCACTTCCAACACAATACGTATATAATGTACTTTGCCTATATGTGGGATTATACCCTTTTATAGGTGATCATGTAAAGGAAAAAAGGAACGAATGGCTACAGAACAAGGTATTTGTAAGAATTGCGGTTCACTGCTCATGGTGGACAGCAGAGATGAATTATGTGAATGCGTTTTTTGTGATTGTGTATTCCCAAGTGCGGAAGCAATCGAGATCTATAATAACCCGGATGGAGTAGAGTTCCCGAATCTGCCACAGCCGAAGCGGGATAGCAAGGCTACCCGCCATGTTGTGACGCCTGTTTTCGATAATGTGGTTGAGAAGGCAGTGAAGGTCGATCAGGCACAGAATAAAGAGACGAGAAAAGTCGAAAAACTCTTCGAGATCTCCCCGGATGATATCAAAGCTCCGAAGAAAGTGAAGAGAACCGTATACATCACTACGGCAGTGTGCATCCTGCTCGTTCTCGGTATTTCGATCCCGCTGAGTATTCTCCGTCACAAGCATAAGGCGAATATTTCTGATAACATTTCGCTTTGCGTGACAGCATCAAATATCAAAGTTGACACGGAATCAGATGACGGATATGCCGCCGGATATAAACTCTACGGACAGGAGAACGACCATCTGGCTCTCGTTTCGACAGAGGATGTATCGAAAGAACAGGTTATAAATGCATACCAGTCTTTCTGTGCTATCCGTGGTGAGGAATATGGTTATTCCGCTGATGAAGCTCGTTACTACAAGGGTGTAGTTCTTACTGTATATGCTCCGAATGGAATTTTTAAAGTGGCGGGCTTTGAGGAACCCGGTGTTGTCAAGGTCGAGTTTACTGCATCAGAGACAGAGACCTCGGAAGAATCAGCATCTGATACCAGTGCCCCGGAGACAAGTGAGTCGGAAAGCAGCAAGTAAGGACTATCCGTTTTAGAAACGAGGATGTTACAGAAGGGCGAAAAGCCCTGGGAACCTGTAAGATGCAAGGAGGATTGCATAACGAATGGCAAGTGATTTTTCAACGATCCTGCAGAAACTGGAGAATCTGGCAAACGCCAGTAACAACAGTATTTCATCGCTTGATGTGATGAACATTATTGAAGAACAAGACGGCGATCCGGATATGGTCGATAAGCTCTTTGATGAGCTTGAGGCAAAAGGCATCGCGATCGTAGCTGAAACAAGTGTAGAAGATGAGGCGATCCGGGATCTGAACCTGGATGCAAGTGCAACAGATGGCGCGGGCATGGATGATCCGGTCCGCATGTACTTAAAAGAAATCGGTAAAGTTCCGCTTCTTACGGCAGAACAGGAACAGGAACTCGCCCAGCGCATGCTCGAAGGCGATGAGGATGCGAAGTCCCAGCTGATCGAAGCAAACCTTCGTCTCGTAGTTTCTATCGCAAAGCGTTATCTCGGACGTGGCATGCAGTTCCTCGATCTGATCCAGGAAGGTAACCTCGGTCTGATCAAAGCGGTCGACAAATTCGACCACTCCAAGGGATTTAAGTTCAGTACATATGCTACATGGTGGATCCGTCAGGCGATCACACGTGCAATCGCCGATCAGGCAAGAACGATCCGTATTCCGGTGCACATGGTCGAGACCATCAACCGTCTGGTCCGCGAACAGCGCGCTCTGATCCAGGAGCTGGGACGTGAACCTACCGTAGAAGAAATTGCCGAAAGAATGAATCTTTCCGTGGAAAAGGTCCGTGAGATCCAGAAGATCTCCCAGGAACCGGTTTCCCTGGAAAAGCCGATCGGTGAAGAGGAAGACAGCCACCTGGGTGACTTCATCCCGGATGATGACGCGATGTCTCCTGCCGATCAGGTAGCTTATACACTTCTGAAAGAACAGCTCCTTGACGCCATGAAGGGACTGACCGCAAGAGAGGAGAAAGTACTCCGTCTCCGTTTTGGTCTGGACGATGGCCGTCAGCGTACTCTCGAAGAAGTCGGTAAAGAATTTAATGTTACCCGTGAACGTATCCGTCAGATCGAAGCAAAAGCACTTCGTAAGCTTCGTCATCCGAGCCGCAGCAAGAAACTGAAAGATTATATCGATTGATAAGCTTCTTGTGCGAAAGGCGGGCACATGAAGAAACTTTCTTTCAAAACAGGATTTATGCCGAAAGATGGACTGGACTTCGTGCATCAACGTAAGTTTATGCGCGAAGCCCTTCTTGAAGTATGCTCTCCCAGAGAAGTAACGATCCCGATGAAACAGCATACCGGCACACCTTGTGACCCTGTCGTTTCCGTCGGTGATGATGTTGCGATGGGAGATCTGATCGGTGTTCCCGCTGATATGAACGGAGTTCCTGTTCATGCAAGTATATCCGGTACCGTGACGAAGATCGACATGATCCGCCTTCCGAATAAGATCAGCTGCAAAGCAGTAACGATCAAAAACGATCTGCGCCGCCGGGTCTCTTCGAAGATCCAGCCGAGAAAAGATACGTCCCGGCTTTCACTTTCAGACCTTTCCAAATTGCTTTGGCAGTCCGGAATTTGCGGTATGGGAGGCGAAGGAGTCCCGACATACACCAAGTGTGTTCGTGCGGAGAAAATGGGTGTCGATACACTTCTGGTCAATTGTACGCAGAGTGAGCCTTTCCTTTCCTGTGACCTGCACCATATCCGGGTAAATGCGACCAAAGTCCTTCAGGGTGCGATGGCACTTTCCGGAGTTTGCCGCGTTAAGAAAGTGGTATTCTGTATCGAAGATATGTGGGAGGATGAGATCTCTGCACTTCAGATCGCGGTCGATAAAGCGAAGGAACGGTACATGGACCGCAGGATCGAAATAAAACTTTTCAAGACCCGTTTCCCGCAGGGATGCCAGCAGCTGCTTATTAAGGCTTTATACGGAGTGGAGATACCTCTGGGAAAAGAACCTGAAGAGATCGTAAAAGCAGTGCTTTTCAATGCGTCGACCTGTTTTGCTTTCTCGGAAATGGTAGAAAAGAATCAGCCGCTAACATCCCGTATCGTAACTATTTCCGGAGATACGATCACAGGACACAATGTCCTTGTTCCGATCGGTACAAGCGTGGAAGAGATCCTGGAGAGAGTTCCCGGAGCGCATTCCGCGCAGAGGATCGCATGGGGCGGCGCCATGACCGGCGTTGCGATCAACAGCCTGAAGGTGCCGATCATCAAGACAACGACGGCGATTACGATCATCCGCAAATTTGAACCGCCGAGAATGAACTGTATTCATTGTGGTGCCTGTGTCGGTGCCTGCCCGGTCGGTCTTTCACCGTATATCCTGAACCGGCTTATCGAACTCGGTCAGACCGAGCAGATGGAGGCGGAATCCGTGGAACAGTGCATCGCATGCGGAGCCTGCTCCTATGTGTGCCCTGCCGGGATCGAGCTTTCCACTAATATTGCAAAAGCAGCCCATCGGGTTAGAAGAGGTGCAGCGAGATGAAAAGAAAACAGCTGGCACCCCATATCCATGCCGATCAGCCGGCCGCCGAGAGATATCTCTATGTGCTGGTGGCGCTGCTGCCTGCTTTTCTCGGGGCGGTGTTCTATTTTGGCATACGTGTCCTGATCCTGGCAGCGGTTTCGATCCTTTGCTTTTTTGTAAGTGATTACCTGATCTTTGAAAAACTCTATCCGGAACGCCCATTCCATGTGGATTACAGTTCCCTTGTTTCCGGATTGCTTTTAGTGCTGATGATCCCTGCGTCTACATCATTCTGGACAGTGATCCTGGCTGCGCTTTTTGGATCTGTACTGGTAAAACAGGCTTTCGGAGGAGCCGGATCCAATGTCTTTAATCCGGCGCTGGCGGCGCGTGCTTTTCTCGAGTTTGCATGCCCGCTTCAGATGACGGCGAAAGAAACACCGTTCAAGAGCCTTTGGAATCTATCTTCGCTGTGGACTGGAAAACCGGTAAAAAGTGCGCTGGCTACTCCTTTGACTTCTGCAGGTTGGATGGACATCCTCTCCGGCAGAATGGTCGGTATGGCGGGAGTTACGTCGATCGTACTCATGTTCTTCGGACTTTTGATCCTCATGGAAAGAAAACTTATCCGATATGAGATCACTGTAGCATATTTTGCAACGATCGTTGTCGGATATGTCCCGTTTTACTGGGATCATCTCGGGTTCCACCAGTTCTTCTCCTGGCTGTCACTGGGAGGCCTTATGCTGATCGGGATCTTCGCACTGAATGACTGCACGACAACACCGATCGATCCCAAAGGAAGGATCATCTTCGGTTTCGGAACAGGACTTCTTACGCTTGTGCTGTACCGGTTTGGAAACAGCAGTTACGCGATGATCTTTCCGGTGCTGATGATGAATCTGACGACGCCGATCTTTGACAGGTATCTGCGGCCGAGAGTATTCTCCAAGCCAAGCTGGTTCCGGGAGGTGGAAGAATGACGAGATCTTTCTTTAGAGGCCTCTCTATACGCGCCGCGATCTGTGTGGTTTTAAGCCTGGCATTTCTTATGTCATGCCTCTGGTACAACCGGCGTGTGACCCGTTCCCGCGAGCAGGATGAATATAGGGAAGAGTACGGTTCTCTTCTTATGGCATCGGAATACCGTTCTTTAAAATCTGATGTGCTGAAAAACCATGAAGATGTTAAATCGGTTTTCAGTGCGTATGATGATACCGGACGTCTTCTCGGATATATCGTTGACGTGGAGATGCAGACTGAAGCAGGATATGTTCACACGCAGATGAGTATCAGCGACAGCGGAGAGAACCTTCTCAATATCCGGGTGATCGATGAAGAGGAGGATGGTCCTTCTTTCAGTGAGGAAGAAATGGATATTCTCCGGGAACAGTTAAAGGGAGCGAGAATTCCGGTTTCGGTCCGTCAGGATGTTGCGGCAGATATACCGTATCAGGTCGATTATGACCCGCTTTTGGGACTTCATGACGGTGTGTATTATTCGAAAAACGAAGAACCATCTAAGGATGGATATACCGACTACTGCGAGATCGAAGTCAGTGGCGGAAGGATCGTGCGCGCGACGTGGGATGCGATCGATGAGCAGTCCCACTCGACCCGTTCCAAGGATTCGATCAGCGGGGATTATAAGATCAGCGGCAATATCTGGGCGGATCAGGCATACCGCCTGCAGAATCACCTGGTACTGGTGCAGGATCCTGTAAAACTTGCGATGAAATCGGATGGAAAGACCGAGATCATTGAAGGCGTGACGATCGATATTTCGACGTTCGTGAAGCTCGTAAATGCGTGCATCGGGTACTCCCGCACATCGTACACCAAAGATATGTATTTGGCGGATCATACGGCAAAAGAGAATAGCGATGATAAGAAAGAGACGACACCGGTTCCGACTCCGGAAGTGACACAGTCTCCGGACCCGTCAGAGCCGACATCGCAGGATACCACACCATCTGCGGAACCGACAAAAGCACCGTCACAGATCGGAGTGATCGGCGGGGAAGACGGAGTAGTGTCCGGCGATGATGAAAATGTTCTCTCGGATAGTGTGGATGGTATTCCCATGAGTGAGATCCGTGCATATATCGAAGGCCTGCCGGAGGATAAGATCCGTACGGCTTCGCTTCTGACCACGGTCAATCAGGCATACAAATTCATACGTGAATACTTGAACTGGGTGGGATGATATGATGGAGACGAAAAGTATTTCTTTAAAACAATATCGTATCTTCCTTTCCTTCGCGCTTTTGCTGATCTTTACGACCAATACGGTGCCGGCATTTGGCAGTGCGGTCGCCCAGACGGTCCTGTTTGTGATGATCAATTTGTTCGTATTTTCGCATATTTCGAATAAGCGTGTCTGCTGGGGAGTATTCATCGTTACCGCCGCCCTTATTGGAGAGGGGATGTTTTACCTATCTCCATTTCTTCCGGCAAGTTTCAGCAGCAACGGATTTTTCCTTCTGCCGGCATCCTCGTTTCTTTTTCTGCTGGCACCGATGTTTGACTATATCCGTTCCGACAGGAAAATCACTTTTGGGGAAACTTTTTGCGGTTTTTCCTTCTATGTGGTTGCAGGGGTTCTGATCTCGGTAGTCCGGGAACTGTTTGGACAGGCATCTCTTCTCGGGAAGTCCGTGCCTTCATTTTCCAGATGGAGGATTCGCTTTTTTGATCATACATCCGGTTCAGCAATTCTCGTTCTCGGAATCATTCTGATCCTTGTATGGTGGAAGAATCTGGATGAGGATGAAAAGTGGGTACTCGAAACACAGGAGAAGAAAACGAAGATATACCGGCCGATCTCGGCGAAAACGGAGAAGAGATTCTTACTGATGTCGATCTGTATCCTCGTGTACGATCTGCTGTTCGGAGCGATCGGTGCTGCGGTAATCTACGCAGTTCCTGATTCGTATAATAAACCGTCACATATCGTTGCGCTTTCGACGCTGACAACGATCCTTCTTTTGACTCTTCTCGTAAAGGTCTTCCGGCTTTCTGAAACCTTTGATGAATATTTCTATATACCGCTTCTTAGTGTTGTTATGACTTCAACACCTCTGATCGTATATACCCGGTATCTTGCCATTCCGCAATCGGCTGAGTTAGGCGCTAAAATTGCCTGGTGGACCGCGCTTATGGTGGGTGTATGGCTTTTTACGGCTCTCGTCGTTGCCTACATACGATCGATCTATGAAAGACTGATGTTTGGAAAACAGCCGAGCTGTCTGGAGGGCATCCCGCTCATCGTTCTGCATGTGCTTCTTGCGATGATCGTTTTTATGCCCTGGACAGATGTTCTGGCTAGACTGTAATTGGAGGAATAAAATGCAGGTCGTTATCACATGCCTTTTTGGACTGGAACACTATTGTGTGGAGGATCTTGAAAAGATCGGATACGGACGCGAGGAGATGACGGTTTCTGATGGTCAGGTCCTCGTGGATACGTCTCCTTCTACCATGGCAGATGATGTCGCAAGGATCTGTGTCTGGATGCGCCGCGGCGAGCGTGTGCTCCTTTCGGTAAATACATTTCCGGCATCTGTATTTGAGGAATTCTTTGACGGCCTTGCCGCGATGCGGTGGGAGCAGTGGATCCCGTTCGGATGGGCTTTTCATGTGAACGGGTATTCCAGAGATTCAAAGCTTTTCGGTATCCCTGCCTGCCAGAGTCTGGCGAAAAAGGCGATCGTAAAATCACTTCAGCGTGGCCTCCATCTTCCTGAGGGGCATATCATCGAGGAAAATGAAAAGCTCGGTACATGTAAGATCGTTTTCGGTATTGTGAAAGATCAGGTCCGCGTCATGATCGATGTGACCGGGGCAGGACTTCACAAGCGCGGCTACCGTCCGCTAATGCACGATGCTCCGATCAAAGAGACACTTGCTGCCGGCATGGTCAGTGCGGCACAGTACCGCTTTTTCGGAGAGGAAGCACTTGTCGATCCGTTCTGCGGATCCGGAACGATCGTCATCGAGGCCGCGATGATGGCGCTGAATATCGCACCCGGCCTGACCCGCCCGTTCCTTGGCGAGAAGCTCCCGTATATCGGCCTGAACGCATATGAAAAAGCGAAGAAACAAGCCAGAGACATGGCGGACCTTTCCCCGATGGATGATATCTATTTTTACGGATCGGATATCGATCCGAAGGCTGTGGCGACTGCGCAGAAGAATGCCCGTGCAGCAGGAGTTGCGGATTTCGTCCGGTTCCGGGTATCGGATTTCCGGGAACAGACGCCCCGTGCCCTCTATGGATGGACGCATCTGAAAAGACAGCTGATCCTCTGTAATCCCCCGTATGGCGGACGTTTGCTGACTCCGGAAAAAGCACATGAGATCTATACCGGGATCGCAAAGACCTACCTTGATCCACAGGGTTACTGCAGAAAGGGGATCCGTCTTTCTGTAATCACACCGGATGATTCTTTCGAAAATGCTGTCGTTCGAAAAGCAGATAAAAGAAGAAAACTGTATAACGGCTCCATTCGATGTCAATTAACAAACTACTATCGTCTCCCGCCGAGAGAAAACTGAATGACAATAGTCCACCGCTCGCGGACACCGAAAATGTCAAAAATCGAAAAAGACTATTCCGAAAGCCCTTGAAATAAGGGCTTTTTCACGCCATGAAAACTTTTGATGTTTTTTCAAAAACCCCTTGACAAAAAATGCACTGCCGAAAAATCGGCGTTTGAAGAGGGTGTTTTCCGAAAATGCTTGTCTTTAAGTTATCCACAGAGTTTTCCACCTTTTCCACAGGTTTTTTGTTTATGAACAGGAAAAAGTGGTGGAAAACTTTGACTGGCAAATCATTTTCAAGACGATTCATTTGCTTTCGTTTTGAGAAGAAATGAAAGTTTAAAAAACATTGAACTTCTACGTTCATATAGGGCGTAATCTGATATAATAAAGAGAAATAATTGTAAGGTTTAGGAAGTATCAGGTATGACAGATTTTGAAACACGCGCAAAAGAAGCAAAACAGGCGTCCTTTGCGATGGCTGTATTGCCCACGGATGTGAAGAATAAGGCGCTGCTTTCTATTGCAGATGCTCTTGTTGCAAACAAAGACGCGATCTTTTCCGCGAATGCGGAAGATATGAAGAACGCGAAAGAATCAGATCTTCCTATGCCGCTTCAGAAGAGACTCCTTTTTGATGAGCATAAATTGAATGATGTCGTCAGCGGTCTGAAGAGTCTGACAACTCTTCCGGATCCGGTCGGCCGCGAGCTGATGAAGACCGAAATGGATGACGACCTCGTGCTGACACGCGTTTCCTGCCCGATCGGTGTTCTGGGAATCATCTTTGAGTCCCGTCCGGACGCTCTGGTGCAGATCGCATCGCTGGCACTGAAATCCGGCAACTCCTGCTGCCTCAAGGGCGGAAGCGAAGCCGTCAACAGTAACCGGGTGCTTTTCGAGGTGATCGAGAAGGCCTCTATCGATGCAGGACTTCCAAAAGGCTGGATCGTCCTGATGGAGACGAGAAACGATGTTGCGGAGATGCTCCTTCTGGATAAGTACATCGACCTGATCATTCCGAGAGGATCGAATGCATTTGTGCAGTACATCATGCAGCACAGTTCGATCCCGGTCATGGGCCACGCCGATGGTGTCTGCCATCTGTATATTCATGAAAAAGCCGATAAAGAAATGGCACTGAAACTTGCGGTAGATAGTAAGACCCAGTACGTGGCAGTATGTAATGCCTGCGAGACGATCCTGGTGGATGAGTCCATCGCGAAGGATTTTCTGCCGGATCTGGCAAAAGCACTGTCTGGAAAGAACGTGGAGCTCCACGGCTGCGAGAAGACGAAAGCGATCCTGCCGGATGTACTCCCGGTGGAAGAGTGGCATCACGAGTATCTCGACTATAAGGTATCCATCAAGATCGTTTCGGGTCTTGATGAAGCGATCGGCCATATCAATACATATGGTTCCGGCCATACTGACGCGATCGTTACTTCCGACAAAGAAGTGGCGGAAGAATTTCTGAACCGCGTGGATTCCGGTAATACTTTCTGGAACTGCTCCACACGTTTCTCCGATGGCCTGAGATACGGTTTCGGCGCCGAGGTAGGCATCAGCACCAGTAAGCTTCACGCCAGAGGACCTGTCGGCCTCGAAGGACTTGTGACCTATAAGTACAAGATCCGTGGTAATGGTAATCTCGTTGCGGACTATTCCAATGGAACCCGCAAGTTTACACATAAGCATATTTTATGAAAAGAGGATAAGAAGATGGTAATTTCTATTGCTTCAGATCACGCAGGATTCGCACTGAGAAAGATCGTGGTGGAACACCTCGGTAAGCTCGGGCATACGGTCGTTGAGGGTGGCGCGACCGCAGGCGATGTCCCGTACAGCTATGTCCTGGCAGGACAGAAAGTTGCGAAAGATATTCTGGAAGGAAAAGCAGAGCGTGGTATCGTGATCTGCGGTACCGGCATCGGTATCTCAATGGTGGCCAACAAGTTCCCGGGTATCCGCTGTGCTCTGTGCACCAATGAATATATGGCGAGAATGTCCCGCCAGCACAATGATGCGAATGTGCTCTCCATGGGCGCACGTGTCGTCGGAAGTTCTCTGGCGCTCGGCATCGTCGATGCATACCTCAACGAGCCTTTTGACGGAGGCCGTCATCAGACCCGTGTCAATGATATGAAGGAACAAGAGAAAGAGCTTTTTAAATAAATCTATTTTGGGAGGACCGTTTATGGCACAGTTTTTCTTATTTGATCACCCGCTTATCCAGCATAAGATCTCTATGCTCCGCGATAAGAACACCTCTACCAAGGAATTCCGTGAACTGGTTCACGAGATCTCCATGCTGATGGCATACGAAGTTACCCGTGATCTTCCGCTCACCGATAAAGAAATCGAGACTCCTGTTGCGAAGACTACGGCAAAAGTACTTGCCGGCAAGAAAGTAGCGCTGGTCCCGATCCTTCGTGCCGGTCTTGGCATGGTCGATGGCATGCTCTCGATCATTCCGAATGCGAAAGTCGGCCATATCGGTCTTTATCGCGATCCGAACACATTAAAGCCGGTCGAATACTACTGCAAGCTTCCGGAAGATATCACTGACCGTGAGGTGATCGTACTCGATCCTATGCTTGCAACCGGCGGTTCCTCTTCCGCAGCGATCCAGTTCCTGAAGGACAGAGGCATCAAGAACATTAAGTTTGTCTGCCTGATCTCGGCACCGGAAGGTATCGAGCGTCTGCAGAACGATCATCCGGATGTGCCTGTTTTCTGCGCAGCTAAGGATGAGAGACTCAACGATCACGCTTACATCATTCCGGGCCTCGGAGATGCGGGTGACCGTCTCTTCGGAACAAACTAAGGAGGTCCGTAAGGAACGTTTATGAGTGTTGCACTTGCTGCTTCCTGGTGGACCCGCTTCTGGGAAGCATTTGGAGAAGAACTTGCGGATTCGTTCGGCGGTAAGCATATCGGCGAGAAGATCCGTGAAGGCATCCTTCAGTGGAAAGGTTCTTTCACTTTAGGAGGACAGAAGATCCTGATCACGGACGCGGTCATTGTTATGTGGATCGCGCTCCTTGCAGGTATCCTGGTCTTTGGCTGGCTCGGCGCAAAGAGGGAGAGGATCCCTTCCGGAAGACAGGCGATCATGGAATCCCTGATCGGTCTTCTTCTCGGTCTTTGCAAAGACTACGGCTTGAATGATGAGCAGGCGGAGAAAGTCGTTCCGATGATCGGTACGATCGGTATTACCCTTATCTTCTGTAATACCATCTCATTCTTCCATCTCCCGCCGCCGGCAAAAAATATTGCATTCCCGTTCGCGATGGCGATTTTTGCGATCGTATATGTCATCTTTATGTCGATCCGCTTTGTCGGACTCAGCGGCTTTGGAAGATCGTTTGTTGACCCGATGCCGTTTATGCTTCCGTTTAAGATCCTCGACTTTTTCATCAAGCCGATCTCTCTGGCACTCCGTCTCTTCGGTAACGTATTCGGTGCTTTCATCCTCATGGAGTTTTTAGGCATCGTTTGTCCGATCATACTGCCGGGTGTCTTCAGCCTGTGGTTTGACCTTATGGATGGTATTCTCCAGGCAGTTGTATTTGCTTACCTCACCACATCGTACATCGGTGAAGTAGTGGAGAGCTCTCATGCAGTAAAAGAAAGAAACGCAGAAAAAGCAAAACTGAAAGCAGAAAAGAAGGCTGCTAAGGAAGCCGCAGTAGAAGCGGAAAAAGCAGCTTGAGCATAGAAACAGGAGGAAGAGAATATGTTTAATTTATCAAGAGTATTACTGGATATTGCGCCGAAGGCCTTAGCAGGACTTGGTGCAGGTCTTGCGATCGGTCTTTGCGGACTGGGTACCACGATCGGTATCGGTCTTGCATCCGGACGTGCACTGGAAGGTGCTTCCCGTCAGCCGGAAATGTACAGCAAGCTGCAGACCCTGCTTCTGATCTCCATCGTATTCATGGAGTCTGTTGCGATCTACTCTCTCGTAGTAAGTCTGCTCCTGATCTTTACGTTCTGATCGATCCGAGGTGAAAGATATGTATTTTGCATTTAAAGTGCTATCGGCTGTAAATATGCAGCAGCTCACATCCCGCCTGGTCCGTCTTGCGGAGGAGGCTGAGGAGGAGAGCTCCCTGCTGTCGCCGGATCAGATGGCACATTACGCGGTAACCGCGCTGTGGACGATCATCAACGTCCTTGTTGCCTATATCATTCTGAAGTTTGTGCTTTTTAAGCCGATGATCAAGCTGATCAATAAGAGAAAAGAATCGATCAGCAAAGAGATCACCGATGCTGAGGATAAAGAGAAACAGGCGACAGAAAAACTCGAGGAAGCAACCAAGAAACTCGATGCTTCTCATGAAGAAGCGATGCAGATCATTGCAGATGCCAGAACGCAGGCAGAGAAACAGTCGGAGACGATCATCGAGACTGCGAAGAAAGAAGCGCAGGAGATCAGAGACCGTGCTGAGGAAGACGCGAAGCGTACCAGAAAAGCAATGATGGAAGAGATGAAAGACGAAGTGGCCGATCTGGCTGTCACGATCGCCGGCCGTGTCCTGAGCTCCGGTGCAAATGGCGTGGACGAAGCTTCTCTTCGTGAAAAAGCACTTTCCGAGCTTGAATCCGCAGAGGTGAAGACCGGTGAATAATAACAGTGCTTTTGAAGTAATCAAGATCGTAACCGCATCGGACGATATGCCGCCGGAGAAGGTGGCCCTGATCGCCCGCCGTTTCGCGGAGCATCTTCATATACAGGGCTATACGATCGAGCAGGAGACAGATCCGTCCCTGATCAACGGTTATGTCATCTATTCCCAGGGAACCAAATACGACTATAGTGTCGCCGGACAGCTCTCCCGTATCGGACGTCATCTGAAGACGGACCGTGGAGATGAGAAGTCTGCTTCCAGAGAGAAAGATGATTTTTCAGAGATCCACCGTTCCCTTACAGAGTCGCTGGCTGACTTTAAAGAAAGTCCGGCGATGCTTTTCGAGGATGATGAACTGTGGGAAGGCGAGTCACCCGAACAGGAAGAAAAGAGAGAAAAGATCCTTTCGGATTTTGCAAAAGCATCCGAAGTGGAGCAGATCGGTAAGGTCCTCTCTGTCAGCGATGGCGTTGCCAAGGTAAGCGGCCTGGAAAACTGTGTCGCGAGTGAACTTATTATGTTCTCCGAAAGCTCCTACGGTATCGCCATGAACCTCGAAAGAGACTCGGTAGGTGTCGTTCTTCTGAATGAGTGCCGCGATGTCGTCGAAGGTGTCATGTGTCATCGTACAGGCCTTACGGTATCAGTTCCGGTCGGACGTGGCATGCTCGGACGTGTCGTCGATCCTCTTGGTAATCCGATCGATGGAAAAGGTATCATCCGTTCCACCAGCAGGCGCCCGATCGAGACACCTGCGCCGAGTATCGTCGAGCGCTCTCCGATCTGTGAACCTCTTCAGACAGGTATCACGGCGATCGACGCCATGACGCCGATCGGCCGCGGACAGCGTGAGCTGATCATCGGAGACAGACAGACGGGTAAGACGGCGATCGCTCTTGATACCATTATCAATCAGCGTGGAAAAGACGTCCTTTGCGTCTATGTGGCTATCGGACAGAAGATGTCGAATATCGTCCAGGTCGCAAAGACCCTGGAACAGTATAATGCGATGGAATATACGGTCATCGTGGCGGCCTCTGCTTCGCAGCCGGCGTCGCTTCAGTACATCGCACCATACGCGGGATGTGCGATCGCGGAAGAATTCATGTACAGTGATCACTCCGATGTTCTGATCGTGTACGATGACCTGTCTAAACATGCGCAGGCATATCGTGCGATCTCCCTGCTTCTCCGCCGTCCGCCGGGACGTGAAGCATATCCGGGTGATGTATTCTATCTGCACTCCCGTCTACTCGAGCGCTCCGCAAAACTCAGTGATGAGAAGGGCGGAGGGTCGATCACGGCGCTCCCGATCATCGAGACATTGAGTGGGGATATTTCAGCATATATTCCGACAAACGTTATTTCCATCACGGATGGACAGATCTATCTGGAGTCGGAACTCTTCTTTGCCGGACAGCGTCCTGCTATCAACGTAGGTCTTTCTGTTTCCCGTGTGGGTGGTGCGGCTCAGACCAAGGCGATGAAGAAAGTTGCCGGTCCTCTGCGTATCAGCCTTGCCCAGGCGCGAGAGATGGCGGCCTTTGCCCAGTTCGGTTCCGATCTGGATCCGAATACGCAGAAACAGTTAAAGCGCGGCGTGATCTTAAATGAGATCCTGAAGCAGGAGCAGTTTATGCCGATGCAGATGGACGAGCAGGTCGTAATGCTGTATCTGGCTACGAACGAGAAGCTTACCTTCTTGGATAAGGAAGATGCGAAAGAATATGTGACGGAATTCCTGCAGCGTATGAGTGTCCTCCATCCGGAGATCATGAAACGGATCCGGGATACACGTGTGCTGGATGATGACACGAAAAAAGAGATCGATGAGTTCGAAGCCGAGTATCACTCGATGTTCGTGACAGAACATAAGGAATACCAGCATCGCGAGGCGTAAGGACCATGGAGAGTCTGAACGATATTAAAAAACGTATCAAAAGCGTCACGGATATTTCGCAGATGACGCACGCCATGCAGCTCGTCAGTGCTTCGAAGATGCGTAAATCCAAGATCCAGCACGAGAAGGTCAGTCCGTTCTTCACACTTTGTGCGGAGAGCCTGATGGAACTTCACAGAAGTGCCAAAGATATCGATAATCCTTTCCTCCAGATGCGTGAAAGAAAGACGGGCCGGACCTGGAAGATCGCATACTTCATCCTGACAGGTGATCAGGGTCTTGCCGGTGCGTATAACAATAATATCGTAAAAATCGCGGAGGAGCATATCCAGAAAAAGATTCTGGAGAACGCGCAGAAAAGCATCCGCACGGAGTATAAGCTCTATGTGTTCGGGCATGTCGGTACAGAGAAACTGAAGAAGGACGGATATAGTGTTGACCCCGACTTCTCGTTCCCGATCACGGATCCGACATATTACGAAGCGAGAAATGTTGCCAACATTATCCGTGCGAAGTATCTGAGCGGGGAATTCGATCAGGTCTATATCGTCTATACGAAGATGGAGTCTGCGATCAGTATGAAGCCGGTCATCACAAGACTCGTACCGATCGATACAAAATCGCTTAAAGATACTTTTGCATCCGGAGCGGAAGATGCCGGCATTGCTGTGGAAGTAGGATCGACAGTTGACTATTTCCCGAATGCCAATGAGGTGCTCTCGTTCCTTATCGATACAGGCCTCAATGCTGTCATGTACGGCGCTATGGTAGAAGCTTTTGCATGTGAGCAGACGGCTCGAATGCAGGCGATGGATAATGCAAACCGCAATGCGGATGAAATGATGAAAAAACTGACGATCGAGAGCAACCGTGCTCGTCAGGCCCGGATCACGAACGAACTCAATGAGATCGTGAACGGTGCCAGTCAAGTAGAATAGAGGTAGTAGATATGGCAGAAGGAAAAATCGTACAGATCATCGGACCTGTAATAGATTGTGCTTTTGATGAACACGAACTCCCGCTGATCAAGACGGAGGTCCGTATTCAAGCGGATGGACGCGAAGTATCGGCGGAAGTAATGCAGCAGAGAGGCGAGGGAATCGCCCGTTGTGTTTCTTTTGAAGCGACAGAGGGTCTTGCCCGCGGCATGAAGGTCATCTCCACCAATCAGCCGGTCATGGTACCTGTCGGTGAGAAAAATACAGGAAGACTCTTTGATGCTCTCGGACGCGCTATCGATAATCAGGGAATTGTCGAATCCGACACGATGTGGCCGATCCACAGAAGCGCACCATCCTTTGTGGACCAGTATCCTTCCGAGACTGTTCTTGAAACAGGTATCAAGGTCATTGACCTTCTCGTGCCCTTCGCCAGAGGCGGAAAGATCGGTCTTTTCGGCGGTGCCGGTGTAGGTAAGACTGTTCTTATTCTCGAACTGATCCGAAACATCGCACAGGAGCATGGCGGCTATTCCGTATTTACCGGTGTCGGCGAGCGTTCACGTGAAGGAAACGATCTTTGGAACGAGATGAAAGAATCCGGCGTTCTAGATAAGACGGTCATGGTATTCGGCCAGATGAACGAGACATCCGGCGCCAGAATGAGAGCTCCGCTTACCGGTCTCACCATGGCGGAATATTTCCGTGATGAGATGAAGAGAGATGTTCTCTTCTTCGTAGATAATATCTACCGTTTCGTACAGGCAGGTTCAGAAGTATCCGCACTTCTCGGAAGAATACCTTCTGCTGTAGGTTATCAGCCGACGCTGGCAAACGAAGTCGGTGAACTTCAGGAACGTATTACTTCCACCAAGAACGGATCGATCACATCTATTCAGGCAGTATATGTTCCGGCGGATGACCTGACGGACCCGGCGCCGGCAACGACATTTGGCCATCTCGATGCAAATATCGTTCTTTCCCGAGCCGTTGTTGAGCTTGGTATTTACCCGGCGGTGGATCCTCTGGAATCCTCCTCCCGAATCCTTACTGAAAACGTAGTAGGAAGGACACATTACCATGTAGCAAGAATGGTACAGGAGATGCTGCAGAGATATAAGGAACTGCAGGATATCATCGCGATCCTCGGTATGGAGGAACTCGGTGAGAAAGACCGCCAGCTCGTTAACAGAGCAAGAAAGGTTCAGAAGTATCTGTCCCAGCCTTTCTTCGTAACAGCTGATTCCACAGGCTTTGCACCCCGTTATGTACCGATCGAGAAGACGGTACAGGCCTTTGGCGAGATCATCTCCGGTTCTCTGGATCACATTCCGGAGCAGCACTTCTTCATGAAGGGCGATCTGGATGATGTTCTGGCATCATATAAGAGTGAAGCATAAGGGAGTAGGATATGGCGGCGCAGGAGCAGAGTAAAAAGAAGATGATGCTCGAGGTGGTCAATCCTTACGAAGTGTTCTTCGAAGGACGGATCGAGAGTATTGTACTTCCTACCGTGGATGGCCAGTTTGGTATTATGCCCGGTCATTCTCCTATCGTCGTTGCGGTGGCTCCCGGAATTGCGCGTGTGCAAATGGATGGAGAGACAAAAGTTTTCACTGTGTCAGAAGGATTTGCCGAGATTGGCCAGCACGTGGTCGTCATCGTCTGCAATGCGGCGGAATGGCCATCGGAAATCGATGTTGACCGTGCAAAAAGTGCTCTTGACCGTGCAAAAACCAGATTTAACAGTGTTACAAGTACCGAAGAACAGCGGCTTTACGCGCAGCATGCCATGGAAAGAGCAAAAGCTCGTATTGCTGTATCGGAAGAGTGGAAGAAAACCGGAAAAGGCGGTCATGATCTCTGACCGGTATCCTGATCGTGGATAAAGTGAACCTCGAACTCCAGATCTCCAAGCCCGACTAAATCACCTTCCTTAAGATAAGACCTTTCTTCCGGCTTGATCCTTTGTCTGTTTCGAAATGTCCCTTTACTGTTCTGCAGAGTTTCGACGTAGAAGCCGTATTCGTCGTGACCAAATACCGCATGTTTTAGTGCAAGAGATGAATGATCGATCGAAAGCGCACAGCAATCCGAGTCAGATCCGACGGTACATGTATTTGTCCAGATCGTTAATCTTGTAGCTGGGACACTATTAGATGTGCGGTTATCAATACGGATCAGCTGGACAGGATCCTGATGAAATTCAAAAGAAAGATCTGTGTTTTGCTCCGACGATTCAGAAGAAGGAAATAGTATTCTGGTGTTACGGTTTCTTCTCCGGCGGTTCTTTTTCTCGGAGAATAACTTTTTATCTTTCGTATCGTTTCTGATCCGAATGAAGAGTATGATCAAAAGAGAGACAGTTCCTGCGAAAAAAAGCATATCGGGTAAAACGGAGAGGATAGAACAGGAAAAATGTCTCTTTATTCTTGGAGAAAGAGATATATCAGAAACAAGCAATATAGTCCAGCAAATAAGAATAGAACGAAGACGCACAAGAAGTGTGCGTGAATCATCCCACAACCCGCTGGTGATATAGTGTAACGCGGAAGAATCATCGTCATTACGGAAGTATTCGTAAAGATGATCCATAGCCTTTGTGGATATCCAGTTTTGTTCATAAGCATAATGTAGAAGATCATCCAGTCCACTTTCGTCTATGCTGGACAGATAAGGAGCGCTGTTTAAGCGGGAAGTTAAAGGAAGATAAACAGCAACCAGTTTCTTATTCTTCCGGTCAAAAAACAACTGATCTTCAAGATAGCAGATTCCACCGGGATCCATCGCATGTTCGACGGAACGGATTAAAGAATTAAGAAAAGAAGTAAGCAGCTGTTTGTGGTGCTGTTTTACATATGATTTGTCTTTCCCTTTTAATTCAGATAGAGGAATGCATCCGGCAAGATCGATCGATAAAATGTCCTCGTTCTCGTTAAGTTCAGCAGGCAGGAAACAGGGAAGAGAATCTGACTGCAAAAGAGTAAGCGCGTGCAGACAGACCTCATCCTTGCTCTTCAGATGAATCACATAGCGATGTCCCAAAGGACTGTTTTCAAAACAAACAGAAAGATTAGATTCTGTACTCATGTTGTACCCCGGCTGATTGGCTTAGATTTGTCCGATTACTTTACCTTCGTCAAAGACATAGTCCATGACGGATTGTGCATATTGTGTTAAAGCGTGACGGAAAGTCAGCGCAAGTGCGACAAGAATCGCAATAATGATAACCACCTCTACAGTGCCCATTCCCAGGCGCGTTTTAACGAATGAGTGTTTGTTCAGTCTTTTCATAAATACCTCCTAGATCATTTGAAAAGTATTAAGCGCCGGAGTAATGGCAACAAGCAGTACAGATACAAAATCCATCATCATCGGGAGAATCATTGTGAATGCGACGCGCTCGCGCTTCTTGCGCGATGCATTCCGGCAGAGAGCCCAGCAGGAAGAAGATTGTAGCCGCAGCAAACCAAGAACTTCGCTGCCACCGGACCGCTCGTATCTTGCTGCAAGAAGAAGTGCGGACTGTGCCTCGGGGATGCTGATGCGATGGGAAAAAGATTCCAGTGCATCCGCTGCACTAACGCCGCCTTCTATAGCATGAAGAACATGATTTAATTCCTGACTAAGACAGCTCTGCTCGGCGAAGGCATATCCGCATGTCTGCAATGCTTTTGGAAGAAGGATCCCGGATTCGAGAAGCGTGGATAGCATAGAGATAAAAATCGGAAGATCCTCCATCAGGATCAGTCTTCTTTTGTTCACAACAGATTGCTGATCAACATGAAGAAAAACAAGAATGATCATGTCCAGAAAAAGAACGAGAATTATGGGGATCCCGAGCTCGATACATATAATGAGAAATACAAAAGTACAAAGGATCAGCTGCACGATTGTTTTATAGAGAAAAGCATCAAAAGTTTCCTGTGAAGAAAATGATATTTCATTACACCATTCAAGTACTCTGGTGGTATATGTGGATGGAAGAGATAACGCAAGTTTCCGGATCGGGTTTTTCCATTTTGCGGGAACTCGCTGCTGTATTTTACGGAATGAAAATCTATTTTTCGATGGCTTTTCTCCTATGATCGAAAACAGAAATGTACATGAGAATATCGCTATAGCAAATGCGACTGCCATGAGGATCTTCCCGAGGCCGGAACTCTGTGCCTGGGAAAGATAATCTCCGCTGGTGACCGATAACATATATGTGATACCAAACGGCATTAACAGAAGCAGAAAAGCCTCCGTATTTTTTCCTGCATTATTTGCTTCCACTTCGGATGCGACAGCATGGAGTTCAGATAACATCTGGCAGCTGCTGCGAAGGATGGTGATGATCTGGTTACCAACTGTTTTTTGGAGTGATAGAGCATGAAGTATCGGCAGCGTTTCATAATAGTCCAGTTTATGGCAAAAACGGGTCATACATTTGTCGAGTGGTTCATGCGCCTGAAGCTGGTGTTCGACATCTTTCAGTGCCCCGGCAAAAGCGGCATGTTTTCCAAATGCTTTTTCAATATCCACGCGTGCACAAAGAAAAGCGCGCTCGATCGAATAGCCATCAGATACAGAAGTACATAGTGATTGCATCAGAACTTTGTTTTGGGCACGAAGGGTAGCAGTTCTTTTTCCATATAAAATGCGTACGCAGGAAACAAATGGCAGTACACCAAGAGGAAAAGAAAGAAAAAGCCGTAATCTGTCTTCCGGAAGAAATGCACTTGATAGTAAAAATACGATTGCAATACATAGCGGAAGCAGTGGCAGACACTTTATCATAAACAACTGATATGTGCGTCGGCTGAGGTTCCTGATCTCTGTCGTATCGTTCGTAAGAAAACGTGATGAAAGGAATTCTTTTTTATCTAGAAACTTAGATTTTAACAAGGCCGGATTCCTCCTTATAGATAAAGATAGTTTCTGTTTGAAAACGGTTTTCCTGTATTGGACGGACCTCAACGATCTCATCGATAAAACGGCGCCCGTCTCTGCCCCGGGTGATGTGAACAAGGATGTCAACACCCATGGCGATCTGACGGATGACTGCATCGTAAGGAAGCGTGGATCCGGACATGACCATGGTGACAAGACGGTCCAGCATCTCGCAGCAGGAATTTGCATGTCCGGTGCATAAAGATCCCGGATGACCGGTGTGCAGAGCATGCAGCATATCTGCTGCCTCGCTTCCTCTTACTTCACCGACTACGATTCTGTCCGGACGCATTCTTAATGCGGTACGTATGAGCTGCCCGATATCGATGCCGCCGTGTCCGTCCGGACCGGGAAGACGCGACTCCAGGCGGACTAGATTGGTGATGCCTTGAAGGGAAAGCTCCGCGGAATCTTCAATCGTAACGACACGTTCCGTTTTAGGAATAAATGACGAAAGAACATTCAGAAAAGTTGTTTTTCCGGAACCTGTACCGCCACAAAGAAAGATCGTCTTTTTGCTTATCACGGAGTGCGACAGATAAAGAGCAGCTTCTTTGGTGATAAAGCCGCTGCTTATCAGCGCATGAATATCCGGGCGGATCCCAGTGAATTTTCGTATTGTAAAGATCGGACCATCCGGTGCGATCGGAGGAAGTACCGCATTCGCACGTGAACCATCCGGCAGACGAAGATCAGCGATAGGAAATGCTTCATTCAAAGGACGGTTTGCCGATGAGAAGAAGTGAAGAATAAGCTGTTCCAGATTCTCCTTGCTTTCAAACCTAAGATCGGACGGATACAGTCTTCCAGCTTTTTCGAAAAAGATGGTATCTGGACCATTTACCATGATCTCGGTGATCGAAGGATCGTCCATCAGTCCCTGAAGAATATCTAGCCTCCGCATCCGGTTAAAAAGCGTCGTAGCTATCTGGCGCTTATCTTCCAGTGGCAGATGTGAACAGATCTGAGACTGGTTAATGATATCTGCGATGATCTCACGGAATGACTGATCATCCACCTCGTCATATGAATGCAGCGCCTGCAGGATCAAGGTGGTGAGTTCGGATAAAGATACATCTTTTTTCTCGGATATTTTTCCTTTCGTTTTCATCATCTGACATACTGCAATAATGCAGTTCCTCCTTTGATGTGATAATCACTTATGCGTTTTAGATAGGGAAAACGGATAGTCTATATGTGACGATCCGTTATGTGCTTTCTGAAGAAGATCTATTTCATTACAGAGCATATAATCTTTCTCGATGTGAAGCGGAGTCAGGATCTCCAGGTGATGAAGATTCCTGCATAGTGTCCGCATTCTTGTAAAACTCAGACCGTCTCCGACCACCAGAAGCAAAGACGGTTCCGGAATCGAGGACAGGTACCGGATGGTCTTAGAGAATAGAAGCAGGATCGTACGTGAATGGCATGCAATGAGATCATCTGAGTGGTCGGGTTTTCCGAACCGGAGATCGCCATAGGGATCCGGTTCCAGATAGGAAGGAATCTGAGAGTAATGGAACCTTCCTGCCTTTAAGCGCTGAAGAAGAGCAGATATGCCGCCGCTCCGGTCTGCTGTTTCCAGTTCCCATGATGGTGGATCCGGTGGCATTAATATACCGGGCATAACATCCAGACGGATGATATGGGCAAAGTCATGCCGCGCATGCTCGATCTGACGTAGGACATGCGCCTCCCTTTCCTTAGGGGAAATAAAGGAAAGGGTGAGGCATGTCTGAACAGAAGAATCCACCGCTTTCGGGATCCTTCCCAGACCAGCGAGAGCCTCAACTTCATGTGCGATCATCAGGACATCTTTCGGGGGAAAAGGTTTGGTAGTTTTTAGCAGGGGGACCAAAGTTGGAGTGTGCTGCGGATCACAATGCTGAAGAACATCTTTTTCAGAGATCTCAAGCTGGTTGTAAAGAACAAAATCACTATCAAGCAACAGTTCCCGATGCGCAAACAGGACCTCTTTGGAAACGGGGAAAGCCATAAAGTCAGGAACATGTTTTTTCAGCCGCGAAATAAGAAGAGAAGTGAATAGAATATCCGCATCTATGATAGCGATCGTTCGTGTCATTTTCTTCCAACCTCCTTTGTTGTGAAGTGAGACCATTAAAGCAGAAAAAACCGCCGGCGGACTCGACAAAAAACGACAAAAACTACCAGCGTTACTACTTTTTCCGCTGTGAGCCCCATGAAATCTGAAAAAGAAAATTTCCGAAGATTTTTTGCGAAAAAAATTCTTGCATTGGGATATGCACAGTGGTATTATCAGAGCGCAAACAGAATAAAAAGCATCTCTTATCAAGAGTGACGGAGGGATCTGGCCCTATGAAGTCCGGCAACCGCGGAGAGCAGCGGTGCCAAATCCAGCAGGTGTGACCTGAAAGATGAGGATAGATAAAGATATACACTGGCCTTTCCTCTGAAATCGATCGGGAAAGGTTTTTTATTTGTAAGGAGGAAAAACTAATGGACAGAAACAGACAGGGAAAATGGCTTTTTACATCAGAATCGGTTACGGAAGGACATCCGGATAAGATCTGTGATCAGATCTCCGATGCTGTCCTTGATGCGATCATTGCTGATGACCCGAAGGCAAGAGTTGCATGTGAGACGACCTGCACAACAGGTATGGTCTTTGTTATGGGTGAGATCACTACAAGCGCTTATGTAGATATCCCGTCGATCGTTCGTGAAACTGTCAAGGAGATCGGCTATGACGGAAGCGATTCCGGATTTGACTATAAGACATGTGCGATCCTAACATCCATTGATGAGCAGTCTCCGGATATTGCTCAGGGTGTTAACTGTTCCCTGGAAAAAAGAGAGCATACTGACGAAAGTGAACTGGATACCGGTGCCGGTGACCAGGGTATGATGTTCGGCTATGCAAATAACGATACCGAAGAACTTATGCCGCTTCCGATCTCTCTGGCACATAAGCTTACCCGCCGTCTGACACAGGTCAGAAAAGAAGGCCTTGTTGATTTCCTCCGTCCGGATGGAAAGAGCCAGGTTACGATCGAGTATGACGGAAGAACTCCGAAGCGTATCGAAGCAGTCGTTATTTCCACACAGCATAAGGCAGAAGTTTCTCAGGAAGAACTCGCCGAGAAGGTGAAAGAACTGGTTATCTATCCGGTACTTCCGAAGGAATTCGTAGATGAAAACACAAAGATCTTCATCAATCCGACCGGACGTTTCGTTATCGGCGGTCCTCAGGGAGACAGCGGTCTTACAGGAAGAAAGATCATCGTAGATACTTACGGCGGATATGCACGTCACGGCGGCGGAGCATTCTCCGGTAAAGATCCGACGAAGGTTGACCGTTCCGCTGCATATGCAGCCCGTTATATCGCAAAGAACATCGTAGCGGCAGGACTTGCTGATGAGTGCGAGATCCAGTTTGCTTATGCGATCGGTGTTGCCCGTCCGGTATCTGTTATGGTAGATACTTTCGGTTCCGGAAAACTCCCGGATGAGAGAATCACAGAGATCGTAAACGAAGTCTTTGATCTCCGCCCGGCAGCGATCATCCGTGATCTTGATCTGCGCCGTCCGATCTATAAGGCAACAGCTGCATACGGCCATTTCGGACGTAACGATGCTGGATTCCCGTGGGAAAAGACGGATAAGGTCGAGATCCTCAAGCAGAAGGCCGGTATCTGATCAAAACATAATCAAGTCTGGAGCACTATATGGATGGGATGTGTCTGGATCATTTTGTCACGAATGAACTGATACGTTCATTCGACCGTATTCTCGGGAAAAACGGGCATACGTATCTTCCGATGTCGATCTGGAAACAGGAGGCAGCGGCGATCCTTCGTGCGGCCGCAAAAGACTGTGATTTTGAGACCCCCTGCCATTTCTGCAGCTATAAGGACACTCCTGCCTGTAATGAATACCGGAAGACGTTTATTCAGGGAATCGTTCCCAACTGGTTTCAGGAACAGATGGATGCCGGGAAACTGGCGCTCTGCTACTGGGATGCGGAAAAGTCCAAACTGCATTTCTATAAGAAATTCGACAGAGCGATTCAGTCGGGAAAAGATGTCTGGGTGGCAGACGACCGTGCAATCCGCGCGGAGGCGGCGATCGCGCATCGCGCGCGGTGCGGAGGAAAAGAACGCAAGGTCGATGAAGAGTGCCTGGCCCGGGTGCTGAAATGGTCACAGATCGGGGAGAAGTTTAAACTTTCTCCGGAACAGGAAAAGGTAGTCACATCTGCACTAAAGAAACACTTTGTGATTGTGGATGGCGGACCGGGAACCGGGAAGACCACGATACTTCGTGTGATCTATCAGTATTACCTCAACATCTTCCCGGACCTGGTCTTCTGCTGTGCACCGACAGGAAAAGCTGCTAAACGGATGTCGGATCTGACCCATTCTCCGGCGCAGACGCTGCACCGTCTTCTGGGTGCTACATATGATGAGGATAGTGACGAGTCCTATTTCTTTTTCACGAAGGATAATCATCATCCGGGAAAAGTCTTTCTCATCGATGAGGCCAGCATGATCGATGCCGTGATCTTCTCGTCTTTTCTGGAGGCGGTAGATGATGACGCTATCATCATTCTGGTGGGAGATTCCCATCAGCTTCCGTCTGTCGGGGCCGGCCGTGTGCTGGCAGATCTGATCCGTTCTCAGAAGGTTACGGTCTGTACGCTGGTCGAAAACTTCCGGCAGCTTCATGACAGCATGATCGTTAAAAACGCATCACTGATTCTTCACGGACAGCCAATGGAATTTCCGGAAGAAAGCAGTGATATACATTTCATCTCTGCACGTCCGAAGGAAATGATGGACCGGATCTCTGAGTGGTATAAGGAGAACGATCCGGATGGCCATGTGGATGCCTGGCGGGAAATGGCTATTCTATGTCCTAGAAGAAGCGGTCCTATCAGTACGGATTCCATCAATGACATGATGCAGAAATTAAATGCCGGAAGAAAAGGTATACGTCCAACAGCGATCAAGATCAGTGAAGGAAATGTGCGGTACTTTTCGAAAGAGGACCGGGTGATCCAGATCCGGAACGACTATAAACTGATATGCCGGGAAGCGGATGGATCCGAAGGAGAAGGTGTTTTTAACGGGGACATCGGATATGTCCGGGACATCTCCGGTCTTTCCGAATTCCCGCTGGATATTCTTTTCGACGATGGAAGAAGAGCAACCTATCCGACCGACCGGGTAAATGATCTGGAACTGGCCTATGCCCTGACGGTTCATAAATCACAGGGCGGAGAATGGAAGAAAGTGCTGCTCGTACTGCCTCCTGAAAGGAGCCCGATCTTTAACCGGAATCTCCTTTATACCGCGGTAACGAGAGCGAAAGAAGAACTCTGGATCTTAGGAGACCGGCAAACGATCGATTATATGATCCGTTCGCAATACTCAGAAACCAGGATGACGGCCTTGAAAGAGTTCCTTTCCTGAAAAAGGATGTATCCCTGATTTCTCCTTTGGAAAAATAAAAGAGGACCGATATGAGAAGAAGTGTGATTAAAGAAGACCTTCTGGCATCAGTTCATTTTCTCTTCCCGAGCGTCTGTATGATCTGCGGACGTGTCCTCGTCGAGGGGAAAAACTGCGGGGAAAAGATGCTGGAGCTTCAGATCTGTTCCTCATGTCTTTCCGCCTTTCCGGTGCGGCCTTCATCGGAGCGGTGGTTCCCCTGTCTTTCGGATCCGTATGAAGGAGATCCCATTCCTGACCTGCCGGTGTGGGCGCTGTTTCACTATGAGGCGCCGGTCACTACTCTGCTCCGGCGGATGAAATTTCATTCGAAAAAGTATTGCGGAGTGATGATCGGAGAATTAATGGGGATGGAATTTCCTTCGGACATGCCTTTTCAATGGGATGCGGTGATCCCGCTTCCTCTTTCCGGGAAAAGAATGGAACAGCGAGGATTTAATCAGGCGGAAGTGCTGGCAAAAGGGCTTTCCGAGCACCTCGGAGTACATCTGTGTAACAATGTTATACGGAAGATTAGACACACAAAACAGCAAAGCAGATTCACAGAACCGTCACACCGGGCGGAAAATGTGAAAGGTGCTTTTGCCGTGGATGAAAACTGGGACATCACCGGGTGGAATATCCTTCTGGTGGACGATATTCTGACGACGGGAGCGACGATGCATGAAGCGGCGAAGATCCTGATCGAAAACGGGGCGTCCCGGGTCATCGGAGCAGTCGCTGCCACACATCGCGAAAACATAGAAAACTGATACAGTTCAGCATTAGAATTGTTACACTTTGGTAATGGCTTTTTTCTTCCCTTTTTGTAGATATACTGTTATAATAAAGACAACCTAAAGCTGATGCTCATGTTTTTGAACCTTCATGACATAATCGGGAATCCGCAGTCGGAGCAGAGACGATCAAGCCTTACCGCTTCTTTAGGGAAGCGCTCCCGAGAGGAAGATCTTAGACTGCCGCAGGATACCCACCTGGCGATCGCTAGGTGTCAAAAGTGGGCGCGGGTTTAGGCTTTTATTATTGCTTGAAACAGGAAGTAACATGGGGCTTTGGAAAGATGCGAAACAGATAGCCAAACGCGACCCTGCTGCGAGGGGCGTGGTTTCGGCTATTCTTCTATATCCCGGATTTCATGCACTGATATTTCACCGCGTAAGTCATATTCTTATAAGATCCGCATAAATTAGAGATCCGTCGTCTTGCCCACCACGAGGAAGCGCTGGAGGAAGCGATTAAATGCCAGCATCCGGATATGGAACTCCCGGAAAAGGCGGAAGACGTTTTGATAGAGGAGAATGAAAATGAAGATATTTAACACGATGACCAGGACAAAGGAAGAGTTTGTCCCGATGGAAGAGGGCAAGGTCAAGATGTACGCCTGCGGACCGACGGTCTATAACTACTTCCATCTGGGAAATGCCCGTCCTTTCGTTACATTTGATACGCTGCGCCGTTATCTGGAGTACAGAGGATATGATGTTACTTTCTGCCAGAATTTTACGGATATTGACGATAAGATGATCAACAAGGCGAACGAAGAAGGTACCACGGTCAAAGAGATCGCGGACCGCTACATCGCCGAGTACTACAAGGATGCGGATGCGCTCGGGATCCTTCGTCCGACGTATCAGCCGAGAGCAACAGAGACCATGGATGAGATCATCTCCCTGATCACCGACCTGATGGATAAAGGGTATGCGTATGTTATCGAGGGTGACGGCGTGTACTACGATGTGCCGAAGTTCAAGGAGTATGGTAAGCTCTCGCACTATAATCTCGAGGATCTTCAGGCCGGCGGCGGCGAGCGCGGTGCTTCCTATGAAGGGAAGAAGAATCCTGCGGATTTTGCACTGTGGAAGTTTAAAAAAGAAGGCGAACCGTTCTGGGATTCTCCGTGGGGCGAGGGTCGTCCGGGCTGGCATATCGAGTGCTCGGCCATGAACAGGAAATACCTCGGAAAGACCATCGATATCCATGGAGGAGGACAGGACCTGATCTTCCCGCACCATGAGAATGAGATCGCGCAGAGCGAGGCGGCAAACGGCTGCACGTTTGCCCGCTACTGGATGCACAATGCATTTGTAAATGTCGATAACGAGAAGATGAGTAAGTCTCTCGGAAACTTCTTTACCGTACGCGATATTGTGGAGAAGTTCCCGTATGAAGTTATCCGATTCTTTATCCTGTCCGGTCACTACAGAATGCCGATCAACTTCTCTGATGAACTGCTGAAGTCTGCGCAGAACGGACTGGAGCGTATTATGACAGCGGTCGAGTCTTCGGACTTTATTCTCGGGAATGCTTCCGGTCTGAATCCGGAGGATGCCGCGGTAAAAGAACTCGCCGATGCGACTTCGGAAGCAAAGACTTCTTTCATCGCCAACATGGACGATGATATGAATACAGCGGATGCCATCACATCCGTCTACACACTGGTTCGTGTACTGAATACTCACCTGACCGCCAAGGATGTGTCGGACAAGGAGATCAGGGCGGCGGCAGACATGATCTGCGAACTAATGAATGTCCTTGGTCTTGATATCCGTGCGATGCTGAAGAAAGATAGCGGTATTCCATCGGAAGTCATGGAACTTGTAAATCAGCGTGTAGAAGCGAAGAAAAATAAGGATTTTGCAAAAGCAGACGCACTCCGCGATCAGGTGTCCGCGATGGGATATCAGATCAAGGATACGCCGCAGGGACCGCAGGTGACGAAGAAATGATGATCCCGATCCCGCCGGAAGATATCCGTGAGGTGCCGACATCGGTACTGGCTTATGTTGGAGATGCGGTGTACGAACTATATGTCCGTATGCACATCGTATCCCGCTTCGGCGGACAGTCCGGAGTACTGCATAAGAAGGCGGTGCACTATGTCAGCGCGCCGGCGCAGGCACAAGCGATCCGTGTCCTTCACGATGACCTGTCCGAGGAAGAACAGAATGTCTTCCGCAGAGGTAAGAACGGACATCAGGGAAGTATGGCAAAGAATGCAAGTCCTGCAGATTATAAGTACGCGACAGGTCTGGAGACCCTGATCGGCTACTTGTACCTGTCGGGAAAAGAAGAAAGAATGGAAGAACTGATCCGAAGGATCATCGCCATCCTGGAAGAGAACGAATAAAGGAGAGAGCCGATGCGACCTGGAATGCCTGGACCGAAAGGCCCGAGACAGAATAGAAACGATTTGAGAAACCCGAAGTCGATGGGAAGAAAGAATATGCCCATCCCGTCTGATATGCCGAAAAAGCGCGGTGAGGGAGAATCCCCGGCACCGACGGCGGACCGGATCGAGGGAAGAAATCCGGTTCTGGAAGCGATGCGTGCGGGAAGAACATTTAACAAGATCTTCGTGGCGCAGCGGCAAGAGAATGCACGTCCGGATCCTACGATGGCCAGGATCATTAATTTGGCGAAGGATATCCATATCCCGATCGTAGAGGTCCCGAAGGCCAGCCTGGATGATATGTCACAGACGCATAACCATCAGGGTGTGATCGCGCAGGTCGCCAGCCACGAATATGTCGAGATCGATGAGATCCTCGACCGTGCGGCGGAGAAGGGAGAAGCTCCGCTTCTTCTGATCCTGGATGAACTGAAAGACGCTTATAATCTGGGATCGATCCTGCGTATCGCAGATGCTGCCGGCGTGCATGGCGTGATCATCCCGCAGCACAGATCGATCGGCCTGGATTCTATGGTGGCAAAAGCATCCGCAGGCGCGATCGAATATGTACCGGTCGCCCGTGTGACGAATCTTTCCAGAACGATCCTGGAGCTGAAGGATAAAGGATTCTGGATCGCGGGAACAGATGCGGAAGGAACGAACGAATACTATGACGATGTCTGGTCCGGACCGATGGCGATCGTTATCGGATCGGAAGGCGAAGGCATGAGCAAGAATATAAAAGAGAAGTGCGACTACCTGCTGTCGATCCCGATGGCCGGATCCGTTAACAGCCTGAATGCGGCAGTGGCTGCCGGTATCGTTGTTTTTGAAGCAGTGAAGCAGAGAAGAAAGGACACCTGAAAATGACCTTTATTTCGGGGAAAAATACAGGAAGCAGAATTATCCGGTACATGTCGGTGATGCTTGTCCTGTGCTTTTTCTGCGGAATGCTCACAGCCTGCAAGAATAAACATTTCCAAAAGAAAAAGATCGATGCGCCGGAAATGGCACGTATCGTGGTGGATGCTCTTCAGGATTCCAGTGACAAAGAAGAACTCTTTAACAGGATTCCGGATGAACAGAAAGACGGGATGACCTTCTCGGAATTCTATGAGTATATCAGTGTCCTGCAGAAGATGATGCCGGGAGGATCCCGTGTGTCGTCTTTTCAGATCATTATGGGCGAAGAGAAAGACCGGCTTCTGCAGAAGATGATCTTCGATGAGACGCACGAATACGCGGATCTTGTCCGCAGCTGCATCCCGGTACAGGTGCAGGTCAACGGGTTCCGCGTATCCGGTATGCCGATCGTCATCTATCTTCAGACGAAAACGGACGGGACGGTATATCTGAACCGTTCATGGGCAAAAAACTGCATGGAGCTTTATTCATTCTCGGCACATTATTTCGAAGCCTATGCGAATGAGAACCTGACGGATGTGATCTCGCTCCTTTCCTATACACAGGTAAAAGAACCGCTTCCGGGTTCGAGAGATATCCTGAAGGAAAAAGCGAGGGAAATGATCCGCTTCTACTCCCATAATGTGAAATCTACCTACGATGACTATGAGATTGTCTCTGTCGATGCATCTCATCTGGTCTACCTGCAGCCGTCCGTTCTGGACAGCCAGCTTCAGACGAACAGAAGAACAGTGCGCTTCAGAAGCAATGAAGAAGGCGTGATCTCGGTGATCGATCCGATCGAAAGTGAACTGAAGACAGCAGACCTTTATCTATACTATAACGGACGCCGCACGGTCCGCGTCGGCGAGCATGCGGCGCCGTCCCAGCTGGAGTCGCTCTTTGGAAAACCCCTTACAGTTTCCTGTGGGCCCGTTGTGGAAAAAGCACTGTCCGGCGATCCGGAGGATGGACTGCGGAATATCCTTATCCGCTATCCGGGCTTTACGATCACGGTCTATGGTGTATACCACGATGTAGAAGACTGGGATGGTACGTATACCCGTTTTAGGATCTGGGATTCGGAAAAGGCAGGTATCGGTACGGATCTTCAGGTTACGAAGACCTCCTGGGATGTATTGAACCGGTATCCTTTTGCAGATGAGGCGGGCTATGAGCTGGGAGTTTCGATCGACGGAGAAAAGTATCAGCTCCAGATCGGGCTGGACCGGGAGAATCCAAATTCTGACGGAAGTATACCGATCGACACACTGATCCTGCAAAAAGCAGGCTGATCCCTGATCTTCAGATCAGGGAAGAAGGATGGAGCGGAGCTCCGAGATCTCCTTATTTCCCAGTCCGCACGTTAGCAGGTATTTCTCGATACTGCCGTCGTATTTTTCGTCCAGATAAGAAAGAAGATACTCCATGTTCGATGCATCACTTTTATAGATGTGGTGCACGTTTTCAGGTGTGGCGGCGATCAGCGGCGCCACCAGTTTCTCTACATAGGTATAAGAAACAGCGTAGTTTTCGACGATCTTTTTTCTTTCCACGCCGCAGAGAAGATAGAAGATCGCAGCGATCAGGCCGGTTCTGTCTTTCCCGTGCGCACAGTGGAAAAGCACTGTCTTATTCTTCTCGTGCAGTATCGTCCTAAGGACCTCCGCGAAATACGGGCGGGAATTCTCAAGCATCCAGATATACAGGTGTCCGAGAGAAGTGCTGATCGTGTCGGTAATGACGCCGGTATTAATGTCATCGGCGTTGACACGAAGAAGAGGGATATTATAGTAGGTGAACCGCGGATCACTGTAAACCGTGTCCGGATGGTTCTGCGCCTCTTCCTCGGACCTCAGATCGATGATGACGTCTGTCGGATACTCTGAAAGAAGTCTGATGGATTCTTCGTCCAGGTGATCGAGCGCATCCGAACGGATAAGACGGTGACAGGCGAGTGCTTTTCCGTCTGCATTCGTCATGGCGCCCAGGTCTCTGGCATTATATAGTCCGGGGATAGAAAGACGCCCGGATCTCATGTCCATCTGCATATATTTACCTTCCTTCTTCCAGGATTATATCATCACTTCAGGAGTTTTAATATCCGATAGATATCATATTTTGAAAGTATGGTATCATAGAGAAAGTGAAAAAGAGGGTATAGATATATGAAGAAGATTTTAATCATTGAAGACAACACGGAAATCAATCATCTTATGGCAGACGCGCTGAAGAAGGCCGGTTACGAATGTACGCAGGCTTTCTCCGGAACCGAAGCGCTCCTTTATTATGAAAAGGAGGAGTATGATCTGGTCCTGATGGACATGATGCTTCCCGGTCTTTGCGGCGATGAGCTTTTCCCGAAGATGAAAGCGATCAGGGATGTGCCGGTCATCGTGGTTTCCGCCAAAGATGAGATGGACACCAAGGTCCAGATGCTGACATCGGGTGCGGAAGACTATATCACAAAGCCGTTCCAGATCCCGGAGCTTCTTGCCCGCGTTGCGGTACAGATCAGAAGAGTCTCCCAGAAGACCGGAGAGCCCCAGGGCGGACAGCTGACATACAAAGAGCTCACGCTGGATGAGGCATCGTTTACTGTTCTGGTGAATAATAATGAAGTCCAGCTGACAAAAAGAGAATTCCAGATCCTGGCGCTGCTGGTCTCGCATCCGAAGCGCGTATTCACCAAGCAGGATATCTACGACTGTGCGTGGAATGAGATCTATATCGGCGAGGATAAGACCATTAACGTACATATCAGCAATATCCGAAAGAAACTTAAGGAGTTCACCGATACCGAGTTTATCGAGACCGTGTGGGGTATCGGATATAAGCTAGCGAAATAAGGAGGTCATGGATGAGTCTTATTCTGTCAACAGATAACATCACGAAGAAATTTAAGAGCAAGACTGCGGTCAACCAGGTCTCCATTCATGTGGAGCGTGGCCAGGTGTACGGCCTGATCGGAAGAAACGGCGCGGGAAAGACCACGCTTCTGCGTATGATCTCGAATCTGGCCTGCCCGACCAGCGGGTCTTATACTTTTTACGATGAAAACGGCGCGAATAATGAAGCGATGTGGGGAAGAGTCGGAGTACTTATTGAGGATCCGGGCATATTCCAGAATCTCAGTGCTCTTCAGAATCTGAAGGCAAAAGCACTGGCCGCCGGCATCAATAATGACCAGTACCTCCTGGACCTTCTGAACTTTGTAGGCCTCCCGAATGTCGGGAAAAAGGCCGTGAAGAACTTCTCTTTAGGTATGCGTCAGCGTCTCGGTATCGCGATCGCGATGGTCAATTCCCCGGATCTTCTGATACTGGACGAACCGATCAACGGCCTCGACCCGCAGGGTATCGCGGAAGTCAGAAGCCTGATCCATAGACTCTGTGCTGAAAAGGGCATTACGATCATCATCTCCAGCCATATCCTGGAGGAACTGTCGAAAGTCGCCGACCGCTATGGCATCATCCACGAAGGCGTGCTTCTCAGTGAGACTTCTAAAGAAGAACTTATGGAGCAGTGTAAGCCGGTACTCTATATGAATACTTCGGATAATCAGAAGGCCAGGATCGTCCTTAGTGATATGGGCATTTCCGACTTCAAGGTGTTCGATGATCACATCGAGATCTGCGAAAGGACGAAAGAAGGCGGTGCGATCTCCATGGCGCTGGCCAAAGCCGATATTCAGACACTGGAGATGCGGCAGGAGGGGCAGTCGCTCGAAGACTACTACTTCCGTCTGACAGGAGGTGCGAAAAATGCTTAATATTTTCCGTATGCATATGTACCGTGTCTCAAAAGCAAAATCCACGATCGTTCTGGCGATCGTTATGATCGCCTGCCTCTTTATCCGCTTCGGTCTGGCACATCTGGTTTTCGATGATCCGCTGAATCTCGAGTTTGTGAGTGTGTTTGCGAGCGGAAACTCGCAGAGCAGCGCACTTACTCCGTCTCAAGTAAACACCTGGTGCATCCAGGCAAGCAACTCTCTGATCATCTGCCTGACGATTTTTTCCGTTATTTTCGCCAACTGCGATTTTACACGGGGCTTTGCTAAGAATACTTATTCCTTATATAAATCGAGAACACCGCTGGTCATGGGCAAGTGGGCCTCACTGATGACCTGTATTACTGCTGTCTATGTCGTTTTCTCTTTCTTTTCCCTGGCTTTCTGCGCACTTCTGCTACCTGCTTTTGAGTCGAAAAGATGGGGCGAGTATATCAGAGGATGGATCGTTCTTTATATTTTGTTGATCTCTTTGATGACGCTGGTATTCTTTATCACGAATAGATTCAAGAGTCCTGCCGGCGGCATGGTTATCGGCATTCTGATCGCAACCGGTACATTTCAGACGGTGGAAAGACTGATCGATGTCCTGATCGCAAGAGCAAGCGGAGAGAGTCTCCTTGATGCTTTTGCCGGAAAAGGAAACGCATTCCGCCTGTCAGATTACTGTCTGGATAATGTATATATTTCTTATAATCCTTCTATGGGTTCGGGAGATACGGTGAGGACGATACTGGTTGCACTGGTATATGGCGGTCTGGCACTTTTCCTGGCGGTATGGCTGTCGAAAAAACAGGACGTCCGCTGCTGACCTGAAAATACATAAAAGCCTGAAATATAAGCGCTTCCTGGATTCCCCGGAGGCGCTTAACTTTTTCTTAATATTTTCTTTTGAAATATTAAACTTCTCCTTGGCGATTGATTAGGAATTGTTTTCTAGAATGAATTCGTAAGCACAAGGAGGAGTCAAAAAATGGATTACATTCTAACCACAAACGAATTGACCAAGACGTACGGTAAGTACAATGCAGCCAATGAAGTATCCATCCACGTCGAGCGTGGCGGGATCTATGGCCTGATCGGCAGAAACGGTGCCGGTAAAACAACATTAATGAAAATGATCGGCGGTCTTTCCCGTCCGTCAAGAGGATCTTTTGAGATCCATGGCAGGAACGGCGAGACAACAAAGCAGATGATGCCGAAGGTTGGTATCCTGATCGAAGCCCCCGGTCTTTATCCGAATATGACAGCGATGCAGAACCTGACTACAAAGGCTCTCGCACTGGGGATCAAAGATAAGAAGTATCTACAGGGACTCCTTGAGGAAGTCGGTCTTTCCAACACCGGAAAGAAAAAAGCGAAGCAGTTCTCTCTTGGTATGAAGCAGCGCCTCGGTATCGCAATGGCACTGGTTAATAAGCCGGAGCTCCTGATCCTCGATGAGCCGATCAATGGACTGGATCCGCAGGGTATCGCGGAAATGAGATCGATCCTGCATCACCTCTGCTATGACAAGGGCATCACGATCCTGATCTCCAGCCACATCCTCGATGAACTTGCCAAGGTTGCTACACAGTACGGCATTATCCATGAGGGAAGACTCCTGGAAGAAGAAACGAAGGAAGAACTTTTCAGCAAGTGCTGCGAGAGACTCGAGCTTAAGACCAATGATATCAGCAGGACCCTTGAAGTTCTCAATATGATGGGATTCTCCAAGATGGAAGTCAAAGATGACTCGATCAATATCTATGAGCGCCTGAACGAAGGCGGCGCGATCACCATCGCCCTGGCAAAAGAGAATATCCAGACCAATGAGATCGCGGTCAAGACCGACGCTCTCGAAGACTACTACTTCCAGCTGACAGGAGGAAACAAAAATGCTTAATCTGATTAAAATGAATATGTACCGTATGAGACATGCGGTATCCACATGGGTGATCGCGATCGTTACTATCGTATTTGCTTTTATGCAGTTTGGATCACTGAAACTTCTTCTGGATGATCCCTTTAACATGTTTGATGCCGGCGAAGGTGCCAAAATGCTCGGATTCGCCACTGTAGGCGGCGAGAATATTATTACCACGCTGCTTCACAACTCCAACATCCTGATCATCGCAGCTGTTTTCGTAGTGCTTTTCGCAAATGCGGAGCATAAGAGCGGCTTTGATAAGAACCTGATCGGTATTACGAACCATAAGTGGAAACATGCGCTTGCCAGATGGATCTCTGCCGTGATCGGTATGACATGCTTCCTCGCGATCGGATTTGTCGTTCTTCTCGGACTTTGCGCTCTCTTCCTGAATGCTTTCTCTTTCGGAAGTGCAGCAGCGATGCTCAAGAGTGCAGGATTCCTTTACCTCGGCATGGTTACTTTCAGCGCGATCTTCTTCTTCTTCACGACACTCTTTAAGAGCTCTGCCGGCGGTATCGTAGCTTCCCTTGTCATCTCTCTGGGTATCCTGAATCTGATCGAGCAGCTTCTTGACCTCGCAGTCAATAAGATCTTCTCCCATCCGGCATATGTTCCGTCAGATTTCTTCTTTGACAATGCCTATATGACCTTCGATGCTTCCGGTGCCGGAATGAAGGCTTGCGTGGTTTTCGTGGCGATCTGCCTGGTATATTTGGTCCTTTCTGTCGGAGGCAGCATGCTTCTGCAGCAGAAGAGAGACGTAAGATGATTAACTTTTGAATGATCTTTCTAACATAATACCCTCTTTAGCTTGGAATAGAACCGGCCCGGTTTCGGACCGTGTTCTATTTCCAACTTTTACAGAATGATTTATAATGATGCGTAATGGCAATTACGGAGGTTCGCTTTGGAATACTTACTGGAGACGGATAATATCACAAAAAGATATGGCAAGATCACTGCAGTCGATCACGTAAACATCCATCTGAAAAAGGGAGAGATCTACGGACTGATCGGCAGAAACGGCGCAGGTAAGACGACACTTCTTAAGATGCTCGCCGGTCTTGCCAAGCCGACAGATGGAAGCTTCAGTATTTTCGGCGAATCGGAAAAAGAGACCGCCAAACTTCGTGACCGTATCGGTGTACTGATCGAGAGCCCGGGACTATATCCGAATATGACTGCGATCGAAAACATGAAGATCAAATCACTCATGCTCGGTATGAATGACGATGCTTTTCTAAAAGAACTTCTCGCGGATGTCGGTCTGGACAGCAGAACCGAGAAATTAAAGGTCAAGCAGTATTCTCTCGGTATGAAGCAGCGACTGGGTATCGCCATGACGCTTGTCGGACACCCGGATCTCCTGCTGCTGGATGAGCCGATCAACGGCCTCGATCCGCAGGGTATCGTGGAGATCCGTGAACTGATCGCCAGACTCAGCAAAGAAAGAAATATCACGATCCTGATTTCTTCCCATATTCTGGAGGAGCTCTCCAAGATCGCGACAAGATACGGGATCCTCCATAACGGACAGCTGATCGATGAATTTAGCCACAGCGAGCTTCTCAAGCGATGCAGCGAAAGAATCGAGCTGCGCCCGAGTGATGCCACGAAAGCGGTCACTGTGATCGAGAAGATGGGCATCACAGAGTATAAGGTACTCGATAAGAGCGTGATCCAGATCTTTGAGCGTCTGGAGGACAGCGGCGAGATCGTACTGGAGCTTGCGAAGAACAATATCAAGACGTTAGGCATCGCGGTGAAGAATGAAGCCCTGGAGGATTATTATCTTTCTATCTCCGGCGGTGCAAATAAGCGGGAAGAAAGCGGAAAGGAACAAGAATGATCTATCTGGTGCTGGCGCTGGCCATTATATCGGTTTCCCTTCTGATCGCGCTGATCCATTACCGTTCGCAGATCAGAAAGAACTGTCATCAGCTGGAAGTAATGCAGAAGCATTCTTCCAATCAGCGTCTGACCTCGGAAGTGCCGTATAAGGAAGTCAAAGAACTTGTCCGGCGTATCAATGAGATCTGTAACCGGTATCAGGAAGACAAGATCATCATGGAGAGAAACGAGAATAATCTCAAAGAAGCAATTGCCAATCTATCCCACGATATAAGGACACCGCTGACATCTCTGGACGGATATGTCCAGCTGCTGGTCATGAGTGATTCCGCCGAGGAAAAAGAACACTACCTTCAGATCATCCAGAACCGTATCTCCAGCCTCAAGGAACTTCTGGAAGAACTCTTTACCTATACGAAGATGCAGGACCAGAACTACGAGCTAACCATCGTTCCGATGGATGGGCGCCAGTGCATCTGCGAGACGGTGCTGGCTTTCTATGAGGATTTCGAGAAACGGGGACTTACTCCGGAGGTCAACTTCTGTGAAGAGGAACTTCCGATCGTGGCCAATGAAGTGGCGCTCCGGCGCGTGATCCAGAATCTGGTGAAAAACGCCCTCGTCCACGGGATGAGCCGTATCGGGCTGTCGCTAGAAAAAGCCGACGGGAAACTGCATTTTTCCTGTTTTAACGATAAGAAAGCGGATGAGATCATCGATGTGGAGCAGATCTTCGAGCGCTTCTATAAGGGAGATAAGGCGAGGACTTCGACATCAACGGGCTTAGGGCTTGCGATCGCCAAAGGTCTGATCGAGCGTATGCATGGAAGTATTTCCGCAGAAGTGAAAGATGAGATGTTCGTGATCGATATCTTCCTGCCTCTTCAGGAAAAAGGATGAAATGTTTAGAATTGCCCATTGACAAGATCAGGTCTTGGGACTAAAATACATCATGCTGTGCAAACGGCAATCATATTTGCGCCCGTAGCTCAACTGGATAGAGTGTCTGACTACGGATCAGAAGGTTGTGGATTCGATCTCTGCCGGGCGCGCCAGATAAGGGAACTGCCTGAAAGGGCAGTTCTTTTTTTGCCTTTTGCCCCAGGATAGTGCTTTTCGAAAGGGACATGACGGCGCTTAAGAAAATATGATTGAATTACTGGAACTTCTGTGATAAAATACCTGTTCGTGTGACTATAATTCATTATTATATGGAGGAGATAGATATGTCGTCTGTTGAGAAGAAGGATAACAATATTGTCGTTATCTCACTGGAAGCATCCGCCGAAGAATTTAAGGACGCGCTTCAGAAGTCCTTTAACAAGAATAAGAATCGTTTTCAGATCCCGGGTTTCCGTAAGGGTAAAGCACCTTTTAACCTGGTAAAGCAGTACTATGGCGAGGGCGTACTCTATGATGACGCGATCGACTACGTCGTAAATCCTGCATATACAGCTGCAATTAAAGAGCATGACCTGAAGGTCGTTTCCCGTCCGGAGCTTGACATCCAGGAGATCGGTGACGACAAGGGCATCAAATATACCATCACAGTAACCGTGAAGCCGGAAGTTGAGCTCGGCCAGTACGAGGGCGTCGAGGCTGAATACCGTTTCAATGCTCCGTCTGATGAGACTGTAGAAGCTGAGCTGAAGCGTCTGCAGGACAGAAACGGCCGTATGGTTCCGGTAGAGGGACGTGCGGTTGAGAACGGCGATACAGTAACGATCGACTACGAAGGTTTCGTAGACGGTGTTGCTTTTGAAGGCGGTAAGGATGAAGGCCACGATCTGAAGATCGGTTCCAACTCCTTTATCCCGGGCTTCGAAGAGCAGCTGATCGGACACAACATTGACGAAGAGTTCCCGATCACCGTTACTTTCCCGGAGGATTATCACGCTGAGAACCTCAAGGGCAAGGAAGCTACCTTCCAGATCAAGCTCCACGCAATCAAGGTAAAAGAACTGCCGGAGCTCGATGATGATTTCGCAAAAGACGTTTCCGAGTTCGATACTCTCGACGAGTACAAGGCAGACATCCTGAAGACTCAGAAAGAGCAGGCTGAGAAGTCCGCTCAGGAGCGCTTCGAGAATGAAGTAGTAAGAGTTGTTACCGAGAATGCAAAGGTAGATATTCCGGAGTGCATGGTTGACACAGAGATCGACAGCATGATCGACGAGCAGAACTACCGTATGCGTTCCCAGGGCCTGGACCTCGATATGTACCTGAAGTACATGGGCCAGACCATGGAAGAGTATCGTGCAGGTATCCGCACTATGGCAGAGACCCGCGTAAGAACACAGCTTGTACTCGAGGCTTGCGGTAAGGCAATGAACATCGAGGCTACTGACGCTGATGTTGAGGAAGAAGCAGAGAAGATCTCCACTCAGTACGGAATGAAGAAGGAAGACTTCATGGCTCGTATCAAGGACAATGACGCTTTCATCCGTGAGAGCATCGTCGGCAGAAAGACTGTAGAAGCTCTTGCTGAGAAGGCGGTAAAGACTGAGCCGAAGGAAGAAGAGAAGAAGGAAGAAAAGACTGAAGAGTAATTCTTCTTTCTCCTGAATGAATGAACCACGAGAGGCTGTCTCATATGAGACAGCCTTTTTGTTATAATGGGCTTTGAATAAAAAATCTTTCAGAACACCGCGAACATTTCTCATCTGTCATGTGTCTATAGGACAGATGCGGACAAAAGGAGGCAAATTCAGATGACCGGAAAAGAACTTGAAAAGATCTACAATGAAGCCTACCGCGCGGTGTACTGGACAGCATTTTCTCTTCTTAAGAATGAAGATGATGCACAGGATATCGTTCAGGATACGTTTATTGCCCTGATCAATTCCTATGACAGCATCAGGGACAAGGATATGATCCTGCCATGGCTGAAAAAGGTCGCCGCCAACAGATCTCTGAATCGTCTGACGAGGACGAAGACGGACAATGTGGAGGACGAGTTCTTCGATACAGTCGAGACGGTTCCCGAGGATTTTCTGCCGGATTCACTTGTTGAATCAGCTGAGACGCGCAGGATCATCATGGATATCATTGAAAAATCGTTATCCGAAGACATCAGAAGAACACTGATCCTGTTCTATTTTGATGAGATGAGCACAAAGGAAATCGCGGAAATACTTGGTGTTCCGGATGGTACTGTCCGCCGCCGTCTGAATTTTGCCAGAAACAAAATCAAGAAGGAGGTCGAGAAGTATGAAGAAGATAATGACACGAAACTGTTTATGGTCGTACCATTCTTAACAAGTCTGTTTACCAAAGAAGCAGAGCAGGTTCCCTTTAAGACGATGCCAGCTTCACTTACAACTGCCCTGTCCGCATCTACAAAGGCTCTCGCTAATGGAGCCGCAACAAAAACTGCTGCATCTGCAGCCGCGAAAGGAACAGGGATTATGACTAGTAAATTTTTAATCGGAGGTATTGCCACCGTTGTGCTTGTCGGTGCAACGACCGCGGGGATCCTCATACTTGCAAATCAAAAGAAAGAAAAGAAAGAGACGGAACCGACGCCGGTATCTGACGTGCAAAGCGAAGACGCGCCGGAGGAGGTCGAACAGAGCCAGAGTGACTCGGAAGAGAAAGAAAGCCAGAGCGATACGGCAGCATCTTCATCTGAAACTCCGGAAACCAAGGGAACAGCCGATCCCAATTCGAATATTCTCATGAAATCCCCGGTAGTAAACGGGTACCCGATCGATGTGCCATGTACGATCGGAGATCTTAAGTCGAAAGGATTTGAGATCGATGAAGTCGTCGATGGCGAAATGGTATGCATGGTGTATGACCAGCCCGACAACTACTACGCACTGAATTGCTACCTGGAAGAACCTGCAGGGGATCAGGCTAATGTCAGTGATGACACACGAGTCGCCGCCATCGAGCTGTTTATCATCGGAACAGACCTGGATTTCTACGGCCTTGAATTAGGCATGTATGAAGAAGATTTCAAACCGATCATGGGAACACCGTACAAAATCGCAGGCAGAACCGTCGATCACGGACGATACTACTATTACCTGGGACTGGGCGATGTGATCTACGAATTCTACTGCTCTGAACTTACAGAAGATCCGACAAAGCCGGAGCTTGTTTCCATACTGTTTGGAACACAGGAGTATATGTACGAAAAAACCAGACTGGCAGATGTCACATAATGCCGGGAGACAGTGCTTTTCACACACAGAATAGGAGATAAATATGAATAACTTTAAAAAGATAGCAGCCATGATCATGACAGGGTCAATTATGCTCGCTTTTGCGGGTTGCGGAAAGAAAACAGAAGAAAAAGGCAAGGGCTCTTCATCCAAGAAGACATATGAATCAGAGAAAGTGGAAACCACATCTTATTCTATGTCTCCCGAAGTATCCGAAGCCTGGGACAGGATAAATGGTAATACGCCTGACGGGCAGGAAAGGGAAGGGAAAAGCGGCCCGGATTTTACGCTTGATCAGACCGGGTATATGTCGCCCTATACGTTTATGTATCCTTCGACAGCGAAAAAACCGGATATGAACAAGAGTACGATCCTGATCTCAGATGAGCATTTTGTTTTCCACCCGATCACGTTCTACGCCAAATATACGGAAGGCCAGGACTTCGCTTCTATGAGCATGGACGAATACATCGCATTCTGCGAGCCGATCCTGACCGGCTCGGACGGCATTTCGCAGGCCTATGGCGGGATTTTCCGCGCGCATTTGGACAGTGCCATCTATATCAAGATCGAATCCGAGACGCCGGTCGAAGTGAATGGACATAAGGCTTGCCTGGTGCACGGCAGCTGGGGGGATCCACAGTATTTTGATGAGACGTATTTCGTTGCCTGCTATGTTCTTGATCCGACGGATCCATTTGTCCTCTGGGCATCTCCCTGGGTAGTCAATGTTTCGGAACACGAATGGAAGCCTGACGAAGAGGCTGCTTCTCCTGAGAGGATGGAGGCATTCCTAAAGCAAGTGCTTGCTACGGTCGAAAGGAATAGCTGACAGGCAGGATTCATTCTAAAATGATAAGGAGATTTATTATGAAAAACGTGAAGAATATAGCGTGTGTAGTGTTGGCAGGGATCCTGGCGCTTGGAATGTGTTCCTGCGGTAAAAAGAAAAACAGCGGAAAATCGGCAGATCTTTCTGTAAAGAAGGGGGATACGGTAACATTCGGATCCTATGGCGGGAAGAAGATCGAGTGGATCGTGCTGGATACCGGCGATAATGGTGCCCTGATCATTTCGAAAGAAGGCCTCGATGCAAAACAAGTCGATGATCAAGCGGAGACGATAGAGTATCTCTGGGAAGACTGTGATCTTAGGGCATGGCTGAATGGTGAATTCTATGATAAGTCTTTCAGTGATGATGAGAAGCAAAAAATCAATAAGTCGACCGTCAAATTCGAGAAGTGCCCGGAAGAATATGCGTTTGCCAGTGAAGGAAATGATGTTGAAGACTACGTGTTCCTTCTAAGTTTCAGCGAAGCAGAGAAGTATTTTAAGTCCGACTCGGACAGAAAGTGCCCGATCTCTGAAACGGCGAAAAACAACGGAGGAAAAGAGCTCGGCGGCTATTGCCGGTGGTGGCTTCGTACAAACGCAGTATACAAGAATTCTTTTATAATCGTGGAAAGAGATGGGTCATATCGGACAAATAGCGGGACTTCCGGAAACCAGACGGAGGTCTGTGTCCGGCCGGCTATGTGGGTCACGATCTAAATTGAAAAGGATTCGTAACATAAAAGGGGCCTTCTCTGATTGAAAGAAAAAAGCAAGTCGGGTAACATGATATAAGAATAGTTATGCGAAGCGGCTTTTTCGCATCGGTATGAGAGGTATGTATGAGTAAAGACGATGTACTGGATTTTGATGGCATCATCCACTGTTCATTCTGTGGTAAAGGGGAAAATGAAGTCTCCCGTATGCTGGCGGGCCCGCCGGGTATCTATATCTGTAATGAGTGTGTGATGATCTGCGAGTCTATCCTTGCGGAAGACGAGGTCGGAATCAAATCCACAAAAGGCACCGGCACAGGTCCTAAAGATCATCTTCCGACACCTTCCGAGCTGAAGGCTGCGCTCGATGAGTATGTCATCGGACAGGAGCAGGCGAAGAAGGCACTTTCTGTCGCGGTATATAACCACTATAAGCGTGTATTCTCGAAGTTTAATACGACAGACGATATCGAACTTACAAAGAGTAATATCCTTCTGATCGGACCGACCGGGTGTGGTAAGACACTTCTTGCCCAGACACTGGCGCGTGCGCTGAATGTCCCGTTTGCGATCGCGGATGCGACCACACTTACGGAAGCAGGTTATGTCGGTGAGGATGTTGAGAATATCCTTCTGAAGCTTCTTCAGGCTGCAGACTATAATGTCGAGTCTGCCCAGAGAGGTATCATCTATATCGATGAGATCGATAAGATCACGAAGAAATCGGAGAACCCCTCGATCACGAGAGATGTCAGCGGTGAAGGCGTACAGCAGGCACTCCTGAAGATCCTCGAGAGCACGGTCGCCAATGTTCCTCCGCAAGGTGGAAGAAAGCACCCGCATCAGGAGTTCATCCAGATCGATACGACGAATATCCTGTTTATCTGCGGTGGTGCTTTTGACGGACTGGAGAAGATCATCGAGCAGCGCGTAGGTAAGAAGAACTTCGGCTTTGGTGCCGAGATCGTTTCCCAGCAGGAAAAGCAGGCCGGTGAGTGGCTGTCGCAGCTTGTGCCGCAGGACCTCATGAAGTTCGGACTGATCCCTGAGTTCATCGGACGTGTGCCGATCAACGTCACACTCGACGGACTCGATGAAGAAGCGCTGATCCGTATCCTCAGAGAGCCGAAGAATGCTCTTCTGAAGCAGTACTGGAAGATGCTGAAGATGGATGGTGTCGAGCTGGAATTCGACGATGATGCCGTTACGGAGATCGCGAAGAAGGCTATCGAGAGAAAGACCGGTGCAAGAGGACTTCGTGCGATCCTCGAAGATCTCATGCTGGATATCATGTACGACGTACCTTCCCAGCAGGATGCGGTAAAGTGTATCGTACATAAGGAATGCGTCACGGAAGGAACCACTCCGGAACTCATCAAGGGCGCAAAGCCGAAGAAGTCCAGATCGAGAAGCGGAAGTGAGAAGACCGAAGAAAAGGGCGCGTAATATCTGCCCGGACTAAAGGACGGTTGACCTATGGCGAAGAAATTAAGAGAGCTCATAGAGGAAGCGGAAGCATTTATATCGGAATACGACCAGGCCCTCCGAAAAGACGGGACCGGTGATAAAAGCAGGCTTTTAAGCCTGCTTTCGTATATGAACAGGTGGCTCCTCTATATGCAGCATGAGCGGCTGATCCATCTGATCGTAACAGTGCTCTTTGCGCTGGCAATGCTGATCGTGTTCGGTGTCTTTGTTCTGTCGGGGGCGATGTATATTCTGGCACTCCTGGCACTGATCCTGGTGCTGCTTGTTCCCTATATCGTGCATTACTTCCACCTGGAAAACGGTGTGCAGAAAATGTATACTCTGATTGATGAACTTGAAAAACGAAAGGGGCAATGACTATGGCAAACGGTAAGTACTATATCTGCCTGGACATCGGCGGAACGAAGGTCCTGGGCGTCATCTTCAACAGCAAGCGCGAGATCGTATACCGCGTGAAGAAAAAGACGAAAGCCGGCGGAGATGATTCTCAGAATATCGAGAATACGATCATTTCTCTTGTGGAGCAGCTGATCTCGGAATATAAGATCACCATCAAAGATGTGGCGGCCATCGCGGCAGGTGCCCCGGGCGTGATCAATATCGAAAAGGGAATAGTGCTTTTCTCGCCGAATCTTCCGTGGAAAAACTATGAGATCAAAAAGGCGATCGAAAAGAAATTCAAAGTGCCTTTCTTTATCGGAAACGACGTCAATGTCGGTGTATATGGCGAGTGGAAATACGGCGCGGCCAAGGGACTTACCCAGGTGGTCGGACTCTTCGTCGGCACCGGAATGGGCGCAGGATTGATCCTCGACGGCAAGCTCTATACCGGACATCTGGACAAAGGTGCGGAGTGCGGGCATATGGTGCTCGATCCGGAGGGACCGAAGTGCAACTGCGGACAGAGAGGATGCCTCGAAGCATTCTCCAGTAAACAGGGCATCTCGGACTATATCCGGACGCAGGCGGAAAGAGGCAGAAATACATCGATGGCCAAGGCAGTATCGAAGGGTGTCTTTAAGAGTAAAGCACTGAAGGCCTCCTACGATGAGGGCGATGAGGTCACGATCGAAGCCATCGACCGTGCATGCCACTATCTCGCGATCGGATGCGGCAACCTGATCAATACTTTCAGCCCGGAGATGATCGTGCTTGGCGGCGGTGTCATGGAAGCGATGGGAAGTGTATTCCTAGAAAAGGTGCTTAAGGAAGTGGACCGTTACTGCATGCCTTCGATCCGAGATACGGTAACGATCAAGGCCGCGGCGCTGGGAGATGACTCGATCCTTTACGGAGCACTGGCGATGATCGATGATATGCTGAAGTCTTAAAAATTCAGTGAGCGGAAGGATCAGGAATTCTTCTTGTTATAACGCACGGATTCATACAGGGAGGTCAGTTCAGAGATGGACGGATCTCCCTGCTCTTTTATCTGTTCCTCGATCTGGCGGGGAGAAGTGGCCTTCTTGACAGTGATGCCTCTCCTCATGGCGCGTGTAACTGTGTTATAGTACCGCTTTCTGATCTTGGCTTCGTAGCCTTCACCGAAATCAAGGTGCTTGCCGGATTTCTTCTTTGTTTGAGGAACCTCTTCGATAATATCGATGACGGCATCATTTTTCTCGATGACTTTCTCTGATCCTTCCGCCAGCTGGAAACGCTTGATCAGGCGGCGGATGGAGTTGATCACGATGAAGAAGAGGAAGAGCGAGATCGCGACGATGATGATGATCGTGATGATCATGGATGCGTCCGACGGCTCATAATCCTCGGCGTCCGGCTGTATCAGCTCTGCGCCGTGATTGCTGTATTCGCTGCTTCCGCCATGGATCCATTTGTCAAAAAGCTTCATAAGATACCCGAAGAAAGAGAAGATCGCGCTGATGACACCCTGAACGAATGCCGAGATCGTCTCGACCGGCGTGAAAAGCAGAAGGATCAGTGCGAACATGATGCCGCCGAAAATCAGGAAGATAGAGTAGCGGTTTTGGTTCTTCATACTCTTGATCGGCTGCGTGGAAGAGTGCAGGTTGTGGTAGTATTTGGTGTCGAAAACATCCAGCTGTCTGGCGGCGAAGTGAAGCACTACGAGCATGATCGAATCCAGCAGGATATAGAATGTCTTGCCGGTAGCGCCCATGACTACCAGAGTGAAGATGAGAACAGAGTGGACAGAAAGAAAGACGACCAGGTTATCAAAAAGAATATGCCGGGTCTTCTTGGAGTACCGGTATGTCATGGAGTGGATGAAAAGCGCAAATACGCAGGTCCCCAGGAAAACGGTGGCGCCGAGAACTTCGGGCGTTCCGTCCAGAATATAGTAATAATACAGGGCAAGAAAGATCGCGCCGGTAATAAAGTGCGCACCGATCATCAGGACCTGAGGAATATGGAGCCTCCGGATCAAAACGAATGCCACGCAGACAAATGTCAGCGAGCAGAGATGCCTATAGGAAAGTTCGGATACTGTAAAATACACCAGGCCGATGACGCCGACGGAGATGATCGAGAAGCAGACCATCAGGGAACTCATAATATCTATGACAAGGTAGTCGGAGACAAACCGGTGTTTCTTCATGTTAGCGGTCATTTCCTTTTACCTCCCATCTCATAAAGTCAGATCGGAGCTCGGGCTCTATCTCGGGCAGCGCTGTCGTATGATAACACGGCCATACCCATAGAAGGGACGGACGCTTCCGCTTAAGATTAAGAAGTATCGGACGGAAGGTGGTATCATACTTCGGCGAGATCACGACGATGTAATCATTGGCGCCTGTACTTGGCAGGAACTCGTCAACAAGCTCGGCAAACGGGATGACACCGGCACTGATGTCGATCCTGGCAAGTGCCAGGCCTCTTCGGATATTATCACTGTTGTCCGAAGCGAGTGAATCGATGACGGTACTTCCGGTGATCGCATCTTTTCCGTTCGTGAAGATCTGGGAAGGGATGCCTAAAGAATTCAGTTCATAGGTATAGGAATATGCGAGGCTTATCGACTTTTCAAGCAAAGCCTGGGATTCTTTCGAGTTATAGAACTCGAGGTTGAGAAAGATCGATACCTGCTTCGTGGAGGTCGATGCGTTCTGGTTGACCATAAAATCACCGGCCTTTGCGGTCGCGGTCCAGTTGATCGAGCGCATCGGATCCCAGGGCTGGTATTCCCGGATCCCGGCAAAAGAAAACGGGTCGGTAAGCAGAGTTCTTCTCTGAACGATATCGCTGAAAGTGATCGAAAGAAGTGTCCTAAGATCCGGAAGCGGAACCAGTTCCGGAAGGATCGTGATGCCGGCATCATTATCAAAGGTACGTGTGATCTTCTCCATCAGAAGAATATCAGAGGTCGTGAGATTTACACGGACGAATGAATAGTATCCGCGCTTGACGCACTTGACCTTGATACGTCTGGTATGACGGGAATTCGGCTTCATCGTAAGCATGTCTTCACGGTAGACCAGATCGGACAGCGTCGAGTTGGTCATATCCAGAAATTCCAGAGAGGTTGGTGATTCGAACTTCAGGATGACAAAAGGAAGAGGGAGTTTCTTGTTATTCTCGGCCACCTCGATAACTTCGATCACTTCTCCGAAGCCGGCGACCGGCTTGGAAAAGGACACATTAAGCGTGAGATCGTCCAGCGCATGTCTGCGGTAGAAGATCAGCTCGGCAATTGCCAGGATGGCTAGAAGAACTAGAAAAACAATCAGTTTCATTTATTTGAAAAATCTTCCGTAGGGCAGGCAACGGTCTCCAAAATGGATTGGAGTACCGAAGATGCATGAGCATGCTGGGTCTGGATGCCGCCGTCTCTGTTGACCGAGCCGGAAGCATGCATAGAAAGGCGGTGGGCAAGGACCGGAACAGTCAGCTCTCTGATATCATCCGGAGTAACAAAGGATCTGCCGGAGAGAAGGGCAAGTGCTTTTGCCGCGGCAACAAGCGCCAGAAGAGCGCGGGGGCTAGCGCCGATGCGGACCTCCTGAGATGTTCTCGTGGCCTCAACGACCGCAGTGGCGTACTCGTAAATACAGTCTGCAACATATACTTCTTTGGCAGCCTTCTGCATGGCGAGGAGTTCTTCCGGAGATGCGACGGGCTGGAGCGTGGTGAGCGGATCTTCAGTAGCATAGCGCTTTAAGATCTCGATGCTTTCCTCATGTGTCGGGTAATCCATGGAGAGCATCAGAAGGAAACGGTCCAGCTGTGCTTCCGGAAGTGCGAAAGTACCCTGGGATTCGATCGGGTTTTGTGTCGCAATAACGAGGAACGGCGGCGGAAGCGCACGGGTCTCGCCATCGACGGTGACCTGCTTTTCCTCCATGCACTCGAGAAGTGAAGACTGTGTTCTCGCAGTGGCACGGTTGATCTCGTCGGCTAGAAGGATATTCGTAAAGATCGGGCCCGGACGGAAGACGAACTGATCGGAACTTCTATCGAAATAGTGGATACCCGTAAGGTCCGAAGGCAGAAGGTCGATCGTGAACTGGACACGCTTGAAGTCCAGGGCAAGAGACTGGGCAAGTGCTCTGGCGGTCTTTGTTTTACCGGTGCCCGGTACATCCTCGAGAAGTACATGTCCGCCGGTCAGAAGTGCGACCATAAGAAGCTGGATCTGTTTGTCTTTGCCTACGATGACTTTGTTTACGTTGCTGAAGATCTTAGAAGCGGCATCTTTCGCCGCGGTGTTCTGTGTACCTGACATAAATACCCCCGAGTCAAGGCGTTTGCACCTATTTTGCTGAAAAAGCGCCGGGCGTGATATCACAAAGGTAAGAATTATGACAGAAATCCCAACGTTTTTTCTTATTATACTTTATATTAGGCACTTTGTCAGTTGACACTTTTTTCCTTGAAAACTATTATAATAAGACCGATATTATGGACTAATTGTGTAGAAAATCGGTATGAAACGTTTTAGGAGGGATCAATATGACAGATCAGCTGCGTCAGATCGGTGAACGTATCGCGGCACTTCGTGAGATCGAAGAGATCGATGTGAAGACCATGGCTGCAAGATGCGAAATGTCCGAAGAGGATTACATTCTTTACGAAGAAGGAAAGAAAGATTTTTCCGTCTCTTTTCTTAACAATGTGGCGGTGATCCTGGGCGTCGATATGGTCGATCTTATGGTCGGTGACTCGCCGAAACTCTCTATGGCGTGTGTCGTCCGCAAGGGCGAGGGATTTGAAATTGACCGCCGTGCGGCATATAACTATAAACATTTAGCATTCACATTTAGAAAAAAGATCGCGGAACCGTTCTATGTAACGGTAGAACCGAATGATATCGAGAAGCCGACCCAGCATGCACATGAGGGTCAGGAATTTGACTATGTACTCGAGGGCTCGATGACTTTCTTCATCGGCGACATCGTCTATGAGCTGAACGAAGGCGACAGTGTGTACTTCAATTCTGATTTACCGCATGCTATGAAGGCAACTAACGGAAAACCGTGTAAATTTCTGGCGATCGTAATGAAAGGGGATATTTGATCCGTGGCCATATATGAAGAATTTGTGGGTAGAAACAGAGATGATTTCGTTACCCTCGATGATCTGCAAAAGAACTATAAAGTAACGTATCCGGAGACATTTAACTTCGCATACGATGTAATGGATAAAATCGCAGAGAGAACACCGGACAAGCCGGCGATCCTCTGGGTCAGCAAACACAACGAAGAGAAGAGATTCACTTTCGGCGATGTCAGAAAGTATTCCAATATGACAGCCAACTTCTTTAAGAGCCAGGGCATCAAGAAGGGCGACCGCGTCCTCCTGGTACTGAAGAGAGGCTACCAGTTCTGGTTCTCGGTACTGGCACTTCATAAGATCGGTGCCGTTACCGTTATGGCGACCAACCAGCTGATGGCGAAAGACTATGTCTATCGTATCAACAGCGCACATATCAAGATGGCGGTCATCACCGGTGATGACGACTGCACCGAGAGATTTGATGAGGATCAGGATCAGTACGATCACGAGGTCATCCGCTGCGTAACCTGGGGCAAGAAGAAGGACGGATGGATCGACTTCGACGCCGAGGTTGCCAAGCAGAGCGATGAGTGGACACGTCCGACCGGCGCAGAGGGAACGGTAGCTACCGACCCGATGCTGATGTGCTTTAGTTCCGGTACGACAGGATACCCGAAGATGGTTCTTCACGACCATACACTGCCACTCGGTCATCTCTTTACCGGTGTATTCTGGCACAGAGTTGAAGATGGAAAGCTTCACTTTACCATCTCCGATACCGGCTGGATGAAGTGCATGTGGGGTAAGTTCTACGGACAGTGGTTCGGTGAAGCAACTCTCTTCATCTACGATTTCGATAAGTTCAACGGCGCAGATATCTTAAAGAAGATCTGTGACTATAAGATCACGACTTTCTGCGCACCGCCGACGATGTACCGCTTCATGATCAAGGAGAGCTTCGAGGGATACGATTTCTCGAATCTTAAGCACTGCTGCACGGCAGGTGAGGCCTTGAACCCTGAAGTTTATAACCAGTGGCTGAAGAATACCGGCTGCAAGATCTACGAGGGCTTCGGTCAGTCCGAGACATCCGTTGTCTGCGGCACTTACTTCCCGTGGGTACTGCCGAGAACCGGTTCCATGGGATATCCGGTACCTGGTTTCCACGTGGCTGTTGTCGATCCGGACGGAAATGAGTGCCCGACCGGTGTGACCGGCGAGATCTGTATCAGAACTTCCGAAGAATACGGCGGACGTCCGGTAGGACTTCTCCTCCGCTATGAAGAGAATCCGGAAGCGATGGAAAAATCCTGGCATGACGGCCTTTATCACACAGGTGATACCGCATACCGCGATGAGCTCGGTTTCCTCTGGTATGTCGGACGTGTCGATGACGTTATCAAGTCTTCCGGTTACCGTATCGGACCTTTCGAGGTCGAGAGTGCTCTTATGGAGCATCCTGCGGTACTCGAGTGCGCCGTTACAGGTGTTCCGGATCCGGTCAGAGGCTTTGCCGTTAAGGCAACCATCGTTCTGACCAAGGGCTATGAGCCGTCTGAAGAACTGACCAAGACACTTCAGAACCATGTTAAGAAGACAACGGCACCGTATAAATATCCGCGTGTCGTCGAGTACGTCGATGAACTTCCGAAGACTACATCCGGTAAGATCAAGCGTGCTGATATTAGAAAGAAAGATAGCGAAAAGCTGGAGGCAAAATAATGGGACGGACAGATAACATCAGTAAGGCTTTTGACCCGAAAGAGGCCGAGAGCAGACTTTATTCGGAGTGGATGAATAAAGGATATTTCAAGCCTTCGGGCGATACATCCAAGGATTCCTTCTGTATCGTCATGCCACCGCCGAATATCACGGGCCAGCTCCACATGGGTCATGCCCTGGACAATACTCTTCAGGATATCCTCGTCCGTTATAAGAGAATGAAGGGCTTTGATACCCTCTGGGTTCCGGGTACGGACCATGCATCCATCGCAACAGAAGCACGGATCGTTGCGACGATGAAGGAAGAGGGCCTTACGAAGGACGACCTCGGAAGAGACAAGTTCCTCGAGCGTGCCTGGGAATGGAAGAAGCAGTATGGCGGACGTATCGTTGAGCAGCTCAAGAAGATCGGATCTTCCTGTGACTGGGAACACGAAAGATTCACCATGGACGAAGGCTGCTCTGAAGCAGTTAAAGATGTATTTATTAAGTACTATAACGAAGGCCTGATCTATCGTGGTGAGCGCATCATCAACTGGTGCCCGAAATGCCTGACATCGATCTCCAATGCCGAAGTTGAATACGAAGACCAGCAGGGTTCTTTCTGGCATCTGCGCTATCCTTTCGAGGATGGTTCCGGATATCTGGAACTTGCCACCACCCGTCCGGAGACACTCCTCGGTGATACCGCGGTAGCTGTAAACCCGAAAGATGAGCGTTATAAGGACGTCATCGGTAAGATGCTCGTTCTCCCGCTCGTTGGAAGAAAGATCCCGGTTATCGCCGACAGTTATGTTGATATCGAGTTCGGTACCGGTGTTGTTAAGATCACACCTGCTCATGACCCGAACGACTTTGAGGTCGGACTTCGCCATAACCTCGAAGTGATCACTGTTCTTACCGAGGACGCGAAGATCACGGAAGATTATCCGAAGTATGCCGGTATGGACCGTTATGAAGCAAGAAAAGCGATCGTGAAGGATCTTGAAGAGGGCGGATTCCTCATCAAGGTTGAGCCGCATGCGCATAACGTAGGCACCTGCTACCGCTGCGGTACGACCGTTGAACCGAGAGTTTCCCTGCAGTGGTTCGTAAAGATGAAGACTCTGGCCGAGCCTGCTATCGAAGCGGTAAGATCCGGTAAGACGAAGTTCGTTCCGGAAAGATTTGATAAGAACTACTTCAACTGGATGGAGGATATCCGTGACTGGTGTATCTCCCGTCAGCTCTGGTGGGGTCACCGTATCCCGGCATTCTACTGTGACGACTGTGGTGAACTCGTTGTTACCAAGGAAAATTCTGCAGTATGTCCGAAGTGCGGAAAGCCGATGCGCCAGGATCCGGATACTCTGGATACATGGTTCTCTTCGGCGCTGTGGCCGTTCTCTACTCTCGGCTGGCCGGAAGAAACAGCTGACCTGAAGCGTTATTATCCGACCAATACACTCGTCACCGGTTATGACATCATTACCTTCTGGGTATCCCGTATGATCGTTGCCGGATGTGCACACATGAAGCAGACACCTTTCGATACAGTCCTGATCCACGGTCTCGTACGTGACTCCCAGGGCAGAAAGATGAGTAAGTCCTTAGGTAACGGTATCGATCCGCTTGAGATCATCGAGAAGTTCGGTGCGGATGCTCTGCGTTATGCGCTCGTTACCGGTAATGCTCCGGGTAATGACCAGCGTTTCCAGCAGGAGAAGATCGAGGCCGGAAGAAACTTCGGCAACAAGATATGGAACGCCATGAAGTTCGTCCTGATGAACTGCGAAGACGACCTGACATTTGACGATGTCGATCCTTCTAAGTTCACTCTGGAAGATAAGTGGATTCTGTCCCGTATGAACCAGGTCATCAAGGAAGTTACCGATAACTTCGATAACTATGAGTTCGGCGTTGCTCTTTCCAAGATCAATTCTTTCATCTGGGAAGAATACTGCGACTGGTATATCGAGATCGCAAAGTCCCGTCTTTTCGATAAGGAATGTGCGACGAGAAAAGAAGCACAGTTCATCTTAAATGATGTTCTCGGCAGATCCATGCAGCTGCTGCATCCTTTCATGCCGTTCCTGTCCGAAGAAGTTTACAGATATCTTGTTCTTACGAATAAGAGTGATTCCATCATGATTTCTTCCTGGCCGGAATACCGTGAAAACGAAGTATTCCCGGCGGAGGAAAAGCAGATGGAGATCCTGATGGATGCGATCCGCTCGATCCGTAATGTAAGAACAGACATGGGTGTTATCCCGTCCCGTAAGATCGGCATGATCCTTGTTTCTACGGATGCGAAGAATCGTGCGATGTTCGTGGATGGAAAGGCTTTCCTGGAAAGACTTGCAAATGTTACGGAAGTCGAGACAAAGGAAACGAAAGAAGGTATTCCGGATACTGCTGTAGCATGTGTATGCTCTGCCGGTGAGATCTATATCCCGCTTGAGGACCTGATCGATATTGATAAGGAACTTGAGCGCCTCGGAAAAGAGAAGGAGCGCCTCGAGGGTGAGATGAAGCGTGTAAATGCGAAGCTTGCCAATGAAGAGTTTGTCAAGAAGGCGCCGGAAAAGGTCATCAATGCGGAAAGAGAAAAGCAGGCCAAGTATCAGGAGATGCTGGATAACGTTCTTTCAAGAATCGATGCACTGAAAAAATAAATAGGTTCGGAGGGTTATTTATGAGCGAAGTTGAAGAGAAAAACTTAGAGATCTCCCAGGAAGAACTGGATAAACTGCCAAAGGACACAGTCCACTGTTTTCCGGCTTCCAAGAAGCAGATCTTAAAGAGAAGGATCATTACCCTGATCATCGCAGCTCTGGATGCAGCGGCGGCAGGTTACCTGATCGCGGGAAAGACCGATCCGGGTCCGCTCCTGTGGTGTGTATTCGGCGCGATCCTTCTGATCTGCATCGTCGTATTCATCCACACTTTCGTTATTGCGAAGTACCGCGTTGCGATGGACTATCAGAAAAATGAGGTAGCACTGCGCTACATGTTCAATAAGATCACGATCCCGTTTGATTCTTTTGATGGAAGAGACGGCGAAGGCGACAGAGTTGCCCAGATGCTGAAGAATTCCACACTCGGCGCCAACATGGAGCATGTGGATTACCTGATCCTGGACAATGTCTATGAAGAAGTCTGCTATCAGACATCTTCCAAGGATCTGGCTTCCAAAGAAGACTTTGATATGCTGGCGAAAGAAGCAAAGCTGGTCTCTTCCGTCTACAAGGCAAAAGAGAAGTACGATGCGCTGAAGACAGATGAAGAGGACAGCAAGTCGGACTCCAAGGATGATTCCGTGGATCTGGTAAAAGAGGCTATTAAGGAAGAAAAGGCAGAAAAAGCCGAGAAAGCTGCAAAAGAAGCTGCTGAAGCTGTAAAAGCGGACGCGGAAGAAGCAGTGGAGGAGATCAAAGAGGAGATTTCTTCCGAGAAGAAGGACAGCGAGGAGAAGTAAGTCAAAGCGAACTGATCTTTAGTTTCTGTAATTGACGAAAGACACATCTGCTCGTAAAATAAGGTTTGGTGAAAATTTATTTTCATATATAACAAATAACACAAAGGAGAACATACTTATGCCATTAGTTACTACTACTGAAATGTTCAAGAAGGCATATAACGGCGGTTATGCTGTAGGTGCTTTTAACGTAAACAACATGGAGATCGTTCAGGGTATCACAGAGGCTGCAGGCGAACTGAAGAGCCCGGTTATCCTCCAGGTTTCCAAGGGTGCTAGAGCTTATGCTAACCACACCTATCTCGTAAAGCTCGTTGAGGCTGCTGTAGCTGAGAATCCGGAGATCCCGATCGCTCTGCACCTTGACCACGGTGATTCTTTCGAACTTTGCAAATCCTGCATCGACGGTGGTTTCACATCCGTTATGATTGACGCTTCCTCCAAGTCTTTCGAGGACAACATCGCTCTTACCAAGCAGGTAGTTGAATATGCTCACGCTCACGGCGTAGTTGTTGAGGCTGAGCTCGGAACACTCGCAGGTATCGAGGATGAAGTTGTTGTAGAGGCTGGTCACGAGTCCTACACACGTCCGGAAGAAGTAGAAGAGTTCGTATCTAGAACAGGCTGTGACTCCCTGGCTATCGCTATCGGTACTTCCCATGGTGCTTATAAGTTCACAGCTGCTCAGTGCACAAGAAATGAGGATGGTATCCTCGTACCGCCGCCGCTCCGCTTCGACGTTCTCGAAGAGTGCATGAAGAAGCTCCCGGGCTTCCCGATCGTACTCCACGGTTCTTCTTCCGTTCCGCAGGAATTCGTTAAGATGGTTAACCAGTATGGCGGAAATATGCCGGATGCAGTAGGTATTCCGGAAGAGCAGCTCCGTAAGGCAGCTACACTTGCAGTCTGCAAGATCAACATCGACTCCGATATCCGTCTTGCAATGACAGGTAACATCCGTAAGTACTTCGCAGAGCACCCGGATCACTTCGATCCGCGCCAGTACCTCAAGCCGGCCCGTCAGGCGGTTAAGGATATGGTTGCTCATAAGATCCAGTATGTTCTCGGATCTGACGGTAAGGCTTAATTCCTATATCGTAATAGTATTTTCAAAGGCTGTATCGGATTTCCGGTACAGCCTTTTTTGTTTTGAATGACAGGTTCCAAGGAAGAGAATATGAGAGAAAACTTAGGACTTGCTTTTCCGGATATATGCTATAATTTATTCTGTGTATATATGATTAATTAACAGGAGGAGAGACCTGAGTATGAGTTATATGCCTGCAAAGTCTCCAAGACCGTCTGGCGGCAATCCCAAAAGAACCATGACCGCGCAGCTTCGTGCGCTGGGAAATACCGTAGCTATTATGGCTACAGTCTTTATGGTTCTTCTGGTAGCTTTCGTCTGGATGGTTACAGCAATCAATAAGAAATCCGCAAAGAGCAGCGATGACACGACAGTGACTACAACTACCGCAGCTCTTACGGAAGAAGCGACGTCAGATACAGTAGCGACAGACACCACTGTCCCGGAAACGACTCCTGAGCCGACGCAGCCGGAAGGCACCCACGCTTCCTATCCGGAAGGCACAAAGCTGATTGCCCTTACCTTTGACGATGGTCCTTGTGAATTTACGCCGCAAGTGCTGGATACTCTGGAAAAACACGGAATCCCGGCAACGTTCTTCCTGCTGGGACAGAATGTTACCGGTACAGATCCGCAATTACTGCAGCGTATGCTCGATCTGAAATGCGAGATCGGAAACCATACATGGAGCCATACGGTCCTTTCCAAGGTAGATGAGAATAAGGCATACGAAGAGCTTCAGAAGTGCGATCAGGCACTCATGGATAAGATCGGACAGAAAGCGACTGTCATCCGTCCGCCGCAAGGCGCGGGTCTTGCAAATCCCGGTCTTTTGAAATACGCACTGGAAAACCGCGAGTTCTGCATTAACTGGAATGATATCAGCTGTCCGGCGGACTGGCAAAAACCGGCGATGGGAGATGCCCATTACACTGCCCAGCATGTTATCGATAACGCCAGCAGCTATGACTGCGTTCTTCTCCATGACTCCCATAAGTCTACGGTAGAATCGCTCGACGAAATGATTCAGGGACTGAAAGACAAGGGCTATGTATTTGTTACCGTTACGCAGCTTCTGGAGGCAACTTCTGATAAGATCGGAATCGATGAGGCTCGCAAGCAGGGCTGGACAGATGCGGTAGAAGCCTATCCGGGAGGCCCGATCTACGGCGTGCGTTACGAGTATTCCAGTAATAAGTATTTCTTCGGAAAGAAATCCTATTAATGGTGTAAATCTGAAATCAATGGGAAGGGCTGCACATTGTGCAGCCCTTTTTGTATTTCAATTAGTTTTCGGGTTTCGAGGAACCTGTTATGGGCTCGTCCGCGTATTGTTTTAAAAGAATAGCTGTTACCAGCAACATGATGATAAATCCGATCTGAGAAAACATTAAAGCATATACATCGAACTTAAAAATATTAAGATATGTTTCTGCTCCGCTGTAGGTTATATCTTCTGTTGTCAGTCCATAGAACAGAAGGCAGATCAGACCGATATAGGCTATCACGGTCGTGATGCCGACTGCTTTCCATACAAAGCCGATCCCGTCGCTGATCGAAGAGAGCCGATCCCGCATTTCAAAGCAGAAACTCGAATAATAGATGATGATGAGAACAACTTCAGCGACCAGAAAAAGAAGGAGTAAGCCGGTACTTGTTTCCCTATTAAATGCGAGAATCATGATCAATGACAGACCCATTGTACCCAGGTAGCAGTTGCCGGCGCGTTTGCAGGCGCCATCGTAGTCCGGGATCGTTAAGGTTACAATAGCGATCGCTAAGCTTACAAGAATTGAAAACCATGAAGAAGACAAATAATTAGTCGGAGATGAAGCTCCGTTTTTTGATATGGAGATGATAATGTTTAAAATATAGATGCCGAATAAAATGAAGAGTCGTGTGCTTATTGCACCTGCAGTCGTTTTGCTCTCCAGAATGACCCGGGCCTTTTCCTCCTCGCGTCTTTGCTGCATATTCATTGACATAAATACCTACTCCCCCCTTTGTTTGCCTATCCTAATATGAGTATATCATCGATATTGAAATATCAATAGTACATGTCAGAGGAGAGGTGTAGCAGCCGCAAACAGATCAGGTGTTTTCGAGCTCCATATACTCGGCATACATCGCTTCGAGCTGTTCACTGTTCTTACTGTATTTCTCGTAGTCTTCCGGAGAGGTGTCTTTGCCGAAAGAAGCCTCAAGCGTTTTCTGTTCTTCTTCAAGTTCGGCGATCGTCTTCTCAAGATAACGAATGCGCTCTTTTCTCTTCGCGATCTCCTTTCGCTCTTTGGCGCGGTTGATGACCGGCTTGGCAGAAACCGTATCAGCGGAAGCGGCCTTTTCCGCTTCGCGGCGCTCTTTCTCCGCCTGGCGTTTCTCAGAGGCGATGGCGGCGCGCTTTTCATCTTCCTCTTCGGAGAAAGCTCTGTACTTCTTTCTGTAGTGCTCGTACTTATCCAGAAGCTCCACGCGGGAGCCGAAAAAGCCGAGAATGCGGCTTTGGCACTTCTCGATGAAGTAACGGTCATGACTGACCGCCAGGATCGCGCCGTTATACTCGGCAAGTGCATCCTCGAGAACTTCCCGAGACTCGATATCCAGGTGGTTCGTCGGCTCATCGAGAAAGAGAAGTTCCGGCTTTTCTTCGAGAAGACAGCACAGGAACAGCCGGGAGCGCTCACCGCCTGAGAGGACGGAGATCTGCTTATAGACATCGATATCGCGGAATCCGAAACGCGCAAGAAGATTTCGTGCAGCTGTTTCTCCAAGCTCGGATCTCTCCATAAGTTCGTCAAGGATCGTTCTCGTCTCATCTTCAAAAGGCACGAACTGTCCCATATATCCGATGCGGGAAGATCCGCTGATTAGAACGTCTCCGTCAAAATCACCGACTTTGCCGAGAAGAAGGGAGAGCATAGTCGTCTTTCCACATCCGTTCGGTCCGACAAGGAACATCTTGTCAGATGCTTTGATCTCGAAGTTTACATCCTCGAAAAGCACTTTCCCGTCCGGGAATGTTTTCCCCAGGTGCCTGGCTTCGAGGAGTTTCTTATCGGGATCTCCTGAACGGACTTCCGGCATGAGTTTAAAGCTCATATGCATCGCGCCGGAGCTAAGCTTTATGCGTTCCTGGGCAAGCCTGTCGGAGAGCTTCTCGACGACTTTTTCTCTCGCGTGGTAGCCGGAGATGTTCCGGTGTGAGAGCATGGTCTGTGTGACGCCTTCCTGGCGGACAAGTTCTTTTTCCAGATTGGCGACAAGACGCGCCTGATCTTCGAGAAAGTGGCGCTTCTGTTCTTTATAGTCACTATAGTTTCCGCGGTAAGCGGTGATCGTGCTGTTTTCCAGCTCGAAGACCTTGCTAACGGTCCGGTCGATGAAGTATCGGTCATGCGAGATGAGAAGTACTGCACCGCCGTATGAGCGGATGAAGCCCTCGAGCCACTCGAGCGCATCGGTGTCCAGGTGGTTGGTCGGCTCGTCGAGAAGAAGGATATCCGGGCGCGAAACGATGAGACGCGCAAGACATATGCGCATCTTCTCGCCACCGGAGAAACTGGAGACGGGCCTTGTGTAATCGATGTCAGAAAGACCGAGACCTGCCAGGGCGGCCTTCATGCGGGGCTCATAGTCATATCCGCCTAGGGATTCAAACCGGGAAGTGAGCTGTTCGTAGGTGCGGAGAAGTGCCTGCGATTCCGCAGCATCGGCGGTCGCGAGCTTGAACTCCGCTTCGCGCATCTTATCTTCAATACCGGAAAGCTCCTCGGAAGAGAGGATGTTTCCTCCGATATCGAGTTCCTCCATATTCTGGGTAAGATATCCGGCAATGGCGGTACCGTGATGCAATATCTCGCCTTCGTCCGGCTTGACGTCGCCGCGGATCATCTTAAAAAGGGTAGACTTACCTGTTCCGTTGTTGCCGATCAGGGCGATCTTGTCGCCCCGCTCGATCGAAAAAGAGACGTGATCAAGCAACAGCCTGGAATGGTAAGACTTAGATACTTTGTTTACCGATATCAGAGGCATGGATAAAAGATACCTTTGTTTTCTTCTTTCAGATTAGTTTTTGAACGGATTGTTGATGATCTCATGTCCGCAGTAGATGCAGCGGTCCGCGATCTTGCCGTTATTCTGAAGCGGAACATGGCAGTAGGGGCAGAGATCTGCTTCCTGCTTCTCGCCATCTTCGAGTGATTTTTTCTTCGCTTTTCTTGCCTCATCGATCTCCGTGATGGACTTGATGAGATCATCGTCCGTCAGGCCCTTCTCCTTCATAAGCTTCCACATGGCTTCCGTGAGAAGATCCAGACGTTCTACTTCCCCCTGAAGCTGGGCAATTTCCTCGCTGACCTCGTGTACGTTGGAAGTAGAAGTGCGGTTATACTGATTAGAGTTATTCTGTAACAGTGAAAATTTGCTCATGGATTCTTACTCCTTATGGGGTTGATATCTGCATTATATCACATATAAAAGAAGTAAAGAATTCTAAACATTCCTTACTGTTTCTTTCTTGCGCGAAGTTTGATTTGCAAGTAACATTAAATTAGTTGATTCTTCGTGGAAGGGTGGTAACTCTTATGGGAATGACGATGACACAGAAAATTCTGGCGAAGCACGCGGGAAAGGATAATTGCGCCCCGGGCGATCTGATCGAGGCGAGACTCGATCTCCTTTTGGGAAATGATATCACCACTCCGCCTGCGATCGATATATTTGAAAGAAACGGTTTCGGCAAGGTGTTCGATACGGATAAGATCGTGCTGGTGCCGGATCACTTTGCTCCCAATAAAGATATCAAGTCCGCCGAACAGTGTAAGAGAATGCGTGATTTTGCAAAAGCACAGGGCATCCGCTATTACTATGAGCAGGGACAGGAAGGCATGGGCGTCGAGCACGTCATCATCCCGGAAAACGGACTGGCCCGTCCGGGGGATGTGATCATCGGCGCGGATTCTCATACCTGCACCTATGGTGCGCTGGGTGCTTTTTCCACGGGCGTCGGATCGACAGACCTGGCCTGCGCGATGGCGGCCGGAACGACCTGGTTCCGTGTGCCGGAAGCGATCCGGGTCGAGCTTATAGGAAGCTTGAATCCATACTGCTCCGGTAAGGATGTGATCCTTTATCTCATCGGAAAAATCGGTGTGGACGGGGCGCTCTATGAGTCACTGGAATTTACGGGTGAAGGCGTATCTTCGCTCTCGATGGCGGACAGGCTGACGATCTGCAATATGGCGATCGAGTGCGGCGCGAAAAACGGCATCTTCCCGGTAGATGAGAAGACGGTCACGTACTTATTCACCCGCGTACGCGATGGGTATAAAGAAGCCCCCGACTGGCTGTTCCCGGATGAGGATGCGGTATATGAAAAGACGATCGAGATCGATCTTTCGGAGATCCATCCGATGGTTTCCTTCCCGCACCTTCCGTCCAATACGCATGAGGTCGGAACTTTTGAAAAGATAAAGATCGATCAGGTCGTGATCGGTTCCTGTACAAACGGACGATTCGAAGATATGGAAAAAGCAGCCGCCGTGCTGAAAGGCCATCGTGTCGCGGACGGTATCCGCGCCATCATCCTTCCGGGATCGCAGAGGGTATACAGGCAGTGCCTGAAGGATGGACTTCTCGAGATCTTCGTCAACGCGGGATGCGTGGTATCGGCGCCGACCTGCGGACCATGCCTCGGCGGACATATGGGTGTCCTTGCTAAGGGAGAAAAGTGTGTCTCGACAACAAACCGAAACTTTGTCGGACGTATGGGACATAAGGAGTCGGAAGTCTATCTGGCCGGCGTGGAAGTCGCAGCCGCATCTGCGGTCCTCGGCTATATCGGAAGCCCTGAGGAACTCTGAAGAAAGAAGGGAAGCAGACATGAAGTTTTCTGGAAAAGTGATCAAATACGGATCCAATGTCGATACGGATGTCATCATCCCGGCAAGATATCTGAATACCTCTGTTAAAGAAGAACTGGCCGCGCACTGCATGGAGGATCTCGATCCGGATTTTAAGACGAAAGTTTCGCCCGGTGACATCATCGTGGCCGGCAGCAACTTCGGCTGCGGATCGTCAAGAGAACATGCACCGGTCGCCATCAAGGCAAGCGGCATCTCCTGCGTGATCGCGCCGTCCTTTGCTAGGATCTTCTATAGAAACAGCATCAATACCGGGCTTCCGATCCTGGAGTGCCCGGAGGCATCCGAAGGGATAAGTGACAGGGATCGGATCGAGATCGATACCGACACCGGAAAGATAAAGGATATCACGACGGGAAAAGAATACCAGGCAAGTGCTTTTCCCGCATTCATCAGCGAGATCATCAACTCCGACGGTCTCGTGGGATATACGAAGTTAAAACTCAAATAAGCGAGGTGAACGATCATGGCAATGTTTAAGATCGCAGTCATTCCCGGCGACGGGATCGGACCGGAGGTGACGGAGAGCACATGTGAAGTGCTTCGTGCTGTCTCCGAAAAGAGCGGACACGGCTTCTCCTTTACGGAGGTCATGGCCGGAGGCATTGCCATCGATACCTGCGGGGAGCCGCTCCCTGCAGAGACACTGAAGACATGTAAGGAAAGTGACGCCGTTCTTCTCGGTGCCGTCGGCGGACCGAAGTGGGATGCCCTTCCCGGAAATAAGCGTCCGGAAGCGGCGCTTCTCGGTCTTCGAAAAGGACTCGGCCTGTTCGCGAATCTCCGTCTGGCGATCCTGTTTCCGGAACTTAAGAGCAGCAGTCCTCTTCGCTCGGATCTTGTAGAAAACGGTGTAGATATCCTGATCGTGCGGGAACTTACCGGCGGTATCTATTTCGGAAAGAGAGGCCTTGCCCCGTCGGAAGAGTGCCTCGAAGACGGTACCCCGAAAGGCATGGAAGCTTTCGATATCGAGACCTATTCAGAAGCGGAGATCGAGCGCATCCTGCGGGTAGGGTTTAATTCCGCGATGCAGAGAAAAAAGAGCCTGACCGTGGTCGATAAGGCGAATATCTTAGAGACATCGAGACTCTGGAGAAGAGTGACCGAGAGGATCGCACCGGAATATCCGGAAGTATCCTACGAATTCATGTATGTGGATAATGCATCGATGCAGCTCCTGCGCCGTCCGGCATCGCTGGATGTGATCGTGACGAGCAACATGTTCGGCGATATCCTGTCCGATGAAGCGGGCATGATCACCGGCTCGATCGGCATGCTCCCGTCGGCATCTCTCGGCGCACCGGGAAAGCCCGGCATGTATGAGCCTGTCCACGGCTCCGCACCGGATATCGCCGGAAAAGGCATCGCCAATCC
>JAEEGL011132105.1_pt1 | contig 70957 bp, 71 predicted proteins | sample 9134231 | NCBI WGS metagenome assembly JAEEGL01 (sample SAMN16246548, study PRJNA631951) | gut metagenome | biome: gut microbiome; feature: rumen; material: fiber-attached | host: Bos | place: Iran: Karaj | collected 2018-10
AACCACCATGTCAACTCCGCAGCGCCGAAACCAATCCCAGCCCCAGCCACCACATCATACCAATGATGCCTGTCACTAACCACTCTCTCCACGCCAATAGCCGTCGCCGCCGCATATCCCGCTATCGGAATCCAAATACTCTCTCGACGAAACTCCTTATCAATCGACCTCGCCGCTGCGAACGCCATCGAAGCATGTCCTGACGGAAACGACTTATTATCAGAATGGTCAGGCCTTTCCTCCTTAATCGCCTTCTTGAGCACCGTCTTCACACCATAGGCCACAATCACCGACGCGCCAGTATTAAATATGAAACGAGGCCAATTATGACTACCTTCCCAATGTGATGCAGTGCGCTTCTCGCCTGGTTTATCCCAAGTATTCCGTCCGAATTCATACTGTACGCCGACATTCAGGTCAAACCAGCCATTGCTACCAGATCCAGTTCCTCTGTCCGTACTCTTTCCATTCATAAATTCGCTTGAAGTCACTTGATAAGCAACATCTGCAAACAACTTTATTCGGTCACTTAACTTAAATGTCTGCTCTGAACCTATACCAACTAATGGCGAACCTGTTGATCCTTCCAGATTACTGTCCAATCCTGCTCTAATTAAAAACATCGCATTCCAGAGACGATTCTTATCATACCCGCCAAACAAATGATGCAAATTCAGTAATGCGTCCACGTAGGCGGCTATATATCCACCACCTCTGTAATTACTGCCCGGATTACCTTCCTGATCTAGCCAGCTCAGACGATTATTCCCAATAATACCATTCTGCCAATTGAAACCCACACGAGTACCAAATTCCGGCGTGAACCATTTCCCAAAGCCCATGTTTACTCCAACTGTAGCACCATTGGGAAACACATTCATAAAATTATTACCATGAGGATTCAACAGCGACATACCCAAACCTACCTGCATAAACCAGTTATCCCAGAAGGAGTTCAAGACCACTGCGTTCTTATGATGCATATCACGTTCAGAAACCCGATGGAACCCCTGCTTACCCAGATTCAATTGCATGCCAACATCGATTGTGAAATAGCCGTTGCTCCCGGAACCAGTATCCGTGCCAACACCATTCACACTTGTAACCGCATTATATGCGATATCTGTATAGATACCCCACTTATTATTTAATCGAAACGTATTGCCAATGCCTAAACCCAATATCGGAGAACCTTTTCCCGAATTCAAATTAATAAAAGCACCAGCCCTTGGATACAGCGTCAACGTCCATGTCCTGTCACGTTTATAATCTCCAAAGAAGTTTTGAAGGTTTATCAGAAAATCGCCAGTTACTGTAATGTATCCCTTATCAAAATTCTTCACCCATTCAGCATGATCACTCTGGAAGAATGCATTTTCTAGGTTCAGTTTTCCTCTGACTCCGTATTCTGGCGTAAACCACTTACCTAATGCTCCGTCTATTCCGAACGATTTCCCATTAGGGAATACATGCAAAAAATTACAGCCGTAGGGATTCTGTAGTGACATATCAATACCCAACTGTCCGAACCAGTTACTCCAAATAGAATTGGTTACAATCGCTTTCGAATCATGTAGAGTTTCGCCTAATGCCTCTTGTGCATCTACATAACGGCTCATATAGGAAAAGAGAGCGTTTGTAGTTCGGTCATCAGAGACTCCATCTACAAATCGGAACACCATATCTGCCTGATTCACATCAGCCTTGTTTTTATCTGGCCATACATTCATTAAAATTGTAATGATATCGTCTTGCTTGGAGGCATTTGCCAGCTTCATTTTCTTTATCTTATAGTACAAATGCCGCAAGCTCTCATTTTGCTCACCCAATATCTGGGCTATCTGAAGTTCATAAGTATCCTGATTGTAGTTTTCAAGGAGATAGTTTAGGAGATTGGCCAGTCTTGATCCCATGACCTTCGCATCGATCTTCTTCGTATCGAAATCAGGGACCGTCGTGTCCAAACCAATCGTCTTTTTAAATTCAGCAATCCTTTCGGAATCAGCCCCAACAGTCGTGAGTTGAGAAAAGACATTTACCTTTCCAACAAACAATAACAATATTATCAATAAAACTATATTTCTCATTTTCATTAACATTTTACTTTAAGCCATAAACCATCCGATACACTCCATACCCTATCACACATCCAAATGCATTATGCATCACATCATCTATTTCCGATAATCCTTTCTGTAATACCAACTGAAGTAACTCTATGAATACAGATAAGCAACCACCTATCAACAACACCTTCCGCCAATTCTAGCCTCTGATAGCACACCCAAGTAACAATCCTACAGGCACAAACACCACCACATTCATAACATTTTCTATCCGTAATTCAGGTTTATCGTAACTCCAGAAAGGTGTATAGTAATATTCTCTCACGCCCTTAACAATTCGAAAGAACACCGTCGAACAATAGACCAAGAAAATGTATTCTGTCAATATCAGTCCTGCAATCCCCCTCCATCCACGTTCGAATCCATAACAGGCAATAATTACAACCGTTCCAAGACACAATACCGACAGCAATCCTTCATATACTGCCATCGGTATGTCTCTATATAGCGATATCACATATTCCGCTATCTGTTCTCTCATTCGTTCCTGAATTCCAGAAACTCGCCATAATCTCTGATATAATCTTCCTTCTGATAAATCTCACTAGCTAGCACCATACACACAGCTCCAGAAGAGAAATCCTCCAAATCTCGCCATAGTCCTGGCTTTACATAAAGGCCCTGATACGGTCTATTCAAGAAGAAACTCTTTTTATTAATACCATCATCCATTACCACTGTAAAAGAGCCAGAGGCTGCTACTATTAACTGTTCCAATTCCCTATGAGCATGAGAACCTCTTGACTCGCCGCCCGGGACATCATATAGGTAATACACTCTTTTTACATCAAATGGTAGTGTTTCACCATTCTCTACTACGGTTAAGTTACCCTTTCTGTCGCTATGGTGTTTATCCAATTCTATAATTCTGCAATCTTCAACGTTAAATTTTGCCATCTTTCTTCAGTTTTAAGAATTCACCATAGTCACGAATGTAGTCTTCCGCAGAATAAGCTACAGAGCCAAACTCCAAAGCAAACGAATTAGTAGAGAAATTCTCCATTGTACGCCACAAACCTTTAGGGATATATAACCCATAGTATGAGCGATTCAATGTAAACGTTTTTTTATTTATTCCATCTTCCACAACCACATCGAATGCCCCAGAAAGAGCAATAACAACTTCCTGATTCTCCCGAAATGCATGCCCTCCACGGTCCTCTCCCCCAGGGACATCATATATCCAGTATGTCCTTTTTATTTCAAAAGGTATCTGCTGGTAATTCTCAGCGAAAGAGAGATTCCCTCTTGCATCAAGGAACTTCGGGAGCTCTATTATTTTAACATCTTCAACTATCATTTGCTCAATATTAGCGCCCTGCGTACATGTCCTGATAATATTTCAAATAGTCTCCAGAAGTAACATTATCCAACCATTCTTGATTATCGAGATACCATTTCACGGTCTTCTCAATACCCTCTTCGAACTGGAGGCTTGGCTCCCATCCAAGTTCCTTTTGGAGTTTGGTGGAATCAATTGCATAGCGAAGGTCATGTCCAGCTCGATCAGTTACATAGGTTATCAAATCCATGTCTGCATCTTCTGGACGTCCAAGCAAGCGGTCAACAGTATTGATAAGGACCTTAATAATATCAATATTCTTCCATTCGTTGAAACCACCAATATTATACGTTTCAGCAATCTTACCATTATGGAAAATGACATCAATAGCCCTTGCATGATCCTCAACATACAACCAGTCACGGACATTCTCACCCTTGCCATAGACGGGCAGTGGCTTACGATGACGGATGTTGTTGATAAACAGAGGAATCAATTTCTCGGGAAACTGGTAAGGACCATAATTATTACTACAATTTGTGACAATAGTTGGCATACCAAAAGTATCATGGAAAGCACGAACAAAGTGATCACTGCTGGCCTTGGCAGCACTATAAGGGCTATGAGGTTGATATTTCAATTCTTCAGTAAAGAACTCTTCTCCATAAGCGAGGTGATGTTTTCCGCTGGATGCCTTAGTTGTAAATGGAGGCTCTATACCTTCTGGGTGCGTCATCTGCAATGCGCCATACACCTCATCGGTACTGATGTGATAGAAGCGTTTACCCTCATACTTCTCAGGAAGAGACTCCCAATAAGCTTTTGCAGCTTGGAGCAAACTCAACGTGCCCATCACATTAGTCTGGGCAAAGGTGAAGGGGTCCTTAATGGAGCGGTCAACATGGCTTTCTGCTGCAAGATGAATAATGCCATCCACGTGGTCACGCTGCATAATATCAAGCATAAACTCAAAGTCGCAGATATCAGCCTTGATAAAATGATAATTGGGCTTATCCTCGATATCCTTCAGATTTGCGAGATTACCCGCATAGGTGAGCTTATCAACATTGTAGATGTTATACTGCGGATACTTTTTCACAAAAAGTCGTACTACATGACTGCCTATAAAACCAGCACCTCCAGTTATGATAATGTTTTGCATCCTAACCTTCGTATTTAAAATTACAATCACTTTCTGATAGCAGAGGAGCGGCAGCATCCTTCTCACTTAGCATTGGCGCTTCTAATTCTAGTCCTAATGCCTTCCAATCCACATTAATATCCGGATCATCCCAACGAATATTGCGGTCGCACTCTTTGCTATAAAGATTGTCACACTTATAGCAGAATTCGACATCGTTCGTTAATGTCAGAAAAGCATGTCCAAAACCTTGAGGCAAATAAAACTGGCGCTTATTCTCCGCAGATAACTCAACGGCAGTCCACTGTCCATAAGTAGGTGACCCTTTGCGAATATCTACAGCAATATCCACCACAGCACCACGAACTACACGTACCAACTTGGCTTGTGCCATAGGATTCTGCTGGTAATGAATACCACGAAGTGTTCCCTTCTTTGCTGTAAAACTCTGATTATCCTGCACAAAGTTGACATCAATACCGATATCTTCCATGTTTTTTTGTGACCATGACTCCATAAACCATCCACGATGGTCTCCAAAAACCTGAGGCTCTAATATTACCACCCCAGGCAACTTAGTTTCTATCTTTTTGTATGCCATTATTCCCAATCTAAAGTTTTAACCCATTCAGCAGTCTTCAAGACAGCCTCTTTGAAATCCCATTTAGGCTGATAGCCGGTGTCACGATACAGTCTGGTTACATCCACACTGGTATAATCCACATGGAAGTCCTCTTTATAGGTTCCCAAGCGGATCTCAACACCAGGAGCAAGGATATCACGCACTTCACCGACAATGTCCTTCAACGGACGACGACGGTCACTACCAATGTAATACACTGCATCTTCTTTACCCTTCTCACCAGCCAATACAAGACCAGCAAGGGTATCTTCTATGTAGTTCCAATCATAAAGATGGATACCTTCTGTAAGGTCAAGAGCCTCACCTTTAAGGAGCTTATGAACAAAGAGGTTGGTTGAACGGTGAGAACGGTCGCCTACTCCAAAGGTGTTAGCAAACGCCACACACAGGAAGGGCACACCCTTCTGAGCAGCCGTTGCATGTGCGAGAACACGTGCAGCTTGCTTTGCCGCACCATACACGTTACAATGAGCACCTGCATTGTGGCTTAATGCCTCGTGCTCGCTAATCATATATTCAGAGAAAGAGGTGCTAAACAAGAAACGTTTGCATCCTATTTTAGAGGCCTCATTCACGGCATTGCAGATAGGAAGAATGTTCTGCTGTTGTGCTGCATAATCATTCGTTGCCTTACCATAACCGCCCCATGACAGATAATAGAATATATCAATGTCGCGAGTTTTAGTCATTTCTGACAAACGCCCAAAATCCTCAAAGAAAGCTTTGACTACTTCAAGGTTCGCACAGGCGTACGGTTCCAAAGTCTCAGGATCAGGAACAAAAGCTATCACTTTTGCTCCCTCATCCAGATAATGCTTTAAAAGGTGCTGGCCAATAAAACCTGATGCGCCAGTAATTGCTATCGTCTTCATATATCTCGCTTATTTAATAATTCTAAATGTATCAGCATCAACTTCACGTTTCTTCTCTTCAATTACTTGCAATAAGTATTGTCCATACTGATTCTTCAGCATAGGTTGAGCAAGTTCACGCATTCTCTCTTCTGTTATCCAACCCTTGCGGTATGCGACAGCTTCCAAACATGCGACCTTCAAACCTTGACGTTTTTCTATTACTTCCACAAAGGTAGAAGCCTCACTTAATGAATCATGAGTGCCAGTATCAAGCCATGCAAATCCACGGCCAAAGACTTGAACCTTAAGTTCTCCATCTTTGAGGAATTCCTGATTCACCGTGGTTATTTCAAATTCGCCACGAGCAGAGGGCTTGATATGCTTTGCCACATCCACAACTCTGTTCGGATAGAAATACAATCCTACCACAGCATAATTGCTCTTGGGATTCTTGGGCTTCTCTTCAATGCTCAAGCAATTACCATCCTTATCAAACTCTGCGACACCGTATCGTTCTGGGTCATTCACCCAGTAACCAAACACAGTAGCCTTGGAGTTCTTTTCTGCATCCTCGACTGCTTTACTCAGCAATCCAGTAAAACCAGCTCCATAAAAAATGTTGTCACCCAATACAAGGCAAGCGTTATCATTACCAATGAATTTTTCACCAATGATGAATGCTTGTGCCAAGCCATCCGGTGAAGGCTGTTCCGCATACTCGAAATGTACGCCATAGTCAGAACCATCTCCAAGCAAGCGCTTGAATCCAGGGAGATCGTACGGAGTGCTTATAATGAGTATATCCCTAATTCCCGCCAACATAAGAACAGAAATAGGATAATAAATCATTGGCTTGTCATAAATCGGGAGCAGCTGCTTGCTCACACCCTTTGTTATGGGGTAAAGACGGGTACCGGATCCGCCAGCTAAGACTATACCTTTCATCTGTGTAGATATTTTTTATTTTATTATTGCTTCTTTTATTGTGTCAACGATAAAATTGACATCCTCATCACTCACATAAGGACCTGCGGGCAAACACATACCCACCTTAAACACAGCCTCAGAAACACCATTTACATATGCAGGAGCATTCTTATACACGGGCTGTTTGTGCATAGGTTTCCATACAGGTCTTGCTTCGATTCCTGCTTGATCCATAAAGACACGCAGCGCCTCTACGTTGTCATTGGGTTGGCAATCTGTTGTCGCACTGTCTGCAACATGTATAACTCCAGCTGCCCCCCCAACAGCACCCTTTACTATGGTCTTATATGCATTCTCTTGACCTTTAATTTTAACATCTGGATCTATGGTTATCGTACATAACCAATAATTCGAATCATACTCTCCAGTTGCAGGCTGGCTATGTACGGTCACCCCCCTCACATCCTTCAGCAACTCTTCATACAAAGCTTGCACATGCTTGTGATGGGCAATATGTTCATTCAGTACGGTCATTTGACCACGGCCAATACCCGCACATATATTACTCATACGGTAATTATACCCAATCTTTTCGTGCTGGTAGTATGGATAGCTCTCACGATACTGAGTTGCGTACATCATGATTTCACGCCACTCATCCTCATTTTCTGTAATCAGAGCACCACCACCAGATGTAGTAATCATCTTATTACCATTGAAACTAAGTACGCCATACTTACCAAAAGTACCAAGCACTTGACCATTAAATCTGGAGCCAAATCCCTCAGCTGCATCCTCAATAACGGGGATTCCATACTTATCTGCAATGGCCATAATCTCGTCAATCTTATATGGCATACCATAGAGTGCCACCGGAACAATGGCTTTCGGGTACTTTCCTGTTTTCTCTTTGCGGTCAAGGATAGCTTTCTCTAACAACTCAGGATCCATATTCCAAGTGTCTTTCTCGGAGTCAATGAACACTGGTGTTGCTCCCAAATAGGTAATCGGATGTGATGAAGCGCAGAAAGTAAAACTCTGCACACAGACTTCATCGCCAGGACCTACACCACAAGCCTGTAAGCTTAGATGTACTGCCGCCGTTCCTGAACTCAAAGCAACAACCCGTTTATTTTGACCACAAAATGCTTCGAGGTCAGCTTCAAACCCATTCACATTCGGTCCAAGGGGAACCACCCAGTTGGTATCAAATGCTTCTTGAATGTACTTCTGCTCTAAACCATCATCGCTCATGTGCGCAAGACACAAGTATATACGCTTATTAGCCATATTTTATATGATATTTACAATTCTACTTAATGTGGTAATCAAATCATAACCATCCCAAACAAGGGTGAAGTCCATAGACTTGCCCAGTGGTACAAACCTATCCACACCCTGTGGATGGTCTTCATTCACAAACTTAATAATCTCCTCACGGGTGAGGCCAAAATAAGTGACCGTCTGGCTCTTGATGGTTGCAATAGGCAATAGGTCGGCCAACGACTTGGCATCATACTCATAGAAGAAACCACTGTTGAAACGGTAATCCATCAGTACAGGTCTCAAACTGTCCACCTGAATACGGGTCAACAACGGTTGTTCAACAGTCACCTTACCCAGCTTCAGATTGGCAGCAGCCTTATACAAAGCATTGATCTTACCAATGGTCTGTACAGGTGCAATGTTGTAATGCTCTTGGGCATACTCAACAACTTTTTTCCAGAACAGCTCCTTAGCTGCAGCCTTCTTCTCTCCTACCCAAACGATGATTCTCGGAGCCGTACAAGCATTCTGGTCTGAGAAATAGGTGTCGTTATAGAAATTCTGTACCACCTTGTCTTGATCATCTGCAGCCAGGAATGAATCTGCATTCAATACAGAGAAGCTGTAACGGTCAGCAAAGTTCACCTCATTTGCACGAGGCTGCAGAGGAGACTGACGGATTTCAGCAATGGTAGCATCACCACCCCAAACTACACGGCTCTGGCACATACCGGAGAACAGGTCGGTAATCTCCTTGATGGGCGGATACTTTACAAAGCAGATGTAAGGAGCCATATCCTTGTGAGTGGTCTCCAACAACTCACGCACACAATCACTGATAATCTGCACCTGCGGGAAGTCCTTGGCAGGCAGACGAACAATGTTGGCATTACCAGCCAGCAGACCGGCGGCAAAGCTAAATGCACAGTTTACAGGCACATTACTCGGAGTGCTATGGAATACAATACCACGGCCCAATCTGCGTTCCAGGTCAATGTACTTTGCTTTCTCCTGCATCAAAGCACCTTTACGGCACCAGAATCCAAAGGTCATGACATCAGAATACTGACGGCCTTTCTGCATAACCAGTTTGGACAGGTCATTGAAGAAAGAAATCACAGGTTCAGCAAACGGAGGCAATGCAGGTACATGCGGCATTTCCTCAATGGTCTTGTCATCACCAATCACATACTCCAGTCCGCTCAGTTTACCAAACTTTGCGGCATAGGTATCGGAGCAACCACGGATTTCTGCGTTCTTAATACGGCCGTGGATGTGGAAATACTTGCCTTTACGTCCGCAAGGACAATCATCTTCACCAAGAACCACACCTTCGTCTTCTGTTAGCAATACGTGACCAGGATAGCTCTTAGGCAGTACGCTCACTACCTCAATGATACCCGTCTCACCATTCTTGGCTACAGAAAAGTCCTTAGGGTTACGGATGATGATATCAGAGAAGTTCGAGGCGTGCAAATGGCCACATTCACACTCAATATAGATGGTACCGGTCTGTTCCACCATACCATAGTAGTCGTGAACATTCTCTACCTTGATACCACAGACATCATTCAGGCACTGCTTGAACTGAGCCGTAGAAACAGATTCTGCAACCAGTTTCTTCCAGCCGCCACCGTGAATCAGCACACCCTTGGAAAGGTCAGGCTTGTAGCCACTCTCCAAAAGCTTCTTATAGAAGTGCTGCCAAATCATAAAGGTAAAACCAAAGAGGAAGATGGTCTCATCTTTGTGCTCCTCCAAGAAGGCCTTCATGCCCTCGATGTCCAGCTCCATATTCTCATCCAGCGCATACATACGCTTACTGCCAAACATAGAGAATCCCAGAATACCGGCTCCACGGGCAGAGAACATATTGCGGTCCTTCACCACATTGCTGGAGTCTAGGATAATCATCGGGACACGTTTGTTGCCCAACAGGGAGGCCACAATCTTGGTGAGCGTCTTGGTCTGGTTGGCGGAAGTCTCACGGTCCAGATAAATCTTGGAGGTCTTCTGACCAGTAGTACCAGATGAAGTCATAGTCTTGATGACCTCATCTTCTGCAACACTTCTCAAAGTAAGATCCTTGAAAAGGCTTACCGGAAGATAAGGCAGATCCTCATAATGCTTGACCTTACTGATGTCAAAGCCCGTACCGTCCAGCATCTTGCGGTATTCCTCACTGCGCTCATAGTGGTACCTGGTAAAGTTCACCAAATACTCATCCAGCACTTTATGCTTGTCTTCCTTACCTAAGGAATAAGGAGCAATCTCTAATAATTCTTCAAGTGTCATATATTCTATACTTTATTTATTCTCTATCATTTGTTGCATAGCCGGATAATCAATCTTGCCTGAGCTTTTAACAGGAATAGCATCGATTACACGTACTTCAAATGCCTTGTTGTTCAGGCCGGTCTTTTCTACCAGCAGTTTTTCTATCTGTTCTTCCAAGCCTTGCTCGGTTACGAAGATAGTTATCTTATCATCCACACCCACACAGGCGCAACTAGTGGTGACATTGCTCTTGACTATCTGTTCTGTAGCATCCAAGTTACAACGGTTGCCCCAAACTTTTACGAATCTCTTCAAACGGCCTGTGATGTAGTAATAGCCATCAGCATCTCTACGAGCCACATCTCCCGTATGTAATACACCCTGGTTTTCATCTCCCTTGGCAAGGTCAGCTCTACTTTCTGCATAACCAAGGCTTACATTAGGACCTTCGTAAACCAATTCACCGTCCACATTCGGCTCTTCAATGGCGTTACCGTTAACGTCAATCAGCGAAAATTTTCCTCTTGGGATAGCTATACCTATGCTTGCATATTTATCCAGGGCATGCTCTAAAGGAAGGTAACTCATACGAGCAGTGGCCTCAGTCTGGCCATACATCACAAAGAAACGTTTTTCTTTGCTTTGTGCCCACTCTATGTATTCTTTTGCCAAATCCTTATTCAGTTTGCCGCCGGCTTGCGTCATTGTCTTTAGGTAGGGCAAGTCCATTCGCATAAAGCGCAACATTTTGAGCATCTCGTAAGTATAGGGTACACCGGCTATGGAAGTTGCTTTCTGTTCTTTCATGAAGTTCCAGAAGTCTCTCTGAGCAACTGTCCCTTCTGTAAGAAGAATGGTTGCACCCTTAATCAGGTGACTATTAATCACAGAAACACCATAACTGTAGTATGAAGGCAATGTGGTTACCGGACGCTCATTCTCATCAATCTCCAAGTATTCAGCAATAGATTCCGCATTGGCAAGAACATTCTTGGCGGAAAGACGCACAAACTTAGGTGAACCTGTGCTACCTGATGTGGTTAAACACAAAGCTAACTCTGGATTGATTCCTGGTTTCTCTACGTCCACCTCATAGCTCATTTTCTGCAATGAGTAAGATGAGTACTTATAAATAGTCTCTCCACCAATGTCATTCACCTTCTCATTATCTGCCCAGATATATTCTGGCTGGTAAATAGATGTCAGATTCTGCAACACAGAAAGATCTTTACTACCATCCAGCAACACAATGGGAATATGATGCTCCATACAAGCCACATAACCCACCAATGAGCCTATACGGTTCTCGCAAAGGCAGAAAAGTAAGACTTTTTTTATTTCATTTGCAAATCTTCCTGCCTCTTCATTTAATTCGCCATAAGTCAGTCTTTCTCCTTTGTCGGATATAATGGCTATCTTATTTTTGTATTTTTCTAGATTAAACATATCAATTGTGATTATTTGTGTTCAGAATACTCTTTGCTTGCTTTCCATTCGCCAATAGATATTACATCTCCATGACCAGGATATATTTCAGTTTCCGAATCATACTTCTCAACCATCATTGTAACAGAAATGTCCCACTCCTCCTCGTTACTTCCTCTTCCATTGAAATACGGAGGAAATGGCATCATAGTATCTCCTGTAAACAACTTACCGTCAATATCAATACACATAGATCCTAGACTATGACCAGGTGTTAGCACAAATTTGATGTGGTGATCATGCCAATTCCATTCTGTATTACTGTCTATAGTTATATCAGCAGGCATTAGATTATAGTTATATGTTTCATCCTCATGCCACATCTTAAAGAAAAGCATAATTGAACGTTTCATATTTTTGTAACATGCCGCTGAATAAACTATCTTTGTTTCTGGGTAACGATCTTTTAGTGTATTCACGCCCCAGCAATGGTCTGCATGGGCATGAGTTACTATAATATAATCTAAATGCAATGATTTTTCTTCAATATATTTAATTTCCCGTTCCGATTTTTCAGAAGCAGGGTCTATTATTATGCACGATTTGGAGTGGCAGTCAACAACGATGAAGCAATTAGAGTTCATCAGTTGATTTTCAAGTCTTATTATTCCTAATTTCATTAAATAAAATCTGTTTCGCTCAAAATAAAGGGTTCGCCATGCCCTGGCATAATAATCGTGTCTTTGGGCAATGCCCTCAAATAAGGCAATGCTATCTTCTCATAATCATCTCTTACGCTTTCACAGAAGTTGAGAATTACAGGATTATACTGTAAAAGAGTGTCTCCCGTGAAAACCATTTTATCAAAGAGTTTGTAACAAGACGCACCCGGGCAATGACCTGGCGTTGATGTTACATGAAATTCATATTCACCTATCTTTAAAAAGTCTTCTTTATCAAATATCTTATCTACTTTGATGGTATATGGCACAAAACGTTCCTTGAAATCTTTATACCTATGCCCACCGTCTTGTTTATCCATATCTGCCCATACTAAAGCAATCAAAGCGGGATTATTTCCTTTTGGGGTTTTGATAACTTCGGCACATTCTTTCTGGCAATACAAATCAGCAGCAGTATGCCCAACCAACCAGTTTACGCCATTCGTATGGTCGTAATGCTCATGGGTTAAAAGGATATGGATCTTTTCAACTCCCTCCTCCTCAAATAATTGCAGTAGTTCTTCGCTTTCATTGGGGTCAAAGACAACTGCTTCTTTTCCAGTTAATAGTACAAACATATTGGTGTTTACAGGAGCAAAAACGCTCCTGTAAACCAATACGTCTTTTCCATTGATTCTAAATGAGAATTGATCCATTAGAATTCAACATCATACTTTTTCAAAATCTCCTGAGCCTTTTCGAAAGAGCTCATATCGATGATATCATCGGTATCCAGAGAGATGTCAAAAGCATCCTCAATGGCGGCTACGAGAGACATGTGGCCAACAGAGTCCCATGCTTCAATTCCCTGATACTGCAAACCTGCAGTCTTGGAAGCATCAATACTAAACGTCTCGACGAATACGTTCGTCAACTTCTCTAAATTTGTCATAATTGTAATTGTTTGAAAAATTAATTGTTATTCAATATCTTTTAATTTCAATAAAGTGTCTGCCTCAACATTGTTGGCAAGTTTCTTACCTACCATCTCGTCCAATTTATCAGCAGGAATACCCGTTCCAGGACGCTTTGCATCTAGGTCGTCTTCCGTTAAGACATGTCCAGTTTGCAAGTCTTTTGTAACAATCAAACTACGACGCATCTTCTTCATCTGCTCTTGCTCAGCTTCACGGACTACACGCTCTTTATTACCCAAAGCGATATGAGTATTGTGGCAGCAATTCACCATTAGTTTCATCTCCTCAGGTTCCGTTGCCATCTGGTTATCCATACCAATCTTTTTGCTGTCAAGCGTCAGGTGCTTTTCAATAAGAGCAGCACCGAAGGCGGTAGCAGCTACTGCCATCTCTACCCCATGAGAGTGATCTGAGAAGCCAATGGGGAGCTCCGGAAATGCTTCACGCAAACCAATGATATTATTCAAATGGATTGTATCCAACTCAGGAGGATAAATTGAGATGCAGTGTAATAAGCAAATCTGATGGTTACCCGCATTTGCAATAATATCTACCGCCCTTTTCACCTCATCCAAAGTGCTCATACCCGTTGAAAGAACAATAGGTGCACCCTTTCTGGCAATATAGCGAAGGTATGCCAGATTGTTGGAATCCATTGAGGCAATCTTTACAAATGGCGCTCCGCACTCATCCAGAAGGAAATCAACCTCTTCACGGGAATATGGAGTTGAGCAGTAATCAACGCCCTTTTCACGACAATACTCAGCAAGTCCCTTAAGCTCTTCAGGGCTCAGAGAGAACTTGGTAACAATGCGCTTAGAAATAGGGTTCTCTTTGTAATAAGAGGTGGAATAAAGAGATTCTGCTGACCAGGATTGAAACTTTACGCAATTGCACCCTGCATCTGCGGCAGCATCAATCATCTGGCGGGCGACTTCCACACTACCATTGTGGCTGGAATTAACTTCAGCTACTATGTATGGATCTCCATAGTCCGCTAAAATTCTACCAGTTTTTAACTTTATCTGTGCCATAATTATAAATCTATTGGTTCAATAATCATTTCACGCTTTAGCTGTTCCCTATCCATGAACGGCATCTGGTCTTCCAACGGACGTACCACAAATTTCCGCTGGGAGTTAAAGCCTGCACCATTGCGGATATACACCTGATCTTCCACAGCCATCACTTCACAGATAACAGGTCCTTCCATATTCATCACCTCATCAAGCTTATTATCCAATTCTGTGATATCATTTATCTTCACATACGGAATCTTAAAGCACTGGGCCACATCCTTGAAATCTGGAGTGGTAACACCATTCTCCGGATTGGTACCAATGGTACGGTTACGGAAGAGTTCAACCTGACGGGTCCTGATGACAGAATATACTTTGTTATTGATGATGATTATCTTGATACCCATCTTGTTGGCACTGATGGTCTGCATTTCCTGGATATTCATCATCACAGAACCATCACCAATCACTGCGACTACATCGTGACCACAGCTGTACCAAGCTCCCATTGAAGCAGGTAGAGCAACGCCCATACAACCTTGTGATGCAGGATGGAGGCAACGTTGTCCATCCTTGAATCCAACAACCGTCGGAACAATTACCTCCTCAAGGCCCGCATCTGTCAAGATAACTGCATCATCTTTTAAATGTTTGGTCAGCCTGTCTGCAAAATCATAGAGATCTACTTTATCCTTGCTCTTGAAGGCCTCTTCACATTTCGGGAATACTTGCTTCCAATGCTTGCATTTGTCTTGCCATTCTTTTGATGTCTCATGAAGGTTTTCTTTTAGAAGGGCATTTATAAAATATTTCGCATCAGAAAGAATCAGTTTATCAATTCTAACTGTTCCTTTGGAATGCTCGTTCTCATCAATGTCAACAACAATCAATTTGGCAGCTCTGGCAAACTTCTCATACTGAGAGTCCGTGAGCATTGGAGACAATCTGCATCCAATGGAAACAACTAAGTCTGAATTCTGAACGGTAAAATTACCTGCACGTGTTCCGCCTATGGTACCAACCGTACCCATTGACAGTCCATGACTGATACCGTATGTATCCACAGCTGATGCTGAGAAGCAAACCGGGACTTTCGTCTTTTCAGCCAATTCCTTAAACTGCTCAATGCTGTGAGAAGCACGGATGCCACTACCGATAAGGAATACCGGACGTTTGGCTTCATTTAACGCTTTGGCCACAAAGCTTACATCCTCAGAAGATGCCTCTTTAACACTATCTTCACCATGCCAACGAGTCAACTGATCTGGCTCCACACGAGCATTTTGTACATCTACAGGAATATCTAACCAAACGGGACCTTTCACGCCATGAGTGGCATAGTAAATGGCTTTATCCATCTCCTCACCAATCTTGTTGGCATCAGTAATGATGTTGGCATATTTGGTAATGGGTTTTACAATAGGAATCACATTGGCTTCCTGCGAGCCCCATGTACGAATGTTCTTACCTGTATAAGCTACGGTTTCATGCAGTTTGTTTTGTCCAGAGATAAATATCACTGGCACGCCATCCTGCCATGCATTCAGAACGCCAGTTACAGCGTTAGTGGAAGCGCAACCGGTGGAAACCAATGCTGCCCCAATCTTGTCATTATACTGTGAATAAGCTACCGCCGCATAAGCTGCCGCTTGTTCGTGATGAACGGAGATAGGCTGAATATCTTCATTCTTAGCCACGGCATCTGAAAGATACAAGATACCACGGCCAGTAATTAGGAAGATATGCTTAACACCCTCATCTACTATTCTCTGGATGACGTAATCTGCAAGTCTTACCATTACTTATTCTCCTTGGGTTTAAACTGGTTTAACACATCAGGGATTCCAATAAGGAACTCCGCAGAAACAGCCTCTTCACCATCCACATATCCGACAGCAGAACCAATGGCAAGGCCACGACGGTATGATTTAAGGTTTGCCTCAATATCAACTCGCATGCCTGGAACCAACTTTTTCTTGTACTTAACGTTGTAGTTAAGTGCCGCAGTCTTCTTACCTTTATTCTCCGGAATGGTCAGGAATGTCATTAAGAACACTTGCACCAACATTTCAGACTGAATGAAGCCTGGCATATTAGGCTCGTCAGCAAAGTGGCAAGGGAAATACCACTCATTATATGATAAACACTTGTGGCCTTTGGCTGATTTGCCTACCACCACCTCATCAATATAATCAATGAACAGACAAGGGTATCTGTTCTGCTGATATTTCTGGATTTCAACCACATCCAGATCTTTTAATACCATGTTTTCCATTATGCTTTAATTGCTTTTTCGTCTCCTTCTTCAAATTCTAACAAATCAGGAATTACAAGGTCTTCTGTCTCAAAATACAGACTACCCCATGACATACCTACTCCAAAAGCATTTCCTACAACCCGATATTTACCATGGCGAAGTTGTTCTGCTTTCTCTGTTACCATAGCAAACGGTATGCAGCAAGGACCAACATTACCAAAGTTCTTCATTGAAATGGGCACCTTCTCCGGGTCAAGTTTTGCCTTCTTTACGATCTTCTTAATCAGGTAATAATTGGCCTGATGGAATACGAACATATCTACATCGTCAAGTGTCTTACCTGCGAATGCCAGCACGTCATCAATACTCTTAGGTCCTGTCTTTAAGCCGAAAGCAAACACTTCCATTCCTTTCATCTCCTGATGTAGGCGTGTACGTTTGATATTCGTGCCATATTCCTTTAGCTCCATACTCTCTACTGTAACAGGATTACGACGACCGCCATCAGGTATCATCACATCGGTATAATTCGCACCAATTGTTCCAAGTTCACAATAAATCGGAGATGCGTTTTCATCATATTCCAATGCAGTGGCAGTACCGGCATCACTAAATAGAGGCCATGTCGTCTTATCTTCAAATGCATTCTCAGCAGAGCCCATGTTACCATTGATAAGAATCGCTCTCTTGACAGCACCATTCTGAAGAATGCTCAGCGCTGTTGACATTCCGTATACCCATCCCGTGCAGCCCAATGTCATGTCAAAAGCCATAGAACTGGTGGGAAGCCCTAATTTACCATGAATGATACAGGCTGTATCGGGGAACGTATAGTCTCTTGCAGCTGAACAATACAAGAGGAGTCCTATAGATTCTTTTTCCCAACCCAAATCCTCAATCAATTTCTTAGCTGCTTTGTAGGCATAATCACTACAAGTTTCACCTTTGCGTGCTATACGTCTACGTTCTACACCAATAGTAGGTATAATCTTATCTATTTCGTTAGGGTCGAAATAAGGGTAGTCACTGTTCTCTTCGATATTAGAAGGGACGCAAGCTGCCATTCCCTTAATTCGTACATTTTTGATTTTAACTAATGCCATTATTTTACTTTATTATGCTATTGTATAACCGCCATCTATCACAAGGTTCTGTCCTGTTACCCAACTTGCAGCGTCGGAGAGCAAGTAAACAGCTCCATTGGCAATGTCATCTACTGCCCCAAGTCTTTTCATGGGATAGTTAGGTGCCATCTGTTCTTCCAGTTGTTCTCTCGTATACATTTCTTCATTCATACCGAGCATGCTGGTGGGTACAAGTCCCGGACTTATCGTATTAATACGGGTTCCTCTTCCGGCCAATTCCAATGCCGCAGCCTTAATAAAGCCGCTTAGTGCACCTTTACTAGCCGAGTAGGGAGAAGACCCTGCATTGCCAATACAACATCCATTGATAGATCCTATGATAACAACGGATGATTTATTCTTTAATTTCTTCTTTTTTACCAAGAGGGCTGTAAGAGTTATAGGGGCAATCGTGTTGACACCCAAGATATTCTCCATATAGGCTCTGCTGATATTCTTTAAAGGAATCAATGAAGGAATACCTGCACTGTTGACATAACCGTCAAGTTCTGGAACTTCCGAAGCTACCGTCTCTATTCCCTCCTGCGTCGCAATGTCTGCACTGACTATAAGATGGTTTTCACCTTCCATTTGAGAAAGGGTTTCTTTTAGTCTTTCCGCATTTCTTCCATTGAGTACAACTCTTGCTCCCATCTTGGAACACTGGATGGCGATGCCTTGTCCAAGTCCAGACGAGGCACCGGTCACCAGTATTGTTTTTCCTTCTAATGAAAAGGGATTAAACATCACTTATTTAGCCATTACGAGATTATACAAATCTTCAATGGTCTTGCTGCCACGGATGTCAGCACCAGTGATAGTTTTGTCGAGTTGTTCGTCAACCATTGAGATGATTGAAAGTGCAGTCAGACTGCTCCATTCATCAAGTGTTTTAAACTCGGTTTCGGGTTTGAACTCGCTCAATTCAGTGTCATCAAACTCTTCGGCAAATGCCTCAATAAATTCATTCAGTGTCATAATTCTAAACGTTTAAAATGTTAATTAATATAGTATTTATTTTTCTTCTTTCACAATAGAAAAATCTTGCACCTTACCATCGTAGGTAGGACAATGTAGAATGCTTGTTACCAAAGACTCCGGTGTCATACGTTTTACTATCTTCTGTAACGTGTCGTCGGTACCACACTCATAGAATTCTGTCACACCATCTTTTACCATATTAAAGGTGATGTTCGTCCATTGTACAGGATAGGTCATCAACTTAATCTGGTTCTCTAATATCTCCTTGGGATCTGTGTGTGGCAGACCATCAGCATCCTGATAGATAGGAATCTGTGATGTCTTAAAGTTCAACTTCTTCAACTCCGCACCAAGGATAGCACCCTCTTCAGCAGAGTTTGGCGAATGGCCAACCCCCTTCATAGGTAAAACCAATGCACGTTTGGCTCCCAATTCCTTCAATTTCTTGCAGGCTTTCTTAATACTGGCTCTTGCGCCTGTAACTACCAACTGGCCTGGTCCATTGTAGTTTGCAATATAGAGGCTTTCACCATCTTCGTCACCTACTTCTTTCAATACCTGCTGCACTTGCTCATCAGGTACACCAATGATAGCACCCATGGCACTAGGATGTTTCTGGAATGCCTCATAGAACACCTGACCACGAGTCTTAATGAAAGGAAGTGTCTCCTCAAAGCTCAAGGCTCCGCATACCACTAATGCAGCATATTCGCCAAGTGAATGACCAGCAACACAATCTGGTTTTACATCATCTTGTGCCAAAGCAGCAGCCACTTCATAGATAAAAATGGCCGGTTGTGTATAGCGAGTATCCATCAACAATTCCTCTGATGCACTGAACAACGTATCAGAGAAACGCTCTCCGAGAATATCATTCGCTTGTTCAAAAATGGCTTTCGCCTTTGGGAAATTATCATAGAGATCTTTTCCCATCTTCTCTTTCTGGCAACCTTGCCCAGGAAATAAAAACGCTTTTTTCATATTTCTGAATCCTAAAAATCAAGTTTTCTTGCAGGGTTACCGCTTACAGTAGTCCCTGGTTTTACGTTCCTTATAACAAAACTAAGTGCTCCTACTGTCGCATTTTCCCCGACTTTTACATTGTGATTGATAACAGCACTTGTATGGATGGTTGCACCACTGCATATCTCAGTACCTCCGACACATGTGCAATGAGTATCGATTCTCACATAATCGCCTACCTTACAATCATGACCAACTATAGCAAAATCCTGTATAAGATTATTTTTGCCAATAAATGTCTCGCATCCTACAATGACCCAATCAGCAATGATACTTCCATCGCCAATAATAACATGATCTTCTATCTTTGCAGTTTTTGATATCAGCGATTGAAACTTAGCACCTCTAGATTCCAAATCCTCGCAAACATTTTGCTTAGATATCCGTTCTCCAATAGAGCACACGAAGACATCATCTTTCTCAATCTGATATTTTTTTATTGTGCCTAACAATGGAGGATACCCTGAAAAACCATCTAATGCATTCAAATTATCATCAATGAACCCCTTTATGTCAAAAGACTCGCCATATCCAACACACCCTTTTGCACTAAAGCTTATGCTCCGGCCCATACCTCCAGCACCAATTATTATAAGATGTTTCATTTCCTTATTTATCAGTTCGTACCATCGAAAGGCTTTAATTCAACATGACCATCTGGATTGATTCCTTCTCGAACGAAAACCTTCTTGATTGTTATAAATATAATTTTAATATCTGTCCATAACGTGCAATGATCAACATACCACACATCCAACTTAAACTTCTCTGTCCACGAAATAGAATTGCGACCATGACATTGTGCCCATCCACTGATTCCGGGCCTTACTTCATGCCTTCGTGCCTGCTCTTTGGAATATAAAGGCAAATAAGCAGGCATCAAAGGGCGAGGCCCAATAAGAGACATATCCCCTTTTAACACGTTTATCAACTGAGGCAATTCATCAAGGGAAGTTGATCTAACGAAATTACCCACCTTTGTAAGCCTTTGGGCATCTGGCAACAGGTTTCCCTCCGAATCACGCTCATCAGTCATGGTCTTATACTTTATTACCTTAAAAATCTTCCCACCCTTACCTGGTCTTTCTTGGAAGAAGAATGCACCAGCACCCTTATTCGCGAAATGAAGCCAAATTGTAACCACCAAAAGAATCGGTGATATACATATCAGCACAATGAGCGCAATCCAAAAGTCAAAAAAACGCTTAAAAAATTGTTTGTACATTCTATATTGTTATCTATCATTAATTCATCGCCGCCTCTATCACTTTTATCTCTTCAGCGGCAAGCACCTTGTAATCGAACCTTTCTGCAGTCTTACGAACCCTCTCACACATGCCTTGGTATCGATATCCTAACTGTTCCGCACAATTGCGTATTGCTTGGGCGAAGGCTTCTGGGGTATCTATGTCCTGAGCCACGCCTAAATTGTTATCAGTGATAATATCATCGTAGGCAATCTTGATATTGCATACAATAGGCCTACCTGCAGCCAAATATTGGAACATCTTTCCCGAAGACACCCCCATATAACCGAAACCTTTCTCATATGTCATGATATTCACACTTGCCTGACTAACAACCCAAGCACACTCTGCCAACGGAATATGTTTCTCCTTGAAATGGACATTAGCGACATTCTTCTCCTTCACATATTTCTCTAATTGTTCACGATGATCACCGTCTCCATAGATGAAGAAATGATATTTAGAGTCTCCTTGCAACAAAGCGGCTGCATCTATCAGCATCTGCACATGGTTCGCAAATCTAATCGCGCCCATATACACCACCTTGAAAATGTCCTTGCGATTCATATCCGCATCCCTACGGGGATAACTATCTCTATCATGGTCGAATTGTTCTAAGTCTACACCATTATTAATATAATGTACACGAGCCATGTCGATCTTACCGCCCGTCTTAGTTGTCCATCCCTTTTCCTGCAGATACTGCAAAGCACCGGGAATAGTAAAAACCAACTGGTCAGCATGCTCATATATCCATCGCTCAACTTGATAAAACACCTTCATAGCAGGATTACTGCGTGCGACCATACCAAAGTTTGCAAAGTTATCAGGCCACAAGTCCCATACCTCAGAAACATACTTAGCTCCGACCTTCATTGCAGCTTTCACTATTGGATAATCAAAGGGGGCATGAACATTATGCAGAATAACATCTGGTTTCTCAAACTCCTTGGCATGTTTACATATGTCATGAGCAAACTTCCAGATGGAATACATTCGCTTTAGGTTGCTACTCCCATATCGCAGAGCCTCTACACGAACGAAATCTAATTCATCAAACGTTTCTCGTGCAAACAGCTTTTCTCCTTTCTTCCCTTGGAACTTTGCATAGAAAGTAGTAACCCCCCAGCCTTTGGCCGTGAAATACTTCGCGAACTGCAAATAACGAGGATTTGGGCAATCAGGACTCGTATAGTAATTAACTATCCAAACGCGCATTACTTAAACTGATTAACCAGTTCAAAAACTTGTTTAACTTCTTCAAGAGTAATTGAGGGACCGATTGGCAAACTCAATTCTTCGTCTGCAATTTTCTCTGTGATAGGCAAGCTCAATTGCGGGACATTCCAAACTTCTTTAACATAGCATTCCTGCTTGTGCGGAGCAATGGGATAATGAATCACTGTTCCTACACCATTCTGCTCCAAGTAATTATGCAAAGAATCACGTTTACCATCAGATACCAGAATCGGGAACAGATGATATGCATTCTGTTTGTCAGGAAGCAAATCTGGCAGTGTAATCAACGGATTGTTGATATGCTCATAGTAATAATGAGCCACCTCTTTGCGGTGAGCATTATCATCTACTAAGTACTTCAATTTCACATCTAACACTGCTGCCTGAATCTCATCCAAACGGCTATTACGACCGGTGTACTTGAACACATATTTTTTTTGTGAGCCATAGTTAGCCAAAGCACGAACTGCAGCTGCCAACTCAGGATCATTGGTAGTTACAGCACCACCATCACCCAGCGCACCAAGGTTCTTACCGGGATAGAAACTATGACCTGCAGCATCACCTATACTACCAGTTACACGACCATCGGTATGATTACATCCATGAGCCTGTGCATTATCCTCCACAAGTTTCAGATTGTACTTCTTACAAAGAGCACCTATCTTATCGGTATAAGCATTACGACCATAGAGGTGAACAATAGCAATAGCCTTGGTCTTGGGAGTGATAGCAGCCTCTATGAGGTCGTCATCAATCTCCAAAGTATTGAGCTTAGGCTCCACAAGAACAGGCTTTAGACCATTCTCTGTGATAGCAAGGATGGTGGCAATGTAAGTGTTTGCAGGAACAATCACCTCATCACCACGTTGCATCACGCCCATCTCGATGTAAGCACGGAAAATCCAGATAAGTGCATCCAAACCGTTGGCACATCCAATGCAATACTTGGTTCCTATAAACTTGGCATAATTAGCCTCAAACTTCTCATTTTCTTTGCCCTGGAGATACCAACCTCCGTTTACAACACGGCTAACGGCCTCGTTTATTTCTGCACCATGAAGGGCAGTAACGTCTTTAAGACTTAAAAAGGGTATATTCATTTATTAATAAATTTTCAGTTCAATTTTCTTTTAATTTTGAGCACAACAACCTCTAAAAGTCAACCTTACGGTAGAACCTTGCAGGATTACCTAACCACAGTTCATCGGCTGGCACATCCTTGGTTACAACAGAACCGGCAGCGACAAAGGCCCTTTCTCCTATAGTAATACCTGGAAGGATGACACAACCGGCACCAATCGTAGCTCCTTTACATACTCTTGTCTTTAATAGCTTCCAGTCCTTATTTTTTGAGCGGGGATACATGTCGTTGGTAAATGTCACATTAGAACCAATCATAACATTATCCTCCAATGTTATACCATCCCAAATCTGAACTCCACATTTCACTGTAACATTGTTTCCTATCACCACATCATTCTCTATAATACAATGGGAGCAAATATTACAGTTCTCCCCTATTTGACAATTAGGGAAAATAACACAAAACTGCCAGATATTCGTACTCTCTGGCACGTTTTTATTCATACAATCCGCTAACTTATGTATCATACTTTAGTGATCTCAATAATCTTATCATATATATGGATATTGTCCGCAGCATCATACTTCTCCTAAACTAACACTACAAGTTTTCTTTAATTGCTACTTTAATGGCTTCAGCGGCAGTGTATTTTGGTGTCCACCCAAGCATTCTCAGATTAGTGACGTCATACTGATATTTTCTCACATCTCCCTTCCATCCACTATATTCGCCACCATAATTGATAGGAATATGTATATTCAACTCATCCATAACCATCACCGCAATCTGAGTGACAGTTACATTCGAATCAACACCTACAAGATACGCATTATAATCAGCATATGTATTTTTGAGTAGACACATCACACCATCTACCAAGTCATCAATATAGATATATGGTTTTGTTTGAGTACCATCACCATATACATCTAATTGTGCTGGATGTTGTCTTAGTTTTCTAATTAAATCAGGTATCACACCATGTGTCATATCCGGACCAACAGCATTACAAAATCTGGCGATCCACACTTGAAAATTATGAAGGCTGCTGAAACTACTAATAAAGGCTTCACTAGCTAATTTTGCTGCTCCATAATGAGAAATTGGGCGCATGATAGATTTACTTTCCTGCAACCTCTCTTCAGTATTACCATATACAGTTGATGATGATGCAAAAAAGAATTTCTTTATCTCATAAATACGCATCATCTCCAATACGCTAAGCGTTGTCTGAAAGGTATTCTCAAAATCCAATTGAGGATTGTCAGAGCCTTTCCCAACATCTGCATTAGCTGCCAAATGGAACACCATGTCGAAAGGATGCTTGTCAAAAACTCCCTTCAATCGCATTGTATTGTTGACATCGAATTCATAAAATGTGAAAGAAGAGTTTTCTTCTAATCCTTTTAGGTTGTCTATACTACCATTAGAAAAGTTATCAATAGCTACAACCTGATTTCCTTCCTGGAGCAGTCGTTTACATAGATGACTTCCTATGAAACCAGCTCCTCCCGTTACTAATATGTTCATACTTCCGTTATAATTTCTTTAGGGAACAATGCACATGCGCCCCTACATTCTATTTTGATCGAACTTTTATTAGATCCCTTAGCAGACAAATAATGAGATAGGGTCTCCTTTACCATTTTTCTATCTGGTTGGTACATTTCTACATAAGAGTAGAAAAGTTTGTCGTTTACATTGACATCTTCATTAACATGCGTGAATTCATTGCTTGCGTATATATCTCCAAGTACATCTGCTTCACCTATATATACTATCTCATCTAATCTAACTGCACCTTCACTATCAAGTCCCCCCCCTATATGCAACAAGAATCCCTGCTTTATTAGATATTACATAGAAATAATCATCCCATGTATAACCCTGAAATTTCAACTTATACTCTTTCATCCCACTCTTCTTTCTACCTCAAGATTATACATCCACTGCCAAAGAGGAGAAAGCATATCGCCTTGTGTAATTTCTCCAGCTTTCATCACCTCTATTAATTCTTCCTCTGTTAGTTCACAGACATCTATATCTTCTGTCTTTTCTAAATTCTGATCACTTGTTTTTCTTACACCCTTTGCAACAAATGTATAACATAGATTTGTCATCGCTGCAGGGTTTGGGGCTGTGGTCGAGAAAAAATTCCACTCTCCACCTTCATAACCAGTTTCTTCTTTCAATTCGCGCTTAGCAGTGTCCAAAACATCTTCTCCCTTCTCAACTGTGCCGCCACATAGCTCATAACATGTCTTCTGTATGCCATGCCGATATTGGCGTTCCATCACATACTTACCTTCTGCGGTCAATGCTATGACTGTTACCCAATCTGGATACTCCATGACATAATAGTCATCCATTTCCACTCCTGTAGGAAGCTTTATATGGTCTTTCCTGACTGTCAACCATCTATTTTTGATAAGATATTCTGAAGAAAGAATATCCCAATTCTTGTCATTCATATCAGTATTCTGACAACGGCCAAAGAACTGAATGGAGTTGCTCCGAACCAAACAGCCCCCTGCCCGTATGCCAGATAGAGTATTGGAATTATTTCCTGTAAAAATCCTTAATCTTGTTACAAATAGAAACAATCTCCTCATCAGTCAACTGACCGGCTGAAGGCAACCACAGGCCCTTCTCGCCAACCAAATTGCTAACAGGGAACTTGATTGCATCAGGCTCACCATAGATATTCTTGTAAGCCACCTGCTGGTTAATAGGCGGATACATCACACGTGTACCGATACCATGTTCCTTTAGATAAGCCTGGAGTTCCAGCTTATTGTCAGCCAGCACGTCAATAAACCAGGGTGTGGTGCAAGTCAGATCCTGCTCAAAGAACTTCACGTTGGGGCAATCAGCCAGCTCCTGCTGATAGAGCCTTAATATTTCCTTCTTGCGCTCTACGCGCCACTGCAGTTTCTCCATCTGGACTAGACCAATGCAAGCCTGCAGCTCAGTGAACTTGAAGTTGAAACCTATGCTATCGTGAACATCATTGCCACCACCAGAACGGCCAAAGTCCTTCAGTCTCTTCAAACGATAGATGATGTCATCATCGTTGGTGATCAGAGCACCACCCTGTCCGGTTGTAATAATTTTAGGAGCAGAGAAAGAGAAGCTACCTACAGCACCAACAGTCCCTTGATGACGACCATCGGGATAGAAAGAGCCAAGACTTTGAGCAGAGTCTTCAAGCAAAATCAGGTTCTTTTCCTTGCAAAGCTTTACGAATGCTTCAATGCCTGCCTTAGGATAACGACCATTGGCAAGCACCAGCATTATAGCTTTGGTTTTAGGAGTAATAGCAGCTTTTACCTTTTCAATATCCAAACAAAGGGTTTCGAGCTCAACATCCACAAATACAGGAATGGCACCAAACATCTTCACAGAGTTGGGAGAAGCAATCATGGTGAAGTTTGGAACAATCACCTCATCACCAGCCTGAATCCCAGCGGCCATTGCAGCAAGGGTCAAGCTGATGGTACCATTGTTGACCACTACGCAATACTTTGCGCCAGTGTACTCAGCAATCATCTGCTCAAACTTGGCGGTACGCTTGAACTCTGTGAGCCAACCGCCTTCTTCCATATATTCGTTAATAGCCTGCTTTTCGCGCTTGTCGAACCATGGCTCCATTTGGGGAATAAATCTTTCTTCCATAACTATTTTTGATTATTTAAAATTTTACCTAAAAAAATCAGTGCTGTATATTTATTCTTATTCAACAAACTAATTGTAGCAACAGAAAGAACTGTTGTAATACAAAAAGAAACAAGTACTATTGAAACATCTGACACACCTGCAAAGACAAATTTTACTATAGAAATCACCCATGGGATTATTATTAATTGGACAGCATAACTTCCTAAAGAATAGGTGCCCATTTTTACAATTCTTGAATCTGCATCATGCTCAATAGATTCTTTTACCGCAAAACTCAATAATACAAAGACCCCAACTGTTGCAGCTATGAAGCGATAGCTATATAACCATAAAGACTGAGGTATAATTGAATCTGATGGAACAAAAGTAGGAGCGGAGTCCATTCGCCAATAATAAGCCCCCAAAAGCCAAATCAATAGTAATACAGTAAGGACAGCCTTTTTCTTGATAAGAAGTGAATACTTTTTTATAAAATACCCCATTGAATAGAAAAGGAAATAATAGGCGAAGAACTGGAAACCAAATTTCCTATAATTCAAGAAGACCATTGTCAGTACTAGAATAAGACAAAATATAATTATTATAATTTCTTCCCGAATATTGTTTTTTCTAGAAACAAAAACAATAGTATTGAATGCAAAACAAATAAAAAACAAGGTCCACAAGAACCAATACATACAGTCTGGATAAAGAATATATTCTTCGATATGTTCCCAACCATAATCGTGTGTACAAAAATCTATTAACGACCATGCGATAAAAGGTAATAATAACTGTTTTGCCCTCCTAACTATTGATTTCCAAAAACCACGAACTAAAGTATTTGATTTAAAAGCCAAATAGCCGCTAATTGCAAAAAACGCAGGCATATGGGCTGAGTAAATCAAATTCCAGACATAATCTGCGCCGTTATTTTCTACGCCAAATTGAAGGGCATGTCCAAAAATAACAATTAGGGCAAGCCATCCTTTTAATGAGTCTGCCCACACAAGCCTTTCCTTTGACATATTAGAATTTTGTTTTGTCTGTATCAACATCTACAAATGGACCATTCTTGGCCTCGATGATTTTGGTGTCATTCTCAAGAATCTCGTAGCCATGACCGCCATAGGCAAAAATAGCAAGGTCACCCTCTTTCAAAATAAAATCACCAATAGGATTTCTCTGTTCATCATAAAGGAGGCATTTCATAGAACCCTTTTTCACATAAGTCATCTCTTGAGTACGCATAGCTTTGCGCTCGAAATCATTGTGGATATGTGAAGCCAGTTTCTTTCCGGCCTGATACCACCATGAACCAACCTGTACAAACAAGTTATTGGGGGTAAGGAAATTAAGTCCCTCTACCCAATCTTCATCTCTGTAAATAATGGCTACCAAATAGCCATCGTGTTCAATTTTCTGCATATCTTTTATTTATTTTAAATTGTCTAAGCATTTATCTCTCTCTGAAAGTATTGGGTTCTTGGTGGGCCATTCTATTCCCAATTTTGGGTCATCCCATCGAACTGAGAACTGGTCTGCAGCATCCACATAATCGCCAATGTAAGCCAATTTGTAATGGTACATTGCTGCTTCGCTCAACACCAGGAATGAGTTGCCAAATCCAGGAGGCAGAAGTACAGACACCTGATTGTCTTGATTAATGATGAACTTCTCCCACTTTCCATAAGTAGGTGAACCTGGGCGCAAGTCAACAGCCACTTGGCAAATCTCACCATACACACAGGTAACCAACTTCCAGGTCTTGGTATCACCATGTATTCCACGGAGACAATTGTGGAATGTCAACGCAAATTTGTCGTGCTTAAAATCCAAATCATTGGGAATATACTGCTGCATCACTTCCTTGTGGAAGGTAGTAAATAGGGAACCTCTTAGGTCAGAGAACTTTTTAGTTCTAAACCATACCAAATCATGAATAATCTCTGATCTGTGTATCTCGAAATCTTTTACGTCCATATTACAATTCGTTTTTCGTGTAATTCGTTGTCTTACATTGTCCCTGACCACTCCTGCAATTCTGCAAGATTAACCTTTACTTTCTCACCAGCACGCTCCACGGCAACCTTATGTACATCATGCTCCACCATCAGTTTAACAAGTTCCTCAAAACTTGTCTTTGATGGATTCCAACCCAGACGTGTCTTTGCTCTTGTAGGATCACCAAGCAGATTTACAACATCTGTTGGGCGATAGAAGTCTGGAGATACTTCGATAAGTACTTTTCCTGTTTTCTTGTCGATACCCTTCTCGTTTACGCCTTCTCCCTTCCACTCAAGTTCAATACCTACATAATGGAAAGCCAAAGTCGCAAACTCACGAACAGTATGCTGTACACCTGTTGCAATCACGAAATCTTCTGGTTCTGGCTGCTGGAGGATAAGCCACATACATTCTACGTAGTCTTTAGCATATCCCCAGTCTCGGAGAGAGCTGAGGTTACCAAGTAGAAGTTTATCCTGCTTGCCATGGGCTATACGTGCTGCCGCCAGTGTTATTTTACGTGTTACAAAGGTTTCACCACGACGTTCTGATTCATGGTTGAACAAAATACCCGAGCAACAATACATGTTGTATGCTTCACGATACTCTTTCACGATCCAGAAGCCATACTGTTTTGCTACTGCATAGGGACTGTAGGGATGGAATGGTGTATCCTCGTTCTGAGGGACTTCCTCCACCTTGCCATACAACTCAGAGGTAGAAGCCTGATAAATACGACACCTATCCTCCATGTGACAAGCGCGAACTGCTTCAAGCACTCTCAGCACACCTATTGCATCAATGTCTGCCGTAAATTCTGGTGAATCAAAACTCACCTGTACGTGGCTTTGTGCTGCCAAGTTATAAATTTCATCAGGCTGCACCTTATCTACAACTTTCACAATAGACATAGAATCACTCAAATCCGCATAATGCAGATAAAAACCATGTACACCTTCAAGATGTGCAATACGCTCACGGAAATCCACAGAACTTCTGCGAATCACACCATGAACCTGATAACCTTTTTCTAGAAGGAACTCTGCCAGATATGATCCATCCTGACCTGTAACTCCTGTTATTAATGCTTTTTTTGCCATATAGAAAAACAATATTAATCTTCAGTAAAAAAAACGAAACCAAATCTCCGACCTATTTTTTTTAACAATTTACGTCCACGTTTAACATTCGCTAATCTTCCTTTCAATTTGTCCTTATAATATTCCATCTTTGTCATTCGTGCACGTGTTGACTGGATTTTATACCCTGTACCCTCAATAATTTTCACTGTATCAAGTGTGAACTTTCCAAGTCTTACGACTTCCCCTGGACAAAGATTCAAAGGTTTCCTCGTATCAAAAAACAATTTGCCAGGAATTCCATTTTCAGACATAGCGTCGCCTACTAGTATTGCTTCAAATCGCCAGGCATCCCCATCTTCTCTGTTCAACTGTTCTAAGAAGAATTCACGCCTCCATATTGCGCCGGCCGTGTCAAGTCCATATCTAGTATTGTTGGGGATTGTTCTTATATCTTTTGTTTCGAATTGACTATCCTCTTCTTTAAGAAAATGCGGTTTTTGATGCAGATTAATAAAATCTGCATGTTGCTTATCCATAAATGCCAAATCCTCATCAATTACTTTCGTATCAATATTCTTGATAACAAAGTAATCTTCCATTAAAAATAATATATACTCTGCATCTATCCTCCCTACTGCCTTATGGGTACACACCATCCACTGCCGGATATTGCCAAAGTGAATAACTTCCACTCCTTTTCGTTCATATGGTTTGCTATCTGTTGCCAGGTATGTTTTATATGGTCTGTCTGCCCAATGTATATCTAAAAGATTGAACACATCATCCCATAAATCGCTGTATTTGTCACAAGATACTACAACGATAGCCATTTTATTATTATAATCCATAAAATTACAATTCTGGTCGTCCACCATATATATTTCTTATCAGATTAACCCCCCATTGACAAAAACGAACCCCAAAGAACAACAACATATAATAATAGAAATAGAAATACTTTGAGTCGTTGAGACCCATTTCTTCCAGAATCTTCTTGCACTTTTTAAATTCGCTCCTGTTCTTCATCCTATATTTAATAAATGTAGGATAAGAAGAATACTTGGCCCATTCTCTTTTTAATAAATCTGTGGAAGAGATTCCATTTTTTTTATCAATCAAATCAGATACAACAAAAAATTTGTCAATATTAGACAATTCTGTAGCAGCATTTGTTCCCGGTTTGTAATACGCCTTTTCAACTTCATTAACCCCAAAATATGACACACCATCTCCCACATACATTCCGACAGGTATATTACAATACCCTGAAGGATAGCGAAGACATATCTCTCCCATTAAATACATCTGATAGAACAAGGTATAGTCCACACTTGGGTCTTCAAAATCATAAGTATACTCACGCTTGATGGTGTAACCCGTCATAAGATTGCTCTTTTCGAAGAACGCAACGTATGCATCAATGCCTGGTTCAAAAAACTTATCCTTATTATAATAACGATTATCAGTTATTCTACCATCGGGATGCAACGTTTGATATGCACGACACACATAGCCCAAATTGTCATGCTTATGTAACCATTCCATAAATGGATCAAGTGCTTTGGGGGCGACCATATCGTCATCTCCGATATACATGAGATACTCGCCTTCTGCCTCATGTGCACAATGACGCCAGTTCTTACCATGACCAAGATTGACCTCATTCTCAACGTACTTTACTGCATATTTAGAGTTCTTTTTAAACTCTTCTACTACGGCTCTTACTTCAAGGCGTTTTGGAGCGCAGTCCTCGCAGACAACAATCTGTAGCTCTTTGGCATATTTCTCCGCATCCACCGACTCTAGTGCTCGCTTAATCCCTTCTGGCCGGTTATAACTTGGAATACAAAGAGACAAGAAGTATTTACAATCTGCCATATTAAACTAAATAACCTTTATAATAATTATCAATATATTCTTTCAATGACACCTTCCAATCGCGCATTGCGTTCACGCCACGAATATTCAGTTTTCGAGTCCACAAACGTTCGCAAGCAGGACGATCAGCAAAATACTCTTTAGCGAAGTATTCAGATGTTACAATGTTAATCTTTATCTCATCCTCTAATCCAAGAATCTTCAGCAACTCCTGACAAACTTCCAATCGACTGGTCTGACCGCCACAAACACAGTTATAAAGTCCCCAGTATTCTTTCAGAATCAGGTTCTTAACCGTACGAGCAAAGTCTTGAGTATAAGTAGGTGTGCCATCCTTATCATTCACTATGAACAGTTCCTTCTTGCCGTCCTTCAATTGCTTCATTATTTTCTGGATGAACTTTTTATCTTTGGTTGGTCCAGCGCCCATCATCCAGCCAGCACGACATACCAAATAGCGCTTTGCATTCTCCACCACAAAGCGTTCACCCATATACTTGGAGCGCGCATACACTCCTAACGGATTGGGCTGATCCCAATCATCATAGAGCTGCTTTTTGCCGTCGAAGATACCTGCTGTACTTATGTAAAGCAGTGGAATATCTAATGAGTTTGCAATATATACAGCATTCTCTACACAAAGGGTATTAGTTAGATACACTTCATCTGCATTCTTTTCACACCATTCAAGATCGGTGTAAGCTCCTAGATGGAATAGGTAATCCGGTTTAAACTCTTCTACATCCTTACGATAGGCATCATAATCCCTAAAATCCAGAAAGGATAGCCAGTCAGCATTTACGTCCTTGTCTGTACACTTGATGATGTAATCATCCTTAAACTGCTGGTAGAAAGCCTCACCCAGCATTCCACCACTTCCAGCAATGTAAATTTTCTTTTTATTCATCTTTATTTTATTATACGTTTCTATATTTTATAACCTTAGCAGGTACGCCTCCTACTATGGCATTAGTTGGCACATCGTGGGTTACTACTGCATTCGGCAAAATATAAGCGTTGTCGCCAATCGTAATTTTGCCATATATCTTGCACCCCAGGCCGAAATTCACGTTGTTCCCTACAACTGGTTTATTCTCTGCCAATTCTTTGCCTCCAATAACAACTCCAGACTGAATTGTACAATTATCTCCTATAGATTTGGCATTCAAATAATTGCCCCCCCCCTCCAGCTAAATGAATAATACACAGTCCTTTCCCTGTCGTATTCAGAGAAATACGAATAAATAATTTTAAACCCAATCGAGACAAGCGCCAACGGCAAAGATGATATAATACCCTATGCCCTGTATTCAGGAAATACTCCGTATAGCGCAACATTCTTATATAACGGAATGCATTGCATTGTTCGTTTCCGTGAAGAGCGTATAGTTTCCGTTTGAACCAGGTCTTTGGTACATAATTTGCAGCAAGGTCTGCAGCAAGATACTCTTTCAAATCTGCACAGTTCTGTATCATAATCTATCGCATTATTATAGTCTGATAAACTTTTTCATAAACACTCTTTGCTATAGTTGCCCAAGACTTCTCGCCTATGTGGTATTCTTTCTTAATATTTGTTCTATTTCTTATTATTATACTCTCATCATTTACCATCTCAATAATACCTTCTTCAAGAGCTGCTGTACTACCGGCTTCTACAACCTTACCGAAATCATCATCTCCTACCATTTCTGGCAATCCACCTACATTTGTGGCCAAAACAGGCTTAGAAAAGGCAAACGCTGACATTATTACGCCACTCTGCGTCGCTTCGGTATATGGTACGACAACAAATTTACTGTTTGCAATCAAATTAGCTAACTCATAGTCGGGAACAAATCGATTGATAAAAGTGATATACTCAAGACTTTCATATTCGGACTTATCAAAATAATATTTTCCCTTTCCTGCAACCACTAATTTGAGATTTGGTATAATATCATGTACCTTTTTCATTGCAGGAAGCAGGTTCTCGACACCCTTCCCTTCGCGAATCCACCCAAAGAATAATATATATTCACCTTTTACTATAGCATCTTTTGTGTCATATGCCGTTAGATAAGTATATGCACTTAGTTGGCTTAAATAGATACTTTTACTATATAAATGATATTTTTTTATAAATTCCTCTTTCTGGGCAGAATTAAATATCACCAAATGATCGATAAGCTTATAAGCTATCTTCAATTGCATATCAGATCGCCATGACTTCACATTTGCGTGGGGCAACGGATCATGTACCGACAGTACCATTTTCTTATGAAAAAGGTATAACGGGAACTGCGTATATAGAAGGCTGCTGGTAATTTGAACAATGTCAACATCCAATTTATTAATAAACTTGTATAGTTCCCAATACACTTTTATATTCTGCGGATATGAGACGTGAGGGGCCGTTCTATTAATGATGAATGTCTTCTCCAAATCAATAAGTTTCCCGAATTTGTTTAATTCCGGATAGACAGATGCCGGAAAAATACCGGCTTCTGGATATATCTGTTCAATATCCACTGCTGCGGCTTTTTTTAAAGGTCCTATTGGTATAAAATAATAAACCTCAGCCAACTTTCTTAACTCATTCAAATATGACAAATCAACATCTGAATAAAAAATCGGAGATATATATGCTATTTTCATACGTTTTGAAGACGCTCTAAGGGCAAATTACATTTATATAGTGACTAAAGAAATACAGGAGCATTTATCGTATATTTCAAACTATTATTCCTAGTACCAATCTGTTTTGCTGGAGATCCAGCTACTATCGCTAATGGTGGGACATCTTTTGTTACAACACTACCGGCTCCGATGACAGCGCCTCTTCCTATTTTAACTCCAGGCAGTATAATACTCCATGGTGCAATCCAGACATGGTCTTCAATAATAGTCTTCCTTCCTCTCGGTGAATGTTCTTCATCATTGGGATTATGTTCTAAAGACCATATCTTTACATATTCCCCTATATCAACATTATTACCAATTTCCAGACCGTTTCTGCCATCTAAGAGTACATTTCTATTAATATAGGTATTGTCTCCTATCAGAATTCTCCCATATTGCAAAACTCGGACATGACGATGAACGTGCAGATGCTCTGTCTTTCTTGCTCCCTTTACCAAAAATTTTAGGAATAACAATCTGACGCCATGTATTGGCAGCGACATTATAACATCCCAAATGAACTCTAAAGTCTCGACTAAGAAGGTATTCACAGAAATGCGAAACTTCTTTGTTGTAAAACTACAAAATATCGATTTTATCATAAAACTTATTCCTTATTTTCTTCAAAATAAACAGCTATTCCAGTTCGTTCTTGGTATGCCTTTACATTATAATTATATCTTTCGCTATATGGCAGATGGCCAGATATTATATATGGTATACTATTAGAATACGGAATATAAACAAACGTATCAAAAAGAGATTTTGACATCACTATTACAAAATATAACACCAAATATAGTTTTAAGCGATAATATATTAAAATCAAATATGCAAAATATATAGAATAAAACAAGAGAAATGGATTTGCCAATCGAGATGCTATTGGCATTACAGAAACAGCTCTCCATACAAGGCAAGATAAAATTGTCATATTTATGATGACTTTAGAATTTGGTATTACCTTAAGCACATGATCTCTTGTATATACAATCAACATAAAAGACAAAAAATGCAACAATATACCGATATTAAAAAAGGATGCTGTTTTCGTAACATTATACGCTTCAAATGTCCTCAATCCATAATAATCGAGGAAAAGATTTATATACAATTGAAAGTTCTCTATACTATCTAGGCTATAGGAGATAAAAACGAACAAAAGATAGATAAGGATTAACGTTATTCTTTTCATTCGAACAAATGGGTGATATTTAATTAAAGGAATAAAGATAATTATGAATAGTACTGATGAGTGAAACATAAAGGATAATAAACCAGAAATTGTAGCAATTACATAATTCTTTTTTATAGAATAATAAAAAGAGAAATTGATGAATGTCGCTGCTATCATAAATCTAAACGGACTGTCAATTAACATAAAGAGCAAAGATGTTGGAATCATAATGACCAAAGAAGAAAGCCAATATAGTGTTAATAACTTCAGCAACCTTATACATGACCATAAGTAGAGGCATTTGAATGCCGCAAAAATTATCCAAAAATCATCAATTAAATGATGGAAGAAATTTATTGTATATACATACCCATAATCTCTCTCAAAAATTCTATTCCAATCATTAAACTCATTCTCGTAATTACGCCAATCTGCGCCTGTCATATAACCAAAACACAGAAACACATATAACCACAATATATAATATGGGATGGCTTTTTTTACTTTTTTGTCTTTACTATTTCCCAAAAGAATGCCGACCCCAAAAGTCAACACATACAATAAGGCACTAGCGTAATCCAGCATGGTGTAATACTAATATAATAATGCCTTTTTCAGAAAAGAAATGGATTTTTCTTTCCATTCTTTTTTTATCTGATTTACAGAATACCAATCGATAGGTGAAATCACATCAACATCATCTATCTTATTAATTATACGAGATTCTAATCCAAACAATTTTAGCAAGGAATAGAAACGGGCCGCACCACGATCTTCATTTACAAGTACAAAAAATGGCCTATTGAAAATAATACAAAACACCATACCGTGAAAGGAGTCTGTAACAACAAGTTCTGCCTCATTAATACTACGAAGCCATTGTGTTATTGGCGGGTAAACGCATTCATTGGGATGATTTTTTATGTTGAAATAGGTTGTACTGTATTGAGGCATGCATTCATAGCGTTTTTTGCCCAATTTAACTGAGATCATATTAATAATTGCTTCCTTATCTCCTGTCTTATCCAATACATAAGTAAACAAATCACCATCCTCCCTTTTTACTTCATTTTTTTTATACAACTCAATATAATCTTCCTTCTCCAACAGCAGTGTTGGGTCTAACACGAAATCCGCATCTACTCCAAAATATTTTTTACAAAGATTTACAGCACTCTTTTCCCTTACACTAATAGCATCAAATCTTTCAGCTAATTTTTTACATACTTTTGTAAATTCATTATCGTATTCCCATTCATCCTGTGAAAATGAAGCTGCATATGCTACTTTCTTAACATTTAAATCTTGTGCAAAGTTCAAGTAGCACTCCTTGACATAAGGGAATCCCCGTCTCCAAATTTGGTCACTACCGACTACCAATGCGTCACATTTTTCTTCTATTGTCGCTCTTCGAAATGAAGAAGTGGAATTATTCTCTCTGGTCACATTTATGTATTCTCTTATAAAAGGTTCGACTTCTTTTGTAACAAAAACATCTTGCTTTGCTGTTATACTCCTTGTATCAATCCTCAAAATAATATGTGCGATCATAGATAGCCAGGATCTAATTCTAAGTTTAATCCCTACTTTCTTATTATAAGCACAACGTAATGTCACAGCATCATGGCCTAATGATTTCAGTACAGTCTGCAAAGCATAATTCTGTATTACTCCTCCATATCCATAGTGGAGATAATGGGTCAGTATTCCTATTTTCATTATTAACAATATCTAAATTCTAATTCCTATGTCTTTCAATAATTTCTTTGTAAACAATTTTGCTCCTTTGGTATTCATAAGATAAGCGTCCTTAAATAGAGAAAGGTCTTCAGACATCTCTGGGAAATACATATAGTCGATGAATCGAACACCTGTCTCAGTGGCAATTGCATTAATTGGCTTATATAAAAACTTATTTAATGTATCTACAGATAACTTTTTTGCGAGTGGTGCTGATATAGGCGGGATGACAATAATAGGCGTCGCATTACAATACCGGCAATATGTAATCAATGATTTTAATATCTTAATTGCATCGTCAATACCATCCTTATCTTTCAAGGTCAATGAAGCATCAAGCGAATCCATACTAAATTCATGGAGCCAGCTCTTTATCCATTGTTCTGCATTTGCTTGATAGTCCCCTCCCTTCAATATTGCCCTCTCACTACATATGAGGTGCTTTATATCTGAAAAGAAACCATAAAAGGTATAATGGAGTAATGGTGCTTGGAATTTTGCATAAACATTTTGTCTATGTTTATAGTTCCCATTGGGGATTGATTTAATATTGAGCAGCAGATAATACCTGTCATCAAAATAATCATAACTACCAGCAAGAAAGCTAAAAGGGCATAAAGGCATGATAACGTATGAGCCACAAGGTTTAAGATAACTACTATAGTTATTCATTATTTCCATATCCCCCAAAAGAGGATTGCCTTGCATGGCCAAATTAACTCCATTAATATTAATTCCTTCATAACAAAATGCATTAACACCTGATGTACTGCCTAAATTCAGCACATCAATTCCAAATTTTATATTCTCAGAAATACGATTACAATCTGGGAACAAAAAATTATTATACCAATACCCCTTCCTAATAAGAGCATTAATTGCTCTTAATATAAACTGTCCAATATGCATGATTACGAATTCTAATAAAAACTGACGGTATTAAATTCCAGGACATATCTTTGATTCTACAAGATATTGGTAATCGATGTTCAAAGAAGATATGTATGCAACCTCTTTTTCGTCCATTGAGAAATCAAGAACATCAAAATTCTCCTTTAATCTTTTAGGTGTTTGGGTTTTAGGTAATGGCATACATCCTCTTTCAATATTCCATCGCAAAATTATTTGTGCCGCACTCTTTTTATATTTTGCCATCATGGAAGTCAATGGTTCCTCAGTAATTCTGCCAGAAGCCAAATCCATTAGTGGGGAATAGGTCATAAAAAGACAGTTACAACTGTCACAATATTCAATAAGTCTTTTCTTAATACCTATAGGGCTTGCATAGCACTCATTTATTTCTGGAGCCTCCTTTGTCTCCTTTATTAACATTTCAATATGACGTTCATGAAAATTTGACACTCCTATATATCGTACTAAACCTTCTTTTTTTAATTCTATCATTACTTTCCAAATATCCACAAAATACTCTGGAAAAGGGTAATGTATCAATAGAGAATCAAGGTAATTTGTTCCTAATTCAGATAAAGAGGTCTCTACTTTTTCACGGACTATTTCCTCTACAGTATGTCTCTGCATGAACTTACTTTTAGGATTAAAAAATACTCCAGAAAGGGGCTCGTCTACATGAGCATTATTATCTGATATTTTAGTTTGGATAAAGAGGTCTCCTCTTTTATAATCACCTTCTGCCTGCATCTCTTTTATTGCCAATCCAATACCAGATTCTCCACGATAGTCATCAGCCGTATCAATTAGTCTATACCCTAATTCTACCGCTGACTTAACAACGTTTGCCATAACCCTCCCTTCAAAAGGGAAGGTACCAAGACCAATTGGAGGAATCGATTTCCCATTTTTAGTGGTAAGTTTTTTCATGTTTTTTTATTTTGTTATTAACAAATATAATAACCTTTTCACGTTCTGATTTTGATAATCCAATTATAAATACGAGAAAAAACAGACTTACTTCCGTTACAATTAGATGGGTTAAAAATCTAATCCATCCGTCATTCATCAACATATGAACAATTGATGATGGAATTAATGAAAGTATTGTAATAGCTACTGTTGGAATATAAACCTTCTTTAAAAGTTCGCGATATGAATATGCCACATAGCGGTGTATCAGCCACCAAGTATAAAACATCTGTATAAAATTAACTATAAAGATGGCTATATAAACGGAGTAGGCTGGTAATCCAAGTTTAAGAAACACATAACTTATTGGGAGTGCCATAATCATCATAGAGCCACCTACCAAATTTCCTGTTCTTATTCGACCTATTGCATGATAAGCCATAAGAGAAGACATATGATATGTTTCCATCAAATAAGTAATAAGCACCAAAATAGCAAACACTTCCGTATCTTCAGGAATGTCGTTACCAAGCCATATTTTGAGAACAAAATGAATTTCAAAACAAATAGGTAGGACTAATGCCAACGTTAACATATAAGCGAATTTCGTCCCCATAAATGTTAGCTGATACATCCTCTGAGTATTTCCTTCTGCAAAACTTTTTACGACTTGTGGGCGCACTGCTAATAGAAAATTGTTCACAAAGGACAAAACACCTCCTTGTATTTGGACTGCTACAGCTCGTGCTGCATTAACTACTGGGCCAAAAAAGAGATTAAGAACAATATTAATACCTTCACCTTGACAAACCGCTGCAAAATTACCATATAAATCCCAGCCAGAGTATCCTAATAACTTTTTATATAGAACAGAATCTTTAACTATCCTAAATCTACATTCATCATATTTTTTGAATGTATAAAAACACATAAAAAACTGAATAACGGCCTTGTTTAGCATTAAAGCCAAAGCATACAAGATCAGTTTGTCAAAAGAAGAAACACTGATCAGGTATACTATGAGAAGGTTTGTTATTGCCTCATATAAACCTATATAGGCATATATTGACATATTCTCATGTGCAATCAAAGAAGCGTTAAAGGGGACCTGAGTAAACGACAGCATCATAGTGACAATAGAGAATTGAAACACCCAGATTGCTGCAGTAATCCTTTCTGGTGGTATAACCATCTTCTCTAACAAGAACCATTGCCCTACAGTTTCTGAAATAATTAATACAAGGACGGCAGCAGTTAGATGAAGATTGAGTGAGGCAGAAAAAGTACTATCTAACCGGTCTTTATCACCCGTGCCTAATTCATAGGTTAGAAATCTACTAGAGCTACTGCTTAAAGCACCATTGATAAAAACCATCAAAGATCCGATGCCACCAACTACATTGTATATACCATAATCAGATGCTCCCAGCACTTGTAATACTACACGTGTGGTGTATAACGTAACCGCCATCACCACTAGCATTCTCACATATAGAAATGCAGTGTTTTTAGCAATTGTTTTATTTGATGATGCCATTTCGACTTAAGTCAGTGTATTATAGAGAAGTTCCTTATACTGAAATTAGGTTAACGGTCCTAACAATGTATTCCACTTCACCAATCTATCTATCAGCACAATGCCGTCCCACGGCATCTCAAAGTTAAGCATACGGCCAATCTGCGGGAAGCGTACGGCACCCTTTTGGGTGGCAGCTTCAGCATATTCAACAGCCTGCTCCTGAGTAGCCTCTATACCAATGGTCTGAATATCCTCTGTAATGTGCTTGATGCTCTGCATAATGCTGTCCACAGCATGAACAAACAGCACACGTGAATAAACCGGCTTGTGCAGTTCATCGTGGTCATCTAGTAGAATAGAGTAAGACATCGTTTCACTGCCAATAGCGGTTCCACAGAAGTCATAGACACCACGGATGGAATGGATGGCAGAGACCTGTTCAGGTGACATCGTGGGCTTCGGAATCTGAATCTCTGTCTTAGCCATAGACTCGTTCAGGATCTTACAGAATTTCTCAGGGCTTACAGCACCACCCTTCTCTACAAAGAGATTGTGGGCAGAAGCGCAACCGGTCTGGTCAAACAAAGATACGTCCACGGACACACGACGTGCCAGTTTCTTGGCGGCCTGCTCGTCTGGAAGCATTTCCTTGGTCACTACAGCAAATGAGAGCTTGGGACCAAAGATTACAGTCTCGCTGTCGTACTTGGAAGGATAACCTGCTACAGTTTCTACAGCCTCTCTACCCCCCCAGGCGATACGTACGTCTGCATTCTTGGACATATTCTCTCCCAGCTTCACAGCATTGCGGCTGAAGTAAACCACAGCCATGGTCTTCAGCAAATCATCGCCCTTGATGGTGTAACCATTCGATGTGGTATATTCCAAACCTTCAAAGGCACTCAACAGACCAGCAAATACACCTTCATCATGTGAAGACACCTTCAGCAGGTTCACATTCTTGGTCATAATGCACTGTACCAATGCAAAGAGACCAAGAATCTGTACATTACCGGCCATCCAGTGGCAGCAAAGGCCGCGAGAATTGGCTTTTAGTAGATGTTTAGCAGAATCCGGGAACGGTAGATAGGTATCCGCATATTCCACATTACCTCTCAAACCAAAGGTGGCGACTTCTTGCAGATGACGCTCACTGCACCAAGTGGCTAAGAAGTTCAAACCTTTGTCTTTCAGGAACAAGTTTTTCGGATCTGTTGCCCATCGCTTGGCTGCTGCATCAATGAGACCTATCAAAGCCTCAATAGGCTGTTTTCTCAGCCAAGGCAGTTGCTCCTTCAGAGAGTCAACAATTCCTTGCATGGTCTTCTCAGTATCATCACCCTCAAGCAATGTCCCATGGAAAGACTGTACTTCCAGACGGGTATCAACCGTACCTCCAGTTGCACGTTTCTGGAACGTAAGCTTGCTGGAAAGAATGTCACCACAACCACGGACTTCCGCTTTCTTCAAACGGCCAAGAATCTTAAACCGTTTGCCAGGTCTTCCATAAGGACAAGGTTCATCAAACCACATACCCAAGTCATCCGTCAATACAGCATTACCTGGATAGCTGTGAGGAACGGGAGTAATGAACTCCAATTTACCTTCTTCTCCGGTAGGTAGTACCTCACCAGTCATAATGTCACGTACCAGCACTTTCACATAGCTGCTCTCGTGCTTGCAACCGCAAGGGCAGTCGGGATAGTTCAAGCCCATCTGCTCGGTAAAGCCATAAATGTCAATCACATCCACCGGTTCAATGCCAAAGCAGTCAGCCAGTTGTTGGTTGAACAGCTCCTTGCTGATCTTCTCGCTCTCCAGCTTCTTCCAACCACCAATGTGGATAATCTTGGAACCTTTAGGCAGTGGAATGGTAATACCTTTCTCCTTAACAGCTTTCATCACATTGCTGTAAAGAATATACGTAAAACCAAATACCACCACGGGTTGGTCTTTGTCAATACCGGCCACATACTCCTGCATGGCATCCACATCAAAGTAGGAAACACCATCTTTGGCTTTCAGGAAGTAACCAGCTTTGGAAGCAAAGTTCAGGTAACCAGTAATGGCCGCAAATCGGGCACCCAAGAGGGCACGGAATTCAGACCTCGGGTCAATATCCATCACCAAGAATGGTTTGCGTTCCTTGCCAATGGATTCCTGGATTACCTTCACCATAGCCTTGGCCTGGCGCTTGCTGGTTATCTTGTCCACCACAATGGTACTGGGAGTACCAGAGGTAGCAGAGGACTGCAAGCGAAGTTTGATGTCCTCTTTGGGAACGGACTGCAGGCCCATACCCAGATCTTTGAACACACTTACGGCCACAGGCGGGATGTCTTCAACACACTTGATTTCCGCCTTGGGGTCAAAGCCTTTGCGGTCGCAGAACTGACGGTACATCTCATTGTGCTCATAATGGAATATCAATTCTTCCTGCAATGCTTTCAGATATAGGGCTTGTTGCTGCTCATCGTCTGCAAAGGCAGGCAATGTGAACAACTCGTCCATATAAGTTAATTGCTCATCCATATCTTATTTCAATTTCAATCGTTGAACCTTCCCAGATGCCGTTTTGGGAATCTCAGCGATTCGTTCAATGACAGCGGGCAATTTATATACTTCCAGTTTAGGACGTAAGGCTTCTAAAATGGCAGCATCGGTTAGTGAGTCATCACTGCACACAATGAATGCTTTCACCAATTCTCCCATCACACCTTCCGGATCAGGCATAGCTACACAGGCGCTTTCGGTAATACCCGGGATGGTGTTCAGAATATCCTCCACCTCCATGGGGCTTACTTTCTTGCCTCCCACATTGATCATCTCCTTGATACGGCTCTTCAGGTGAATGTAGCCTTGCTCATCCAAGTACCCGCAGTCACCGGTACGGAAATAACCGTCATAGAAATCCTTCTGAAATCTCTCAGGCGTTTCGTTCCAGTAACTGCAGGTCACGTGTTCGCCTTTGACGCAAACCTCCCCTTCTCCTCCAACGGGCTGGCGCTTACCTTCATTATCAAAGATAGCCACCTCCACATTGGGTGAAGCCGTACCTGCCGTGTTCAGTTTGTCGTGTTCTGAATGGAATTCCATAAAGGCAGAGCGTGAGGCCTCAGTAAGACCGTAGTGCATGCAGATGCGGGTGTTGGGAAGAAGTTCGCAAAGGAGTTCTTTATCCTCAACAGACATAAAGGAACTGCCAATCTCAATGTAGCGTAACTGGTCTGCAAACTGACCTATCTTGCGGCCGCTCATCTTCTTGATGTAGCCCCAACCGGCAGGCACCATACCAAAGCCCGTGCAGTGGAATTGCTCCATCTGCCCGAAAAACTTCTTCATGCTGGCAAAGGTGCCCAACAACACCAAAGAACCGCCTTTGGAGAGTACGCAACGTACACGCCCAAGACCAAAGGAATGACTTACCGGCAATGCCAGCAACTCCACATCCTCTGCGGCGTTCTTAATAAAGGTATTGATGTTGAGGGCGGCAGCCGTCAGGTTCCTATGATTCAATGCCACACCTTTGGGCGCTCCTGTGGTTCCCGTGGTAAAAAGCACATCTGCTATCTGCTCCGGAACTGGTGATTGGTATTCATCCTGCTGGTCACAAGGGCTTAACACATCGTTGAAGGGTACTACTTCGTAACCATCCACTTTGTGTAAAGCGCCCATTGTACATACCGGCTTTGTTGATTCTCGAATCAACTCATAGCGGGTTTGGTTGGTATCCGGATCAATCGGGACACAAACACCACCGGCCATATGAATACCAAAGTAGGCGTAAATAAAATCAATATTGGCTGCAGCAGCCATAATGATACGGTCACCCTTTTGCAAACCATATTTGCGTCTCACATTGGTGGACGCCAGCAGGCAACGTTCCCAGAGTTGGGCATACGTCACACGCTCTTCACCCGCGATTAGCGCTATGCTATCGGGGTGGTTGATTGAGTTCTGATATATCTGTTGTTCTATTATCATTATGCGAGTTTTCCTTTCACAGTATTGATGATGTCATTAACATCCTCGATATCCATCATCTCTTCAGGCTCAAATTCAACTTCAAATTCGTCCTGTACACTCTGAAGAATGTTGAGCTGACCAAGAGAATCCCAAGTAGGGAAATCTCCCACGGTGCTATTCTCGTTAACTTCACTCTTGTCAACTCCGCAAACTGTTGCGACAATCTCAAATACTTTTTCTTTAATTTCGTTGATTTCCATTGCTTTATTCTTTAAATGATTATTAATCGTTTTACTTTACGCCCCCATCTACTCTGATTACTTGACCATTGATGAAGGATGCCTCTTCTGAGGCAAGGAAATAATAGGTATTCGCAATCTCTTTAGGGGTTGCTAATCTGCCCATAGAAGATATTTGCTCCATGGATGCTTTGGCCTTGTCGCCCATTGCATCAGCAAAAGGAGTACTGGTCAGTCCGGGTGCTACAGCATTTACGCGAATGCCCTGAGGCGCCAATTCTTTTGAAAGTACTTTGGTGAAGAGAATCATAGATGCCTTTGTCGCACCATATACAGCATTACCCGGGTCTCCGTCAATGCCAGCTATCGAAGCGGCATTCAAAATTACGCCACTTCCGTCTTTTACCATACTGCCCAACAAGCCCTGTGTGATTTGGAACTGAGCAAAGTAGTTCACCTGGAATACTTTCTTAACATCTGCCATTTTCGTAAACGGCACTATTGCCAAGTGAGGCATTCCGGCATTATTGATAAGGACATTAATCTTTAGTTTCAAAGCCTTGATATCCTTCAATGCAGCCTTAATAGCCTCTTCATCAGAAAGGTCAAAACAGAAGGGATAAACCTCCACTTGGCAATCCTTCTTAAGTCCTGCTACAAAATCATTGAATGCAGGAGTCTCTGCGATGCTGGTCAAGATCAACGTTGCGCCATCTTCTGCAAACTTTTTTGTTATTTCTCTACCAATGCCACCATCTGCACCGGTGATACAAACAACTTTTTCTTTAAACTTATCCATATTATTACTTTTCAATAATTTCTATCAAACCAACATCTTTCTTGATTAGAAAGCAAACCCTGTGGTTGTTAAAGGCATTGGATACCTTTGGTTTAGAAACGGGCAAAAAACGCTCTTTCTTTAACAATGCTATACTATCTTCCATACTATCAACCTCGTAACAAATATGGTATGGAGTTGCACCAGATTTCTTTAAAATGTTATTGATTGGAGATTGCTCATCATGTGGTGCTAGGAGTTCAACACATGGCATGTCTCCATTTTTAAGCACACAAACATCCACATCTTGCTCAGGATCAAATATTGAGATTTCCTCACTATACCCTTGCGATATATAAAAAGGCTTGGCGTTTACAATACTATAAACAGCAATACCTATGTGATGAAATCTAAAATTTACATTCTCCATAAGATATTTGTTTGGGTAACTTTTGCAGGTGATCCATTAACAATACAATTAGCCGGTACTGATGATGTGACAAGGGAGTCGCTACCAACTATTGTCCCATCTCCAATTTTTACACCCATCATAACAGTACAATTAGATGTAAGCCATACATGCTTACCAATTATCACTGGCATTTTTGTTCTTGAGCCATATATACCTATAGGGTGTCCTCCGTTATTATCTCTAATAGTAACATCCCGACCAATCATTGCCCATTCATCTAGCAATATTTTATCCATGCAAATGATGCATAAATTTACATTTGCCCATACACTTCGTTTAATGGTTAATTGACCCGTAGAAAAGACTTCAATATTTGCTCCATCACCACAAGACCAATCTCCATCTATAGTCATAATACCTCCCGGCATTACTCTTAATCTTGATTCTTTATGCGTGTGTTTAAATACTGATGTCCCAAAAGTGAAACTGCCATTGAGTCGCAAAACTGAACCCTTGTGCAACTCGATATCACAAAAACGTGTAATATAAAACAAACGACCTTCTACGATAGAAGAATTCTTAACCTGCCTACATAGAAAATTATACTTTACAAACTGCCATATAGGTTTCGGACGAAACTGTGCATATCTAACAATCTCAAAGAATAACGCTTTCGCAATGTTCTTTAGTTTATCTTTGATTGTCAACTTTTTGGGGAATAAGTATTCCACAACATTCAAGAAGTCCTCATTATTAATTTTTTCATAAAACAGTTTTCTATCTACTTTTTCTTTTGCTATACTTGAGACCAATGCAGGGTTTCCTGCCACTATAACTTCAAAAGATTCTTCTTCAGTTTGCAGCTTCTTTGACACATTATTCATTAAAGTTTCACCTTTTAATGAATTAATAAGTATTGCCGATGTGCCCAAATTATCGTCAAGTTTAGTGGCTCTTGTATTGACGTTAGATGCTCGCCAGAAATCTCCTATTGATAAATCGGCCACACGTGGGAACCCTTTAAATTTGCACTCATAACACGACGGACGAGATATACAATTAGATAGGAGGAAAGCCCTTGTGTAAAAATCAATGTCACAAGTTCCATAATAAGTCTGCCCATTCTCAAATACAATCTTTAATGTTAATCTATGCCATCCCAAATCTTTTGATTTAGGTTTTACATAAACGACTTTAGAATTATATTTATTTTCTAGCGCTTCAAGAAATTTCCGGAACACCATTGGGGAATTGATCCCTCGGCAGAAAAGGTCTACTGTTATCAAATTCTCATACTCTTTATGGAGATATGCCTTCAAGGCTGCGATTTGGCATGGAAGATTACAAATAAGAACTTTTTCACCTGCTTGCAGTAATTTCTTTACTTGTTTATAAAAACCTTGAGCATCTGACTGAAAATACTTCGTATTTCGAAGTTTCTCTAGGTCGTCTTTATTATTCGAAATATAATTTACCGCCCCAAATGATTCTGTCCATATAGCACCTCCGACATAATATCCATTTTTAAATGCCCATTCCGCATATGCCGTAAACATTCCTCCAGATGTAGAATCAAATCTCACTTCAATATTCTTGTGGTTTGCCACAACACATTTAGGAGTCTTAAACTCATTCACCTTTAAATCTTTAGCATTGATGACCGGACAAACCTTCTCACAAAGGTGACAATCCACGCATTTTTGCTTATCCACCACTGGATACCAAAACCCTTCATTATCTGTATTGAATGTAATAGCACCATGAACACATACATCCCCACAGGCATTACAACCACAACAATCAACTTTATTCTTAATGTCTATCATATAATCAATTCAAAAAAAAACTATGATTCCGAATAAACTCGTATACGTTGTTCTTCCCTTCGCTTACAAACTAGGATTCGGCCATTATTCTCACTCATAATGTAACCATCCAGACCTTGCAGGACAACTTTCTTAGCATCCTCCGTGTGAACTACGCAGTTGGTGCACTCATACAACTTCACATTGCCTACTGCTCCATTGTTATTCTCATCTTTGGTCAACTTATCATGTAGCGAAGCCCAGTTGCCCAAATCACTCCATCCAAAGTCGGCGGGATGGGTATATACCTTTCCATCCTTAGATGCAGGTTCCATAACGGCAAAGTCAATAGAAATCTTTTCGCATTGGGGGAAGATGTTTGCCACATCGCCCGTTTCGAAAATCTTATCCATATTAGCCGCGATATTGGGCTTATACTTGTTAATGCAATCAGTAATAGTCTCTACATTTCACACAAATATACCAGCATTCCATAAATAATTACCTGCATCAAGGTACTTTGTAGCGGTCTCAACGACAGGTTTTTCTTTGAATGCACTTACCTTTCGAATCACACCATTCATCGCTTCGCTTGCTTCCACATAACCATATCCAGTTTCAGGACGTGATGGCGTGATGCCTATTGTCACAATCGCTTCCCACTGGTCAGTAAACGCCAAGGCATGTCTAATCACTCTACGGAACTCTTCCGGGTTCATAACAACAGCATCAGCAGGCGTTACCACCACATTTGCGCTGGGGTCTTCTTTCTTGATACTCCAACAAGCCCATGCTATACACGGAGCTGTATTACGTGCAGCAGGTTCTGCTAGAATATGCCCAGCAGGGATATCTGGCAACTGCTGTTTAACAATATCTACATACTTGGCATTGGTTACTACCCAAAAATTAGACATAGGACAAATGTCTTTAAAGCGGTCAACCGTAAGTTGAATCAGTGTCCGCCCACATCCAAGGATGTCTATAAACTGCTTTGGGTACTCGGGTGTGCTCAGCGGCCAGAAACGACAACCTAAGCCACCAGCCATTATGACAATATGATTATTTCTCATTCTTATACTCTTTTAAAAGGGACATGATCATCAGGATTATTGAACCTAAATTGTTATGAGAGACCCAATGAGAGCCCGCCCCATTCACGTAACGATTTTTTATAAACTTGCCTCCCGGCTGTATGACTTCTCTCTTATATGCATCATGCGTATTCCAGATTTTACTTCATCATCGGTTAATCCGCGCGGGATTAACCGAAAGGAGGAGGATTCGACAGAGTAACAGAATAACGGCTTTTTAGACAGAAGAACATAAGGACAGGGGGGTAGACAGAGGGACAAAAAACTAGTAAGTATAAGAAAAATGGGTTTATGTGTGTTGAGAGTAGAGCGGGCTGCATCTACTTTGCCGATAAAGGTTGAGCAAATAAATTAGATTTTATTTGGTTCTTTACTTAATTATTTGTAACTTTGCGGACGGTTACAGCTAATCATGATGCATTGGACGGCAATCATCTATGAAGTGTGTGGCAATCATATCGCGGAATGTGTGCTCCCTGTTTGGTGATGGGGTGACCCTGAGGAGTGGGGGGCTAATAGTTGAATAACAGATAAAAAATAGAATATGTTTTCATCGCGCTCGCTTAATCGCAGCCTTCCGTGAGGAGAAGGGTTTTGACATTGTGGCGAATTTCTAGGCGCATAAGCATGTAAGGAGCGAGAAGGATAGGTATTCGGTGCAGGCACTGATTGAGAATAATGATATCAAGGCGAAGAGGCTGATGGATCTGGTGGCTTAATGATAACCCTGCATTATAGCCGTCCCTTGCCAAGGGACTCTAAATCTGCGTGTCGACGGATAAGGCGGCTAATCCTGTGAATATCATGGGGGCTTCGAAGAGAATCATGGAGGATCTGGTGATGGCGTATAATAAGTATTTTAAGGTGACGACGGCGCGATTTGCGAATGTGGCTTTTTCGAATGGGTTGCTGCCTGACGGGTGGATTCATCGGTTGCAGAAGAAACAGCCGTTGGCTGCGCCTAGTGATGTTCGGAGGTATTTGACATCGTCGAGTACGCAGGCGCTCGACAAAGTCCGAATGTGATTCGGCTTTGTGCTCGCTTAAGCGAACTTTGTGTCGCCGGAGGAGAGCGGACAGATTTGTATGTTGGCTTGTATTCTGGGTAATGGGGGAGAGGTGTTTTTCCCTAAATTGGGGGAGGATCAGATGCTGACTTTCTCTTCGATATGTGATGATTTCGTGAAGGCTGAGGGGTTCGAGAAGAAGGAGTGCTCGTCGGATACTGAGGCGAAGGAGTATGCTGCTGGAATGGGGTATGACTCGAAAACGTATCCTGTGGTTTACTTTGGAAGCGATACTACGGGAGAGAAGGCGTATGAGGAATTTTATGTGCCTGGGGAGAAGATAGATATGGAGAGGTTCAAAGCTCTTGGGGTAGTGGAGCAGACGGTAAGGCACTCGATGGATGAGGTTGATGGGTTCTTCGCCCGGCTTGAGGGTATATTTGCGAAGGAGGACTTCACGAAGGCGCAGGTGGTGGAGGCGATTCGGGAGTTCATCCACAACTTCGAGCATGAGGAGAAGGGGAGGAATTTGGATCAGAAGATGTAGTTAAGATTTGCAGGGGTACCCCCTGCAGGGTATTCTCCTTTTGCTCTGGCGCAGATAAAAGAAGGAAAAGAGACATCCACCCCACCAAGTTTGACTCCGTCTTCCTCTGTCACGACTCGGGATAGTTGAAACGAGCTTCACTCTCCTCTCACTGCTCCATCAGTTCCCCCTATATTGGGAAGCTTAATTGATTTCGAGCAGAGACCGCTCTACATCAAAGTTCTTGCGTCCCTTCGGTGGCAAGCGGCAAAGCCGAGCGTTGGTATGTTTCACGAAGCCTGTGCCCTAAAGGGTGAAACATGAGAGTATTATTGGGATAAGCGATGGGGGGCATTGAGAAAGGACTTAGGGGAATACGGAAACAAGGATTTGTGGTATAAGGAGTTGATATATGAGTACGAAAGAAATTAAAACGAAGGATTTGAGTTATGTGGATATTCCCATGCTTAAGCAGTATGCCGCAGTCTACCAAAACACAACAGATACAGCCACGGTAGACAAAGCTGTGGGCGAGTTTCTGAAAAATTATAATGTCTGGAAGGAAGTTGTAGGATATATGGTAGGCGGTGAAGATGGCGAACAGCTATATGGCGCTGCGTTAAGTACATATTCTGCAAATTTGTGTTTGTCGAACAACCTTGCTGCTGGTACGATACAGTTGTTGCGTGATGAAATAGGGGAGTATGAGGGCAAAGTAGAATACAAGTATGGGTATCTGGATGTATTGTATTCAAACCTTGTTGTCGGCCTTCATAAACTATCGCTTGCCTCGGATGATGAGCTGAAAGAATTATTGAAGAAAGCAATATACTATTCTCAGGCGGGTGCTAATCATTCTTCGTATCAACTGGAGTGTTATGCTTATAGGTCAGCCAGTGAGTATATGATTGAAGCTCTTAATAATGAAAAGCTAAGCATGTCTGCACCAACTACTTTCAACGACCCGTTCGATTGCCCTATTCTTGAGCTCTTGAACCAGTATGGCGATGCTATTTCAAAGTTGATAAGGGAGGCATACCAAGAATGCCTGAAAATCACTTGTTTTGTAAAGAACACGAAATTAGAGGCCAAGTTTGACGAAGAGGGGAATAGAATCTGGGAACCCAAACATGCTAACGATCCAGAAGAGTTTTTGAATGAACTGATGTGGGCTCATTATGCTAAAAACCATACTGGTATTTGCATAAAGTATCACTTCCATAATGACTTGACAAAATTCGCTGATAAAGCTAAGAATCAGATTGCATATTTCCGTGACATTGAATACACCTCGGATATGGATGTATATAGAAAGAATGGGTCCATCAATTTGCGAGATGCTTTCTTTGCGAAAAGCAAAGCTTGGGAATATGAGAACGAGTTGCGGTTGCTTGCATACGACCCCAACGGCTCTGGCGACTATGCCAGCATCGATGCAAAAGACAGTGTTGCAGAGGTCTACTTTGGACTGAAATGTCCGAAAAATAAGCGGGAGGAGATTATGGATATTCTCAAAGATCGCAAATGGGTTAATGAGATATGGAAAAGGGATGAGGTTAGCCGCGAAACAGTGGTTATAAAAGAAGAACATCCGATAGAATTCTTCCAGATGGAGATAGACGAGACGCACTTCGGGAAGCTGAAGGCGGTGAAGATATAAAGCAGGATGACCGAAGGTTATGTTTCGGTAAAGGTTATAGGTTATGTGGAGAAATGGTGAGAAAGTTGAAATAGAAGACTATTGCAAGGAAAGGAAAGATCCTACTTCTAACCAACTAAAGATACTGTTGGAAGAGGTGGATGGAAGATGTCCTATGCCGGGATGTGGCAAGAGTCTTGTAAATGAAATAGATGGGAGAATCTATAACCAATACGAAATAGCCCATGTTTTTCCAAATAGTCCAGATGATTTCCAGCGATTACATCTTAAAGACGTTGAAGTTGACGGCGATGACTCGGAATCGTTGGATAACAAAATAGCTCTTTGTCATGATTGCCATACTAAATATGATGATAATACTACAGAGGTTAGCTATGGCAAGATGCTTGACCTTAAAAGAAGGCTGGCAGTAGGATTAAAAGCAAAAAAGGAAATATCGAGAGAATCAATAGAGGAAGATATTGTAAAAGCTATTTCTGTCTTGTCGGGAATGAAGAAAGAAGATTTGCAAGGCAGTGAGGAGTTGGCATATAAAAGTCTAAAAGTTTCTCAGAAGGTTGAAGATTATACGCTCTGTGTGGATATTGAAAATAGGGTGACTAAATATTTCAATTTCGTTAAAGAAAGCTTTAAGCGGTTTGATCCCAATGGTGATAGATTTGAATTAATCTGTGTCTCTGTAAAGAAGGTGTATTTGAAGCTAAAAACACAAAGTTTAAGCCAAAACGAGATATTCGATATGATAACAGATTGGTTTGTAGCGAAAACACATGGAACGAAAACGGTCTGTGAGATTATGACATCATTCTTTGTCCAAAATTGTGACATCTACGATGAAATATCCAAGTAAACTATATTCTGTACAAGAGAGTGTGGTTGGGAAAATGACCATGCTGATGGAAATGTTACCTGAGGAAGGTGTTGGCGTTGAGGATTTCTATTATATGACTCATAAAATGATGAGTATTGCAGATTTCATGGATGCAGTGACATGCCTGTATATGATTAATGCTATTGATGTTACCAGAGAGAACGTAATTTTCAAGATATGCTAAAAGAAATATTTTGTAGCAAATTAGCAGATAAGAAGATAGTGTTTGGCATGGGGCTAAATGTTGTTGTCGGAGATGATAATGCCGCTAACTCCATAGGCAAAAGTTCTGCCTTGCTACTGATTGATTTTGCCTTTGGTGGGAATACCTATTCATCCAATAACGATTTAACGGATCATGTCGGGGATCATGATGTGTATATGCATTTCGTATTTGATAACAAAGATTATTTCTTTCAGAGAAATGTTTCGTACCCAGGTGTTATTCATGAATGTGATTCAAATCTAAGAATTACAGGTACAATGTCAGATGGTGATTATCGGGCAAAACTAATGAGCTTTTATCATATTCCAAGTGAGTTTCTGACATTTAGGGAAGTAGTTAGTTTATTTTCAAGAATCTATGGAAAAGATAACTATAAAGAGAAAGACCCTCTTTATCCAGGGCATAAAACGAAAGGATCTGAGCGCGTTATCTATCTGATAAAGTTGCTTAATAAATATCAGAAAGTTCAGAAAAAGTATGAAATGAAAGAAGAAACAGACCGAAAGTATTCTGCATACAAGGGTGTCGTAGATATGAAAATAGTAGCATCACTAACGCCACAAGAGTATAAGGAAAATGACGGGAAGATAAAGAAACTGAACCAGCAGATTGAGAATATTAAGGTGCAGATATCGAACGACGCCATTGATTTAACTGCTGAACAACTGGAAAGGATAGCCAAGCTAAAGGCCAGATTGGCAAGAATTCAAAGCGAAAAGTCAATTATATTTAGCAATGTAGAGAGGTTGCAACGTAACCTTCATCAAACTGAGCAGAATTTTGAGGTGGATATAGAGAGAATCAAAGACATGTTTCCACATGCAGAACTGAAGAAACTGACGGAGGTTAATGCTTTCCATTCAAATCTTTCTCTCATTCTCCAAGAAGAGATTTCTACAAAACTTGCAAAAGAAACGAAAGCGTTGGTTTATAAAACGAAAGAAGAAACAGACATTATAGACAAGATTGCAAAAGTAGCTGCTGAAACAAAACCTTCAAATTTGGCATTAGATAGACTAGTTACAACTATGCAGACCGTTGAGCAGCTTATTTCTGGACAGAAATCATACGAAACGCTCAGGGTGCTTCAGAATGACAAAACACAGAAGAATCGTCAATATCAGGATGTGATGACAAATGTTTGTACTGAGGTTCAGCAGATAATAAATAACAAGATGGCAGAACTGAACAGAATAATTCTTGGTACCGACAAACAATCACCGATGATAAATATAACTCCAACAAATTATAAGGTATTCTGTGAGAATGATACGGGTATGGGTACTGGATTCAGGGCCCTAATCACATTCGATTTAACAATAAAGAGTTTGACTCCTCTGCCATTCTTTATTCACGATTCGCTCATATTTAAGCAAATAGAAGACGAAGCCATCAAGGGTATTATGCAGATTTTTAATGACGAGCAAGATAAACAAATATTTATATGTATGGATAAACTCCCGTCATATCATGAAGATGTTCAGAAGATTGTAAAAGAGCATCAGGTGTTGAAACTGTCGTTTGATCATCCGCTTTATGGAAAGAAGTGGAATTAGTTGATGTGTTATGATATAAAATATGTTAAGTACAAATATTTAATAGACAAACGGACATGGAAGTAGAAAAACTAAGAAACTATATTTCAATTGTAATTATTGGTAGTTTTGTTCCAGACCGGATTACAGCAGAATGGGTGGCTGAAAAGGGTATTGTACCAGAAAAAGCTGCTCAGAAGAAACGCACAAGACGACTGGAGCGAAATCTTTCTGTTTTTAATATATCGAATAGCATAGAAGTAGTTGTTACTAACGAACGCTTGCAGGTGACAGGACTTGTGGGTGATCAAGATGAAGTTGTTAGCATAACTCAAGGGATATTTGCATTAAGTGATCATAAGGATGTTATAGGTGTAGGTATTAACGCTGCTATGGAGTTTACATTTAAGACGGTATCAGATGGTGATAGGTTTGGCGAATTCTTTGTTCCAATGGATAAATGGAAAAATTATTTTAGAAAGCCTAGTGTGTTTGAGATAACATTAAGAGATAATGCAGATCCCAAAGAAATAGGCTACGATAAAGCTATTAATATTCGTAGCATTGCACCCAAACGCTCTACAGAAGAAGGAAACATCGCTGCAGTACGAATGAGTGTAAACAACAATTTTGATGTGAATGATGATGACGAGTGTCGTTCTACTATCAAAAAATCATTAGAATTAACTGATGATTTTTGGAAACAAAGTGACCAGATTATTTCTGATGTTAGATGAAAAAGAAGTTTTATAGGTGGTTAGCCCCTGAAGCAGAAGAAAACGAAAAGTTTCGCACTTGGCCGTTGGACACGGAGCAGGAGCAACCCAGTAGTGTGACAGATTCAAGTTATTGTTTCACCTCTATAGCACGTCATGTGGATTGGTGGGCTGAGGATGAAATCATATCGCCTATAGAGGAACTTTACTTAGACAGTCATCGCGCTACGGCAAATTATGTAAGAATTGATGATATTTGGAAAGGTAGAGTAATCGCAGACTCACAAGATTTTTTTGTTGCAAGGCTATCTGACGAACAATACCAACACAATGATAGAATAGTAAAGATATGGAAGCAAAAAATTGATAAATCCCTATGGGATGAAATTCAGGAAGGTGCTTCATTTGAGTGGTATTTCGGGAAGAAATATACGCCAGTTGTTGAAGAATATCAGAAAATAAGCTTCAAACCTCGCCTTAACCTTGATTCAGATGACATGGAAATGATGGTGAGAGAACTGATAAAAGGCTTTGAGGATATATTTTCAGACTCAGAAGAAGATGAAACCGAACGCCAATGAGTTTTTGATAGTCGTTTTAGGAGGTCCAAGTGAGGGGGAGAGCATTGTTATTCATCTTGGTGATGACAGATGGATGATAATAGATAGCAGTAAGATCGGAAAAGAAGTGCTGGCTCTGAAATATCTCGAAGATAACGAGATATCATATGACAATGTGGATATTATAGTATGTACTCACTGGCATGCTGACCATATATATGGTATAGGTGAGATACTAAAAAAGTGTAAGAATGCGAAATTCTGGGTTCCTATCGTATCCCAAAGCAAAATGATGCCTTATTACTTTATTAAAAAGATAAAAGAGAAGGATATTCATGATTTTGAAACAGTGGCTGAAGAATATGCATATTGTATGAAATTGGCTAACAAGAGAGGAAAGTTGGAATATCTGTTTAAAGATGGGAATATTATAAAATATAGGAATTCAAATCACAATATAAGTATTGACGCATTGAGTCCATCAAGTGGAATGGTGAGTAAATATCAGAAACTGTGGGCTTCAAGAAAAAAAGACCAATTTGCCGAATCTGGAGTTGATCCTAATAAGAGTAGTGTTGCCATTGATATCTCTATCGATGACAAACTGCACTTCTTGTTTGGGGCTGATTTAGAATGTAACCGACCGGAGAACGATACAGATTTTGAGAACTGTATATACAAGTGTGAAAGAAGAAAGGATGTAGGATGGTGTAATGTATGTGTTGGAAGTTCAACTTACGACTTTCATGGGAAATACAATTATATAAAAATCATTCACCATTCTTCCAAAACTGGATATTGCCCGCAATTATGGGGAACGAAAGTGACCGACGAGGTGGTCGGCGTCACAACAGTGTTTTCAAAAGATGGGTTGCCACAAAACGATATGGAAGTTGTCTATTGGGACAGATGTAAGGACTACTATGTAACGGCACCGCCAGTACAATACCAACAAGCACATCAAACTACCGATATAGAAAGGATGCAGCAAGCAGGAGTTGTGAGTGACATTAAAGTGTTGCCGAGAACTTACGGAACAGTTGCAAGCAAATATAATATAGAGGAGTGTAAATACGAAGGAACAGAGCTAGGCGGTACCGCTTTTAAATTCGAGGAGAAACATATATATAAGTTTGGATAAAAGGAAGGGTTTATTGGAGATTGGTAAATTATGGGAATTTTTGATTTGTTTAAACGTAAGCCAAAGTTACCCTATTATATGCGAAAATACCAGCCCGTAAGGCGAGGCGGATTAGGAAGTGGCGGTAATGGTGATGTTAGAAAGGTAATGAATAGGGAAACCAACGAACTGGTGGCACTGAAAAGCCTTAGTGACGATGCCCAAAAAGACCAAGAGAAGAGGATACGCTTTGAGGATGAGATAAAAACCATGGTGGCAGTAGGACCGAACAATGCTGGCGTAATTCCTATTTTGGACTATTCTATTGAGGAATGTTGGTACACGATGCCCATAGCAGAAAATATAGAAGGGAAATGTGTAGACATAGACAAGACCGTTGATGCAATCATTCAGATTGCAGAGACTTTAGTACAACTTCATGCATTGGGTTATGCACATCGTGACATCAAACCGATGAATATGCTTTATTACAATGAGCGGCTCGTACTATGTGACTTTGGTTTAGTGGACATTCCAGACAATCCTCATAATCTGACTCGCGAGAATCAGCGATTAGGTGCAGTTCGAACAATTGCCCCAGAGATGACCCGCGATCCGAAACATGCCGATGGGACAAAGGCCGATGTCTATTCGTTAGCAAAGACACTGTGGATATTATTGACAGGAAATCGGAATTGCTTCGAAGGCCGCTATAATTTCATGGATAATGTCCTGTCGCTGCATCAATATGACGAATTGAAGAAGCATCATTTGGTTGAGATAGACCAACTATTGACGACATCAACAGCAAATAATCCTATGGAGCGGCCGACGATGGCGGAGTTCTGTGACGCACTGAAGGAGTGGATAAAAATAAAGGGTGACCATACGCTGATGCAGTTTAGTAACTGGAACTTTATCAAAGAGTATATGTTTCATGGGAATGCACCAGAGACTTCGAGTTGGAGTGCTTCCCAAGATATTGTAAACATTCTGAATGTTCTTCAGATATTACCTTTGTCGGCACACATTTTCCTTCCTGATAGGGGCTGGGGTGAGTTCCTGCGAGCAGAAACAGTTGCTGGTTCTGATAGCATCGATCTCTATACGGGACTTGGGGTACTTCGAGTAAAACCATTACGAATCCTATTTGAAAATTTCAAGAAACCATTCTGGAATTATTACCTGCTGGAACTGCAAGAACAACAGGTTGTGGTAGGTACGATGAAGACGGAATTTGAGGAATGTGTGTGTGAGGATAATCCAGGTCATTATGTCAATGCAGAGTATTTTGACTATGGGGTGTATGATTATGAAACTGGAGAGATGCTTCCTGAAGGAGCTAGGGTGATACACCGCTACCTGAAAGGAAAGTTCCTGTTCATACCGAAATTTGGACCATATAACAGTATAGGTTCTGCTGATGACGGACGGCATGCATTCTGTACAGCTGAGCAATTCAGAGATTATGTTGGGGCATTGCAAAATGTTTTTGAAATGCGTCCATATTTAGAAAAGAAAGAATGGGATTATTTGTATGGTGTTATGGCAAATAACTGTCCTTATAGTCCGAAGAGGGAAGTTGGCGAGTTCGTTCTTAGAAAGCCGCATAATCCTAACTATGTCAAGGAGAATATGCATAGTTTCGATTTCAGTAGCATATTGAGTACATACCCTCCGATGCCTTCTGGCAAGGCGTTATATCGGTTCCAGTTCCATGCATCATCTACATTCTGTTTTCTTGACGAATCGATTCTTAGTGAAAAATCATTCTTCCTATGTAAGGATGGGCATGTCAGAAGTGTAAAGATAGATGATAAGGCAATCTATGAGACAACTGACAGAAACACGGCTATTGCTATTTGTAAAGAACTACGAGAAAAATTGAAATCATATTGTGGTGATGAGACGGATGTGTTCTCAGAGCCATATTTTTCAGTTGTCATCTATAAAAATGGTGAACCAGATCATCTCTTTACTCGACATGAGATAGAGGATTTGATGCGAAACGCGGATGACAGAAAGTATAATACACTTGTGATCGATGAAAATGGAGAGGCACAAATGGTGCAAGAACCGGGTGTGGCCGATTTTTATCCAGTAATCAATGAGACTTGGTGCGCAGGGAACAACTATGTAGGAAAATATTCTGTACTAGGCGACCTGGAAAGGACTTATAGATATTGTCTCGGCAAGTGGTTAGACTATCTACAGGAGGGCATGGGGCAGTCACGACAGGACTATCTGACTCACCATGAGAGACCGGAGGAACTGGTGGATATGATAAAGAAAACACAAGGGAGAATTTGAAGTGGTGTTATGAACGCAATAGAGGAAATAGCAAAAACGCAACCTAAAGAAAATGCCGGGGCACCGACATCCAAGAGGTTTGAGTACCAGATGAACTGGGGGCTAAGCAAATTGCTTGAACTGGAGGAAAAGGGGGAGGATTATACCATTGCATTTGACTATCATGACGATATCATTGTGTTTAATAGTGAGGCAAATGCTACAGAGGTGGACTTCTATCAAGTGAAGACCAAGACAAACGGACAATGGAGACTAGGAGAAATCTATAATCCTTCAACACCTGAGGATGAGAGTGATAAACAAGAAGGTGATGATGATACTAAAAACGAGGGTGAAGCCAAGGAAAACAAACCAAAGAAAAAGAAACTTTCGTATCTCGCAAAGCTCCTCTCACACACAAGAAGGATTACAACCTCTAGGAACTTCTTTTTTGTCACAAACAGGCAATTTTCAAAAACCGGATTTGAGAAAGCACCAAAAGGACAATTGGTGAGTTTCGCAGACATCAAGAAAGAAAAGCAAGATGAGATAAAAGAAGCCTTGAGAAATGAAATCAAGGAACTCGACGTGTCGCACACTGAGAATTTCTATATTCTGCAAGACCAGATACCGTTGGATGGTTTTCAGAATTCACTAAGGGGAGCAGTAAGCGAGTTCCTAAAGAAGAATGCCGGTAATGCAGAGATTGATGCGGATGTGTTTTACAGCACGTTGCTACATCAGATTATCAGAACTAGGAATAATTACGACGCCGATATTGATGACGTCAAACAATTTCTGGAAAAGAAATGTTTTACGAAATCTCAGTTCTCTGCACTCATAAAAGGACTTTCGAACTTGGAGTCGTTCAATTTCCGATGTCAGACCATTACGACATGGCTTAGAGATATCCCGCCATTTGAGGCAGACGGAATCAGAAAACAACTGAGTGAACTGAGAAAAGACATGACTAGTTATGGTAATCTGAGTCTTTTACGAATGTTCAACAAGATAAGAGATGTCATTGAGAATAATGAATTTGAACGAGAGGACTCTACTTATGTGGGCTATGCTGAAAGAATGGTAGGCATCTTGAAGAACGAGATGCCAGAAGCTTTGAATTATGAAGATAATTATCTTAAAGCACTTACGCTGTATGAAAAATCCAAACTTTAACGAAGGCTCTTTGAAAATTCTCATTAGGAACCTAAGAACAAAGAAGTATGAGAAATATAAGATTCCTACAGATAAAATTCTTCTGCTACAAGAAAGGGACGGGGAGAATCATTAACCTTGATAGTGATACGGTCATTATCAAGGGAGGCAATCAGTCTGGTCGTTCGAGCGTATTGATGTCGCTCTATGGTACATTAGGTGCAGACATCAAAACATTCTCGAAGCAATGGACTGAGGACAAGATTGTAACGCTGTTGAAAATCAGTGTTGATGGTGCCATATTCCAATTCCTTCATATCGGGAAGATGTTTTATGTCTATGACGTAAACGGCAAGGAGTATTATCGGGCCGTGAACAGAACAGCCAATGCTTCGAAGTTAGACTCCCTATTTATGTTTAACCTGACCTTCACAGACAATAAGAAGGAGAGGAAACGCATGCCTGTTGAATTTATGTTCCTGCCGTTCTATATTTCTCAGGATAAAGGATGGGACCAGCCTCTGAGATCATTTGATGGGGCAAGTACCTACGGAGGTAAAAAGAATGCGTTGTATTACTTTACAGGCGTTATTAGAGATGATTATTTCCGGATTTGCAATAGTTTAGAAGAAACCGAGGATCAAATTAAGAAGCTGGGAGATAAACTGGAATATGATATTGAATTCTCAAAATATGTAAGGGATAGAATAGCTAATTCAAGAATATCACTTAATGGTATAGACTTTGATAAGGAACAGGAAGAATTCTTGGCCCAAGTCAATGAGTTGAAGAAAGAGCAAGGAAAGTTGATGACTGAACTGAAGAAGTTATATGACAAAAGGGCATATTTGGAATTCAGGAAACAACAGATGCACGATAATCTCGAAGAGATAAACAAAGACCTGAAGTTTGCCAGACAACAGAAAGAAAACATTACCTGTCCGATGTGTGGCGCCCATGTGAGTAATGATGCTATCGGAATTTATGGCATGATAGAAGACCGAAATATGAGTAAGAATGCCATATTAGAATATGAAGAAAGTATTAATGCGATAGATGTGAAGATAAGGGTCTCTGAGAAAAAGAGCGAACAGATCAGAGAAGAAATAGAAAAATTGGAATCGAGGCTTGCTGTCAAGAAGAACGATATCACCTTAAGTCAGTATCTTGATTCACAAATGTATGTGCATCTAGAAGATACTTTGAATGAAAGGGAGAGAAATACCCGCAAAGAAAAGGCTGAGAAGGAGTCGGAACTATATAAACTGACAGAAAAAGCCGAGTTGTATAGTGGTAATGACCAGAAGGACATGGTTGAAGAGGATTTTTTGCAATATGTCGGTTATGCCTATAGAAAAATGGGTATTAGCAGGTTTAAACAGAAAGATATCAAATTTGGAGGTAAAATTTCAGAAACTGGTTCGACAGTGACTAGGGGAATCGTGGCATATACTTATGCCTATTGTGAACTTATCAAGAAATATAATGGTAGGTTGTTCTGTCCGATAGTGATAGATGAGCCTAACCAAAATGGTATAGACCAATTGGGATTAGAGGGTGTAATCAAGTTCTTGATTTCGGATAAACCTAAGGATGCTCAATTGATTCTTGCGGTGAGTAATGATGCAAAGATTGATGATCAGAATGCTACCATTATTGAGTTAGAGGCCAAGAAAGAATTGCTGATAAAGGAAGATTTTGAGGCTGTTCGGGATGAAGTGGAAACACTGTTGGGTGAAAATTGGGAGATGGTACCTTATAATTTTTAAAAGCGACGCAGATTATTGGTTGCCCATCACTATCTACCTTTTATTATTAAAGATGTTCAACAATGTGGTCAGGAGTTATTGAAGGCTTTCAATGAATTCCGATTTTTTACGATGACGTATTATTTTACTGACAATAACAGTAGGTGTACAGAGGAACATGTTCTCGCGATTAAGAATGCTTATAAATAATTCAGATTGGCTGTAAAGCAGAAATTTGGGACGTGAGGATAAATTTTGAGGAGAAACGCTGACAGACATGACGGATATGGATATTCTCCATTCATTATATATAAGATATTACTTGAGAAGATGATAGCAAAAATAGACGTGTCACCCGCTATAAGGCGATTCGATTGATACGAACGATTGCAACAATGCGCAGATTAGGTGAATCAGATGCAAAGACGTTCTAATTATATTCACTGAGCTTGATTCTTCAAGGTTTTTTGTGTGGAGGCCGATCAGAGATCATCTGGTCGGCTTTTTTGTTGGGTTTAAGGGGCCTACAAAAGACTACCTCATTGTTAGACACGCTTTTATCATCAAGTCATTTGCTATGACATCCAGATATGATTCTATGCAATCTTGGCATGTTAACCACCATTCATTATTTGTGTTGAGGAGGGAATAAAAGGATTCCATTGTATCTAACAACTTGCCAATATCTTTGTTGACAGCATTGTCAGATGTCTGTAAAGAAACTCTATATGATGGGATATTCATAACCTGATTTTCAAGGAAACGCTCTCTCGATCTATCTGCGTAATCCTTAATCACCTCAGAACCGACCTCGTCTTCATCTGTAACAAATTGTAAGGCAGAATTTATCTTAAAAGCAGTCATCACCATATCAAAGAGTTGGGTCATGATAGTATTATAATCCCTTACTTTGGGACAAAGATTATAGGCGTTCATGTCTGCATCATATTGAGGATAACAGCTTGACTCCAGATTCTCAACATCTTCTATTTCAAAGAATTTGTTGATAGACAGTGATGTATAATGTGAGTCGAGGTTGGAATCATCATAAGCATCACAGCAAAACATAGGATTGATCCATACTTCTTTTACCTTGCGTCCCAAGATCAATCGCTCAGATGAGAAATAGGCATAATCAGAGAATGTGTTTTGTAATGCATCTATACACTCTATGACGATGGCAGCTTTGGCCTCTATATCCTCATATTTGCAATCAATCTTGATTGACGAACCGTAATAGGAGGCTTTTTTCTGCGAAAAATGGTCGGAGAGATACGTGTTCAACTTTTTAAGAATCTCGTTTGCTAAGTTCTTCTCCTTATAATCAAATCTTCTCAAAAGATTTGCACAATTTAATTTGGTGCCGTTATTGCTAATATATGCCTCCCATATAACCCAAAGCATCTTAAGATTGACTTTTTCTGCCTTTTCTACACTTTCCAAATCCTCATTGTTTACATATTCGCCAAGAACTCTTTTGAACATTGTCTGCAATTTATACAGTTGATTAATCGCCTCATATAAATTGGCTATCGATGTTCGTTTGTAATTATCATGATGTTCTCCAATTAAAAGACTAAACGATTGGTTAAAGAAATTGTTTAGTGAGGATATATGTGAAGAAATCAGATCCTGAACCTCTTCTATGTCTGTCTTTGGCTTATTTTTATTAGTATACAAATCAGCAGGGATATATGTTTCATTAGGTTTGTAGTCTAATCCATATTCACTTATTTCTGATCGAGGTATCTCAATGTTACTTGATCTAATGAGATCAGATGCTTGCTTATAAGCATTGGCCAACAATGCGTTATTCCTCGATTTGCCACAACTCCACTTTTCAATACTATTGGCTACCTCATAGGCAGTCTTAGCATATAGTTTTCTTAGTAATATACAAGTATCTGCGTACGCAACTCGATCTGGTAATAGATATGACCTTTGATACAACCTGCTCAATATCGTACGGTATTCTGTCATCTCATAAAGGGGGAATTTATCTCTGGGTATACTTTTTTCCGTGGGCAAAGTTGGAAGAAAAGATGTAATAGTATCATCTATTATATTAGAATTATATACCTTGATTTTTGGAAATGCTCTTCGGCAGAGTTCTAATATAGCCATATTGTGTTGTTCCGTTATGAATCCTGCTCTACCTTCATTATCATGATTGTTAAAATAATCAAGGAATGATACAATATGCAGTTTGTCATCATCAATTTCAAAGTTTACAATATTATATTGATGCCTCAGATTATTAATGAAAGATTTTTCTATGTCCGCAATGTTTTCGTCAGAATAGTTGTATAACTTAAATCCGAGGAGTATTGTTGACATGTCTGCAAGTGAACATCCTGTTTCTTTGAATGGAAGAGTACCTATCTCGATCTTTGGGGAAATGCTTAATTGAGATACTATATATAAGAATTCTCCAGTTTTTACCCAGTCTTGTCCTGATTTGACAGATAGACACAGCTCCTTTTCGCATAACCACCTTTCGATATACTCAAAAACGATGGATTGTGGCTCGAATTGGTTGGTAATATATGATAGGTCTGGCATATTGTTGTTAATCGACTTCATAAGTTCTTTGACAGATTCTTGAATGTCAATTTCTGTAAAATTAAAAGGAAGATATAAATACCAAGCACTACCTACTTTGTTCTTAATCTGGTCAATAAGTCCCTTATGTTTTTCTTCATATTCCTTTATCCTTTTCCACAGTAATGCCTTCGCAATACCATAATAAAGGGCAGGAGTGAGTTGTCCCTGATCTGTCTCCCAATCAATCAATTCACATGCGGACATTCCCTCATTCATCAATCTAATAAGATATATGTCGGTTTGATTAGAATCTACTAGCTTAAACAGATTTAGGCCATATCTTACTATGATTTTAACATCGTTATTAAATATTTGGTCAATGATCAACTTTGTACGAATAGGATGAACATCAGAAAAGTCGCCATCTTCACTGATAACAAAATATTCCTTATTCCAATTTCTTACTAGCCGTTCTACTTCAAGAATAGACATATTAGTCAAATCAGACAATGAACTCTTGTTGATATGGCCACCGAGGTGATTCCCTAATGCAATATAAGCCAGCAAATCCCTGCTTTTGTCAGTGATCTTCTCAACTTGTTCGGCAATTCTTGATTTCAAACTGCGCCCGTGATTAAGGAAGTAAATAAATTCAAGAAGAGAACCTTGTTTGCCCTCCTTCTTCCATACTTCTTCAAACGGCAAAGTAAATGGGTTCCCATTATTTAACTTAATGGCCTCATATATTTTATGCGCCTCTTCTTTTATTAGTGTCACCTCTATCTCAGAAATGGTACTATTGTTGGTAATAACAACATTTTTCTTCTGGTTCCAGTCTTCTTGGCGAATGGTTATAATACACTGGACTTTCTCGTAGTTTGCAAACTCCTTGACCACCTGTACCCATTCAGTATTCGCTGGAATAACATCTAAGTATAATACAATTTTCCATGGTAGGTCTTTGGCTAATGCAGAGAGTGTGGTTATTATCCTACTAATATTCCTGTCATTGCTATTTATAATTTCATAAGCGAATTGGCAATAGTCATTTATATATCGATATGCTAACGTACTCTTACCCTGACCAGATTGACCATGAAGAATGACAACATTAGAGTTCATAAATGCATTTTTTATTTGCAAAAGTTTCTGCTCTCGTTTAACATCTAGTCCTGCCTGGATATGATACAAACGAGCCGAAACGCCGTTGTAAAACTCTTCTTTTATATTATCTTGAGATATACCTGGTACTTGGTCCAATTTAATAACGGTGAGGCCATATTCAGAAAGAACCGAAGCCTGTTGATTGTTAAATGTCACATATTGTTCGCGCACATTTAACAAATCTTTGTATGTCAGTTGCTTACCTTGTTCTGCCACATTATATATCCATTGTGTCAGTAATTTAATCTCGTACTCTGGATTAAAAGAAGGAAATCTTTGTTTCAGGATGGTAACAATCTCTTCATATAATGAGTGCTCTGTTCTAATATTTACCTCAAAAGCATTGAGAAGACTATTTATGTCGTTCGTGGAGAATCTATTGTGTTTATCGTGTTTGAGTTTGTTTGACAGTCTTGGCTTCTGGGATAGATCGTCATCAACATCATGGAAAGAAAACACTTTGAGCTTTGCCTGTGGGTACTTACGCAATGTTTTTATTCCACGTGAGAAGAAACTCGTTGTGTGGGCACTGGATGATAAATGAGCATATCCCAATAGGCTACTCTTGTGGTTTTTTACTTGTATTGACTCTATCACTTTGTCATCCACAAGAATATCCAGGTCTTCAATCCCTTCAGGACGGAAGACTTCTTTACCAGAATTATTTGTGGAAATGATTCTGTATAAAGTATAAAGAAACTGGGTTCTATAACCTCTAAGTGTATCAGATACTGCCATAAACTATATAATAATAAGGATTTTGGTTACAAAGATAGTATAATTCTACGATAGTGATGTAAGATATTAATTTTTTCTTTGCTTTCTTATTTGTATGTTTGCCTTCGATTCTACGAATCATGATGGATTTAGGCAGCGACGGAGACGACGCTGCATAGGGGTCTGGGCCCTGCGCTGACGCGAAGGGAACAGTGGCTTTCTTGAAGGGAAGATGCTCGTTTTTGAGTAAAATGCGGGCGGGATGTGTGATTTTTGTCATTAGGTTTGGATGGGAAAGGAATTTTTAGTATATTTGCGGTGGAAAGGCCGAAGAAGAACCTGCGCTAACGCGGAGGGAACGGTGGCTAAATATTACGATAACAATTAAAACTATAGAATCATGGGCTTACCAATAAACGTGACATTAGGTTTGGATAAACTTGTTGAGACTGTTGCTAATGCAACAGGATTGACAGCGTTGGGAACAATAATAAACGCTCGTGGGGAAGCAAATGCACAGGCATACCTTGCAAAAAAGAAGGCACAAACTGATGCAGAAGTTGAAATTCTTCGATTGCAAGGAGAAGAAAAAGTAGCACAATATGTTTTGGCAAGAAACATGCAAAAGGTTGAAAATGTTGAAGAAATCGTTTCGAAAGCAAAGCAACAGTTCACGGCTGATGAGCAAGTTCCTGAAGAGCCTGTAGAGCAAGATTGGATGAATAGATTTTTGAACATCGCAGAAGAAATATCTGATAAAGATATGCAAGATATCTGGGGTCGAATACTCGCAGGAGAAATAAAGAAGCCGAAATCCTACTCTTTGCGAACGTTGGAAGTTATGCGAAATATGTCGAAAGATGAGGCAATGTCGTTAATGAAAGCATCTACGTTTCAAGTTGCCCTAGACCTTGTTAGTACCGAACCGTTTGCCTTAGGTCTTATGGAACAAATTTCTCTGGAAGATATTGGAGTTGTTTGCGGAGCCGAATTGGTTAGGAAATTTACTATCCCGACAAGTGGAACAATCTCTTTCGAGTTGAATAGGAAGGCACGAATCAATGTATATGCTCCAGCCGGAATAAAGATAAAGTTTAAAGGCTTGAAATTAACGAAAGCTGGCCAAGAGATATTTACATTGATACAAGAGCATGATTACGACAAGTTTTATACAAATTTGTCGAATGCGATAAAGAAGAGTGGTGCTACTAAGGTTACGATAAATGAAATAAATTCTTGGAATGGAAGTCAATATGAGTATCAAGTAGTAGAAAAAGAGATATAATGAGATGACGCAAGATGAGAGATGGATGGTGAGGTATGAAGAGGTGGTTGAGTTTATTGAAGCCAACCACAGGAATCCATCGAAGCATAGGATTGAGGAGCATGATATGCTTAACTGGTTGAAGGCTAATAGAAAGGCTCATAATGCGGGGAAGATGAAGTCGGAGAGGGTAGAGAGATTTAAAGAACTTATTGCCCTGATGGAACAGTATAGGAGAAAGAATCAGTATGAATAGAAGGGCGTATTTGGGTAAGCTCAGACCATCAAAGGTCTGGCTTGTGATTAAATATCTTCTCAAATATTTGGAGGTTTAAAAAGAAAAACGTATTTTTGCAGGCGAATTATCAAAGAATGATATGGAACAAGAGAAATACGACAAGGTGAGTGAGCCGATAGTTGCTCCCTATCCAGATACAGTAGGCTATACGATTCCTCGTAGTGGCTTGCAGAAATTGTTGTCGTCTATACAAATCGAGGATATTCCATTGGCTGTCAAATATTTAGTTGATAAGTTAGCCAGTGCTAATCCAAAAAAAGAAACAGTTGTTACAACTCATTCTTGGGATAATTATCAACTATCGGCAGAAGTAATCGCTATGGCTCCTCAAAAGCGTAAGAAAGTCTATGGGGATTATGATGCTGAGCTAACGTCAATCTTGGAGGAGAAGTACAGATGAAGGTATTCCTTGATACCAATATTATTTTGGACTTCTATGATGAGAGTCGTGGACATTATATGCCCTCAGCCATTGTTTTTGATCTTGCAGTGAAGGGAAAGATTCAATTATCTGTCTGTTCTCAGAGTTTTATTACGGCATTCTATTTGCTCCGTAAAGTCTATGATAAGGATACACTTTATATGAGTATGAAATCGCTTTTCAAACTCTGTCAAGTGTCTTCTGTTGATAGGACTGTGATAGAAAAGGCTTTGTCAAGGGAAGGATATGACTTTGAAGATACAGTCCAATATTTTTCTTGTAAGACTATTGATGCAGATATCATTTTGACCCGTGATAAAAACGGGTTTAAAGAGTTTGATATTCGTCATATTACAGCAGAAGAGTTTTTAAATGAATATCTGGAATCACTGTCTAAATAGAGGGGAGCTTAAATAAGCGTTGAAAATGTTAATATTATCCCAAATATTTGGAGCATATCGAAAAAAGCGCTATATTTGCAGGCGATAATTAATTTGTAAATCTATGTTTAAATTGATCGAACTTCCTTATGAGATGGGGGCTCTGGAGCCTGTGATCAGTGCAGAGACATTGTCGTTCCATCATGGTAAGCATCTGCAGGCGTATGTGGATAACCTCAATAAGTTGCTTCCTGGCAGTGAGTATGAGGGTATGACACTGGAGAATATCGTGCGAAAGGCTCCTGCAGGGGCTATATTCAACAATGCCGGACAGATACTGAACCATGAGTTGTATTTCAAACAGTTTAAGCCTGCCAGTGAGGCTGCTCAGGAACCTCAGGGCGTGCTCGCAACTCAGATTGAGAAGCAGTGGGGGAGCTTTGAGGTCTTTAAGACTGAGTTTGAGGCCAAGGGCGTTGGGCTGTTTGGCTCTGGCTGGGTTTGGTTGTCGGCTGATGCTGATGGCTCATTGGTCATCACGCAGGAGTTGGGGGCTTCTAATCCCATCGTGAAGGGGCTGAAGCCGCTGTTGACTTTCGATGTGTGGGAGCATGCCTATTACTTGGATTACCAGAATCGCCGAGCTGCCCATCTGACTGCGATATGGTCAGTCATCGATTGGGAGGTTATCGATTCCCGATACATGAAGTAATGTTCTTTTTCTCGCTCACTCCGAGCGCTCGACCTCTGGTCGCTTGCTACCGCAGGGACGCAAGAATATGAACCAAAAGAGGGGTGCTACCCCTAAGGCCCCATTTTATGTTCATTTCTTTGGCGCAAAGAAAAGGAACCAAAGAAACATCCACCCTCACCAAGGCCTCTCCCTATATGGAGAGGATGCAACCGCTCCTCCTGTCGCTCTTACATTTTGGTAAACTAGGACCATCAAAGGTCCTGCTTATATTAAATATCTTCTCAAATATTTGGAGGTTTAAAAAGAAAAACATATCTTTGCAGGCGACAGTTTATGTTGTGATTGAATATGAAGAATCTATATCCATTGCTGTTTGAGGCGAATCTGCATACGGTGGTGTGGGGCGGAGAGCGGTTGAGGCCCTACAAGGGGATGGCACCTTCTGACGAACCTATTGGCGAGAGTTGGGAGGTGAGTGCCGTGCCCACCAGCACGAGCATCGTGAGTAACGGCGCCTGGAAGGGCAGGGACCTGATATCGGTGATCAACGAAGAGCCGGAGGCTATCCTTGGCCAAAAGGTGAACGAGAAATATCATGGACAGCTGCCCTTGCTGGTGAAGTTTATCGATGCCAAGAAGGACTTGAGCATCCAGGTGCATCCCAACGAT
>JAEEGL010464985.1_pt1 | contig 70891 bp, 88 predicted proteins | sample 9134231 | NCBI WGS metagenome assembly JAEEGL01 (sample SAMN16246548, study PRJNA631951) | gut metagenome | biome: gut microbiome; feature: rumen; material: fiber-attached | host: Bos | place: Iran: Karaj | collected 2018-10
ATCCTTTTCTTTGCATAAATCCAAATAGTTCCTATAAAAATCCGTCATGATAGCCCTCCCTAGTTAGGTAATATGTATATATTTGCTTAACCAAGTATATACAGTTAAGCAAAACGTGTCAATGTGCTTAACTAAAAATTGTATTCCTTTGCAAAACTGGATATTTACATAGAATATCACTGAAAAGAAAAAGAACATAACAAGGAGATGTAAAGCATGAACATAGTAGTCTTTACAACGATGGCAGTCGTATTGATCTTCATATTTATGGTAGCTGTCTCTAAGGCAGCAGCCAGATTAGACACAGCAGCAAGAAAATATGCTCCCGAAAATCTGCGGGATGCAACGCAGAAAGAAAAAGATTTCTTTTGCAGGCACTATATACAGGTAGGGAGAAATACCGGTTCAGAAAAATACAAAAAGGAACTCCATGCCATGTCGGAGAATATGAAGATCGCAGAGGGCGTTCTTGAAAAGCTCAATATAGACAATGGATATCACAGCGACGGCATAAGCGCAGTACAGGCAACAACTGCCGATATAAATATAAACGGCGAAGTTTTTGGCGGCCTTAATGTAATGGTCAGGGACGGCGAAAACCATAGATATACAGACAAAATACCAACCGGCTCAGAAATGCTGATATTCTGCGCCCTTAATGATGAAAATAAATATAAGATAATCACCTGTGCGGAAAGCGCAGCTGTAAATGACTAAGGAGAATACCATGAACATTCAGAAAATCGAACTTGGAGACAAAGTGCGGATCAAAAACAGCTCGTCAAAATATAACGGACGTACTGGCATCGTATCCTCACTTATCTATAACAGAAAGACGCAGAATGTCGGCGTAGAGATAGGCGGAGGGCATGTTAAGCCTGCACCATATTACTTCAACGTAGAAGACCTTGACCCTATCCATGGGATATGCGCAGGCTAAAGGCAGCAGGCGATGATAAAGACAGAAGAAAAATGGAAGGACGTACCGGGATTTTCAGACCTTCAGGCATCTGATCAGGGGAACATCAGAAGAATGTATTCCGATGGAAGCTTCAGGATACTTGCCATGCAGACCAAAAAGGCAAAAAACCGCCTCAGAAACCAGTACACTATAAGATACAGCATAGGCCACAGGAAGTACAAAGATTATATGGTCTCAAGGCTTGTGTATATCACATTTAAGGGTATAATACCCGAAGATTTTAGTGTGATCCATAAGAACGGACTTCATACGGATAATTCGCCATATAACCTTGTTGCAGTAGACAGAGTATTCCTTGGCGAAAGATTTGCAAAAGCATCCCGTAGAAAGCCCGTGATAAAGTGCGATGTGACAGGAGAGGAACTTGAATATTTCCCATCTGCCACGGCAGCAGGCGCTGAAAACTACATGTGCTGTCAAACGATAGTAAATTACTGCAACAACCACAAAAAAGCTCCCGACGGATATTTTTACAGATGGGATGATAATATATAGATATATTTCAAAAATAAGTGAAGAAATTAAAGAAAAGATAACAAAAGCATAAGATAATGTGCTAATATAACGATAAGAAAAAGCGCCACCAACTGTTACAGGGCTGGCACTAAATAGTCAAAACATCAATCAAGACCGTTTCAACTCGCCAAAGTTATTACGCGGTCTTTTTTGATGCTCATTTTTCTTAGTCCTTTTTTGAACTTGTCTATTGTTTATAAATTCTTAATAATTATCAGCTATGTTATTAAATTTATGAGAAATCGGTTTGATATAAAATCAAATAACGGCACAGCGTATATTATATATATATAAACATTCTAAACAAAGTCGAAAATCCCTTGAATAGCCGTGTATTACGGATATTATATAAGCAGGAACTATCAAAAGTACGCAAAAACTACTTTTTACAATGGAATAAATACCAAACAAAAAACCGAAAATGAATAAGATAAGTGCATGGACAGACAAAGAAGATGAACTGATAAAAACAAAATATCCTCTATATGGAAGCAAAATACCTGAACTACAACGAAGTGAAAGAGCAATTTGGGCGAGAGCAAGAACATTAGGCGTAAAACATGAAGAAAAACATTATCAATGGAGCAAAGAAGAAGATGAATTGCTCAAAGCTAATTATGCAAAACAAGGAAGCTCTATACATGGTATAAATAAACCTAGATCAGCAATCATCTCCAGAGCAAGAACATTAGGCTTGAAATCTGACAGAACAGTAAAAGCATGGACGAAAGATGAATTAGATTTGCTAGAAAAAATGTACCCCCAATATGGTTGCAACATTCCTCAATTAAAAAGAAGTAAAGGCTCAATTTGTGAAAAAGCAAACCAAATGGGATTAAAAAATGTAAAGCATGCAACATTATGGACAAAAGAAGAGGACACAATACTAAAAGAAAAATACCCACTAAAGGGAACTGATATCCCGGAATTAGCACACAAAAAAGGAAAGGCAATTTCAAGTAAAGCTTCAAGATTAAATATAAAATTCTTGCAAAATATATGGACTGACGAAGAAAATGAAATATTAAAAAATAAATTTCCTACACATGGAGCAAAAATTCCTGAATTACTGCAACGCCACACTCTCGCTTCAACAAGAAAACATGCATACGAACTGGGAATAAAAACATTACCAAAATATAAAAAAGACTTTGGAAAATACTATAACAATAAATGCGGCATACCAATAACAGTAAAAGACTACAAAAATTCTAAATATGAATTTATGTTCAAGGACGGGGAAAAGGTATACGGGGAATACTTACATCGTTACTGTAGAATTCAACACCCGACACTCAAAACCTTCCGCTGCGGTGCAAAGGGTTCATATTGTGATTTTACTACACGATACCTATACACCGATACTGAATCTGAAATATGGACTGCATATTATGAGGTAGAGTGTCAGAAATGCGGTCTCAAAGACATAATGACACCACAACAGATGCAGGAGCATTTTAAAATATGCCAACAAACACAACAGGAAATAACACATACAAACTGAAAAAGAATAGGTGGACATCACAGGAAGATGAAATATTAAGAACTAATTACTCAACATTAGGCACAAATATCCCGCAACTAAGCAATAGGTCAAAAGCATCAATCGTGCAAAGAGCGCAAAAACTAGAATTAAATCAATCGGGATACGCAAAGCTAAAACGATGGACACCTGAAGAAGACGAGATACTAAAAACAAACTATTTATCATTAGGAGTAAACATACCACAATTAAATCATAGACCGGCCCTATCCATACAGAGTCGAGCAAATAAATTGGGATTGATAAGAAAAATAGCATGGACACCTGAAGAAGACGAGATATTAAAAACATATTATCCATTATTAGGAACAGCTATTCCGCAGCTAAAACACAGAACGGAACAGTCGATAAGAAGCCGTGTAAGAAGGTTAGGGATTGCAAATAAAGCATGGACATCTGAAGAGGACGAACTAATAAAAACATATTACCCATCGTTAGGGAAAAAAATTCCTCAATTAAGCCACAAAAGTAAAAATGCAATTCACGCTAGAGCAAACATATTAAAGGTTAAGAAAAAAAACTCATTATGGACACCACAGGAAGACGAGATTTTAAAAACTTATTATCCGACAATGGGATTTAAAATACCTCAGTTAAGCAATAGAACAAAAGGGGCTATCCAAAGAAGAGTGAGCATTTTAGGACTACATAAAATAGGATGTACAACGCCTAACCCATGGACACCTGAAGAAGACAACATACTAAAAGCCAATTTCGCATCTTTGGGAACGGATATCCCACAATTAAGCAATAGAACAAAAATAGCTATTCAAAGCAGAGCGCAAGAATTAGGGCTTAAAACAAACAGATGCAACAAATGGACAAAGGAGGAAGATGAAATACTAAAGTCTAAGTATCCTTTATTAGGCTCTAATATACCGCAATTAAAACATAGAACAAAAGGAGCTGTAAATACAAGAGTAAGAATATTAGGTCTACTGGAAACGCAACGAAAAAACAAAAAACTCCTAAACAGAAAATACAACAATATAAGTGGTGTCCGAGTTACTGCAATAAGCAGGCAAACGCACAAATATGAGTACATGTTTGAAGACGGGATAAAAGTTACAATTAAAAAAGCCAACCCTACTACTGTAACTCACCCTAAATTGCATCCTCGAAAGCATAACCCTATTCAGACTTACTTCGGATTCACAACTAAATATATCTATACCGATACTGATACGGAGATATGGACTGCATATTACGAGGTAGAATGTCAAAAATGCGGTCTTAAAGCCATAATGACACCACAACAGATGCAGGCACACTTTAGAATCTGCAATAAGGAAATCCATAAATAAAAGAGAAAATATTATGCAAAACAAAAGAACAAAATGGACGCCTGAAGAAGACGAGGTTTTAAGAAATTATTATCAAATCATGGGGTCAAATATTCCACAATTAAATTATAGATCAATAAAATCAATTCAAAAGAGGGCTAAATATTTAGGAATATTAAATAAAAATATTGCTCCATGGACACCTGAAGAAGATGAAATATTAAAGGCTAATTATCAAACGAAGGGAATACACATTCATCAATTAAGTTATAGATCAAAAGGCGCTATTAAAGGCAGGGCACATAGATTAGGGCTATGCAAAACAGGACTACATGAAATCACATGGACTCCTGAAGAAGTACTGGATGCAAAAACCCCATGGACACCTGAAGAAGATGAGATTCTAAGAGCTAATTATCCATCACTGAGTATAAACATACCACAATTAAATCATAGGACAGCAAGTTCATTGTATGCGCGAGCACATAAATTAGGTCTTACAGCAAAAAGAGGCGAGAGAAAAAGAAACGAAAGATGGACTCCTGAAGAAGATGAACTATTAAAAAACTACTATCGAATACTAGGCACTGATATACCACAATTAAGCCATAAGGAATACAGTTCTATAAGATATAGGGCGCGCAAACTAGGGTTAAAAAGGGAAAGCCCATGGATATCAAGAAAATATTGGCATAATAATCAATGCGGCATACAAATATTCATAAAAAAATATAGCAGAAAAGAAAACGAATATGTATTTAAGGATGGAAGAGCAGTAAAAACAACAATGTGTGATTACAAAAGAATTGCCAAAATACAGCATCCCACACTCAAGACGACTCAATATGGAGCAAAAGGAACATACTGTAACTTTATAACTAAATATCTACACACTGACACTGATTCGGAAGTTTGGGCCGCCTACTATGAAGTAGAATGTCAAAAGTGTGGCCTCAAGGACATAATGACACCACAACAAATGCAGGAACACTTTAAAATCTGCCAAAGGCCAGAAAAAGAAAGGAAATCTGTATGATTAAACTCGGTGAAACCAATGTAAATAGCAAGGGCGAGCGTTTTGTAATAAATGACTATACAAATTGCAATGAATTAACTGTAATGTTTGAGGATAATACAGTAAAGAAAACAACTTATTCGCAGGTTAAATCAGGGCATGTTAGTAAGAAAAATGCGCAGGAAAAATCTGACTGGATCGGAGAGATTGTAGAGGACGCAAACGGAGAGGATTGCCGCATCTCAGAGTATCTTTCAGAGGAAAATGTTACTGTCCAGTACCCAAGTGGAGATATTGTCTCAGGGCTGTCCTTTGAAACAGTAATGAGTGGTTCATTCACTAAAAAAGGCGAGGAAAACCTTTACAAAAAATCCGGTGAGGGGATAGACACTGAACGCACTGCCACAAAAGAAAATGTCATCTACATGCTAAACAGATACAGAAGGTGCGTCATGATCCGCCCGTGTGCATTTGGAAAAACGAGGATAGGACTGGAACTGTTTTCCATTCCACGCTATCAGAAGTGCCTCTTTTTACATCCTGAGAGCGATGACCTTAATGCCGAGGTAGTCAAGAGAAGAAAATCCGTTAAGCAAATAGACACAAGAACATACGCTTGGATCAGGAGACTGCCCGATGAAAAAGTAAAGATGCTTGACTATGATATAGTCTTTTGTGATGAAGTACATTGTATCGGCGGAGACAATGATAAAAATGGCAAACCGATAGGTGCATATCAGACATACTCAAAAATGAAGCTGCTCATGGAAAGCCACCCTAAGACGCACTTCGTAGGAGCAACAGCAACGCCTCTTCGCATGGATGGAATAAATGTCATAGAGACAATGTTCCATAACCATACCTGTTACCCTTACACAGAAGAAGATGCGATAGAAGATGGATATTTAAAAAAGCCCGATTACAATTACAGCATACACAGCCTTGAAAAGAAGCTTGCGTCAGAATTAAAAAAGCATATCAACGTCGAGATGAGCCGTAATGAGCTTATGAGGACTCTGCATCTGACTGATGAGGAAATAGAAGAAGTAGATACAAAATACATGGATAAAACCATAAGAAAGGTCTGTGATGAACTGCTGCCGGGACAGAACAGATTGTCTTTCATCGTGTTCTATCTGACAAACGAGGAAATAGCCAAAAACAGGGACAAAGTAATAAAGTGGTTCAAAAAGGCATATCCTACATATCAGATAAAAGACATAATCGTGACGGCAAGAACAAAAAGGTCACTGGATGAAGTTACAAAGATGTTAGATGAACCAACTCCTGAAAATACAGGACGCATAGATCTGATATTTAACTGCGAAAAGTTATGCATGAGTTATCATTCAAAAGCGGTAACAGGACTTATACTCGACAGAGAGACACGAAGTATTACTAAATATATGCAGATGATAGGCAGAATACTCTCCTGTGACGATGATTCTCCGGCAATAATATTCGACATCGTAGATAACCTTCACTCAGACTTTATATGCCCTGTTCCCAAGAGAATAGATGCAGAAAAGGTTATCCCGATATTTACTAAACCTGAGACATTTGCAGAAGTAATTGCTGCATACCCTAAAGCAAGGCACTGGGAGATAATCGAAAGATCCAATAAACAGGCAAGAGAGTCTATGGAAGATGTTATCGTGGAAACTCCTGCCACGGGCAATGTGCTGAATAATACATATTCAATGTCAGGGAATTGGGATGGGGTAGAACTGTCGGGCAGTGAAGGGCTTAGTATCATCAGTGGATGGACAGGAAGGCAAAATAGCACTGAAGATGCACTGAAATATGCAGCAGCATTTATGCAGGCAAAGGCAGCAGGTGTCACAAAAACCATACCAAATACAAACCAAGAACAATATGACGATGCCTTACTTGAAGTGGCTGAACCTGAAGAAACTATAGACAAAGGCAAAGATGTAGGCTTTGATAGCTCATATTACTACGACTACAGTACAGGCGCTCTCTACTCAAAGAATATAAACGTTCTTAACAAGAAAGCAGACTTTGAAAAAGACATACTGGAAGCCGCGCATACATACAAAGTAAAGCAATACGAGGCAATAATAAAAAACTGGCATAAGTATCCAAAATGCGATGAGGTTTATTCCTCATATAAAGAAGTAGATAAGAGCAATCCTAAATACAAATTCCTAAAGAGCTGTTCAGAATGGCTTTTTGGGATACCGGTAAATGAAATATTAAAGTACATGATCGAGGAGAGAGAAGCCTGATCAGCATAGGGGAGAGGGAAAAACATGCAGGAAGGAGGCTGCTGATATGTCACCCAAGGCCAAGAAAAGCTACACAAAAGAGGAAATGGCAGAACTTGGAGGTCTTCTAAAGGGAATAACATCACTGGTGAAAAAAGGAAAAATCACAGTAGAAGATGCCGCAGAAGAGCTTGGAGTAGATGTGCCAACAGTAATAAAATTCTTTGAAAACTCAGGCATCTCTATCCCCTCTAAGAACACAGCAAAAATCAGAAAAAATGGTTGGACACCGCAGGAAGAAGAGATTCTGAAAGCCAATTATCCGTTTTTAGGAGCGGAAATCCCGCAACATAGTCACAAGTCAAAGTCATCAATTCAAAACAGGGCATTCCAATTGGGAATTAAAAAGAATACGCAGCCTAAAGAGAAATGGACACCCGAAGAAGACGATATATTAAGAGCTAAATATCATGCGTTAGGCAGCAATATCCCGGAGCTAAACCATAGGACAGGGAATGCAATCAAGACTAGGGCAAACATACTTGGACTCAAAAAAGATATTCATTATAAAAGCACATGGACAGCCGAAGAGGATGAAATCCTAAAAACTGATTACCCAACATTAGGTACAAAAATCCCACAGCTTAGTCACAGAACAAATGTGAGCCTTATACAAAGAGCACAAATCTTAAATATCAAGGCAAATAATGTCGCATGGACATCTGAAGAAATAGAGATACTAAAGAAAAAATACCCAACGCAAGGCACATTCATTCCTGAACTGAGCAGACATTCAAGCTCTGCAATAAGGGGTTACGCTAACAATATGGGCTTGAAAACGGATAAAGAAAATACCTCCCGGAATATGGTGATCAGAAGACAAAGACAAAGAATAGAAAATGATAATGATGCTGCCGACATGCCTCCAATTAGGGCTAAGGAAGTCAACAAAGACCAGTTGAATGAGTACAGAGGGCTTTTAAAAGGCATAACGTCACTGGTAGAACAAGGAAAACTCTCAGTAGAAGATGCCGCTAAGGAACTTGAAATGGACGCGGCAGCAGTTCATAAAATGATTGAAAGTAATAAACCAAGACAACCCAAGACAAGAAAAGAGGCAAGGTATGCGAGCGCAAACTGGACACCTGAAGAGGATGAGATCCTAAAGGCCAATTATAAAGCTTTAGGAACAAGAATCCCTCAGCTAAATAAAAGCCGTGACGCAATAAAGAAAAGGGCGCACAAATTAGGGATTACAGAAGAATATAACAAATGGATACCACAGGAAGATGACATAATAAGACAATATTATCCGTTATATGGGCCAAATATCCCACAGTTAAGCTACAGGTCGAAGACATCAATCATAAGAAGAGCACAAATCTTAGGAATTAAAACAAAAACATCATGGACACCTGAAGAAGACGAGATCTTAAGAGCTAATTACCCGAAGGTAGGTTGGAAGATCCCACAGCTTAATCACCGGTCAAAGTCGGCAATCCAAGTAAGAGCACATCATTTAGGACTCCTTGACCCGTATACGAATTTTTGGACACCGCAGGAGGATGAAATACTAAGAGCTTACTACCCAACATTAGGTACAAAAATTCCACAGCTTAGTCACAGAACAAGCGTAAGCATCACAATGGAAGCACAAAAACTAGGTCTTAAGGCGATGCATCAATGGACAGATGAAGAGATAGAGATACTAAAAGAAAAGTATCCAACACAAGGCTCTGATATCCCTGAACTACAAAATCGTTCAAGAGGAGCAATAATAGGATATGCTAAAAGACTGGGCTTAAAAATGGACAAATATGCAAAGGGTAAAATCCCGTGGACAGACGAAGAGTTGGAAATATTAAAGAAGAAATATCCAACGCAAGGCACAGATATCCCTGAACTGCATAATCGTTCAAAGGGAGCAATACACAACTGTGCTGTGAAATTAGGAATAAAACGGCAGAAACAATAAAAGAAAGGCGGATAATTTTGATATACATAGTATTATTCTTCATATTCAGCCTTGGAACAATCTTTCTTCTCAATGGGTATGTGCTGCACAAAGAATACCGCATTACCCACGACAGAGGAGAAGTAGCGTTTTGCGTAACATCGATTGGGATGGGGATATTCCTGATCATGGTGGGTGTTATTAGTGTGCTCTGCATCATTTGGAAATAGAATGATTATGGATAAGAAAAAGAGTCTGAACTGTTCTTGAACAGTCAGGCTCTTTTAATCTGTCACCTGCTACGCTCCATTCGGGGTTTCACAGGTTCACATTCATAATAATCACAAAGGAACATATTGTCAATCAACGCTGTCCATCTCTACCTCAGTTTCTTCTGTACCATCAAGCGCTCCGTTTGTGCAGTAGATACTCCATGCACCCTGTCTGCCGTCCTCAAAGCATTTATCCTGATGATATTCGAGGTAGTAGCTGTAATTGTAATCGTAGAAACAATATCTGAGCCTATAAGGAGCACCGGTAAAAGGCTCTGTCTGAACATCGAGACTAAAAGGATTGTCAAACTGTGCTTTGAACTTCCTGTAAAGATGTTCTGCCACAGTGGTACACTTGATACCCATATCCAGTGATGTCTCCTCAAGTTCAGCTTCCATATTAAGTTTTCCGATTTCTAAAAGCAGCTCAAGATCCCTCTCTGTAAGATTTAGCCTATGGAAACAGTCTATTCCATAGCCGACTGCAAAATAGAACGTATTGCCGTCTTTAGTGAAGGGGGACTTGTCTTTCTTTAAGCTTTCACGTATTGCTGTTACCATAAGTTCTCTCCTTTGAATAATAAGTTGCACATTTAATTATATTATACGTAATGTTAAAGCCTTTTGACCATTAAACCGATATAAAAATAAAAACACTCGCCATGTTTTTGCAGACACAAAAGGCTCTGTATCTTCATGGCGAGTATCTTTGGCAGTGTTTATTTTACAAGCAAGATTCTGCATCTATGAAGCCAACCTAACGGCATACGCCGTATCATGTACTTGCCTGCCGTGTGCAGCCCTACTTGGTTCTTGTGTACGGTCAGATAAAGCCCATGTTCACACAATAGAGTCATGGCTGCTGCCTCTAAAAGGCAGTGATTTCGCGTCCCAAAAATAATTATATATAAAATATTCCAAAAAAGAATTTTTCTCCCGCCCAAAGCCAAAAAATACAAGGTATACACGCTATTTGATAAATAAAATATGCTCAAAACTGGCTTGGGAGTTCAAGATATCTACATATAATATCATCATGAAATGAATAAAGTGAGATTTTGACACGGGAGAAGTTGTTATGACAGACAAAAAGTACACGGAACTTGGGGAGTTCTATGAACTTCAGCAGTATAAGAGATATGCAGTTACTTACATGAATAAGTTTCTTGCAACACCAGAGGAGATCGTAAACACAGAATTTAGCATGATCACATTGGTCGGCAATATAGAAAGGATCATGGAGCAGTGGGAGAGATATCAGGATATGCTTGTACCTATGCTTCAGTGGCAGGTAGGTGCAACACCACTTGCAATCCACTCTTATAATGTCGGCTCTATATCATATCTGTTGGGACATGACCTCGGACTTGATAAACAGGACATGTTCACATTAACTACGAGCGCACTTGCTCATGATATCGGTAAAAACTACATATCGCCAATGATACTGGATAAGAATGGTAAACTTGGCATCACGGAAAGAGCGGCTATGCAGCAGCATCCCCGTCTTGGCGCTATCTATGTAAAGAACCATTATCCTGAGATGGATAGCATAATCATCGATTCCATCTTCGCTCACCACGAAGTAGAGGACGGAACAGGATATTACAGCATGGAAGGAGACGAGATTCCGATATTTGCAAAGATTATCCGTGTAGCAGATATCTTCTGTGCCCTTACGGAGGACAGAAGTTATCACATGTCACAGTCATGCAGACAGTCCCTTACAAAACTTAAGAAGTTCCCGTATATAGAGAATGACTGGGTAGAGATACTTACTGAAAGAACATCCAATCTTCAGGAAGTAAACGAGGTCTACATCGCAGACATGAAGGTTTAAAAGAAAAGAGGATAAAAAGAAATAATGGCGGCAACTGCAAAATATATACATGAAGATAATCTTCTTATCGTACTGCTGAAAGGAAGGCTTGATACAATGACAGCTCCCACAGTGCAGGATGAGATGGAGAAAGAGTTCACAAACGAAAAAAACCTCGTACTTGACTGCAAGGAGCTTGAATACATCTCGTCAGCAGGACTAAGGCTCTTGCTCTCATGGCAGAAGAAGATCGCAAAAAATTCCGGCACGATGTCACTTATAAATGTAGGCGGAAATGTCTGCGAGATCCTTGAAGTCACAGGATTCAACAATTACTTCAATATACATAAATAAACAGCAAGGCGGCATGACAATATAACAAGGAAAAAGAAGGAGGCGCAGTAATGTACGTTGTTCAGAAAAGGGACAGTGAAAAAAGCCAGTGGCACACATGCACCTACAGCGGAAGGAAATGCAGATTCACAGAGGTAGCAAAAGCAAGAACTGCTTTCAGAAAGCAGAAGGAGACAGCAGATGCTAGGAAACACCCTGACAGACAATACAGGATTTACTGCACGCTCACAAACCAAGAGGTTGAATAAGTAATGAGCAAGGACGATTTTGTAACTAAGCTAAAATCCGAGGGACTTACAGCCGAGCTTACGCCCGACTCAATCCCCATTGTATATGTAAAAGAACCGGGTGAAGTAGAAGCGGTTCGCAGGATAGTAAAGAAAGTCATACTGGAAACAGGTTATGACAAAACATTTGGGATCACAGCCTTAAAGAGGAAAGACCTCGCAGAGGCATCATAAATCCCGCATTAAATCGGTATAGACAGTTTTTAGCTTTCGGGCGGTTGGTTTAAAAACTGTTTATATATAAACCAAAGACAACAGTTAAAATTCCATCCCCGAATAAACCGCCCTTTAAAAAAGGAGTCTTTAAGATGAGAAAAGGCCGACTTAAAGAAATGGAAGTATTGAGTTACATCAAGAAATTCATGAGAGAAAACGGCTACACACCGACTCTGACGGAGATAGGAGAAGGCGTGGGACTAAGTAGTAAATCGGCAGTCCATGACCACTTTGAAGCCCTCGTTAAAAAAGGATATATCAAGAAACACGACAGAAGATATTCCGTAAAGGGAATGAACTATGTCGAGACAGGGCTTGATAAAGAGGATAAGGAAAGGCTTGACAGGATATTTAGAACCCCGAAGGACGTATAAAGGAGAAATGCTTATGGTAAAGAAGATCGCAAAAGTAGCAATGTGGACAGTTATTGGCTGTGCAACCCTCGCAGCAGGGGCATTCGCCATTGCATATATATCAGACACACCTGACTGGCATCCGGGAGAGACATATTACGACTAAGGAGAAAACATGGAAAACATCATAAGAGCTGTACCTTGCCCTACATGTGGCAGCAACGAGATAGGAGTAAAGGATGCAGTCATACAGATACCTTGGAACAGAAATTACAAGCGCGTGTGGGCTTACTGCCGTGGATGCGGAAGAAAAGGGCCGGAAACAGTCTGTATGATAAACGACAGCGATACCTTAGAGATTAACGAAGGTTTCAAGACATGGAACGGCATGCACAAGGAAAGGAGAACTGCCGTATGAGCGATACTGTGTGGCAGGTGAAGTGGTATACGAACAATGGAGAAGAGTGCAGCGAGGATTTTGATGACGAATCAGATGCTCAAGCCTTTATCAAGTACAATGACTGGAAGGGCAACGAGCATCCAAAGCTCACAGAAGTGGAGCTTGCAGCAGATTTTTAATAAATGGAGGATGAGATAATTGGACAAGACAGGACTTTTGGAGATAAAGAAGCGTTTTAAGTATCCCGACGTTTCTTTTTCATCCATGGCTTACGCCTTTAACCCAAGCGGGGAAGACGAAGACGATAAAGGAAATGCATTCACAGGAGAAAGCAAGTTCCTTACAAGAGATGATGATGAGCAGAAAGCATTAACAGGAATGATCGCCAAGGCATTTTCCTTTGGCGCAGGAGTATCCAGTATGGATGTTCCCGTAGAGGGAGACATGAGAAAGCTCCTTGAAGATTATTCAAGAAAAGATGACCATAAGGCATTTGGTCTTAAGGAGCTTGTAGAGCAGATCACAAAGAACTACCCTGAGCTTAATGCGTACAGCATCGTTATCTTCAGAGATAACTACGATATCCCCATAAAGGATGAAGCCAAGACAAAAACAGGAGAGTCAGAGGAAGTATATCAGTACCTTGCTCTCATGATATGTCCCGTAAAGCCCATGCCTGTCGGCCTCTCACCCGACGAACAGAATAAGAACATTGTAAGAAGCGGCGTTATGAAGCAGCTTCAGCCGCCTGTATTTGGACTTATCTATCCTTCATTCAAGGATAGAAGCGCAGACTGTGACCACGCATTTGTGTGCTGCAAGTCAGATAATGAGCGTAGTCTGTGTGAAAGTCTTTTTGGGAGCAAGATGGACGCTCCCGCAAAGAAGGAAAAGGCAGCAGTAAAGAAAGAAGAGAAATCCGATAATAAGCCCGCTCCAACAAAGGCAGTTTCAGAGGATAAGCCTGAGAACATAAAGCTTGAAGAAGGCTACTTTGAGGAAACACCAAAGAGCGGTATTGGAAGTATCCATCTGTCAGATGTGGCAGATCATAACGAAGAAGAGAGCGAATACAGGGATGCAGGTCTAAACGACATAGACAACGCTCTCAACACAAAGAGAACTGAATATGAAGATGCCTATGAGGACGATGGAGATGACGCTCCTCAGACACAGGTTAAGATCAAAGAGGATAAATCCAAGGCTGTCCTGAACAGAGTGACAGAGAGGGATATCGATGGAAAGAAATACTTCCTTATCCCCAAGGACATTCTTCCACAGGACATCTTGGAGCAGATCCTTGCACTGTAAGAACAGGTAATACCGGTTGGAAAAATATTGCGATGGTGGAATAGGTAGACACGTACAGGGTACGGGAGCTTCTGAAAGTAGTAAATCTGAACAGATGGCCCATGCAGGGTGACTATACTCATAATCTGAGGCAAATCCCTGCTCGCAATCATGATATACAAAAACGAGGAAAAGATATGAAAGTAAGAGTAAAAAAGTTACATAAAGATTCAATCCTTCCACAAAAGGGTTCTGAGAAGGCAGCAGCCTATGATGTGTATGCATATATCGAAGGTGGCAGCGTAGAAATTGCTCCCCATAAGACAGTAAAGGTCGGCACAGGGCTTGCAATGGCACCGGAAGACGGCTATTACATCGGCGTATATGCAAGAAGCGGACTGTCCACAAAAGAGGGACTTCGCCCTTCCAACTGCGTAGGCATCTGTGATGAGGACTACAGAGGAGAGTATATCGTAGCCCTTCACAACGATCACGATGAACCACGCACAGTAAATCACGGCGAAAGGATTGCTCAGATCAAATTAGAGAAGAGATACGACATGGAATTTGAAGAAGTAGATGAGCTTGATGAGACAGAGCGCGGAGCAGGCGGCTTTGGCTCAACTGGAACAAACTGATTCACCCTACCTATTTACACAACAATGAAAGTCACCCATTCGGCTACATGATTTTCAGCCATGATTGCCCTTTTTAGTCGCCTGACGAAAGACATAAATGGTACTTTCCCGGAATTGTGCTGTAAAAGGCACTTTTTCGGTGAAGCCGAATCCCTTAGCCAATCTCTTTCAAAAAAACGGCAGGCAGGAGTCGTTAAATCCTGCCACCTCCCTAAAACAAAAGCCCCCGGATGTTTTCGGACTGTCCGTGAAAGCTCGGTATTTCCTTGGAGATATATGAGAAAGGCACTGATATAGAAAATAAGAGGATAAGATGAGTTATCGTACAAAAACAGGATTTGGCTTCATATTCGTTGGAATAGCATTTTTTATAGTGTGCATATTATTTGTCCATCTTTCACAGCCGAAGCTAAGGAAACAATGTACGGCAACTGTAGAGGCAACAATAATCGGTTACGATGAGCTAAGAGGCATGAACGGCGTTTTGCGTGGAGATAAGTCCATGGACGCTTATGAAGGCGAAACACCCATTTTTGAATATGAATACAATGGCGAAATATATCAGAGCCAATCGGACATATATGATGGAGCAGGAACTGCTATAAGAGCACTTCTAAAGGCATATCCTGACGGCGTATATCTGATAAAGATAGATCCGAACAATCCAAAGAAAATATATGTAGAAGAAATGGCTAAGACCACCCGAACTGGCGCTGTTGTACTTGCGGTTGTGGGTTCGCTTGTCATATTACTTGGAATCATAACCATATTTGATAAAAAAGGCGTAATAGTAAAGGTAATATGAGCAAAAATAAATGCCCTCGGATGAGAAAGGCACTGATATACAAACAAATATACCAATAAGACATTGCGGAAATATCCGAAGCAGGAAAAACCTGTGAAACAAGCGGTATATCTCCGCGTCTTTTTAGGTAAAGGAGAAATAAGTAAAGAATGACCGACTACACACCAATCTATATCCTTACATGGAATCCAAAGAAGTTTATATGGGACGATTATGAACAGGTAAGAAAAATCGTCGAAGAAGAGGGCGGAATTGCGCTTGAATGGTCGGTCAGAAGCAAAAAGCCCAAAGAAGGCGACAGGTTCATTCTCCTTATGCAGGGGATGAAGGATCTAAACGGCATAGTAGGGTATGGGACATTTTTTAAAGACCCTGAAGACTACGAAGCTTATCCAACATTTGATTCGCCATTTGGGATAAGGTTTGCAGAGATATGGTGTGAAAAGCTGATGGACATGGTATCGGGGCATTATGTGAAAACAAAAGATTTGGAAAAAATGTTTCCTGACCAGTGTTGGAGACCACAGATGAGCGGGATAAGAGTCAAGTCAAAGTACACACCTAAAGTTTGGTCGATGGTAAAGGAGAAAACATGAGTAACGAAGAATGCACCTGTCAAAACTGTAATGAAATATCCTATGAGAAGGATGTCTGCCCCCGCTGCGGACATATCATCAATGAAAGAAAAATCCGCACATCAAAGGTAGAGGCAAAACATAATGCAAAACCAAACAGCTTTGTGCTGTTCCTGCTTTGCATTTTCATTTTTGTGACTACAGGAAACCTTATTTGGAGCATCATCACACATGCACCACTCAACATCCCTGCCATCATCATCGATTTAATCTTTGTGGCAGTACTTATCTTTATACTGACCCGTTATATGCTTGTCATGAAAAAAGGAAATGATTCTGACGGCTATGTATATGGCTATTTGGATGATGGCTATGAAGGGGACAATCAGACAAGAGACCAGACATGCTGCATCCTTTACACCAAAGAAGGAAAAAGCTATATGGTAAAGCAAAACTACAACTTGGGTAACAGCAAAATATTTGATGTTAACGACAGGCCCTTCATTCCGGGCACAAAAATGACTGTTTACCAAAGCGGGAACAGCTACGTGTGCAAAAAGAGGCAGGAAAAGATATGAGCAGAATATGTCCACTTAGCGGTGAAAAAGTAATCTATCTCACATGTCAGGACTGCGACGATAAATCTGACTGTGATAAGAACACAAAGAAAGACATCACCTACGTGAAAGGCAGACAGAATATAAAAACACTGCCTGCAAAGGAAGCAGAAACGCTCCTTGTGGAGCTGATGCACGCAGGGTATGACACCTTTTGCAGTGAAAGAGATTCCGCCGGGAATCTGACTATCATTTGGCCCGCAAGCTTAACTGTAGGGAAACAGCTAAGTAAGAGCAATAAGGATAAGCCAAAAGAGAAGAGAAATGCACCAAGAAAGCTCTCAACAGAAGAAAAGAAAGAATATAACAAGCTGACAGAGAAAGCCGTACAGCTAACACTGGATCAGTTTATAAAGATATAAATAAAGCAAAGAGGGAAGAAAGAGGAAATGATAACAGCAAATAAGACTTATATCACAAAAGAAAACATCGAGCTTCAGTGGCTCAAGGATTCAAAGCAAGACAATGGATTTCCATTCAAGGCGCTTGAGTCCAACTATAAAGATTATGTAGATGAGCTTAAGAGCTTTTCAAAGCACGTTAACGATAATAAGCTCCTTGCACCCGAAAACAATCCCGAAACATGCTATACGCTCATTTGGCTTCACACAGATGAGGGTTTTTGTTTGGCGGGATTTTTCTTTTACGGAATATATCCAAACGCCATGTCAAAGCATGATGCATATATTGGAGAGTTCTATATCCGCCCTGAATACAGGGAGAGCGGCATAGCAACAGCAGTATTTGACATGATCATAGACTCAGCAGAGTCACACCGACTGGATATCAGTTATTTCTGTCTTAATGATAATAAAAAGGCGCAGCGCCTATGGGATCGTATCCTTTTAATTCACGGATATGAGGACAGACTTTCAAGAGGAAACATCTTCACGGCACTGGCAGAAAACCCTGATTGCAGGTTCTACTACTGGGTAAAGACTAAAGAGTGATGAAAACTCACTTGATGAGGGAGGCTTTGGCTAAACTCTTGAGTTTAAGCGGGAAAGGCAAGAGCACATACCCCTACCGCAGGATATATAAAAGAAACTGTCAAAGAACACTTTGAAGAAAGGAAAAAATCAAAGGGGATATTGTAAGGAGGCAAAACAAGTTATGTTTAAGAAAAAGTTATGTGTGCTGCTTGCAGTCGTAATGGCAAGCACAAGTTTTGTTGGTTGCGCCAAGAAAGCAGACAAGGCAGCAGAGGTCGTTGACACAATGAGCATCGATGAAATTGCAGCAGAAGGCAGTTCTGAGAACACTGAAGCAGGTTCAGAAGAAAGCAAAGAGGCATTTGATACGAGCGTTTATGAAACCCTTGACTGGAAGATGGACGACTTTGCATCATCAACCAAAGTAACAATCAAAGGCTACTATGGGAGCCTTAATATTCAGGCTCAGGAAGACACTATGTATATGAGCGTTGAATATGACCTTGCTCACATTGCAGAGCTTGGAAATTCTAGTATAACAGAAGAAACCGGAAGCCTTATAGAACTCTATTCAGGTTCTGACAACAAGCTCTACATGAACGACATGGTGACAGACAGTGCAAATCCAAGGAAGGTATATTTTGAGGACAGCAAGTCAGAAGATGGAGAAAGTTCAGGTACATCTGTTAATACCGAGGACTCATTCACAACAAAGAGCTTGCTTGGTGATGATGTAAAGTACGACAGCTACGACAGTGAGACTACAATAGATGGCAAGACTGTTGATATCTGCAACATAACACTCACATCTAAGGATGGAAAGACTGTTCCATGTAAGGCATACATTGACAGGGACACAAAATCTCTTAAAAAGATTGAAAAAGAGGCAAGCGACGAAGAATCATACTCAATGGTCATCGAGCCTATGGAAGGAGCAGTTTCAGAGCCTACATGGGTAGCAGAGTGCGTTGAGGCAAGCGACGAGGATGGTTGGAATCTTATGGGGGTATTCCTTGTGACGGGACTTCTTATGACTGATAAGGACGACTTTGTTGACAGTGCCAACCCCTCAGTTCCTGAAGATCAGAAAGAGTTAAGAGATGAAAAACTTGGCGATGAAAACTACTGGGAAAGCAAGATTGGAAGAAGTTACAGCGGATATAGCAGTGTTAATAGCCAAGTAACAGTATATGACACCAATGAAAACGAATATTACTTTGTATGGGACAGCGAACTTATGGATTTCGTAGAAGATCCTAATAAGCAGCCCTTAATTTACAACTCAGAGGTAAAAAATTTTGACGAAAACCAACAGGAAATGATGAAAGCCAAAGTATACGATGCTGAGTACTGGGAAGGCAGAATTGGAAGTTATGGAGGCACTGCCATAGACTTTGTAACGGGACAGGCTTCAATAAGCGATGATGATGGTCGCTCACATTACTTTGTTTGGGATGAAGAAGCTGAAGACTTCTTGGAAGCTGATGAACACTACAATGTAATATCTTCATACGAGGCAGACCCATATACTTCAAGCACATCTATGATTGATGAGCCACCTGTAACAACAGGCGTAACATCAAGCGATGAGACACCAAGAGCAGAAAAGAACATGAAGGAACAGGCAGCAAAAGCTAAGACAATGGACGAAAAGAGGCGCAGCTTTGCTTACTGGAAATCAAAGATCGGTGGATATACAGGACAGAGCGCAAATGAGACAGGAACAAGCGTTACTGTATATGATGCCAACGGATTCTCTCACTACTTCACATGGAGCGAGTCAGCAAATGACTACATTGAGAGATAACGACAGGAGACAGCAATGGGATTACTAAACGAGATAGCAAGAGGAGCACTAAATAGTGCCAGATATGCCATACAGTCAGAAGTGAACAGCGAAGTAAGAAAAGCTGTTCACTCAGCTTCTGACATGTTAAAGGATGCTGTGAAAAGCAGCTCTGATAATAAGAAGAAAAACCCTGCCGATGAATACGCCGATACCATCGAAAAAGACGGCACATGGGGCGACTTTGAAAAAAGAGCAAAGGCACAGGGGCTTGAAGAGACCACAAAGAACCTTCAGGAAAAGTACAATGAGCTTTTTGAAAGCGGTAAAGGCGATGAACTGAGCGATACAGAGAAGATGGAAGCACTCATCAACTACTCAGCAAATTTTACTGCCAGCGCTTCAAAAGAGATGAGTTCACTTGCAGGCACAACAGGAGATGTGATCCATCACGCTGCTGAAAAGACAAATAACCCCAAGGCCAAGGCATATCTAGCAGAAAAAGAAAAGATTGCAAGAAAAAGACAGGAAGATGCTTTGAAGGTAGCCAAGATGCATGAGGACTATGCAAAAAAGAATAAAAGTCCACTGGAAGACGGAGCGGAAAGAAAAGTTCCTTCTATGGATGAGGATGACAGAAAGCTCTATCTTGACGAGCTTGAGAGCATAGGAAGCCGTTTTGAAGCATCATGTAGTGGCTGACTTTGAGAGGGCAGATGTGAAGATGAAGAAGAAAATGTTCATAGCGCTACTCACAGCAACATGTATTCTGTCGGCCTGCGGCAGGCAGGAGTCTTTTACGGACGATGAGCTTAGAAAAGAAGCTGCTGCCGTAGAAGGCTATCTTGCCGGAAAATACCCTGAACACGAATTTGATGTAAGGGTAGAAGAAAGTGTCCACGGTGGAACAGGGCTACCTGAATACATTGATATGGACAGATATGCAACAGATGAGAACGGAGTGGAGTTTAATGTCTACTATTCGTTTGATCAGGATGACCCTGTAATGTTTCAGCTATTTCTAAAGCATTACAGCGATAACTACGAAAAAAAGAGAAGACAAGTATGGGAGCAATAGAAACAGGCATAGGCGGCTATATCGGCGCAAAGAAGGTTGCGAAAGATAACAGGGACGATATCTTGGAAAACCTTTATGAATATTATCATGGAAGCGTGGATCTGAAGAAGGCAAAAAGGATGATGGCACTTGGAGCACTTGCTGTACTCTCTCCATACGTCCTTCTTGTATTGCTCATAGTTATCCATGATTACATCCCTGCGCCAACAACAGGCGGAGGCGGAATAATGGGAATATTTGCTATTGGATTCTTTGCATGGATGTTCCTGAGTATTATCATCTGCCAGAAGATAAACAAGAAATATACTCATTATACCTTCCTACAAGATCCAAACAAGGAAAGAAACTACAGATGGCAGTACCTTATCATTTTTGAGGATGAGGTAAATGAATGGAAAAACTATATCAAGAAAAACCCGCTCATGAGACCATCAGGAACGCTAAAGCCTGTAGTAGTAAGCAGACAGACATATCAGGTCTTAAGGGAAATGGACGCAGCACAGTTTAAATCATGACAGAAAGGGAAAGTACCATGAATCAGAAGAAGATACTTGCCATCACAGGCATTTTAAGCATCCTTGCAGCTAAGAAATGGAAGGACATTAACAATGACGGAGATGAAGATTTTCTCTCTACAAGGCAGGTCATTAAAAGAGAAGGTCTTCTCTCTTTTATAGATAGCAGGCTCTTAACGCCTAAAGAAATTGTCGTAGCGATAAAAGATATAAATGAAGATCATGAAGGGCTTAAGCATTTTACCCTGAAGGAATTCATTTGGCATGCAAGATATGTGAATTTTAAGGCAATCGAAGACTACGATTTTATATAACCAAGGACTAGATCTATGGACTACAGGCAGATTGTATCTCAGAACGGACTAAGCATCGTAAACTATTTCAATATTGATTTCATCAAAGTGGAATCCTATAAGGAAGCAGGAATAGTGGTTGTTGCCATGACAAAGCACCAAAATGAAATAAATCTTGGAAAATACCTTTCAGAGAATGAGGGCAGACAGGTCATACAGTGTATAAATGCATGGCTTTCTAATGACGATGCATTCATGAACAACGAACATTACAAAGCCTGCACGTATGACAGTTTTATAATGCCAAAGCCCTACAATGCAAAAGACGTATCACTGGAGAAGAAGCATTAGAAGAAAGAAGGTAAGAACATGAGCAGAAGGCAGAGAGTAAGACTTGCAGCGGCAGCAGCACTGACACTTGCGAATGCAGTGATGATCCGCAAAGGAGAAGAGTTCTACGAAGGCAATAAGGATATCCTGCGCACACCATTTGATGTGGAGAATTACGAAAACCAGTATAACCACTTTAATATAGTCCGCAGCAGATAAAGAAACGGAGGTGGGTATGGGCGAAGTAATAAAGACGGCAAAGAAAGCATATAACAGAACAAAAGAAATTGATGAAAACACCCAAAAAAGGTTAGATAAAGCAAAGCCGGGGGAAAGGATAGTTTTAAGCGACAAAGAAGCTACTGCGTATCTTCTCCACCATTCAAGAGCATCAAAATGGAACTATTACGACAGTGAACTTGAAGAAAAGCTCGGCTGCGACTCAGTGACATATCTTACAAAAAATAAGAACGGAAGAGTAACCTTTCACCGCTCAGAAAGAACCGGTGGATTTTTCTATATTGGAAGTCTCCTTGCAGTCTTGCTTTTACTGGCAGGAGCAGGCGGCGCTATCCGAGGTATCTATGATGCCTACATGAGTGGAGATACCCTGAATATGGTAGTCTTTATAATTTCCGCCCCAGTACTGCTACTGCTTACAGGAGTTATTACGAAAAAAAGTCTCATTCCTGATATTAAGGACAAAATAGAGTATAAGAGAAACTTAAAAGAAGGAATTGCACAGAAGAAAAAATTCGGATTTGGAAAAATTACAAGCAGACTCATGATAGTGGATCTGCTGCTTTTCATGGGAATAGGACTCTGCTGCCTTATAAATCAGAGCCTTGGAAGAGAAACAACTCCATTGATTGAACCTGCAATCATAACTGTATTTGCTATCTTTATGGTAACAGGAATAATCAAGCTCATATACAGCCTTATAGCCTCGTTCATGAGTGTAAAAAGAAGAATAGATGAAATAAGAGAAGATAGATATTAAATCAGACAAAATCTTCGCAAGAAGGCTAGGGATTTGATTTTATTTACATATAATATTTTAAGTGTGCTCAAATTTAGAAAAATTTTATGGCGAAAATATGTTCACCTTAAATATTAAAAGGGTATTATTTAATTATGAAAATATCTAAAAGTAAGAGTAACAAAAAGATGCTGTGTTTCAACTGCGGAAGAGAGTTTCTTTCGAGCACAGGACATAATGTTTTCTGCTCGATGGAATGTAAGAGACGTTATGGAAACCACACATTCTACAGGTGTATGGATTGCAGGACACTGCCATGCCCCCATAGAAATCAGATGGTAAATGTAACACCACAAGAGTGCCCTAACTATAACTGGAACAGATAGGAAAATTATCATGATATGAATATGAAACAAAAATTTGACATCGAGCCATCAACAGATGCCATGTACTGTGACCACCACCCGCACAGCAAAGCCGTTGTGCGGATTGATTATACAGATGCGTTTGGACAGCCCTTGCACTGCATACATTTGTGCAGGCAATGCAAAAATCGGATGATACTTGAACTTAATGAAATATGGAAGTAAAGAAAAGAATATATGCAGAACAGCGTTGTTGTAAAATATCCAAAAAGATGCAGCTTTAGAAAGAAGATAAGATATGGAAACAGACTTACAGCCTATGGTCTTAAAAAGACAGACAAAGGCGACTATCGGGGCGAGATATCAAGTCTTAAGATTGCATCATTTGAAAGATACTGTAAGAGACACAAATTAAAGCTTTGTATCAACAGCTCCTATTCATCCCGTGGCAATAAATACAGGGATAAGTTCTTTTCATCAAACCCGCCTGCATTTTTAGGCATGTACTTTTGTGCTTACTGCGGACGGCCTATAACAAAGTCAAATGTAACTGTGGATCATCTTTACCCAGTAGGGAAGGTAAGCTCAGACCACAGATTACAAAAAAGAATGAAAAGAATGGGGATAAAAGGCGTAAATGATTCAAAAAACCTTGTAGCAGCCTGCCTTAAGTGCAATCAACAGAAAGGTAAGAACACTGGAATATGGGTTCTAAAGGGCAGGATAGGAAGACATGCATGGGTATGGTACATCCTGCACACACTTCGTATTTTGATAATCACAGGCGCATTATATTGGCTTATTTCGACATATTGTTAGAAAACGGGTAAATGTATGACTTGTTCAATAAAAAGCAAAATTAAGGCCGTTATATTGATTTGCAGTGCCATGTTTATGACCACGGCATGTGGGATGAACACAGGCAGCAGTACAAGCATATCAGACATTGAGGGAAGTATCGTATATATGGAAGAGGACGGCAAACTGACACCTTTTATCGTAGCAGATAAAAACTACAGAAAAGGCGTGACCTTGCTTGTCAGAGAACATGTCCTTCCTGAGCCTATGCGGTTCAATGAGTATGAGTCGTATTATGAAGGCAGCGAGATAGACAGATATCTAAGCAATGAATACGCAGATAAGCTTGGAAATAAAGAATACCTTGTATCCGTTCCCATCGATATTACGGCAGAGTCATCTATCGGGCTTACAGGAAAAGATACAACGAAGATCAGCAGATGTGTATTCCTGTTATCTTACACAGAGCTTGGATACAAAGAATCCCCTACTACAACAAACGAAGGGGCGACTGTATCATATTTTAGAAAGATGGAAAACAGACTGGCGACAGACGAAGATGGAAACACTGTCGGATGTCTTATGAGATCCCCAAATACATATCATGGAAGCATGGTATATGTTCTTTCTGACGATGGAACAATAGGAGGGTGCAATGCATTTGATGAAAACGACATAAGACCTGCTGTATGTGTCCGCGACGATATGCCCGTAATGAAATATGGAAGTTCAGGAAGCAGAAAATACATTTTTGTGGACGGTCAATGAAATTACTTCAGGAAAAAGTGTTGATAAAAAGAGAAAGAGAGTATATTATAATATCAAAAGGGCGGTAGCAATACCCCTTGGTTAAACAGTTAAAAAGACCGTCTAATTCGAGGTTAGGAGCGGTCTTTTTTATTTGTATCAATATTCTTAGTTATCTAAAAGCTGCTTTTCTAATTCATCATAATCATAATGATTCTGCTCAAAAATATTAAATCTGTTGGCTGCATGGACTACAGTTCTTTTATCAGCCCACCCTTCCTTTATTGCAGCTTTCATAAAGGCGACAGGTTCATCAACAGAACCCTTATAGTTGATCATGTAATCGAAGGCTGCAAGAATCTTATCCTTGTTATAGTTTGCATATTCGCAGATGTCCAGTATCTCAGTGAACTTAAGTTTGCTGATAAGGCTGTTCATGATTTCATCCAAAACAGCATTCTTTTCATCTCTTGAAAATGCTATCTTTACATCATCTTCTTCAGGCTCGGATACAACACCATTATCTTTCATGGAAACATAGAAATATACACCCTTGTAGAAGCGCCCCTCTTTGTCAGGATCAGTAACTACATGAAGAGATGTATACTCATTTAATTCATTTACAGTCCTGTAAACGCACTTGCGCATAAACTCGCCGGTAGATTTATACTTATTCCACCCATTCTTATCAAGGATTGCTTCAATCTTGTCATAGTCAGGGTGCTCTTTATCAAGTTCATCCTTTATAGTCTTATCTCCATGAGCTGTGACAACACCAAGATTGAACTTGATTTCAGTAATAGTCATATAGAATACATATTCCTTCTCGGCAGTGCCATGCTTTTTCTTCTCAATATATACCTTTCTGTCAAAGGCGGCTTTTAATCTCTCATAAAGAGGAATGCTGTACTTGCATCCAAGAGAGAGAACTTCCTTTAAGTTCAGAACTGTATAATCGCCCTTTCTTTCGATAATTTCGTCGGAAATGATGCGGTTGTATCTAAGAATGAGCTTTCCATTATCGAATTCTGCATCAGTGATTACCTGACGGGCTACAAGTTTATTATTTTCTTTATCTTTTATGAGAATAGCCCAGTCGAAAATAGAAGAGTGGTCTTTGGCAAGCTCTTTATCTACGTTTTTTTCTATCTCACCATAAAGAGAATTGCCTTCAACACCAAAAAGCTTTTTAAGTTCATCGCCGTCTATCTCCATGACAGCGCAGCCAGTATCATCTCTTTTTACATAGTTCATCCCGACGGCAAAAAGTTTTTGAGCCATCTTTGTGCCTGATCCGATACTGTTGATCATACTGTTTGGTTTCTGATAGTCCCTGTTTCTTAAGATTTCATACTTATTATTTGCTTTATCAGTCTTCTTACTCATAATTATCCTTTCTAAACAGAGAATATCCCAAAACAATACATTTAAACGGGCAAAAATCCCAAAACAGTACATTTATACAGCTATGATATCCCAAAACAATACATTTGTCGATAAAATATTCCCGATTTTATACATTTATAATAAAAATAAATTTCATTCATATCTCAGATAAAAAAACAAAGCACCCAAAACAGTACATCTAAAGCAGGATTGCACCGCCTATGTAACTATTTATCCCGAAAATGGACATCTCTATCTTTAAAACATCCCAATTTAGTACATTTATAACACAGTTGCATCTAAAAACCCATGCATATAAGGCTAAATATGTATTTTAAAAACCTATCAGCTCCCAATATAGTACATTTGGAGGTATAAATATCCCGCATTAGTACATCAAAAGTAAGGCTGCCCCATTTTAGTACATTTAAGAGTAAAATCTTCCCAAAACAGTACATTTATAACACAAAGTCATCCCATTTTAGTACATTTAAAAGCTTGTTATGTACCAAAAAACATACGAAAAATGCGGAATAAATGCTCTTGGCTCTGTCTGATTCCAATTAAGTACATTTGAAAACTATAAATATCCCATTTAAGTACATTTAAAGCAAAAATCGTCCCAATTTAGTACATTTAAGAGCAAAAAACTTCCCAAAACAGTACATTTATAACTTTATTTCATCCCAATTAAGTACATTTGAAGCCTCGCCATATACCCAAAACACACAAAAGAAAGCCAAAAATATGCCATGAGTTTCATCAGCTCCCAATAAAGTACATCTGAAAGCTATAAAAATCCCAAAAACGTACATTTAAAACAAAAATATCCCATTTTAGTACATTTAAGGGTAAATAATATCCCAAAACAGTACATTTATAACTATGTCACATCCCAATTCAGTACATTTAAAAGTCTAAAGATGGCATCATATAAATAAAAAGCTACGATAATATGTCTGATAAAAAGAACAAACTACGAAAATACTGGAAGAAAGAGAAGATAGATGTATGAAAATGGGGCAGATATCCCATTTTAGTACATCTGAAAAAGAAAATGCACATGTAACATCCCATTTTAGTACATTTAAAGACCTGTTTTAATACATATAAGTGTTCCCAATTTAATACATTTAACGTCCTATTTATGTACATGCATCATCCCATTATAGTACATTTAACGTCCCATTTTATTACATCCGAAACCATATAAAACCCTATAACCATGCATGTTTGAAGGTCTCTTAAATAAAAGAAAAGAAATTAGTGTATTTATTATAAATAAAACAAACAACGGCTTCGCCCTGTTGGTCTAAAAATATATTTACCACTGGAATATGTAGTTGGTGAATGAATCCCTTTTATTCCACAGGGAGCAACATTTAGGATCTGAGAACAGTGGTCTTTATCTGATGATGTCATTTATAGGTTCTAAAACCTTCTTTAGATTGAGCAAATTTGGAGTCAGATGTGGCTATTTGGAGATGGGTGGCTAGGCCAATGAGGTCTAGCCATTTTTTATTGTAATAATGGGGGCTTAGATAAAAGCATGCAAAAAATCACGATATATTACATCAGGCGAACCGCTAAAATGCGCCGAAACCCGCATAAATACAAAACATAGGCAAAAAATTGGGAAATTCAGATTTCTACATATAATATCATTGTGAATTTAATAAAGATGAGTTTTAAACGGAGGTAAATGCAGTTTGGAATCAAAGATGGAGATACCGGAAGAGCTTAAAGACTTCCTTATCATCACCGACTGTACCAACTTTGCTGAGGACAGATACGTTCTTACACCTGACATGAAAAAGATAGCTCAGGACATTGTAAAAGCAAACAAGGTTGCAAAGGAGATGGACAAGCTAAATCTTGATTACCTAAACGCCACGCTTCTTTACGGGCCACCCGGAACAGGTAAGACCAAGTTTGGAAAATATCTTGCCTATAAACTTCATCTTGATTTTGCATTCTTAAATCTTGCAGACCTTACGGACAGCGCTATGCTCACCAAGATATTCAGATTTATGAAGGACAAGAAATGCATTTTCATGCTTGATGAGGTTGACTGCGTTGCCAAAAGAAGAGGAAGCGATGTTGAAGACACAGGCGGAAATCTGTCGAGAATGACAATTACCATGATGCAGCAGCTTGACCTGTACAAAGAAAACAGGGTTGACTGTATCCTGCTTGCGGCGACAAACCATATTGAGTCAATCGATACGGCGTTCCAATCAAGATTCGCAATTAAGAGAGCAATGATTCCATGGACAAACGATCTTAAGGAGACTTACATAAATAAGTTCCTGACATCGCTTGGAATAGATCTTCCCAAGGAAGAGATCCATGAATATGTCGTTAAAAATTCAAGATGTCAGCAAAGAGAAATCGAGGCGGACATGACAAGGTGCGTTGTTGCATGGATTGAAAACGGCAAGAAGGACTACAAGCTCGAACATGTACGACTAAGAAACTAATGGAGGAGAACAGCTTAAATGACGCTCAAATTTAAGAATATGAAAGTCATAACAGCTCAGGAAATAGAAAAATATGAAAGATGCTGCGACATAGGGCCGGTAAAAGCATTCATGCCGGATGAAGTTGTTCCCCTTGCGATTACAGCAGATGACCTTTCAGAGAGAGAGCTGAATGAAGTGAGCTTTGGAGAGCCGCTGAAATGGTCAGTCCTTGTATCAGACAAAATGATCGGGGAAAGAAAGGGTGGAAATCACTCTGAATATGTAAGGCTCAGAAACATATTGTGCAGGCTTCATAATCATGACCCGCTAACTGGGGAAGATTACGAAATAATAGACTGCTTAGTAGCAGATCACAACAAGAAAAGAAAAGGAGAAACCAAACAATGCCAGAGGTAAAGACAAAGAAGACAGCAGCCGAGGAGGAGGCTGTAAAGGAGACAAAGAAGACAGCAGCTAAGAAGGCTACTGAGGAGAAAGCTCCTGCAAAGAAGACAGCAACAAAGAAGAAGGCTGAAACAGAGGCAGCTGAGACTGTAGATGCAGCAGCAGAGACAGCAGCTACAGAAGCTACAGAAGCTACAGAAGCTACAGAAGCTCCTGCTAAGACAACAGCTAAGAAGAGCGCAGCTAAGAAGGTGGAAGCACCTGAAGAGGCTGAGGAGGGCGATGTAAAAGAGAGCGCTCCTACAAAGAGAAGATCTTCCAGTATGCTCAGAGAAAGAAAGAGAGCCATCAGCAAGGATGTTCAGGGCGATGACCTTCTTATGGAGAGAGCAGCATTTGATACATTCTCAGGTGCTATGGCATCTAAGGAGAAGAAGAAGGAACTCATGGGTGATGTGCGTGTCATCACTGAGGATGGAGATGAGGTCGTAGAGACACTTGCTACCATCAGACACAATGAGTACCTTGAACTTAGAGGTTCAGCTCAGGCAGGAAAGATTGTTTCAGGTGAGATCATCGGTGTAAGATACACTGATCCTGAGAACCCAACTTCAATGGTAGTTGCTGACGTTAGATATAAGACAGGCGCTATCAAGGTTACAATTCCTGCACTCCTTCTGTTCGATTATGATGAAGAGCAGTACCTTACAGCACAGGGTAACAGAGAAATCTTCGAGGCAGTTAAGAGAAGAATCAATGCACAGATCAAGTTCGTTGCAGCTTATGTATCACAGGATGAGAGTGAGTGTGTAGGTGACAGACTTCGTGCCTGCGCTATGAACTCTTCAAGATTCTATCTCAACAACTGGAGAAATACTAATCAGCCAAGAGTTATTCCCGGACTTATCGTCAAGGGAAAAGTTATGGCAGTAGGCAGAAACTACGTCATCGTTGATGCTCTTGGAGCAGACATCAGAATCCCAAGAGACGAGCTTTCATACAAGTTCGTTGGTGATGCAAGACAGATGTTTGCTGTATGTGACGAGGTTAACGTCATGGTCACAGAGATCTCAGAGAAGAGCGTTAAGAAGGGCCGCAACCCTTACAAGCTCGCTCACGTTAAGGGCAGCATTAAGAATGCATATCCTAACATGAGAAAGAAGTACTTTGATGAGTTCCCTATCGGATTCAACACATCTGCTGTTGTAACATACATCGATGACAACGTAAGAGTATTCTGTGAGCTTTCAGGTGGCAAGATGGATTGCATCTGCCCTTATCCTTCAAGAGGCGCAGCTCCCGCTGTAGGCCAGAAGAGAGTAGTACAGATCACAGGCCGTGATGAGGAAGAGTTCAGGCTCTTTGGTATGTTCCAGAATACCTGATAACCAAGGTATGAGCAGAAACCATTTGGCGGTTGGTGGCAACTGTTTATATAAATTCATTTTGTTTTCTTTAATTGATAGTGGGTGAAATACACCTGCCGGATACGGCGGGTGTCATATTGAAAAGAAGATATTCAATGTTCAAGTGGAAGAACTAAAAAACCACATCCTTTCAAAAGGAACGTTTTTCCTACCTTAAGGAAAATGCTGAACGGAATAGCATACGTTTTCAACCGCCTCCTCCCTTAAGACACAGGCGTTTACCTAAACCTCATACAGGAAATGGGTAAGCGCCTATTTATATATGAGGTACGGGTATGAAAAATGGATATGAACAGAAAAGGACAGCTCTGATATTCGGCATCCTTTTCATGATTGGCGGGTTCATCTGTCTGTATACTGGCAAATTTGATTATCATGGAAAAGACGACGGCGTACTTTTCGAAAAAAATGTGATAAGCGATGTCGTGAGTGTATGGATAGAAGAAGGCGAAAAGATATATGAGTCTGTAGGGGAATGCAATGTAAAAACAGAGTATTGTACCAATGAGATTGCAAGGATAAATGGAAAAACAATTACCATCAATGGAAGATACGATGAATTACCCGGCAAATATATTGAACATACTCTTGTAAGTTATGATGGAAAAAACTATGAAGTAAAAGATAAAGTAAAGAGAAACACGCTGATAAACTTCATTGCGGGGACATCATTTATTCTTATAGGGATAGCGCTCATGGCCTTCGGACCCCGTCTAAATATTTAAGGAGCACACGGAAATGAATACTATTCACAAAGTTTCAAACATCACATCAGATAAGATAATCTTCAGCACAATAAGTCAACCTGATGGAAAGGTATGCAAGATCCATGAGCTGATTGCTGACAGGGCCTATGAGGACGGGTCAATAGACAAACAGACAACATGCATTGTCAACCAGTCTGAATATGAAGAGATACAGGCCCATGGATATTACCATGTTTATGATGAAAATGAATGATATTTGAGAAAAAGACCACTTTAATGTTCTTAATATAAGAATGTGAAGTGGTTTTTCTTTATTCATGAGGTATGTATATGGTTCGATATGCGCCTAATTTAAGGCTTTTAATAGGTAAAATATATAAAAAATATAAAAAACTAGATAAAATTTGCAATTCCCCGATAAATATGGATAATAAAATCAGAAACAGGGAACACATCCCACAAACAAAACCAAATGAAAAGAAAAGAAAGGTGGTACAGAATGAGATGAACCTCGATATGAACAAACTGAATTTTTTATTTAAGAAGGAGTGGCTTGACAGAATAACAATAGGAAAAGAAGAAAACAAAATAACAATTGACCTTCATTACCTGACATGTAAGGAAGCGGAGAAGCTTGTGAAGAACACCATCGCACTTACAAAAGGTGAATATACAATGGACTTGATTCATGGATACAACAATGGAACAGCCATAAAGCAGCTTATACACAACGAAAAACTCAGCGACAGAGTTCAGAAGAAGATCTGCCCTCAGTGGAATCCGGGACTCACTGAACTTCTCATCGCAGCATAAGGAGACGATGACATGGAGAATACAAAGAAAGTACCCTTAAGAAAAAGAAAAACCGAGAGAAACATAAATATCGTAAAGATGAGAAATACCGGCTCAACATATAAGGCCATAGCGGATCATTATGGAATATCAATAATAAGAGTAAGACAGATCCTAGAAGTGTACGGAGAAAAGACAGGTTAACGGCAGGAAAAATATACAGGAGAAAAGTATGAAAGATACAGGATATAGAATACTAAGAGAAGCACCCCTCATAAAGAAAAAAGCAGCAGTTGAGTCTGAATGCAAGTGCCCTGTATGCGGCAAGAAAGACGGGATCAGAGTAACTGAATATGCTACAGGCAGTAACGCAATGCAAAACAAGTATGAGTGTCCTCAGTGCGGGACTATATGGGTAGGAAATTACTACGACGCAGGATGGAATGCAAGAAAAGATGTACCCGAAGTAGAAAAATCAAAAAACAATGCATACCTGCTTGGATTCATAATCTATGCAATTATGAACATTGTCCTTGCTGAAGGAAGCATCTTCGTGGCAATACCGGTGATCTTATTTAACATTGTCCTAGTGGTTGCATTCATGATCGCAGGTGCATGTGAATATGACAAGCACAGGCAAAAAATCTATCTTTTGTGCTCAATGGGCTTTTTTGCAACAATCGTATCGATTATCATAGTAGATGTATTCATCTTATGATACATGCATGAGGGGGATAAAGTATGACCATGATAGATGAGATTGCAAAGAAGATGTCTAAGACAAACGACAGCGAATACAATAAGGGCCTTATGCTCGTAAAACAGTACGGATACGAAGCTGTGAAGAATGAAAAAGCTGTCCAGTACTGGCGAGCATGTGCCAATGTCTGAAGAACATTACTAAGTGAGCAAAAAGCAGGGAATAAGAGAAAAGTGGAAATAAACATTGTTGATTTTGGCTTTAAAAACGAACATGGAATAGATTTATCAGATTCTATTGTCGCTTACATGGACAGGGAAGACATGTATAAAGCGGGCAGTTGCTACTATAATGCATTCAAAGTCCTTGACATCTATCACAGACACGGAGAAAACGATAAAATAGTATACGGATACGTTCTTTCTACAGATGGAAAGAGAAAAGTAGCAGTAAGACATTCTTGGAACTACGTGGATGATAGAAAGATTGATGTGACCATGTTCGCAAATGATACGTCACCTATATCTGTAATCAGATACAGGTATCTGCCAATAGATGTGTACTCGTTGGAAGAATATCGGAAGCTGATGCTTGAAAACAACCAGTATGACCTTCCTGTTACAGATAAGGAAATAAGTTATATCAAAAAGCTTAAGGAAAAAGGATTTGAACTGCCGGATCACGAAAAGAGGTAGCAAATGGCAATTTGGAAAGTATTTAAGCCCGAAACGGCATCGGAAAATACAAGAACAGCCTTAACTGTCCATGGATGGAACAATACAAACAGCGTTGTTGCCATCATCGAAATGGATGCAGACAACATGTCAGATGAAGAGATACTGGATAAATGTGCAAAGCTTGGCCTCGTAAATGCACCTGACACTGATAAGTACGTCGTGAGAAGAGATATAATAAAGACATCTTGGAATGATACAGAGTCGCAGATCAGCGTTGCGGAAAAGGCAAACATGTATATAGTGGGCCATTTTAAATGCCTTGATAAATAAAACATAGAAAATAATGAGTGTATAAAAAGGAGTTAAGAGCATGAAAGTTAAAGACCTGATTCCAATTATCGAAGGGAACGTTGAGCATATTATAGTTGGCACACTGGAAAGAGGCGTACTTGCAGAACAGGATAAATTTCCATACTGTGACAGCGTTGAGACATTCCTGCACAGGTTTAAAGATCTGAATGTCGAGTTTATTACGCCAATGGGCGAAAGAGAGTTGGAGATAACCCTTAAGTCAGACTTTGACTGGAAAGCTTACGGCGGAAAGTAAGCGCCAAGAAAGTTCACTTTAGAAGGAATAGGCGGAAGGATAACCATGGCAAAATACATTGACAAAGAAAATCTGCCGCAGTTTAAGCACTATAATTTCTGCGAGGGTATAAATGATAACTGGGGAACTGACCCTGAGCCTTATGCAGCATGGCATACTAATGACGACTCAGTATACATGACGTATGAAGGCAATATAAAAAAAGAAACGATTAAGCTTGCAAGAGATGACTACGCAACTGTTGCTGAAAGCATAGACGATAATAATGAGGCGGGATGGAAGGAAATCCGTGATAAATGGACTAAGAGCGTTAGAGACAAAAAGGGAGAACCTTGTGAGCTGATAAATTATATACTACAGGTTCTCCTGTCCATGCACAAAGACAGATTCATGGCAGATAAATGGAGAGAAAGGCTTAAAGAACAAACAAGAATGGCTCTGACAGAGGCAGGAAGCGTTGGAGATCTTGCCCGTTACTTGTCTATGGTGGACGAATATGTAACATTTGCAATGCATCTTCGCACCTGTCAGGGATTCCCGCTTGAAATGCCAAGTGGAAACATATTCTATCCTAAAATGCTCCTTATAGATGCTGACTTTTATAAAAAACAGAGAGACAGCAAGTTAGAACTTGACTACGACATCATCAGAAGTGGACTAAACGATGCCTGCTACGTCATAACAGTAAATGGAGAGAGCGCTGAAAGAAAAATGTGCTTTTGCCTTTACAATGACCGGTCAGAAGTAAGCGAACTGGAAATGCTAGATCCTACCAATGGACGTTCATTATTCCTGATTAGACAGGCAGAAGACAGAAAAGCATCAATCCACGCAGTAGCATTAAAATGTCACCCAAGAGGAGATTATGAATGTGTGGGAGATGCAGAGGAGTGTGTTTACTGCAACGGAGAGCACACCTGCAAACGCAAAACACTTAACATCGCTGCTGCCGTGCTATACTGTTTTCAGGAATATATAAGGAAAACACAAAATGCAAAGACTATCAGCAGTTCAAAGAGCAGCACAACAAGACCGGGGAAAAAAGAAGTAGAGACATTTATCCCAAGCGGTATGGTAAGGCTCTACGACATCAAATACTCAGACGAAGAGCTTGAGCGTGTCAACAAATATGCAAAGTTCGGAAAGAGCCGTTCTGAGTACCCATCCACAGAAAAAGCGCCCCACGTAAGAAGAGGCACAATGAGATATAACCCCAAAACAGGTCAGAAAGATATAGCTGTCAGAGGAAGTATCATCCATAAAGACAAATATGAAGGCTTTGCCTCAGCAGAAAGGATAAGAGCATGACAAATAACTACGAGACCATAGAATCAGGCATTAGAGTCCGCCACGGAAGCGAAGGGGACTCATACAATGTATCACTTGAACTTGCACCAAGAAAGGGCCGCAAGGAAAAATCATATACCTTCCATGTAGGTTCATTCCCTACTCTTGAAAAGGCAAGAGAGGTCAGAACAAAGGCAGAAGACATTTACAACAAGACAGAAGGCAAAAAGCAGGCTGCTGCCCTTATGGAGCTAAAAGAGCAGTATAAGAGACGCAATAAGATGTGCTGTGGAAAAAAGGTAATGCGCTCATGGAAGTACTGCCCTTACTGCGGAAAGGATCTGTATGAGTAAAGAAAATAGTGCAGAGCAGATGGAGACTGCCGGGGAAGAATTCCTAAATCTTCTTGAGAAAAAGCTTGAGGAGATGGGCGTAGCGCAGGCCTATAGTGATTCAGATATAAAGGATGCCATGTATTTCATGGTAAAAGATGCGCTAACGGATATCGAGATGCAGATACACGATACCGAGAATGAAGATGTCAGAGAAGATACCGACAATGGCATCATCATAGGACTACAGATGGCGATGGATGCTATTGAAAAGCATCTTGGAGTAAGCTGATTCGGAGGAAAAGATGAAAAGACACGTTAATATAGATCGCAGCAAGGGGGCGGACGTTGTACTCCGCATCACACATGCAACTGAAGAGAGCATAGAACGCTATACATTTGATCGCTTTGATGAAGATGGAATATCAGAGTTCATTGCAGAGCATGTTGGAGAGCAACTGCATGAGCTAAATGGATGCCCTATCTTTATGGAAATTGTAGGATGGGCTAGTGGAGATTTCGGGGAGCAGGACGATGAATACTCAGAGCTTGGCTATTTCGGCCTTGATGAAGATGAGTGGAAGTTCGAGATATGCCATTTAGACCAAGAAGAGGAATGACATGAGAAGCAAAATGCTTGAAAACGTAAAGATGAACGTATGGCTTTCATTCGAGTGTCTTAGTCTGAGTGAGGAAGAGGAGAAAGAGCTTCTTAGAAAGAAAAAGCAGGACATAAAAGACCTGCTGCCGCCAAGATATGAATTCTGCGGCTTTTACAAACGCCGTATAGGAGCAATGAGATATGCGCTCATAAGTGTTCCGGCAAAAGCTAACATCCGAAAAAGCCTTAAGGCTCTAAATATCGAGTACGGAATGTTCAGACTGGACTACTCAACAATGCATTATTGCGATAAACAGCCAGTGGAAATACAGGAATATAAGTTGGACTAAGGAAATAAACAGATGGCAGACAAATACGTTATAGAAAACTATTCAATGAAACGCAAGATATGTCCTCTCACAGGAGAGTTGGCATCAAGTTTTGCGTGTGAAACCAAGGATTGCAGCGATGTATCCTTTGATAAGTACAGCTATGTACATGGAATGAAATGCTACTGTGAAAAAGATATAAGGGAAGCAAAAAACCACTACGAAGCATTACAAAATAAGTTTCAAAAGGACAAAGAAAGAAAAGAGAAGATGCTTGAATCGCTCCGAAGCGCCAAGCAGATAGATTACGAGCAGATAGATGATTACTGCAAGGAACTGGACAAGATTCTTTTAAGGAGCACTCTTAAGTTCGATAAAGAGCTTTCAATAATGCCATTTGTAGATAAAGACGAGAGCAGGCTCATGTACCTCATAAAGGACGGAGCTGTTGAGGATATCGTCATGACAGGCAATGTCCTCATGACGCTGAATAAGTGGAAAAACAAGCTGACAGATCCCAAAAGTGACTATTCATTCAGTATGCTGACTGTTCCTGCATCTCTTACGGATGTAGTACAGGTAAATCTGTATATAAGGCATAAGTTCGATGCCATAAAGATCCTGAAGTATGACAATCCAGTGTATATAAGCAAGACGGCCTTGGCGAAATACATCGATAATGTGTATGGATGGAAATGGTGTACATGGAAAAAGGCAAGAGAAAAACATCTTGAGCTGACAGAAATCGTAAATGGGGACAACCTTATCTACCTAAAGCAGGAGATAGATGAGATAATACGAAGACAAACAATGCTTGAAAATGCATAAGATAAAGAGCTGTGAGGAATGCCCCGCAGCTCTGTTTTTATGCTTTTAGAGAACTGTGAATGAAAGTCTCTCAGGATGTTTTATCTGCTCGTTGATAAACGAAGTATCCATACCGGCGGCTATGAAATCCAATCTAACGTCATTTAAAACGTCAATGGCCCTTCTTGCCATCTCTGCCTTGTCTACAATGCCTTCTACTAAGAATACGCTCTGTTTATTCATATACGATACCTCTTTCATAAGTTTTCTATATTGTAGCAGACAGGATATAACCTCAGTGACAGCTAGATGTCATAGCAAAAAAATAATTTGAAAAATATTTTTGAAAGGTTCTTTTTTTGAGATTTACACCTATAATATAAATATCAGAATAAACTAATTGAAAATATTTGTTCTTTAATATTTAGCGCTAAAGGCTTTGCCGGGGCGCTTTTTTTAATGCACAAATACAACTCCTATTGGTGAGGAGGGACAGTTTTAAGATGGCACGCCAAAATAGCCACCTTTGAATAGCTGTCATCAATTAGTTTTTCACTAAAAATATAGCAAAAAAATAATATATTTGTTGGAGGAAAAAATTATGACAGCAATTCAGACACAGGGTTCAAGATACCTTGTAGACGAGGAGAATAAGACTATCACAGGAGGAAAGCTTGGAACAACAAAGGTAACATACCTTGGTTGGAACATTGATGTACTTAATAGAGCTTGCTTTGTTATCAACGATCAGCAGACTCTTCTTACATCTCCTATCGTCAACATGTGGGAGTGCGGAACAATCAAGCCTCGTAAGGAAACACTTATGAACAAGATTGTAAACATTCTCAGCCGTTAAAATCGGTACTAAGGGTTATCAGACAGCCCATCTTATCTACGGATAAGTAAAGAACCCTTCCGGGTAGCTGAGTGACATACGGGAGAAAGACCGTGCTTATCTATAAGTTAATAGAAATTTTGCCTGCTCATTAAAGGAACAGTGCTTAAACAATACTGCGCAGCGCGGTTATTGTGGATGCGAATTATCGCAATGGAAGCTGATCGACTATCATATCAATTCCGGGGATATGTGGTTTAAATGAACAACGGACGTGCAGTGACGGCTGCAACTGATAGGGTTCGGGCCTCGCCTGTGAAAACAGGTAATGCGTTTCTCCATAGTACGCACAAGTAGAGGTTCGAGACCTCTAATCAGTTTTATGAGCTTTGGCTCACAATATTGTGTTTTTCTCTCCCAACTATGGGAGGCAACTACTAACAACATGCTGCCTTCCATACAGGATAGGTGGCTAAATTCATGGCATAACTCGGATAAAGCCACCGAGAGAAAAGAGGACTATTATGACTCAGAACACAAACACAGCAACTGTAAACATTGATGCACTTATTCTTGCAGGAGTATTTAATCCCCTGCTCGCAAGAAAGCTTGCAGCAAAGATTGAGTGGTACGCAGAGGAGGTTGAGCAGCTTCAGCTTCACAGAAACGGAGCACCAAGCTTCCGTCTCGCAGAGCTTGAGGACGAGACTGAATACGTCCACAGATCAGCAAATGCAGCAAAGGCAGCACTTATTGAGCTTAACAGATCATATAAGGAGCGCACCGGACGCTACATAATTCAGGGTATGATTCAGGGATTCGATAACCTGACAGTCATCCTTGATGACATCGTTGCTATGTAAAACAGAGAAGACATCGACCCTCCGATCAAGGGAAGATGTCTTTTTTGTGTACAAAAAATAAAGGATAGAAACCTATCCTTTACTGTATACCTGAATTATTTTTTGTCACTTGTGCTGTCGATGGCTTTCATGACAAGCTCCATAAGTGATTTTATGTCGTGCTCATTGATATATGCTGCCATACAATCTACCAGTTTGCGCTCTTCATCAGTCAAAATATCGCCCATTTTAGTTCTCCTTATATTATTTCTTTCTTGACTCCCAAGCTTCTGCCTCAAGAACACCCATTGCGATGTCATCCATCGTTGGAACATCGCTCATGTCGATTCCTTTCTCCTGCATTTTGTCCTGTACCTGTTCAAGAACCTTATGCTTCTTGCCAATGCCTGAGAAAAGACTTCTCACGTCATCCTTTGTGATTGTTCCACCATTATTCAGTTTCAGGTCAAATCTGTCGAACCCTGTCTTGATTTCTTCATTGATTTCAGGAAGCTGCTCATTAAGCTCCTTGATCTCTCTGTCGATTCTGTTTTCCTTTGTTTCAAATTTTCTTATGTTGTTCATATCAGCCACCGCTGTTCCTTTCATTTGTTTTTGGTTCTGTTTCATTTCCTGATATTATTATACTAATTATCAGGGGAAATGCAAATTTTATACATGCTATGATATTAAAGAAAAATATCTATAATATAACTATCAAATAAACTACTTTAAAATATATTTAGTTAATATTCAGCGCTAGGCTTATGCCCTCGGCGCTTTTTTATATTGACCAAACATGACTCTTATGGCAGAGAGGAAGGATAGTTTTAAGATGGCATGCCAAAATAGCCATCTACCATAGCTGTAACAAGGCAGCTCTTATATCGAATTCCCAGAGGTAAATCTACATTGTAGATACTGGGTGGTACTTGTAGTTAGTAGAGATACAACAGGTGTATTTCGCTACAAGACACTCAGGTGAAGACTGAGGGGAAAGGAGCGCTTATGGTTACAGCACTCAAAACAGCAAACTCTGTATATCTTTTCGACACAGAAGAAAAGCTGGTAACTGGCGGATTACTCGGAAACGAGTATCACAGGTACACGGAGGTACTGTTCGCAGACGAAGGATGTTGCGCAATCATCTTCTTTGAAGATGAGCCTAGCATTACCACAAGCCGTATCGAGGCGAAGTGGGAAGTTAGCAACAGCAGCCGCCGTCGCTACAACAAGATGCTTGAACTGGAGCAAGATCTAGTTTGAGCGCCGTGAAAATCGGCAATCATAGGTAGCGGAGCAGCACAGGGGGACACGAAGCGGCTAGAGATAGTTGTTGATACCCGTTGTTGATTGTTCTTCATCAGAAAGTATATGCTTTGACTGATGACATCTGATACGGGGTTGAGAAACCTTGTATAAAGGGCGCATATTTCCATTTCCGGCGGATAATATCCCAAGTGAAATATGGACTTTATGCAGGGCCGTCACACTCTATGTGTGCCTACATACCCACCGAAGCTTAGACTTCACCTATGTATCAGATGGCAGAGTAACTAACAACCGAATACCTCGACGCGGACGCGTCAGAAAGGAGGCATACATGAAAGTATGTCGCTACATGAGTGTCCGTGAATTCGAGACATTCAAAAAGGGAAAGACAATAAGACCTCTCAGGTCACATGTCGATTCCCCTGACAACACTATGGAAGTGCCCTCAGTTTGTTTTTTCGCATGGTCAGAAGATGACTACGGCGAAACAATGACTGTAAATTTCTATGGTCGTGAATGGGCTTCAGAACACTGCTACGACGATCCGAAAGGTGGCTACGAAGTAGTATTTGAAGTTAATTCAAAACGACTTGTAGAAGGCACTGGCTTCTATCGTGGAAAGCCCACACCGGAATATTACATGACCTGTTACAACAGAAAACTTGTAAAACTGGTTAAGGCAAGATACATAGAGCCAATCTAAGTGTTTACTTTTACCAACCACACAGAAATATCGTGTGCAGCCGTTAAGTCGGTATACAGGCAGCAGGATGCCTTAAACCAAGGGGCAGTGCCCTTCCTGAATGTTTTACCTTAAATAGGTTTGATGCTGTGGCATGGCAGTATCAGTAAAAACAATAAATAAACCTTGCTGATGTGCTGTCAGTTGACGGGCAGATGTCATCGAAATTGCAACTCCCATTGACAAGGGATCGTAGAAATGCGTAGTGTATGCACCGAGCAGAGATCCTTTCGTCAGCGACAGGGGAGAAGTGCAGATTTTACAGAGAAGACGTTCTGTAATCTTAGTCAAAACGCATATTATGACAGAAAGAGACACCAAAGCTCCGAACAGGCTTTGGTGTTTTTTGTGCCAAAAACAGAAAAAAATCACAAAAAATTTTAAAAGCCGAAAAAAGCAGCAACCATGCACATTAAGATAACGAAATAACAACAAAAAATGATAAAAAATATAATATTTTATTATTTTTCCTTGGGAAATGAAAAAGAATACATATAATATCCACAGAAAGATGAAAGTAAAGGAACTACCTATGAGATTTGATTTAAGAAAAGCGAGGAAAGCTCTCGGAGTCAGCGCAGCCGACATTGCCAAAGTATCAGGCATAGTTGAATCATTCTACAGGAAATATGAAAAAGACGGCTGCATACCAAGTAAATACATATATAAGATCTGGAAGGCATATCCTGATTATCCTATACCCGATGATTTCTTTTGGTATACGTCCTACACATTGCAGTGTAACTTAACGTACCACGGGCTAACGCAGACAGATGCAGCAAAGATTCTTGGGCTATCGGGACAGCCCGTAATCTCTAAATATCTGTCAGAGAACATTCCGATGTATGAATACAAGGATAAGTTCAACAAGCACTTCGTTCCACTGATTGTCCCATTTAAACAGAACCAAGATGGTTCTTTGAAATATATAACAGAGCTTGTTCCTGCCGGGAATTTAAAAGACCAACGCAGGGCGGCAAAGACATGTAAACCAAGTAAATTACAGAAAATTATCATCAATAAAGGAGATGGAAAGTAATGAAGACAAAAACAACCAATGTAACTAAGGCAATCAAGGAAGGTGCATGCCACGTAATCTGCGGCGATGGACTTGAGTTCGATATTAAGCCCCTCGATGGAAATGTAGTTATCCTTCATCACATTGAGAAGGATGGCAAGCAGGCTCTTAACAACAGAGTAAAGATGAAGCTTGCTGACGCTGATATCTTCGTGACAGACAAGCACAGCGGCATCACAGAAGTAGGCGAAGAAAAGTATGTATCAATCTCTTCAGATGAGCTTAGAAACCCTGACGCATACAAGGAAGATGAGGAAGAGTTCGAGGCTACAGAGGATCAGGAAGAGAACACAGACGACTTTGCTGACGATGATGAGAATGGCGGCTACGCTGAGGATGACGAGGAAGGCGAGGATGCAGAAGGCGAAGACAGCTTTAGCGATGACGAAGGCGAAGAAAACGAAGAAGGCGATATGGGCGAGCTTTTTGGTGACGACGAAGAGCCTTCAGAAAATGAGTCAGAAGGCGATGACTGGATGGAAGATGAGGAAGGCGAGGAGACACCTGCTGCCCCTGAGATGCCTGTTCAGCCTATGACCAATGATTCTGAGAGTGTTATCGCAGAGGATATGATCATCACTGGTGACATCATCACAAAGAGTTCAGTAACAATCCGTGGTGGTATTGATGGAAACGTAACAGCAGTAAGAAGCGTAACTGTTGTTGGAGGAGTAAACGGAGACGTTAATGCCGGAGAGAACGTTGACGTTAATAACAACGGAACAGATGAGGCAACAGAGGTTGACGGAAACATCACAGCAAAGGGCAACGTATTTGTTGATTCCAACTGCGTTATCCTTGGAAACATCAAGGCAGAGAATGCAGTTATTGAAGGTTCAGTACTCGGCTCAGTAGATGTAAGAAATAAGATCACAGTATGTGCAAGCGCCCGTATCAAGGGTGACATCACATCAAGAGAGATTCAGGTAGAGACAGGTGCTCTTATCGCAGGCACATGCATGCAGTCTTATGCAGAGACAACAGCAGACGACTTCTTTGGACAGTACACATCACGTCTTAAGGAGCAGCAGAAGGATGCTGAAAATGTAAAAAAGAGCATCAATTCAAAGTCAGAAGACGTAACAATGAAGGAACTTATCTGATCAGATGAAAGCAGTATTTAAAAAGGTCATTTCAGTTATGACCGCAGCACTTCTAACAGCATACGGCATCTGCCCTGCGCAGGTAGTAAATGCAGAGGAAGCTAAAGACCCTCTGAAAGAAAAGATTGCACAGGCCACATATCTCCTTGAAGAAGAAATTCAGGGACAGTACGAAAATGTACTGGAAGATATCAAGGAAGTCATAAACGAAAACGGATATGACTACCCTATGACCATGAAATCTTATCTTGATGAGGGAAGCCCTTTTAAGAGCATTGACTACAACGGCATCATCGCTGCGATAACAGCGGTGAATGCAGTACAGGGCAAAGACCTCTCAAAGAGGATAAATGCCGATCAGCTCGCCTTCATATCGTGGGATATCGAAGAAGATTCCTATACCGATACTGAGGCAGTAAAGGTTGATGAATATACCCAAAGAGAAGACGGCAGCTATGAAAAGACAGGCTACCACTTCAGCACGGGGAAAGAGATCATCGGAATATATGAGGACGATGGAAAAGGATACTTCAAAAAGACCGGTGAGACCACTATTGAAGGTAAAGAAGTCGAAAAGAAATACGGCTGTATAACACTACACATATTAAAGCCTGAAGACATCATCACAATGGCAGGGCTTGACCCACAGGAAATGGAAGATGAAGTCGCAAGAAGAAAAGACGCTCTTACAAAGAAGATCAGCAATGAAACCTTAAGAGCAAACGTCTTCCTTTCCATCCCGAAACAGGCGGGTGGACAGAATAAATGGCTTAAGAGATTTATGGAAGCCATAGGATATGAGCCACAGCAGAAAGTAATAATGGATGGCGAAAAGATAGCAGCGATTGCATCAACGCTTGAAGGAATGATTCCCTACGAGTGGGGCGGTAAAGCATCCCACTCAGGATATGACACTAACTGGTGGCTTTACGACAGTGATTCAGGTACGCAGAACGGACTTGACTGTTCGGGATTCGTACAGTGGACATACATAACAGCAGGATTTAGCAGCGAGATAACATCAAAGCTTATATCAACAAAAGCAATGCTTGCATCAGACCTAAAAGAGGTAACAGAGGACGAGCTTCAGCCGGGAGATGTGGGAGTTGTAGAACGCAAGACAACAAACCATTGCGGAATATATGCAGGAGACGGCAAATGGTATCACTGCTCCTCATATAACAACACAGTCGTCCTTGCACCATATAATTTCACTCACTTCTACAGAGTAATACCTGAAGAAGATGAGATAGAGCTTTCCGTGGCGATCAACTACACAAGCGTAGCTGAAACTCCAAAACCTTCTGAAGAGCCAGCTCCTTCAGAACAGCCACAGGAACAGCCACAGGAAACACCTGAAGTACCGACAGGAGAGCCGGAAGCCGAGTTTGTTTATACCTACGACGGCGATGGCACTGAAGAGGTACAGGAAGCAGTATCAGGCGATGTAATGCTCCTTGCACAGCTCATCACGCATGAAGCTGAAAATCAGGGACTTAACGGATGGATAGCCGTCGGGGAAGTGGTAAAGAACAGAATTTTAAGCCCTCAGTTCCCAAGCACATTAAGCGAAGTTATCTTCCAAAAAGGCCAGTTCACAAAGGCAAGCGAGATAACAGACATAAAGCCGAGGCAGGAAGTCATAGATACTGCAAAGAGCGTCCTTGAAGGGACACTTACGATTTTTGGAAACAGAAATGTTCTATTCTTCAGAAACGCAAAAGGAAGTACAGAGGACTGGGGAATATACAAGTATTACACAACCATAGGTGAGCATCAGTTCTACCTTGGCAAGGAAATATGATTAAGAAGGAAAAATAACAAGGAGACTTAAGGCAATGAAGAAGAAAGCTCTCAGAAAGAATTTAACAATAGCAGGAATAATCGTTGCAGCGCTTGTGTTTATTGCGCTGATCGTGGTAATCATCCTTGGCAAGAAAAAGCTTGATACCACCAAAACAGAACTTGATAACAAGATTCAGGAGCTGAATGAAAATCAGCGTCTTGTATATGTAGCATCAAAAGAGATCACAAAAGGCGAAAAGATTGAGCTGAATGTCAATGTAATGGAGCAGAACATCTACTCAGGACTTCCTGAGTCATCATACATGACAGAAACACAGCTTGGACAGACAGCAATCGTTGATATTAAGCCTTACGAGCCTGTAATGGCAAACATGATAACAGAAGTTGAAGTGACAAAAGACCTTAGATGGTACGAGGTCGCAGTAGCAAACCTCATGACCACACAGAAGAACTACGATGTAGTCGATATTCGTATCATGTTCCCTAACGGCGAGGATTACACAGTCCTTCCTAAGAAGACAGTAACAGATCTTCTTATCGACACAAACATCTTCACTATTCAGGCAAATGAAGACGAGATCATGAGAATGGCATCAGCTATCATCGATGCATACACCACAACTGGTGCGAGGATCTATACAACAAAGTACATCGAGTCAAACATTCAGGAAGAGCCAATCCCTAACTACCCTGTTAAGCCCGAAGTTCTTGACCTTATCAATAATGACCCTAACATCTTAAATCAGGCTATCGAGACTCTTAACCTTAGAGCAAGAAATGACCTTGACAGAAGACTTTCAAACCTCAAGGAAGAGCAGCTTGAAGCAGTAGCAAACGGATGGGGGCTTCAGGATACAGCAAGCGGTTCAGTTATAAGAGACGACGACGGCAACCTTGTATTTGAATCAGACGGAACTGAGACAGAAACAACAGAGGATGGTTTCTATGATGAGACCACAACTACAGATGGCAGCACAGAGACAACTGCCGAAGGCAATACCAACGGCTAAGGATATATCCCATAAGCCCACGGCATTAAACAGGAAAGGTTAAGGAAACAATGAAGATACTGACAATTACAAACTCGAATAAATGCGACTTTGCATACTATATGGCAAAGCTCCTTGCAGATGCTTACCCAAATGTAATAGTCATTGATAACTCAAGTTACCATGAGCTGTTCTTTGCGGCACAGAACATCACAGTAGATGAGGACAAGGATCTACAGGTCATCACAAGAGGAAACATCACTTACATCAAGGATGTTGACTACTCGCCAAAGTTCTTTAAGACCTTTGATTATGTAATCGTATACGAAGGAGATGTGGTTCAGAAATCATACCTTGAGCATTCAGACATGCTCATCGCAATGCCCGACTGCCGCCCATTCGTATTCAAGAAGCTCCTTGAGATGCCGGAAAAATGTGAATTCATCTTCAGGGATTCAGTAGTAAAGATCAACAAGAACTCTCTTGCACAGCTTGCAGGCATCAAGCCTGAGCAGGTAACTGGAATGATTCCTATAGATGCAGGAGACTACGCAAACTATCTTGGCATTCTCTACAACGGAAGACAGCACCTTAAAGGTCTTTCTGATGAGTATGTGCAGGCACTTCAGTATGTTCTTATCAAGCTCACAGGCGAGGATGAGAAGACTGTAGAGAAATTCATTAAGAAAGAGAGGGCAAAGGCATGATCGTATTATTCAGAGGCACACAGGACAATAAACACATGTCCTCAGAAGTCCTTGCTATCTATGCCGCTATCAATGCCCTTAGATATAGCAGAAGGACACTTGTACTTCAGTTCATTACACAGTCACCTGTAGAGAACATTCTTGTTGGAAAGGTTGAAAATGAGACAACCATCAAGGGCGGATTCCAGTATCAGACAGACGGCATGGATGCTCTTATGAGAAAGATGGAAGAGAAGAAGTTCGATGAGGAGACATTCGCAGTAACTTCAAGGTCAATGCTCAAAACTGAGTACATGCTTGACGTAGTACCTGTATCTCAGAAGAAGGAGTTTGAGCTTGAGATACTTACTCAGGAGAAGAAGATTAGAAGAATCATCAAGGAAGCAAAGGCTTTCTATGACGATATCTACCTTCTTGGAAACGGCTCTATTCCTGAGCAGATGGATTTGCTCAACATGTTCGCAGACATTTCCATCATCTGTATCGGACAGGGTTCAAAGGAAATCATTCCTGAGATAGAGACCGCAAAGAACAGACACCTTATCCTTGTCACGGAGTATGACAGACAGTCATCCTATGACGTAGGAAAAATCAAGAAGATGTATGGCGAAAAGCAGCTTGCGATTCTCCCGTACAACACAGCATTTAAGGATGCATTCAACTCTTATGCAGTGCTTCAGTTTGCGCTCAAGAACTCAAACGTTACAGAGAATGACATCAACTATGACTTCTTTAGCAAGATTTACGACGTTGAAAAGCAGATCATGAACAACGAAGTTCCACCGGAAGAAAACTTTAAGTATAAGAAGCTTGAAGCTCCAAAGAAGGCTAAGGAAGAAGAGGAAACAAGAGAGCTTAAGGAACTTACAGAAAAGAATGTAAGATACACCAAGAGCTATAAGAAGTTCCTGTTTTGGAAGAAGGAAGTAAACGGCTTTGAAGTAGATCTTGGCGAATTTGAGGATGAGAAAGACAAAGACGCAAAGGATGAGAGAGACTACGAAACAAACGAGGCTGAGATAGACGAAGATGATATCGAGGAAATATCTGCTGACGAGTTTGATGAGGAATTTGATGCAGAGTCTGATGAGGATTCCGATGATGGTATCGAGGAGTCAGAAGAAGACACAGAAGAGATGACAGACCTTGAAGATGGCGATGAGAACAGCGATGATGACGCTGCCGCTGACGACGAGGATGAAAAAGAAATGGAAGAGACAGCAGGAAGCGACTTTGACATTGAATTTTAAAGGGACGGTAACAAAAAAATGAGTAACATGGCAGGAATGATCGTAAACTACATACTCCTTGCACTACTGTTCGGCGGTATCGTATTTGGCGTTATTTGGTTTATCAGGGTACTCCGTAAACAGGAGGACGTTGAGGAAGAGAATATCTACACCGAAGAACACCTTATACAGCTCGTTGCTGAAACGATAGCCATGCAGCTAAAGCAGAACTTCAAGGAGATGAACCTCTCTCGAAGGGATCTTGAGCTGAAGAACAGAGAGAGGGCTAACCTCCGCCATAAACAGAAAGAGGCGGCTTATGGTAACAGAGAGGCTAAGGCATACATGAAGTCTCTTATCAAGGATATCATCAGTTCCGAAAGCGGGGCTGGCCTTGATTCAACAACAGTAAACAACGTTATCCCGTTCAATAACCCCGGAAGACTTAGGGGCAGGGATAAATTCCTTATCTGCGCTTATGTCTATAACAAGAAGTACGGCGTAGAAGGTATCACAAAGATGATTGACCAAAATGACCTTGCAAGACAGAAAACAAGGGAAGATGGTGGTGTCTACTACGAAATAAGTGATAAGGACATCACACAGGTTTATAAGAAGATAACAGCAAAATATTCACTTACCTACGACGATAAGCTCAATATCATTGCTCAGAGAATTTTTGAGAAGTATAAGGGACTTGGCCCAGTTGATATCCTGTTCGACTCACTTATCGACGAAATTGATAGTGGCGTATCAGGTATCCCAAAAGACTTCTATGAGATCCGAACAAAAGGCGGAGAAGAGGAGTCGCAGGAGTATTCCTATAAGAGCACATGGATCATGTTCCATGGTCTTAACATAAGACTTTCCTGTATCCCATACGACTCTCAGAACGAGCTTATCAGAGTGTGTCAGAACATATATAAGTACAATACACCATCTGCTTTGTCAAAGCGTAATGGTGGTATCGTATCAACCATGAAGGATGGTTCTCGTATTGTTGTTGTAAGACCGCCTCTTGCAGATTCATGGGCGTTCTTTGCAAGAAAGTTCGATTCTACTCCTTCAATCAATCCTGAAGACCTGTTCCCTGATGAAGGAAACGAGAAGGTAATCTTCATTCTTTGGGCTATCATCCGTGGACGAATGAACATCATCGTTTCAGGACAGCAGGGTACTGGTAAGACCACAACCCTTAAATCTATCCTTAGATTCGTTGAAGAGTTCCTTACCATAAGAATTCAGGAGAAGGCTTTCGAGATGAACCTTCGATACACATATCCACTCAGAAACATCGTTGCATTTCAGGAAACAGATACAATCTCCATGCAGGAAGGTATCAACCTTTCAAAGAAGACTAATGGTTCACTTTCAGTATTCGGTGAGATCGCATCTGATGAAGGTGCAGCAGAGTACTTACAGACATGCCGTGTCGCTTCATACTTCGGTATCGGAACGCACCATGCTAAGACAGTACGTGCGCTTGTAAAAGCGTTCACGCTCCCCGGAGAAACTGAGGAGTCAGTAGTAGAGACTATTAACTTCAACGTACACATGGAGAAGGAAGGTAAGAGAAGATTCTGTCAGAGAATTACAGAGATCGTTCCTTTAAAGGATAAGCGTTATCCTTCAGAGATCAATCCTGCATCTAATATGGAAGACAACCTTACCATGGATACCATTGAGTATCACAAGAGAGTAACAGACAGACAGCTCTTTGAGGAAAGAGACATCGTTGTTTTTGAAAATGGAAAGTATGTATTCAAGAACATGATCTCTGATCAGGGAATCAGGAAGATGCTCGGAAACATGCGTGAAGAGGATCAGATACATTTCAAAGAAGAACTTAAGAAATATGGAAAGGTAATCTAAAGGAGAAGGAATATGCAGATAGCGTACATTATCGGAGCGATATGCATACTCATTGGTATCGGGGCTATGGCTTTCTTGCTCATTACGATGAAGAAGTCAAAGAATAACCCCATAAGAGCCAGTGTAAAAAAAGGCTCAGGCAGAAAGAATTCTCTATACTACCTTTACAGGTTCTATACGGAATGTCCGGGACTAAGAAGATATTTCGATAAGTTCAAGACAAGACTATCAATCCTTTATCCTGCCGACAGTATAGAGATCAACCGCCTCACGACAAAGACCATGACTAAGAGCCTTTTAATTGCAGGCGTAAGTGCCGTGGTACTTGGCTTTTTGAGTAAGGACGACATATTTTATATGTTCGTCAGCATTTTCGCAGTATATATCATTTTTGCGGATACAATCGCAAAGTCCATCAGCAAGATGGAGCTTAAACTCTTAAAGGAGTTTGCGGACTTCCTTACTGATGTAAGAAGTAACTACTATTCAACACACATGATAGAGGATGCCCTCTATCAGTCACTTGAGGAAGCTCCTTATGGGATACTTCTTCATGCAAATAAGATTTATGAGATCATCAACGCTCCAAACGTAGCAGAAAAAATGGAAGAATACACAGACATTGCTCCTAACAGATTCTTCGAGCTTTTCACAGCCGTTTGTGCAACCATCAAGGAATATGGTGATAAAGAGGTTGCTGACACAGGAGAGAGCTTATTCCTTAAGAATGTCAACTATATTAAGGAAGAAGTTTACGTTGAAATAACAAAGATGGAAAAGAACACCTATCTGTTTGCAGGTCTTGTACCTGTATGTATAGCCCCGATGTTCGCTTTAAAGCTCATTGAAAAGTGGGCGAACTCAATCGAGGGACTTGCATCCTTCTATGAAGGCCCGATAGGTAAGCTTGTTATCATAGTAGAGTTTGTGGCTGCCATCGTATGTTTTGAGCTAATCTCTAACCTTAGAGATGGTTCTGTATCACACGAAAAAGAGCATCCGTTTTGGGATAGAATGGCATCGCTGCCATATATCAGAAAGTTTGCTACTGAGATAGTTAACTGGCGATATACAAAATTCCTCAGAATTGCCGATGCACTTAAGATGACCGGAAACCACATCTCTCCACAGGGATACCTTGTGCAGAGAATGACACTTTCACTTGCATGTGGAGTTGTTGCATTGTTCATGGTCGTAGGCATGAGCATAACAAACACTAGGAACATTCTGCATAACTTTAAAGCAGACTATGAAGATGCGATTGTTCCAAGTGATGAATACAGACAGGAAATGAGAACGCTGTCTGAAGAGTATTTAAAGACACATAAGCATGTTAACACCTTTACTGACGAGGAAGTTCAGGCACTTATTGAAGAACTTCAGAACGAAGAAGGCATGAATGAGATGCTTGCAACACAGGTGGCAGAAAATGTCGCTAAAAGGTCTGACCAGTACGCCAAGAGCTATTTTAAGTGGTGGTATATCCTTATTATCTTAGCATCAGCGGCAGCAGGCTACTATGCACCATATCTGCTCCTTAAGTATCAGTTATCAATCATGAAATTCTCAATGGAAGATGAGGTAGCGCAGTTTAGAGCGCTTGCTCTTATCTTTATGAACGTAGATGGTATGACACTTGATCAGATTCTTGAGTGGATGGAGAGGCTTGCCTTTGTATTCAGGCAGTCCATTTCAGAATGTATCTTAAATCTTGAGTCATCACAGGCAGAAGCGATAAGAAAAATGAAGGAATCAGAGTCATTCCCGCCATTTAGGAGATTCTGTGATAACCTGACCGCTATTGATGAGGTTGGTGTATCAGATGCCTTCAGGGATATCGTGACTGAGCAGGAGAATTACAAGCAGCAGAGAGCCTTAAAGAACGAGATCACAATGGCAAGAAAGTCATCTATTGCTAAGGACTTGTCCTATATCCCTATGGGTATAGCAGTAGTTGGATACCTTATTTTCCCATTCGTTCAGTACGCTTTCGAGATGCTAAAGAGCATGAGTTCAGCGCTCCAGTACTAAGGAATAAAAATATTTTCAAAATTCCTTGGGAAAAAGAAATTCATACATATAATATCACTGTAGACGTTGAAACAAAACAAAAAGGGCAAACAAACAATAATTTGAAAAACGGAGGAAGTTAAATTATGGGTAACGATAACGCGTCAGGCGCATTAAAGTTCGCTGTAGGACTTGTAGTAACAATGATTCTTATTGGAATCATCATTGTGGCATTCTCATTTGCAAGAAGCCACGCAAACAATGCAATTTCATCTACATCTAAGGATGTATCACAGATCGAGGAGAGCCGCTACACAATGTATGACGGCGCAACAGTAACAGGTGCAGAGGTACTTAACCTCATCACAAAGTTTAAGGATGACAACATTGCTATCAATGTAAAGACAGGAGCAGTTGCTAAGTCTGCTCTTCCTGCAACAGCAGGCTCAGACGGCACATTCTACATCAAAGATGGTTATGATGCTTCTGCAAAGCAGTCAGTAGCAGATCTTAACGCAAAGCTTCGTGATGCAAAGGATTCTAGCAAGTCTGCAACATACATCAATCCATCAAGTGATTACTATGGACTTGTTTACTACGATTCAACAGGCTCTGGAGCTATTCAGGGTATCTACTTCGTAAGAGTTGAGGGATAATTAAGACCCTTATAAGTAATACAAAAAATCAGAAAGCCTCTTTCCTGCCCTTTGGGAAGAGGCTTTTTCTCAAAAAGAGGAGAATTAAGATGAAATACATCGATAAGCAGGCTAGAGACCTTGAGGGGAAGATAATCACACCGGAACTGGCAACATACATTGCTATTTTGCCTTTTATGCTCGCATTTCAGCCAGTAATCATGATCCTTGTAGGCTATGCAAGCTACCTGCTTGGACAGGCAGTTAAGTAAACGAAACTTGGCACAATAAGAAGAAAGGACGCGGCAAGGCCGCAGATTGGTAAGGAGTATGGGAGCAGAAGAAAATACCCAAGATGCCCTCTCGGTGCTCGTATCGGTAATATCGTTTGCGGCAGCAGTTATGATCGTGGCGTATGCTCTATTAACAACAAGAAACATGAATAATGTCGTATCAGACAGGATTGATGAAAAGCAGAGCATTACAACGACATACGATTATGATATTGCCTCGGCCCACATGAACAAGACAGACAAAGCAGTAACAAAAAGTCAGGTATTTGACATGATACTTTCACTGGATGATACCAGTATAACTGTAACTATCAATGGCGTGGCAATACCACGACAGACACTCATAAATGCAAAAAAAGGCATCAAAACAAGCGTGGTATCTATAAAAAATGCGCTTATAAATGATTCATATTATATGAAGACAATATACGACACGGAAGATGGAAATGATTTTATTGTTGGACTACAGTTTAGTGGCATCTAAAAGCCGGAAAGGATAAGTAAAAATGGATGTAGTAGGAAGATTATTTACATTCCTGTTTGGCACTATATTCTTATTCATGGTGCCGCTGATGATCATAAATTTAAAGGTAGACGAAGTGCGTCAGGTAGAGATTGACGACGCAGTAGTAGAATTTGTAGATAATGCAAAAGCATCGGGCAAGATAACCGATATGACATATACAGAACTTGTTACGAGGATAGCAGCGGCATACCCGAAGTGCGAAGTTGGTATTATTTACGAACAGTCCATCGTAGTACCTGAAGCAGTAGGAGATGGATATAAAGCTAAACGAGAATTATACAGCTATGACAGACAGCATATAACTGATTACATATATTATGAGACAGACGACTATGGAAATGTAATAACAGACATAAATGGTCACAAGATAAACCGCGCTGAACTTAAGGACTTCCCACTTCAGCAGGGTGGATACCTGACAGTAACAGTAAAGTCAAAGTCATCAACACCGGGAAATGAAATGGTAAGACTGTTCATCCCCGGATACAGAGGAAATGCCCTCTACACCACATATAGCGGATATGTAGGAAATACACTTCAGAAGAAATAAGGGATTGTGTCCACTGTGGACACGCAGATGTAGGAGAAAACAATGTTTCACCACTCTAACTTCATTATATTATTTTATATTTTCTTTGCGTCAGCAGCGCTTATCATTTTTCTTCAGATAAATGCGACAGTTTATGCATCGAGGGAAAACACTGCATACAGCTTAAAGGTCACATCTGCATCGCAGGCGGCGATGGATTCTGTTGATTATAAAAAGATGCTTGAGGGCAAGAATATATGGGAAGAACGTATATCAAGAGATACTGCACTTAATGTATTCTATAACACACTGTCAAGATCACTTGGAGAAACAAAGATAAACGAGAATATACAGGTGTCAACACCACTTATTCTTTTTATAGACAGGGACGGCTATTATATTGGTTGGAACGCTACCTTTGACAGAACAAACATGGCAGATCCGGGAAAAGAGAATGAATTTGTAAACTCAATGCAGGTCACAAGACTTATCCCTTGGAGTTACGAAAGAGCAGGCTATACTGTAAGATACTCGCTCTATGGAGAAATCATAAGTGTGACAACACCTGACGGCGAGATTTTAAAGAGTAATTTCCCCGCAGAGCTTTTAAGACCTGAAGACCCTGCTGACCCTGATGCCAAAGGGCTTTCTAAAGATGATGTGAAAACTCTTATTGTAGAGCAGACACAGCAGACCATAGAAAAGTACATCAATGAGTATAATAATAGCGCAGTAGTAAACAATGCTGCATATTCTTTGGAAATGCCAACAGTCGCAGGAGAAGCGTGGCACAGACTTCTTGAAAATCCAACATTTATTGCATTCTTTCAGGGAACAAATATAAATACCGGAAGAAACATCATAAGCTCATACGCTTATGCAGGAAGCGAGACAAACAAGAAGGAAAAATGGATCATCACTCCAAGCGTTGACGGCACACTCCCACCTGTATACCATAACCTTTCATCTATTGTAGGCTCAGGAGAAGCAAGCCTTGTGGCTACAACTAACGCAGAAGGTATCTCAGTATTAAATGTAATCGTAGATCCTTCGCATTATGGTTCAAACGGAACATATACAGAGGTAAAGATGTACAGCAGCGCAGAGGAATGTGCAGAACAGGGAGCAGTTCCGTGCCCTGACTGTGTATATGGTTTAAGCCATGAGAATTAAAGCTAAATAAGCAGATAAAGGTCGGTAAAGCACAAAAAAATACCCGAAAAGTTATATAAAAGGCTTGAGAAAACTTGTAATTCCCCCGAAATATGGAATAATAGAGCTAAAACAGGAAGAGAATATGGGAGGAATGCATTTATGCCATTAAATAATTCACTTGAGAAAGAAACTATAACATTATCAGACAAGAACAGATATAAGATTGGGTGCATTGCAGAAAAGATGGGCGGAGACGCGACTGCTGATGATGTCGTTAATACCCTGCTTGATTTTCTTCTGACATACAGCTCACAGCCTGCAAAGGATCTTAGATTTATTTGCAAGAAGCGTATTGATGAGATAGATAGCAAGTACGGCAGTATGACACCAAAAGAAGCACAGCCTTACTTAAACGATTTGAAGAAATATGAATGGCTGGATAAGTTTCTTGAAAAAATCGATATGCAGGCAATCTTTTTCCATGGTAAAGGCGAGGAAGAATTCGATGAAGAAGACGAGGATAACATTCCTTAATATAGTGCTTGTGGGCGTATGCCTTGTATCAGTACTTACTGGATGCAAAAAGAATAATGAAATAGCACCTGAAGCACCTGCTGCCACAGAAAGCATCACACAGGTAGAGGATGATGCTGCCAAGGCTGTCTCGGCAAATGGGTATGTCTTAAAAGAAACTGAGGCAGAGACCGAAGAGACGGAGAGCGTGGCAAAGAAGAGAAACGTCACAGACACCAAAATGAGTGCATCTGACAGGACAAAACTTGATAATCTTATTGATGAAATCGGGAAGGAGATTGACGAGTGAAAAAAGGTCTTGATACAAAGCAGAAAATCGCAATAGCATTAGGAGTAGTCTTTTTAGCAATGATAATCGGCGGAGTCATTTACTGTTACCTTAATAAAGATAAAGGCGGTGCAGGAGATGACGGCACTGGAACGCAGGCACAATCCATAGAGGATGTTGACCTGACCAAGTACCCTTATGTAAGGGATACTAACTACAAGAACCCATTTAAGTACATGGATGTATACGCATATCCGTTCCAAAAGTCAGAAGAGCATTATAAAAAGAACAAGGATATGGTAAAGGGAACTGATACCCTTTCTGAGTTCGCAAAAGAAGTTATAGAGAATATCTATAATGTAAACTATTCAGACATAACATCATCAAGAGAAGACTACGAAAAGAAGTTTAATGCGTACTTAAATAATGACGGCGGGTTCTTCCTTATGGCAGGGCCGGCAGCAGATGAGAATATATTTACGACAGCCGAAGCTGTTGAAGCAATTGAGACCTATTATGTAGAAAACTCGGCATCATCGACAGCAACATTTGAGACAAACGATTCCCTCGTTTATGAGGACGGGTATCTGTTCTGCCGTGGCGTACTGGAACTTGAAACATTTGCAGAAGGCGGAAGCACCAAGAAGGCTATCCCGGTAGACGCTATATTCTATCAGGACATGTCCACTTCATCATTTATCTTCTGTGGAATAGTTAATATAGAAGGATATGAGGAATTTGAAATTGAATAACATGTCACTACTTAATAAAGGTATATCAACATACGATCCACTTGGGGATCTTGATTTTACAAAGATGATTCCCGAAGCTGCCCGTATCTCTGCGATAATTTTCCTTATCGTTGTCGGAATCATAGGACTTGGCGCAGCTTTTAAAGCTAAAGATGGCAAAAGCACAGCAGCCATCATGATTTTGACACTTTGCATACTTGTTTTGGGTGAAATCGCAATCATAAAAATACTACCACTTTACATATAAATCATGAAATATGATTAAATTCACTCTAAAATATTAGATTTTATTTATCAACTTTTTATAAATAGGCAGGGCATTAGCCCTGCTTTTTTAGTGTAAAACCGCAAAATGTATTGTCAAAATAAAGATGATAAAACTACATATTGTAGTAAAACCGAACATAGAAAAAAATGTTCAGTTACTTGATTTATATTCAACATTGCGATAATATCTACATGTCTTTGGGGGTCTTTTCATGGATGAAGACAGTTATTTATTGTTAATGCTGACGAAAGTTAGGGGATGAAGGAGTAGTCAGCCAACCAAAGAAAGAGTAGGTTTAGGAGATAATGGGAATCAATGGAGTAATTTTCTACGACGAGAACGAATTTGACGAGACTGCGAGTGGCAGCTACGATGGCTTAGAGCTTGAGGACTATGAGCTTGAAGCTCCTGAGAAGCAGGAGATGCCATCATCACTTCAAAGAATGCTGAGTGAGTACACAAACTTCCCCTTGCTTGACGGCGAAGAGGAACGAAAGCTTCTTGAAGAGTATCAGCTTACACACGATAATAAGATCAAGGAAAAGCTTGTATGCTGCAACCTTCGCCTCGTAATTTCAAAGGCGTTCAAGACAAAACTCTATGTAGGCAGACAGATTGATCCACAGGACATCATCAATGATGGTGTTATAGGACTTATCACTGCAATCGACAGATTTGATCCCTCAAAGGGATGCCGTCTGTCAACATACGCTGTAAACTGGATTTCACAGTCCATTGGCAAGGGCTGTAAAGATTACCTTACAGGCAACATGGTATCACTTCCTGATACAGCAGCTTATAACTTAAAGAAGATAAAGAAGTACATCGAAAACTTTGAAACCAATGAGCATCGTACACCTTCAATCGACGAGATCGCTAAGGGTACAGGTCTTAGACGCAAGCAGGTAAGTGACCTCTTCGTTTATGTTGGCGGCATCAGCTCTCTTGAGTTCAGATTTGACAAGGACGAGAATACAGAACTTCAGAGCCTTATCGGTGAGGATGACGGGGATGATCCAACATTCAAGGCTGTGGCTGACATGGAGCTTAGTGCTCGCATGATCAACCTTGAGAAAGTTCTTACAGTTAAAGAGTATACCTTTGCTGTAAACAGATATGGACTCTATGGTGCTAGAGAACATTCAGTGGAGGAACTTGCGCAGCAGAACGGGATCACTAAAGAGAGAGTTCGACAGATCCTTAAATCTGCTACAAAGAAGCTTAGTGAGGCAGAAGAATTCGGTACACTTGCAAGTTACCTTAACTAATAATTGGGGGAGACAGTCTTGTTTTTTCAAATATGAAAAAGGGCTGTCTTTTTCTTTGCAAAAAAATCTATAATATAAGTGTATCTTAAAATTCATCTCGATATATGTTGTCAATAGTAGCGCTTTTGGCTTTTGCCGGAAGCGTTTTTTGCTGTCAAAAATCAAATGCTAACGTCTTAGCAGGAAAATCCATCAACAATAAATATAAGGGCAAACAAACCCGGAAAGGAGAAAACAATGGGTAAACACTAAATTATATCGGACGAAAATGTTTATACTTTAGGCTTCATGGTGTAAATATATCAGTCCAAACTAAAAGCAACCTAAAGATTTGCAATTCCCCAAAAAAAACGGATAATAACCATATAGGGGAACGATTTGATTCACTATGAGAGGTAACAGATATGGAAGTGACAAGACTTGCAGATGACCTGATATGTTTTTCACTCTCAACAGAAGAGCTTCAGGACGAGAATATAGATATCAACAGAATAGACCATGAAAATTACATGGAAGAGCTAGAGCCTCTTTTAGGCAGGCTTATACATGAAGCCACAACAACATACGAGCTTAAGTTCGAAGGATTCAAGCTTACTACTGCATCCTATGTGGTAGAAGGAACGCTTAAGGTTATCGTTTCTTCTGCAAACAGGAGCATCGACGAGATCCAAGAGATGATTGCTGAACAGGAAAAAGAACGTAAGCAGGATGAATTTATAGAAGATGAACTTGCCGTGCATGAAGCAAAAAAGGCAGAGAAGGCTAAGAAGACAGAAAAGAAATGCCAAAGACAGCTTGGCTTTGTCGCTGAGTTCTACAGCCTTCATGAAGTAATTGCACTGGCTAAGACATACAAATTCAAAGATACAAAAAGCACTCTTTATCACGATAAAAAGGCAGGAAAGTATATCCTTGCATTTTCATCGGATAATGCAGATGCCATTATACTTGCAGGTAATATTGTAATAGAAAATACCGGCAAGAACTTAAAGCAACTTAGAAGCACACAGCACCTTGATGAACACATGGATATCATCATTAAGGAAAATGCCTGTGCTACGCTTGGCAAGCTTTAAAAAGAGAAAAGGGCAGGAAATAAAAATGCCCGAAACGCCCATATATACAGGGATTGCACAAATTTGCAATTCCCCGATAATATGGTATAGTAATATCAGAACAAAGATAAAAACAATAAAAAGTAATTTTGGAGGAAATATATTATGTTAAAGAAAATCATGGAAAAACATTTATTTAGAGTAATTACAATAATTGTATTGTTGTGCGTAGGCTCAGTCGGCTATGTAACAGCAGAAGAGAGGAAAGCGTGGTCAGCGGAAATATCTGAACCGGGAATGGGTGTACCTGATGAAGAAGCAGATAGGATCTTGGAATTGATGGAATCAGGAATGAGCTTTGAAGAGGCATATAATCAATCCTATGAAGAATTTTACGGAGACGAATACAGGGCATCACAGAGCGAGAGCAAAACATCTAATAACGAAGTATCAGAAGCACAGACACATGCATCTTCAAATGCAACAACGGATACGCAAAAGACAGAGCCAAAGGCAGAAACACAGCCTCAGACTAAGCCTGCAAAGGTTTACGCTCATGACTTTGATGCAATCACAGATGAAGCAAAAGGCAACTTCATTCACTTCTCAGAAGATGGTACTCCTGACAGCATGTATCTTAACATCAGAGCAGAGTCAGCAATGAACACAATTACCGGCAGAGAGCTTAATGCTACAACATCAGGTAATGAGGTTGGGTCTATCAACTACGTTGACGCAGAAGGTAATGTGCTTCGCTCATGGGTATTTGAGAACTGGAAGTCAGATGATGATTTCTACCTTGACCTTTCAGCATACCTTGAGCCTTATGCATCTGAGGAGCTTGTTGCAGCATACAAGCTTTCTTTACAGGATGTGACACTTCCCGAAGGAAATACTGTAGTTCTTAAGGTGCAGTCTCCTTACGCTGACGGCACAGTTGTAAATATCTTTACAGAAGAAACAGGAGAGCTTAAGGAAACAGACAAGACACTCATTGTTGCAGATGGATGCATCACATTTGAGTTTACAGATGCTATTTCTACACCTGTTATGTCGCCTGAAACTCTTATTGAGAAATCTGCTGAGTCAGTAGATGAAGCATCTACCGAGACTTCTGCGGAAAAAGTAGCGGATACAAATGAGACTGAGACGGAAGTAGCAGAACAGCCTACTACAGAAGTGGAGACAAAGACAGATAGCAATAACTACGCTGTACTTGTCCTTATCGGCTTACTTGCTATCGTAGCAGCAATCATTGGATTTGTTTTCTATAACAAGAAGCATAAGTAAATAAAAGCGGGGAAAATGCGAAAGCATAAGTACCCGCTATATTTTTTCAAAAAAATAACGTAAAGGATGGAATCGATATGGATTTTATAACAGCATGGGAAAACAGGCATATAACAGCAAGAAGACATATACCTACAGGCGAAAAGGTAGATATCCGGGCAAAGATCAACTTTAAAGGCGGAGAAGCCACTATGGTCATGCCAAAATACTTCAAAGACGAAGAAGCAGCGATGGATACCTTGCATCGTGCTTGGAACACATACTGCAAGCATCATGCAGATAAAAGAAATGCGATAGAGAGCATTATTGTTGAGGAAGTAGTACCTTTTGCTTCCATACACCACAAAAGTAGCACTCTAAAGATAAGCGCATAAATAAAAATTAGACAAAATAACGGAAAAAAGGATATTTTGTTACTATACAACAGACAAATACTGTGTTATGCTAATTACAGTAGTTGAAACGTAGGTAAAACAGTAAAGTGATTACAATACTTACCTAATAAAACTAAAGAAAAGAAGGAGAAAATTGTATGAACAAGACAGAACTTATTGAGGCTATCGCAAAGGAGTCAGGTCTCACAAAAAAGGATGCAGGCAAGGCACTTGATGCATTCACAACAACAGTTGGAAAAGAGCTTAAGAAGAAAGGCAAAGTTCAGCTCGTTGGATTCGGAACATTTGAGACAGTTAAGAGAGCAGCTAGAACAGGTAAGAACCCTCAGACTGGCGCAGCCTTAAAGATTCCTGCATCTGTAGCACCTAAGTTCAAGGCAGGCAAGGCTCTTAAGGATCTTGTAAATAAGAAATAATAGTAACTAAAAAATGGAACTTCTAACAGCACAAAAATAACTTCATAAACTCTTGGGGACGGATATTGCGTTAAGCTAATATCCGTCCTTTTTTTCAAATATAAAACCCTATACACCATTCTCCTTATCAAAGTTTGGAAATAGAAAAATATACTTATAATAACCTTATAGTGTGATATTTTGAAATATCCGGGAGATTATTATGCCTATGAAAAAAATGATTGGAACTCAATTAAAGACGAAAACATCTATTAAGGACTGCATTAAAAAGGCGGCAGCTATACTTGCTATAGCAGGAACAGTGCTTATGGCATCAATGATAAGCCCTGATATGGCCTTAGAAACAAAAGCAGCAGGTACTTTGCCAACGACAAGTGAAAACTTTGATGTGTTTATTGACGCTAATAATAACGTGTGCATTGTGACAAACGATAAAATTAAAGATGGAAGTATATACTACAGGACAATAGGTTTTTCTATCTCAAGAGGAAAGTTTAATCCGTCAGAAAAGAAGCTTGCTAATGGCGCAGGAACAGAATATTTTGAGCTTCCTATAAGAACCAGTGAAGTTGAAACGTACAACGTAGGAAGAAGACAGATAAACGTCTTTAAATATCCTTATGCAGAACTTAAAAGTCACATGTCAGCAGCTTGGCAGCAGGAACTGGAGGATGCTGATGAAAGAGGCATGACAGCATACATTCGTTTTGATGCAATAATGGTTATATACCATGGAAGGATAAGACAGCCTGGATTGTATGTAAACAACCCTATCGCAGGCCCAAATGACAACGAAGCAACAGACAGAAACCCAAGAGAACTGCAACGTGCAGAAACATGGTCAGCGGGCGCTAATACAGGTATCAGAAGTCATTTCCATAGATGGCTTCCAATTTCATCACATTCAGCAATAATTCCCGATACTGGAACGCTTACCGACTGGCATATCACTAAGCAGGAAACACTTGGGCCGGGCGTTGGAGAAGGTACAAGCGAACTTACATATTATGGAGACTATACAGGCGCTCCTGAGTATGCAGGCGGTAATGCAAACCTTGAAGGCTATGATGCAGGCTACGGCGTACCTTCAACAAAGACTATCACAGGATACGCAGAAAGCTCTCCTTGGTACGGCAATGTTGACGTATGGGCGAGACTTGTATCCCATCAGTATAAAAAGACAGATACCTATGAATGGAGAGTAGATAAGGAAGACAAGGGCGCAGACCTTACTACAACCTATGACGGCTCGCCTATCAAAGACACGGGTTCGATAAGATCAACAGTAAATAAAGCTTTTGATGCCATATATGCAGCCATAAGAGCAGAAGAAGCAAGACTTACGCCTCTTCTTGCGAAGTTCCATGATACAGACCTTAACGATATCTTTACATATACTGTAAAGTTAAAGTTTGTTGACGATGCAGGAAATGTCCTTGCAAACACTGGTGGAACAGACGGAGAAGGCGCTATTACCATTACGGTCAATTCAAGATCTGTCACAAGAACAGTTCCTATTCCAATGTATCAGAATGGATGGGAGTGGACAGAAAAGCACTTCTACGATGAATACGAGATGGAGTGGGACGGCGAGACTTATGAAGAAGAATGGACGGGAAATTATAATGAAGATGGTTCTAAGGAAATGGTGCCGGACTATGACAGACCTCACTATGAACCCAATTATGATAAGCCCATATATAGATATGAGCCTAAGTCAATAACATGGAAGGCATATAATGACCCTCTGCCAAAGCCTGATAACGAGTACATCGTCGCAGGCCCTACGGCAACATATACAAACGGAAGTCTTGTTTACTGCGGTTGGAAGCTTGAAGCGAAAGTAGTAAGAAAATACTTCGATGACCACAACAACGTTCAGGAAGACAGATATGTTCAGGCTTATGCGTCATTTAACTATATTGACCCATATAAGACCAATGTATATGACCTCAACTCAGTAACGCTTTATAACGACATCTATGGCTCAGTATCATTCCCACAGGTAGTCGATACGGAAATGGATGCTCAGAAAGGCTCTATAACGACAAACAATACAGTGCCTTTTGATTCATGGCTTTCTGCAAACTCAACATCAGCATCCATATCATCTGAGAAGATCGCAACAAACGATTATATCAAGTGGGCGGAGATAGAAGATGAAGAAAAGGGAAAGCTCCTTAATACCTATAAAAAGGACGATCAGCTTCTAAAGGAATATATCAGTGCCAACACAAAATCAGTAAATGACCATGTATTTGTAAAGAACCCGATAGACCTTGGCCCTGCCGACGGCGTATACCTTGGCGGCAAAGCATCAGCGGGCTACGGCATTGTGACAGGATGTGACTTCAGGGATGCTGAAAACATGCCGGGATATACTTCCATATCCCTTGCAATCCTTTCGGGTAATGAGAACGTTGTTACTGGAAGCGATGTGTATGAAGAAGGAAATGAAGTAAGTAAATACTGGTATCTGTGTAAACACACAGCAGGCGCTAATGAAGGCATCGCACATGCTTATATAACCAATAATCAGAGTAAGCTCGGCGGCGTAATACAGGTTTGGGAGAAACTTGGATATCAGACAGTACCGATAGAGCCAAAAACAGCAAACGGCTCGCACTCAACAGGTATCTCGACACTGTATGTTCAGGAGATAATCGGCCCTACAACCGCAACAAGCACAGAGCAGTACGCAGACGAACTTTCAAGCGGACATCTTTACAGCCCGACAGGAGTATTTGGTTCAAGCGGAATCGTCCACGGATATTCAAAGTGGGGCGGTGTCATGGGTTCAGCAGAAGGCGGAATGGATGAAAGCGGATTCCCACTCTCAGGGCCGGGAAGCGAACCTAGTGTGGATGGCGGAGATACAGGCGATGTTTCATACATAGTTGACCCTGTTCAGATCCATACCCCTATAATGTCACCCGGAACGATTTATAACCCGTCAGGTAAGGAAACATCAAGAGATGCACATGAAAACAATGTATCGCCTGTAACGGGAGACAGAACGCCAACATCAACAACGAACCTTTACAAAGACTTGTCAGCAGATGGCACTTCTCAGTTACGACTTGATTCATATTATTACATCAAGTGGCAGGATCTTTCAGACCTTGCAAAGACGCACAGACAGACAGCAACACCTGACGATGGTGGATTTGCTTCACAGACTGATAACCCGTCCACTCAGGGACTTGAAGAGGATCAGTTTACAAACGCCAAATACTTTAAATTCCCATTTGAAGTAATGTACGACGGCAAATACTACAAGCCTAATCAGTGGATCAAGGTAAGAAATCCTAATGAGAGCAGCGATGAAGGCGAAGAAGAATATAACGATAATGGATACCTTCGTGATGCCAACCCCCATGTAGCGGGAGAAGGCTCAGATATACCGGGAGAACTCATATCTGAAAACCACTGGGTATACACCCCGTTCTATATCCCTTCATGGGCTACAGAAGGACTGTTTGAGGAGATTGACAACCCTGATGGCGAATATCGCCCGCGTGACCTTACGACATGCGCACAGCTAAGAGTTGATGCAATAAACGTAACAGCAGAGGGCGAATCAAGAGCAGATCAGATACAGGAACTAGCAAATACATATTACAACGTAAGTACAGTTCCTTATGATGATGGAGCAGCTTATGTTGCGCAGTTCAACTATCCTGTACAGCTCTCAGGTTGGATATACGACTTTACTATCACAGGTGTATCGGACGTTGATACATTTACAGTCTTTGGTGCGCCTGATGCAGAGGTATTCGGCGGACTCTCACCTGAAGAAATGTATGAGAAGATAGAGTCAACAGACCTGTTCTCATCGGGAGAGTATTCTTACTCCTTTACTGCAAACAAGCAGGATAAGAAGTCAGGACTCTTAAACAGACTCGGATATAAGGCCGTAAGATACTTAAAAGACGGAAAAGTAAATAGTAACTGGAACGAACAGAATACAGTAGCCCTTGTAGGTGCATGGAAGAAATCACCGGGAGGACTGCACAATGGTAAATCTAACGCATGGTATCAGAAGGGAACAGTAGTAAAAGGCACAACATTCTCCTTTACATTAAAGACCATGAGTAATATGTGGAACTTTAACAATAAAGATTCCATACAGATAACGCCTGACTTTACATATCATAAGTTTGACAGTGCGACAAACTCATGGACAGAGATCGGAAATGATAACCTTAAGATATACTACGATGCAGACGATAACAACGTCCTTATCCCGTTTGGAAGCAACAGAGATATGAACGTGATAAGAAGTGCGTCCCTTGGAGATACACAGTTTGACCAGTCTTACTACACTGGCGAAGATACAGTTGCAGGACAGACATTTGGCGACTGGATATGGTACAACACCTACATGTATGACCTTAAGTATGGCAAGATACCTGCTGCCATGACATTTGCAGGATTCAAGGAAGCATATAACACTGATCCTGAAAGCCTTGTTGCATCAGGAGCGCTTGTCCCTGAAGACTGGCTTGGCACAAAGATAGATGAGTACTGCATGTCAGCCATTGTTATTCCTGAGAGAATGAGACTTCTTTCAGGTGAAGCTGATCAGCTCATGTTCAATATCTACGGAAATGGAAGACAGGCATCAAACCTTGTCACACCAAAAGACCTTGCACCCGGCAGTTACGGCGAAGAGTTCATGACACACTTCAACTCAGATAACGAGCTTGAAACTGTAGGTGCAACGCCAAAGATCGTGATAAACAATGCAGAAGAGTCTATCACAATGGATAACAAGGTAAGATACTCTATCCAGTCATGGTACGGCAGATACTATGTGCCACAGGAGCTGTATGTTGTAGACCTTAATAAGAATCCTAAGTACAGAGACTTTAGTGACCCTCGCTCAGACTTCTATCCACAGTACATTACAAATGGTGGTTTTGTATACGGTTATGAGCTTGGAGATCCAACAGATGACAGCAAGTATTACGACTACATGGAATACCATATCGTAGAGATGTATAAGAACAACTCAAGTGTGACAGAGGAAGATAAAATATTCATACAGGATGGATTCCTTGCAGTAAACTTCGATATCCTCGCTGTAAAGAATGGCGAGCCACACCTTATCTACGACGGCGGCAACATCGGTGAACCCGGCGCTGTGGGCCACGAAGATAATAAGAACAACAGTTGGAAGACAGAAAATTATCCTGAGATTCCTGATGACATCGATCCACCTGTTCCTACAAAGACAGATGAAGGTGTGCCTACAGATAAGGGCGATGTGGTTGTAGTAGACCTTTCAGAGAAATTCAAAGACAGGTTTAACGCAGCTCTTTATAACATCAACTAAATATGAGAGTGCAAAGACTCCGGCGAATGCTATGGTCGGAGTCTTTGTATGGCTCTTATGTGTCCACTGTGAACACAAAAATTTGTTTTTCCCCCGAAAAAATGGATAATATATATAAGGGGAGGAAAATATGACTGAGATCACATTTAAGGGTAGATTAAAGAAGGATATTTTCAGGACTGAAACCTACGCCGTTGCTATATTTGAAGGCATAGAAAAGTCGGATGATGGAAAGAGTGAAAAGTATAAGTGTACGGGGGCATTAGTTCCCGCAATCAAGAATGTAACCTATGAGATCACTGCAAAAAAGATGCAGGATACTAAATATAAAGGTGACAGATATGAAGTCATAAAGGCAGAAATATCAAAAGACTTTGACAGGGGAGAGATGATAGATTATCTCTCAAGCGGTATGTTCCCCGGCATAGGTAAGGTAACAGCAGAGAGAATCTATAACTACTTTGGCAAAGATTCCGTAAGGATCATGGAAGAAGAACCAAGAAGGCTCTCTGTGATAAAGGGGATGTCACCATCCAAGATAACAAAGCTTATCGAGGAATATAAGAAGAATACATCAATAGCTGCATGTTATAAGTACTTAAGCCCATTTGGAGCAACGCTCAAACAGGTGGGCGACATCAGAAAAGCAGCGAGATTTGCAGACGCAGATGATATTGTATCCTTCGTAAAAGAACAGCCGTATAGTCTGATAGATGTAAGAGGCATCACATTTCAGATGGCTGACATGGTAGCCAAGGACAATGGCTTTGAAGAGGACTGTTATGAGAGAATGGAAGCTGCTGCCATCCATGTGATCAGAGAAGAGATGGTAAAAGGCCACGTTGCGTGTGAGTATATGACACTTGCAACACAGATGGTAAAGCTCCTTAACACAAAGCTTATAGACAACAGCAACATTAAGAAGATAATTAAGGTTTTACTGGCAACAGGAAAACTTGATTATAAAAAGATAGAAGATAATGGCAAGACATATTTTTATATCTACCTGCCATACGTAAGGAAAGCGGAAGTTTCCCTTGCGACATCTATCGCAGAAAATGTAAACAGAAAGGTAAGAAAAATTGAGAACATTGACGCAAAGATAAAGGAGTGGGAATTAAAACTCGGCGTAAGGCTTGATGAGAGTCAGAAAAAAGCAATAGAGATGTCTCTTACAACAGGTCTTAGTGTAATAACTGGCGGCCCCGGTACAGGAAAAACCACAATTATAAATATAATATGTGATATATGGGAAAAAGAAACCCATAAAGCGATATGCTTAATGTCCCCGACGGGTAAGGCTGCAAGAAGAATGGCAGAATGCACCAAAAGACCTGCTGCCACCATCCATTCCACAATGAAATTTGGACTCTCAGATGGTACAGGCAATCAGGAGTCGTTTACTGAAGATGAGATAATCGAAAATTCACTCGTCATAGTAGATGAAAGCTCCATGATAGGTCTTATCCTTGCAAAGAACATGTTCCTGCGACTCAAGAACTGTCAGGTTGTTCTTGTTGGAGACGCAGATCAGCTCCCGTCAGTTGAATGCGGCAGAGTGTTTGCCGATATGATTGAGAGCACCAAAGTACCTACCACAAAGCTCCTTTATACGCACAGACAGTCAGAAGGCTCACTTATCTGTAAGAACGCTGCCAAGATAAATCAGGGAGATACATCCCTTATTGCCGGTGGCGACTTTCAGATAAGAGTATTTACAGACAACAACAGCTATGACCCTGACAGGCTCGAAAAAATCGAAGAACAGATGGTAAGAGTCTATAAGGAAAACATAAGAGTCTATGGCAAGGAAAACGTCGTGCTCCTTTGTCCGTTCAATAAGTACAGCGCAGGACAGATATCCGTCAACAAGAGGATACAGGAGATGGTAAATCCTTCGCTTGGAAGAAAAGAATTCAAGGGTGCAAATGATATGGTATTCCGTACAGGAGACCCTGTGATGCAGCTTGTAAATGAGGAAGGTATATCAAATGGCGAAGTTGGAGCTGTCATATCAATCGACAGAGTGGATGGCAGGGATGTGCTGCTTGTTAAATACGAAGATCAGCTCATAACATACGACAGGGATACAGTAAAGAACATAACCCTTGCATACGCCATGACAGTCCATAAGTCACAGGGCAGCGAATATGACATGGTTATCACCTGCCTCTCCGATGAACACAGCGTCATGTTAAAAAGAAACATTCTATATACAGCGATAACAAGAGCTAAGAAAAAAGTATGTATAATAGGTTCAAGGGATGCAATAAATGCTGCTGTCCTTAACAACACAACAGAAGAACGTCACACAATGCTCTGGTATGACCTTAAGACTATGATCAAAGATGAAGGCGACGATGAACTGATAGAAACAAAGAAAGAGATTGAAAAAGAACCTGTGGCAATACAGATGTCACTGTTCGATGAGGTAGCAAAATGAGAACTAATTTATTAGCACTGGCAAGCGGTGCGGTTGAGACAATCGTAATACAGGACAATAATGGCAAGGACAGCCTTGGCGTTTGGCTTGCCGGTGTGGTTGTAATCATTATCCTTTATATGATCGTCATGCTCATTCATGACGTAAGAAGAGATCTGAAGCTTGAAAAGCTCAAGGCAGAGAAAGAAGCACAGAAAGAGGCGGAACTGATAAATGATATCGATATTTAAGAGTGTAAAAAGAATAGTCCCTATCATGGCAGCAGCGATGCTCCTAACAGGCTGTAACTCAGACGTTAAGTTCTTTAAAGACCCCGAAACGCCGGGAGTGCAAGTACCGATAAAGGATAGCGAGATTGAAAATGACCTGTATTATGTAAAGGATGGAACAAACTTCATAAAGACGCTCCCTCTTAAGGGAAGTGCAACAGAAGGTGGTTCTCAGAGTGGAACGACAGCAGACAGGTCAAGAGTCCTTTATGCAGGGCCAAACGAGGATACTCTTATCCCTACTCACTATAAGGGAGAGATCATTGCGCAGGCAGCAGTGGACAACGACTGGAACGATGTCCTTTTGGAGAGATTTAAGGACATGGGCTACTCAGTTGGCTTCTTTAATGCAAAGTACAACAAAGAAGCTAACGAGCTTTACTTTGACCTTGATACTGCCGGAATAGAAGGAACAGACTTTTACAAGCAGATGGAAAGCCTTGAGTCAGCATCCATAAGGATTGTGGGCGTGGATCATAAGGAGCTGTCCACTTCAAATGCTGATTTTGAAAGCGGAATACTTATCGGAATGGAAAAAGGCGAGAGCCACCTGTTATCACTCTATGCAGGAACATATTACCATGAAGTAGAAGTCATTGCGGATACGCAGATGTTCCAGTCCTTTGAGTATTACAGCTACGACAGCTCATATATACAGGATACCCCAAATGGGTACAGGAGCTTTCAGATACCGCAGCAATTAAAGAGCGGATACTACTCAATAAATGCGGAAGGACTTTTCAGATATGTAGACTACGCAAAGGGACAGGGCAATATAGAGGAAACAGCATATAACGATGCCTACTATGATAATGAGGCAGATATGCTCGCTCAGTTTGCCACAAAGTATTCATTTACAGTAGACAGAAGAACAAAGAACATGACCATCGCAGCTTTATATAGTGAAGAGTCTGTGGAAAAAGAGAAAGAGGAAGATATTAAAGGATATATCTTCTCACCTGACGGCACAGAGTATCAGATGACCCTTGATACCAAAAAGAATACCTTGAAAACAGATTTCACAGAGGTAATGCCGGGAAAATGGACAGTAAACATCTTCCCTAAAGAGCTTGTGATTGAAAACTTCGAGGTTGTTGATAATACTCCTGACGAGGAACTTACTCAGAAGGAATATACAATCGTTGTTGATGAAGATAAGGAAAACATAGTCTTTAAGTGCTACTTTAAGACAAAAGCAGGCGAGAAACTTGAAGACATCGCTGTTACAGGCTCTATCATTACACCGGGCGGCGAGACATTCATCATGACCAAGGAAGAGGAAACAACACTGGAAGATGAGACAAAGATGCTTCTTAAGTATGTAATGCCATACGCAGGGGCAGGAAGCTATGTCGTAGATATCAACTTCTACCCTGAAAAGACAGAGATAGAAGAGCCATTTATAGAAAACAACACGGAGACAGTAACAGATACGATTATTATAGAAGGGTGAAATAAAGGTGAACAAGAAAATCTTAATAAG
>JAEEGL012560915.1_pt1 | contig 70863 bp, 55 predicted proteins | sample 9134231 | NCBI WGS metagenome assembly JAEEGL01 (sample SAMN16246548, study PRJNA631951) | gut metagenome | biome: gut microbiome; feature: rumen; material: fiber-attached | host: Bos | place: Iran: Karaj | collected 2018-10
TATATGTATATATCTAATAATTAGTATATATTTTTAAATATATTTTTTATATATTTGGATGACTATCCAAAAATTAGGTAGGATTTTTTAAAAAAAAATACAAATATATAATTAAGAATTAATAAATATATCTATTTTTTTATTTATGTAATATATATATATATAAATATATATATAATTAGATATATATATAAGATATATATATATAAATAGTTATATATATAATTAGTTATATATATAAATAAATATATAATAATTAAATATATATTTAATATATATTGTGTATATAACTCGTGCTAAATAAAAATCTAGTAGTTTCTTTAATTAAGAATTAGAATTAAAAATTAAAGATTAAAAATCTAGCCTTTTTATTAGACATTCAAACTTATAGTTATACTACTTATAGTTAAATAAATAATTACAGATACATATCTTAGATATATACTTATATTACACATTCACTTAATTAAATATTTATACTTATTACAGATTAAATAAATACTTATATTATACATTCACTTAATTAAATACTTATATTAAACATATAACTAATTAAATAAATACTTATAGACCAAAACTTATAGATAAATATTTATAGCAAGCTATATTAATTAAACAATTAATTAAATAAATAATTACAGATATATACCTTAGATATATATCTAATTATGCATTCAAATAATTAAATATATAATTAAAATTACAGATACACACTTTTAAGCTTTAGCTTAATACTTATGAATATCAATTAATTAGATATATATTTAGTCAGAACTAAAGAAAATAAATAAATATATATTTTCAATCCGCGGTTTATTTATTTAAGAATTTATTTAAAATTTTTTTAAAATAAAAACACCGTCAAATCTATTATTTTAAGCGCCAAATTTTCTCTTTTTTTCTTCATTCAATCTAATTTAGTAGAAATCGATAAAAAATGAGTTTAAACGACGTTTTTCAATCATTTTTAAAACATGACTAAAATATTAATTAAATAAAGATATTTCCTTTTGATTTTTTCTCTATTAAAAATTAATTATAAAAACAATCAAAAATCGCTGGTGGTATTGTTAAAAATACTTAAAATTTAACATTATAAATTTTATATTAATCTATAATCTAAAAAGATACATATTTTATTTTTATACTGTGTTATGATATGGTAATCAAAGCAGAAGAAGATAAGCTAAAGCATAACATAGTGTGAGGTGTGATAAAAAAGATAAAATCAATAGAAAATTGATATTTAATTGCTAATTTTGAAGTTAAAGATAAAAGAAAATTAATGCCTTGAGCATATAACAGAAAATGAACATTTTGAACAATTAAATGAGAATTAACACCAGAACAATTATTATTAATTCATGAATGATGTGAATTTGATGCAGTATGAGAATTTGTAAATAATAACTTTGATTTTAGAACAATACCAGCATATAGAGCTAATTTAATACCAACAAAAATATTTATTATTAAATCAATTACTTTTTCTAAAGAACAAGATGTAAAAGCATGATATTTGAAGCAATTTCTTATATATGAAGTAAATTCAATATGAGAAAAGTTAGCAAATAGAATGTTTGAAAATATGACATGAGAAGAATTAGAAAATTTATTAAATCAATCAGAAGAAGAAGTAATTAAATATTTTAAAAAGAATAAAGTTAAATGATTATCAGAAAGAATAATTAAGATATTATATAAAGCATGGAATGATAAGTTAGAACAAAGAGTAATAATTGAAAAGTTATGAAAGTTTGGTTTAACATCATTAGAAATTAATAAAGTATATAATGAATATTGAGATAAATCAGATCAAATAATTAATACTAATCCATATCAATTAGTTGAATTAAAATGATTTGGTTTTAAGAAAGCAGATGAAATAGCATTAAGAATGTGATTTGATAGATCATCTGATTTTAGATTATCTGCATATATTGAATCAATTATTGATGAATTATCACAAAATGATACTATATTTTGAAAAGAAGAAGTAATTTGAATAGTCAAACAGAAACTAGTTAATGAAACACAGTTTATTGCTGATTTCTGAATTTGAATAAATAAATTAGTTCATAAATGATTTGATTTCTTAGTATAAAAAAAAAAATTAGTACAATTAAATGAAAATATATATATTTTGAATAAGTATTTAAATATTGAAACTGAAATATTTGAAGATTTAGAAAAAAGATATAGTATTGAATTTGAAAAGTGAATAAAATTAAAAGAATATATGTATAATGAAAATACTAAAGATGAATGAAGTTTATATGAAAAAGAATATAAAACTAAGTTTTTGAATAGATTAAAAGAATTATGTTGAGATATATTGATGTCTAAAGAATTTACAAGATTAACTCCATTACAAAAGAAGTGAACAATTCAACCATTATTAGATCATTTAACAATAATATGATGATTTGCATGATCTTGAAAAACAACAACTACTAAAATATTAGTTGATTTTATTAAAAGATTATGAAAAAGTTGTATATTAATTGCACCAACTAATAAAGCATGTAAAAGAATAAGAGAAGTGCATTGATTAAGATGATTAAGATCTGAATCTATACAAGTAAAAACAGTTCATTCATTATTATGACTAAGAAAAAATTCAGAATCAGTTCATACAGATAGTGATGATTATAAAGAAAATTGAATGTTAAAATATGACTATATTATTGTTGATGAAACATCAATGGTATGAATAGTTAATATATGGAAATTATTAAAAGTAACTGAATTAGATACACATTTAGTATTTGTATGAGATCCTTTTCAATTAGCTTCAATTGATACTTGATCTTTTTTAAATGATGTAATTGAATCAAAAAGATATTTTACTAATACAATTATATTTAACAGTGTATTTAGAGTTGATTGAGAATGAAAAGTATGATTTAATCAAGTAAAAGAATGAGTTCATAATATCATTTGAAATTCTGAGTTAATAAGAGCTTGAAAGAAGCCTATCAATGCAGATATGACAATGGTAAAATGATATATAACTATTTGAGAAGAACAAGTAAAAGAAATTAAATGATATATAAAAGCATTCTTTGATAAAATCAAAGCAGATTGAGATCCTACATATTTAAGTTGACAAATATTATGTCCAAATTATAATGGTGATCTTTGAATACATGCAATAAATACATTTTGTTCTAATATGTTGAATTGAAATAATGAAATTGTTAAGATATGAAATAAATCATTTAGAGTAAAAGATAAAGTATTTTATAATGCAAGAAATGATAAATTATGACTTGTTAAATGAGACACTTGAATCATAACTAAAATTGATAAAGATCATTGATTAGTATATTTGCAATTATGACTTGTTGATGAATTATGAAATCCAGTATCAGTAACATTAGATTTTGATGATGTTAAATCAAATCTTGAATTATGATATGCAATGTCAATACATAAATCACAATGATCTGAATTTGATAGATGTATGGTTATTATAACAAATCAATCATATATGACAGTTAATCAAAATTTGTTATATACATGATATACAAGATGAAAGAAAGTTGTATATTTGATATATGAAGATTCTGCATTAGCTGTTGCATTAAAGAAAAGAGAAAATGCTAAGAATACATACTTATTTCATTTATTATGTAATCATGATGCTGAAGATATTGAATTACAAAGAGAAGTATGAAATAAATGAATGACCAAAGAAGAAGAAAAGTTTATATTTAATGCATTAATTAAATCTAAGTATCTTTGATTAGAAGAAAGATTATTTCATTCTAATTCATATAAATATTATTCTAAATACGACTTATTAAATCAATTTATTAAAAAACAATTATCAATTTATATGAATCAAGTTACAAGTAAAACTGATTCTGTGTCTTTAGATTTGTATAATCAAAAGAATATTAAAGATAATAACTTAGATTGATTGTATAATGAACAAATAAATGAATTAAATAAAGAATTTGATAAAGTAGTTAATTATGAAGCAACAAATACTGATAATATACATGATTATCAAATGTATAAATTTAAACCTATATTGAAAAATTATTTTTGAATAAGATATGTTATACTTGATAGAAAAGAATTAAAAGAAAAAAATATAAGCTTAGAAGACAATTTCTTATTAGATGAAAACAATTTAAATACAATTAAATCTTTAAATCAATATATTTTCATTTGAATCAAAAAATTTGATAAAGAAAAAGAAATCAGTAAATTCCTAATTAGAAAAATTGCACCAGATATTTCAGTAATACATTTTGATCTTGATAATAAAGAAATTATATATCAGTATTATGACAAGAAATATAATAATGAAAGAGATCAAAGAAAAGTATTAGAAGAATATATTGATGAATGACCACCACCCATGACGGTCTAATATATTTTAAATTATTTAAAATTTAAATTTATTAGACCTAAATATCATGAAAGTTTGGAAAAACATTTTTATAAAAATTTTATAAGATAGAAAATAGTAGTTCTATATAATTTTTTTTAAATGAAAATAAGATAATCTATAATTAAAATAATATAAATCATAAAATTAATTTACATCTTTAATTTAAAAATATGTTAGCAACAATTCTTGCTTTATTGTATTATTCAATAATTTTTGGTGCATGAATATTATTGATAGTATTTATATATTTTTTACCATACATTATTTATTGAAAGAAATCAGTTTGATTTTTTATATCAAATTGTTTTAATTTCTTATGAGTAATGTATTTATTAAATTTAGTATTAGCTTTATGAACATTGATTCATAGAAGAGAACCAGAAGAAAAAGAAGAGAAAGTTGTTAGATGTAAAAAATGTTGAAGAATCTTAAAATAAAAAATTTCTATTTTCTATTATAATTTGCCTTTGATATTTAGGTCTAAAAGAATGACTAAGTAATTAGTTGTTCTTTTTCTTTAAAATTAAAAAATCTATAATTAAATATGTTTAATTAGTATTTAAAAAATAATGAATTGGTTATCATTTTTTTCATGAATAATTGTATCATTAATATTAGTTTGAATATTTTATGTATATATGTACAATAGAGCTTCTAAAACAAATAAGCAACTTGAACATCAATTTTGACAATTAAAAGAAACAATAAATAATTATTCAACAATAAAAATGTTAGTATTTTATTGATTAGATATACATAAATTAGAATTAGATGATGATGTTAAAGAAGAAGCATTAAAAGAAATATTAGAATGATTAAAAGATAAAGAATTTAGAAATAAGTTTAGAAATACTTTTTGATTTCCATTGTATAATATAGTTGCATGATTAGAATGACAAAAGAATGAATTTGTTAGTGAAGTAGAAAGAGAAGATAAAGAATTTTTTGAAGAAGATGAATTAAGAACTTTAAAGACTAAAATTAAATTAGATGAAAAAGATCTTAATAATAATTAGTTCTATAATTTTATTTTTATGAATATGACAAGTAATAAGTATCAATCTTGATACTTTTTTTGAAAGTTATGAAATTAATTCATTAAAAATATATGATAAAGCTTTTAATATAATTAAACAATCAAATGAATATGATAATGATAAAGTAGATATAGTATTAGATAAAATTGAATCAGAATTAATTAAAAAATATAAAATATTAATTGAGTGATATGAAAATGAATTATTAGATTATTATCATTTAAATATAAAAGATAAAATAATATTAAATGTTGAAATTGATAATAAATGTTGAACAACAACTTGAAAATTAATAAAAACAAAAAATGAATTTAGAAGAATAGAATTAAATATAAAAATATGTTGAGTATATAGCAATAATGAAAGAATAAAAAATAAAGTATATAAAATTTTATTACATGAATTATGACATTATTTTTATTTTTATGACTTTGATAAAGAAAAATATATAAAGAATTGTTTTGAATGAGATAAAATAATATGTAATGAATCAGAATTTGTAGATGAATATGCAAAATTAAATAAAGAAGAATATTATGCTGAAACATTTATGTATGATGAATATAATAAGTTAATTAATAAATAATAAATTTTTAAATTAAAAAAAATCTAAGTATATTTCAACTTAGATTTTTTATTTATATATTTAATTTTTAGAATGGAAGAGTTGGTTTATAATTTGATTGCCAAGATGATGCTCATGAATCCCATGCATCACTATGTCGTCAAGAAATAACATGTGAGAAATCCCATCAACTTAAATCTTGGTTAAATGATGTTGCTCAATTAAACATCCGTTGTATTGTAGTAACTTTAGATGTATTCCAATTATTTATTGGTTGATTAAATACTCTATTTCAATGAAATAAAGCTCACATATTAGTTATATTAGATGTATTCCAATTATTAATGCTATCACTTCATCAATTATTAAATGAATATGGTGGTCAATAAGAATTACAAGTATATCATGAAAGCATTTCATGTACTGAAGTAACATTACTCATATCCCAATATCAAATATCTTGGTTAAAGTTATTTGCACATCGAAACATTTGAGCTATATTAGTTACATTAGATGTATCCCAACCAGAAACACTTCAATTAAATACATAATTTGTTTTCCGATTAAATAAAGCAGCCATATTAGTTACTCTTGTTGTTATTAATTGATCTAATGTATAAGTTCATTCATTAATTTTATTTGATAAATCAGATTTATCTACAACTACATAATAAGTTTTTCAAGATAAAGTATATTCATTTCAAGCAACCGCATAATTGGTAGCTTTCATAGTAATTCAATTAGAATCAAGATATATAGCAGTTCTACATACTCAATTATCTAATTGTTGATATTCTTCGCAAATTATTGGTTCAGCTGCAGCTGCAACTTCTTCTGCTTTCAAAGAATCAATTAAAGTTTGAATAGTAGATATATCTCATAATATTTCAGTATTCTTTTCGTCTTTATTAGTTCAATTTATTCAATTAATTTTTGTTATAACTTGACTAATCATATTTTCAATTGTAGTATTATTAACAGTATTTAATCATTGACTAGTTAAATATGTTTGAAGATCCGTTACTTCATCCATTAAGTTAGCTTTAATAGTATTTACTTGTTGTTGTAATAATTCTTCTTCAGTAGGTCATGTAGGTTCTGTTGGTGTAGAAGGTTCAGAATTTCAAGTTCAATTATTTAATGTTAATAAATCTTCTCTTGTTTGAGTATCAACTTTATCATTTATGTTATTTGATCATCAATCATTATATTCTGTTAATACTATATATTTTCAAGTAGTTCAAATTTGATATACTTCATAATTTGAAAAATAAGTATCTCTAAAATCTTTAGCTTCTTGTTCTGTATCAAAAGAAGTATATCATATTGCAGATATATTATATCATTTAAGTTCATCTGCTACATCTTTTAAATTATCTTTTGAAATAGTATTATTTCATATAGTTAAAGATTTATCAGAATTTAAATTAACAGTATTGACATCATTTCAATTTACTTGTACTGCTGGTTTAGCAATAAGTACAGTTCTAAGTTGTCAATCTTCAACATCAGCAACATCTGCAGATATATCTAACATTTGTTTATTTTCAAATATATCTTCATATGTTTCTCAAATAACATAAGATATTTTACTAGAATCTATCTTATATTTTCAAATAGTCTTTCATCAGTTTGCATTTAACAAATTATCTGCAACAGTAGAAGTCTTTTTTAATTTATCTGATTTAGCTAAATTAGTTACCATTGCATCTAAATTTGCTTCATGAATTTCAGCTCATTTTTGACTATTTGATGTTTGTACATAAGCATATGCTAATGCTCATAATGCTATCAATCATAATATGATGTATAGTCAATATTCTTTTAACTTTTCAAACATCAATATGAATGTAAATAAATAAAAATTTTAATAAATAGAAAAAAATTATTTCTTTTCTCTCTTATTTAATTTATAATTTATAAAAGACTACAAAACAAAAAAGATAGTTAAATTAATAACTATCTTTTATATATTTATTTTATTATTATTCAATTTTAATTCAAGTAATTTTGGTAAATTTTCATCAATTAATTAATGTTTGTAGATAATTAAGAAAATCAGAATTTGTTGATCATCATAATACATTCTTTACATATAACATATATGATATTCAAATTCATAAAGATCAAGATCATCGATTACATACTGCAGATCATCAATCTGTTTTAATCTGACAAGTTCACATAGTAACAGTTTTTCAAAATAATGTAGGTGATGCTCGAGATGCCCGAATATTTGATACATAAGGATTATCAATATAATAATTTCATACATTTCAAGTTCAATTATATAATGTTCATGCTAATCAATAATAATGAATCATAATTATATCTTTATATCATATTTCAGAAGTAATTCATAATTTTCTAAATTCAGTTTTATTTTTTTCATATCATTGAAATTTAATTCATTTATTTCATGCATTAAATGCATTTACTTTTTCAAGATCTGCTTTATAATCTTCTAATGTATAATTTTTAATATTATATTGTTCTAATATTTTAGAAAATCATCATCTACTTCATTGATATGCATTTGTAGAAGAAGAACTATAACTAAATCATAATTTATTACATAAAAAATTAACAAAGTTATAGAATTGATACATATATTGTAATTCTTTTCATAAATAAACTAATGTATCTTCTTCTGATAATGATAATGTTGTTTTAATATAATTATATCGTTCTTGATCTGCTTGTTTAAATTTTGTTCATAATTGTGCATAACTTCAAGCAGTCATTTTTATTCAATCAATATTTTTTCATAATTTACTAGCACAACTAATATCTAATTTTTGTGGTCATCTGTGATAATCTGCTGATCATCAATATACCATTCATAATCATCAAATTGTTTCTCATGATACATAAATAGGTTTTCAAGTATTTCTTTCTAATGAATTTCATCATATAACATCACACCAATTATATATTTGAAAAAATCATCAGTTTCGTGCTGATTCATGAATAGTATATGAAGTATTTTGTCATCATGAAAATGAAGTAGCACTTTCATTTCTTCATATTGATGATCAAAATCAATTATCTAATAAAAATTTAATAAATCTAGAATTATTATTAAAGTTTGTTTGTAATCTACTTAATGCATCTGGTGTAGATGATAACATTCTTCAAATAATATTATTTGCTTTTACATAATATCAATAAGTTGTATAAGAATATAATGAATCAAAATTTGATAATCATCATTCATCTAAATTCATTCAATTTCAAATATTAAAACTCATCATTTTAGACATCATATAATCTAGTTTAACATTATTATCAATATTTTTAACTCAATCTTTTAAATCTTTTATTCAACTTAAAGCAAAATACATTGAATCATTTTTAATATAATGGTTATCTCAATCTATCATATAAGTTTCACATTTTTTTTCATTTTCTTTTGCTAAACAATTTTTAGGATTTTGTCAATATTTATTTTCAATTAATTGATATAATTGTTTTACTTCATCTGGTAATTCTACTTCTTTCTTTTCTTCTTCACAATTTTCATCTCATTCTTCACATTTTTTTGTGGTTTTATCATCTTTATTATCTTTATCTTCATCATCATCTAAATCTTCATCTAATACTATTTTTCAATCAGAATTTGTATTAGTATTATCATTATTATTTTCTTGTCAAAATACAAACTGATTATTAAAGAATAATAATCAGAATGTAATAATGATAAGATAAATAATGTTTTTTATTTTCATGTTATCTTTGAGAAGATCTATAAACAGTTTCAACAAAGTTAAATATTTTTGAATTAAGATATCTTGGATCTATTGTGAATAATACAGGATATTTTAAGTTAAATAGTTCAGTATTTTTATATAATTTTGAATAATTATATCCAAAGTTTTTAGGATTGATATCATTAATATTAATTCTATAATTGAAAATTTTTCATTGAATTACTATTCATCAATGAATTTTTAAAGAATTATTTCAATTTAATATAATAAGATTTCATTTTGTAATTAATACAGCATTAATTAATGTTACATCTGGTCATATAATTATATCTCAATCAGAAACAATAATTAATTCATCTTCAATTTTTGTTCAATTTCATCAATTAGCATTAGTAAAGTTTTTATATGATTCTGGTAATATATCTGTACTAATAATTAATGGTTGTGGTTTATAAGATGATTCTGTATAATCAGATCATTTAACTAATAATGCTTTCTTTCATTTGTAATAAGTAGCTCATCATAATTCTCAAGTTCATTGTGGTGTAATTTCTGGTATTCAATTATTATGTATTAATGCTAATTCTACATAAGGTAATCAATCTTTTCTATCTTGTTGTAATATAGCATTTAATTGATAATTATTAGCTCATTCTTTTCATAATTCAGATAATCTTATTTCAAAATTTCTTGGATCTTCATAATAACTAAATATATTTGTTGTTCATTGTTTTGATAATTCTACATTTGAATTAAACATTCATACTGAATGATTTTCAAATATATTTCATTGAAATGCTCAACAAACATCACATAATCATTCAAATAATATTTGATTATCTCATATATTTTTAACTGATGGTATTCAATTAATTAATACAGTTTTATTTGATATTTGATCTCATATTGAATCAGTATATTGATAGAAAGTATTAATTATATTATTTTCAGTTTTTTGATTTTTGAAATTATATTCAGTTGGATTTAATCATCAAATATATTGATATACTTTTCAAGTAGAAGTATATGTTCATTTTTGTGATATAGAACAAGATGCTCTAACTTCTCAACAATTTCATCGTTTACAAGAACATCGTTGTGAAATTTTATAAGATACAGTCCATAGATTTTTTCAAGTTCTATATTCAGATAATGCAAATTTTTTATAATGTCATTGTATACTAAAGTTATCTGTAGGTGATGTTTTAACTACTTCTTTTGTTTGTGTATCAGTTCATCAAATCATAATCTTATTAATTAATGTAGTTTCATTTTGAGAATAAGATTCATTAAATGATGAAATAGCTAATACTGGTAATTGCATATCAAATAATGTTTTTGATTTATCTCAATTATCTAAGTATTTATATAATGCATTATTTTTAACATGACTTGGTCTTGTTTTATCTTTATATTTAAGATTAAATATAACTTCATATTTAACAATTACTTTTCAAGTAGTATTTGAAGAAGATAATTGTCAATTATCAATTTTAAATTTAATTTTAACATTATCAATTTCTTTTTTAAGATCTTCATTAACATATAATTTAATCATTCATTTTTTATCTACTTTGATATTATAAGCAAATTGTTTTTTAATATCATTATATCATTGTGGTAATTGTTTATCTAATGTAACAGATGGTGTTAAAAAGAATGGAAATCAATTATTTCTATTTAATATTTCTTTTCAGGTTGGTAATGTATAAGTATTCTTTTTATTATCAGTAGATAATATTTCAATTACTGGATTTGTTCAAGTAGATGATACTTCACATCAACTTCAAATCATTTTATTTGTTGATGAATTAACAAATTGTGTATTTAATGGTGATAAAGTATCAACTAAGAACATTTTACTTCATCATCATAAATCTAAGTATTTAGAAGTATATGTAGTAGCAATAGTATCATTATAACATACTGGAATTATTCTATCAACTACTAATGATTTAGCTGTTCATTCTGTTCAAACTTGTTTTAATCAAATTGTAAAATTTCAATCAAATCTTAATTGATAATATCATCAGAATGCTTGTCAAGTTTTTCAATCAGTTCAATTTTTCCGTGAACTTGTAGCAGTTGATTTAGTTCTAGTATTTCAAGAAGTACATCGATATGGTAAATCTACAACAATATTTTCTGTTTCCCAATCATCATTCCGTTTATCTCGTCGAGAACAACCATTTCATTGATATCGACTATAATTATAAGTTCTAATATGATTAATTCAACTAACTAAACTAACTAATGAATATCAATATCAAGATTGTCAGCTTCAAGATCAAGTTGTTCAAGCAGCTGGTGCATTAGTTGTTGTAGTAAGACTTCGTGATCAATTTTGTCATCAATCAGCTTGAGTAATTCATCATGTTATTCAAGTTGATTCTCAATGTCATGAAGTATTTATTTTATCTATTCTTTTTTCATAATTAATATTATCAGCTTTACCATTATGAATATATGATAAAGACATAATTGAAGGTTGATATTCTTTAACTAAATATGTATTTCAATTTGATCAAGTTATTTTTGAATATCAAGTTGAATATAATGTTTTATCTCTTCAATTAGGATTATAATATTCTAAACTTGCATAATCTTGTGTGGTATCATTTGAATATTTAAATGAAAATCATCAATCCATTGTTTTCTTAATATCAGATGCTCATACATATTTAAATGTACAAGATCATTTTAAATTGAATAAGAAATCATTTAAATTATTTGTAGATGATACTATATAAAATGTTGTTTTTCAAAAGAATTGAGTTCTTTTATAATGTGAAGCTCAAACAAAATATGTAATTTTATTTGGTGTATATGAATTTCATTTAATTTCATTATAATATTCTTTTCATACATCAGACATAGTTCATACATCTCATGCAAATGCTGAAGCTAATGTATTATAATATTCAGATCAAAAATTTTCAAATTTTCAATTTCAAGTAAGATTAAGTTCTATATTAACTCATTTTAATGTTGCATCTCATGTAGTAGATTGTTTAATTTTTGGATTTTTATATAATACATCTACTTCAATAATATTATATTTTCAAGTTATATTAGAAGTATTAACAATAGATGTTCAAGATCAAGTATCAATTGTATCTTTATTTTTAACAATTACTTTACAATTAGGAATTGAAGCAATTGAATCATAAGGAATACTTGATAACATTGTAACATCATTTAATACTATTTTATTTTCAAGTTTTCAACAATCTTTTAATTCATATCAAGTTCAAGTATTATAATTATATTTGAAATCAGTTTCAATAGTAATTACTTGTGATGCTAATTTTGCAAGATTCCAAGTTCAATCAGAATCTTTTTTAATTTGTACATCAATTTCAATTTTACAATCTCTTAAGTTATTTCAATCTCTTAAACTAACTTTGTTTAATGTCATATTTTTTCAACTAGCAATTGTAGTAGATCAACATACAAATTTTGAAGATATATAATCTTTAATAGCATCTTGATAATTTATTGTGATTGTTCATTTTGTTATTTCATCAAAGTTAGATATTACATTAAAATAATATTTTGCTGTTGTATTTGAACTAAAATCATTACTAGTAATTGCAGTATTATTTAATTCATAATCTACATTGAAATAATTATTTGATTTAAAATTAGATGATGATTTCAAATGTTTTAATATTTCAATTTTGTTATATTTATTTATTTTATAAGATTCATTATATCATTGTAATATTTCTCATCAATTTCAATAAATATTATTAATTAATTGATGATTTCAAGCTGAATTTAAATATTCTTTATTAGCAAACATTGTAACATAAGATGGTTTATCTCAATATATACTAACTAAGAATAAATGATTATATCAAGATTGTACTAAATTATAATCACTTTCTCATCATGTTGGAAATCTATTTCAAGATCTATGTGGATCATATGGTATTCAATTATAATCATAAAATTCTCTTGTTAATCATAATAATGTTTTTACATCTCAATCATATAATTCTTCTTCATAATAATATGAATTAGCAGGATTATTAAAATAATATATTTCAGATTCATCTCAAATTTGTCACATATATCATCAATTTTCTCAACTTGGTTCTTCTAGTTCTGTTGGTTCTTCTCATTCTGTAAAGTATGTATATTTATTTGCAATATTATTTTTTAATTCTCTTTTCTTTCATAATCAATTATTATAATTTTCATCTTTTACTTCATATACATATAATGAATCATTAAATTTTTCATAAGTTTGATTAAATAATTTATTTATTGAATCATAATTAGCTTTTCTGTATTTTGATAAATATAATTCTTTATCTAAACTTATATTAGTAATTGATACTCAAAAACTTGTATCTCAACTATAAGAAATATTTTCTATTTTAGCTATTTTATTAAAGAATCTAACAACTCAATTTGTAGTATATTTAATTGGTAAATACCAAATATTTCAATTTATATCTTGTACTTCAAATATAATATTTTCATCTCAATCAGAATTTTCTGCTACATACATATTAATATACATTTTTCAATTTGCATCAGTTTTAATACTTGTAGGATCTAATCAGAATTTTTTTCAAAATATATTCATAGCAAAGTTTTCATATATAGCATCTTTTAATTCATTAGGTATTTTTCAAGTAACTTTAGTTGGTTCATATTTTTCTAATGCATTATATTGTCAAGAAATAAAATTTAAATCATTATAAGATACTATATATTGTTTTCATTTCATATTTCAAGAAGTAAAGATTCATGCTCAATCAACTCAGTTATTCATTTCAAAAGTATCTCATTGATAATATTGTTGAGTATAAGTTTTTCATTCCATATAATATGAAGAAAATACATCTCAAGCAGATCATCTTCTATCATTTTCTTGACTAACTCAAATTCAATTTAATCAAAATACTAATCATCTATCATTTATATTTGAGTTATATATATAAAAATACATTTTAACTCAATCTTGATAAATTCATTGAGTATTCATTTGATATAATCAATAAGCATTTTGATTTTTAATTGTTGAATCTTTTAAATCTTCATTTAATACAGTAGAAGTATCAACATTAGCTGTAACTAATGTTCATCATGCTGATCATTCTAAAGTATATAATCATAATTTTTCTCATCATGCATTAACAAATCAAGAAAAATCAGATTCTGAAGATATAATATAATTTTATATTGGTTAATATATTACTCAATTTTTAATTAAATTTGAATATACTGTTTTATTCTTATCATAATTTAATTTTGAAATCTTTTTAATTGTATCTCAATTAAATTTAATATCATAAGCAGATCAGTTTTTAACTCATTTTATATCTCATCAATTTAATAAAAATCTATTTAATGATGTGGCTAAAAATCATTGTTTAGTTCAAGTTTTAGATCATTTTCAAATATAAAATTTATCATAATCTAATCATTTAGTTCAAGTATTATATGTTCATTCATATAAATCTTTTCATGTAACTCATTTAATTGTAGAAAATATATTTCAAGCTCTTCAATATTTATTTAATCAAGCTCAACTTCATGAAAAGAATCAAGCTCAATTTAATGCTTCAAATGAATTATTAATACATTTATTTTTATTTGTTAATCAATTATTTATACAATCATTAGTAATAGCATTTGAATTAATATCAAATCATCTTTCTGAAATTCAATCAGAATTTCAAAGATTTTCTAATATTGTATAATCATTGTTTAATATTGAATAAGTATATTTAGTTGTTATTTTAGTTCATAATCTTCATAATATTCATAATACTGAATTTTTATTATCAACTACAGTTTGTAAATCTTTAACATTTCTATAGTGTCAATAAATATTATTATTTTTAATTGTTGTTAATACATTATTATTTTTAACAGTATCATATAAAGAAGTATCTTCTGTTAAATTCATAATTTTTCATATATCTGCATAAGAAGAAAATACTCTTTTAAAATCAAATCAAATAATTTGTCATCATTCACTTTGATTAGTAAATGTATAATTTTTTACATAATCAAGAAAATTATTTGTAAATGTTCAATTAAATGCATCAAATATTTGTACATCTTCAGTTAATGCAAATCAATAGTTAATTGAAAATCATTCATTAATTGTTGAATCAGAAATTGAATCATGTCAATATAATATTTGATTTATATTCATTACAGACATTACATATAATCATGGTCATACACTTGCTATATTAGATCTAACAGAAAATGTTTCATTATAATTAGATGGTGTTAAAAATGTAATATCTCTAGCAACAAATCAACAGTTATTTATATATGAATCATAATCATATAAATTAATCATTTGTGTTCAATTTCATTTCAAGTCAGCTTTATATATTCAACAAATATCATCATCTGATTTATATACAAAATTTCATGTTCAATAAGTTTGATATTTATTAGTAGAAAATTCAGATAAATTAAAATAAGGGTTTAATTGAAATGGTATTACTACAACTTCAACATTATGTCATTTAATTTGTATTGTTATATTAAATGTTTCATTAATTTCTTTTGAATTAGATTCTGCTAAGAAATCTGTTTTATTTGTAGATAAATAAGTTTCTAAAGCTTCATTAAATTCTTTAGAAGATATTTTAGCAGAAGATATAGGTGTCTTTAAAAAGAAAGAATATCATAAGTATTTAGCTTGAATATTTCTTTTTGATAAATAAGATAATAATCAATCTTGTCAAGTGAAAGATTGATAAGATCTATCAATAGTTAAAAAAGATTTGAATACTGAAAATAAATTTTTATTTTCTGGTATTCATAAATAAAATGAATTTATAAATGAATAATTATTTCATCATACATTTAATCTATAAAATCATCATTCTAAAAATCAATCTCATACTTGAGAACTTGATAAAGATAAAAATCTTCAATTTTGTCATCAACTATATCAATCAATTTCAGTTCAATCATTTAATTCACTATCATTTGGATGTCATAAAAATTCTCATGTTTGAATATTAAATTCTTTATTAATCTCATTTGTTCATTTTAACATATTTCATAATTCAGTTTGATATCTATCTTGTAATAATCATTTAGCATTTTCAGAATATCAAAAAACAACGTTAGATTGAAAAATAAAGAACAATATAAACAATAAAATTCATGATATGAAATTTTTTGTTTTCATATGGTGAAATTTGAAAATAAAAAAACTAGTTTCTTTAATTTATAATTTATTTTTTAATAGATGAAGCAAACAAAAAAAGATCTAATAAATAGATCTTTTTAAAAGTAAAAATTATATATTATTCAAAGTCTAAATCATCATCAAATTCTTTAATTAAGTCAATATATAATTTTCAATATTTAGAATTATTGTTTCAAAATAAATTTTTCTTTTTATATTTTTTATATAATCAATCTAAGAAATCACATTTTTTGAAGAAATCATGTCAATGTAATAATAATTCAATTATTTCATTATATACAAATCATTCTTTTTTACTTAATGTTCAATCACATAAATCATCATATAAATATTTCTTTGAATTAGTATGATATTTTCAAAAATTTTTATCTTCTTTTAATTTTGAATCATAATAATTTATATCAAATTTGTAAGGTATATTATATCTGTAAAATATATTAAAAGCTAATTTTGCTTTGTTATATAATATATTTTCTTTTTCAATTGATGGATATCTTTGATCAATATATGTTTCAAAAAATATTGAATTATTTTCTGTATAATATTTTAATTTTTCATAAGTATAATCTTTAAAAAGAAATATTAGATATATATTTATTAATTTTATATTATTTAAGTCTGAAGTATTTTTATTGTACCAATCTAATTCTTTGATATTGTTAGAAAAATTTTTATAATCAAATCTTTTAATATTAAATTTTTTTCATTTTAATAATAATTCAACTCATAATTCAAATAATAAGAATCTTGGTAATCTAGGATCACTATTATCTCTTATATAATCAGCATATCAACCATCATTATGAGCTGAATAAACAATGAATAATTCTCTTAAATTTTGAAATTCATCTTCAGAAAGATAAGATTGATATAATTCTAATACTTGATAATATTTATTTTTTGAAGAATTTCTTCATAATACAAAATGATGTTCTTGATTTTTAATTTTTCATTTTGTTTTTCATCAATTTAGAAATAATCACTTTAATATTTTCTTTAACATTGTAAATTATTTCCATGTAAATACAGATGCTTCTTGTTGTCGTCATCATACAACAAATTGATTTATATTATGTACTTTTCATGTTATTGAATATGGTAATTTAGGATTAGTAATTTCCATTTGATCTGTTACTCAATAAGTTGATTTTAATGTATTGAAATGATTATTATAACATCATCATATATCATCTCAATTTGCATTAGTTCAACAAGGTAAAGAAGTATCTTGTACTCTTGCTAATATATTAATTCAAGAAGAAGTAAAGTCTAATACATAATAATTATAATAGTAATTATATCACATTCTTCGCCGTTGTGCTCGATTATCCCGATACCGGTCAGTTTTAACTTCAGTACTAGCAGTAATAATTAAAAATAATCATCAATTTTTATTATACCAATGCCATGTAAATCATTGAACATTAATATTAGGACTATATAATCAAGTTGGTCATTGTACAACAGTTACATTTCAATTTGGTTGCAATTTAAATACAATAGATCAAATTCAAGTTCGAGTTTTTCAAGAACAAGAATTGTGACATCATAAATCTTTAAAAAATCAAAAATAATAATCATCTCAAATTTGATAAGAAAATTCATGATGTTTAGATGATGGTTCATAAGAAGTTCGATTTCGTGCACAATTCCATTGATATATTTGATTTCAATTCATAATAATATTTCAAGTTGCTCAATTTTGTAATGAAGTTAATGCTGTTAATTGTTTTTGTAATTCTTGTTTATCTGTATTACATTGATTTTGTATTTCTGTTTTTTCAGAATTACAAGAAGTTATAGCTTCATTTTTTTCTTGATCTTTTGCTTCAATAGCTTCTTGCTTTTGTTGTAAACATTGATTAACAGCAGTATTCTTTTCTTGTTCTTTATCAATTAATGCTTGATTCTTTTCATTTATTGTATTTATATAATCAAGTTCTTTAGCTAATAATTCATTAACTTGTTCATTTTTAGTATTAAGTTGATTTTGAGTCTCTCTAGTAACTCAATCACATCTTAATGTATCAATGTTATAGTTAGTGGAATTTCATCATCATACAATTTCAAAAAATATTCAATATTTTCAATTATCTGATACTTGTACAACTTCTGCTCAACTAAAATATGAATTTGCAAAATCAGTAGCTTCTTGCTGTGTATCAAATAATCATAAACCAAAGTATCATTCTCAAATATATCATCTAGAAAAATCACTTAAATCTTTTATATTTTTGTCTCAACTTGATTGACTTCAATTTCAATTAAGATTTTCTAAAATATTTTTCAATCATCAATTAGTATTTATTTCATTAATTTCATCTTCTTTTAATTCTAATATTCAATCAAGATTATTAGTATCTACAAGATTTGAATTAACTAAAGGAATTAAAAATAATTTTAAAGAAGAAGGATCTCAATTAAAATATATTTTATTTACTTGATGAACAGATAAAAGATTGGGTAATCTTCAATCAATTGTAGCTAATAATCAATCTTGATTTATTAAATAAATTGAATCTCAATCTATATGTTTTCAATTAAATATTTTTCAATCAATATCATTAATTAATCATAATACTGTTTTATTTTTATATCAAAGTTCATCTTTTAATTTAACTCAATCCATATATGTATATTGTATATTTTTTCTGAAGTCAGCTCATTTGTTATTGTTAATAGTTGTTACATATACATATCATAAAATTCATAATGTAATCAATCACAAAATCATATACAATCAATATTCTTTTAACTTTTCAAACATTTTATTTTCTCACCACTTTTATATAAAATATTTATTTTTATAATTGTTAGATTAAATAACTAATATTAATAGTAGTTCATTCATAACTTATTTTTTCAAATAATCAATCTTTTTTTAATTGTTGATAAATTAATTCAGTTTCAATAGTTTGAAATTCAAAAGAAATAGTATTTATATTAAAAGGTCATCTAAAAGAATCTGTTCAACTTTTTTCATGTTTATGAATTAATAAAAATTTAACATTAATTCAATATACATGAGTTAAAAAATATTTTAACATATTATATAAAACTTTTTGTTGTATTCAATAATTTAAAGATTTAGAATGAAAATGATAATATATATTTGGTAAATAAAATATGTTTCAATAAATTTTAATAAATTGATAAGGTGTATTAATAATGTTTGAATTAAACATTTTTTGTTTATTTTCTTTTCAATATTCATACATATTTGTTATTCAATTTGATATTTTTTTTCAAAATCATAAAAATCATTTTGTTTCTTTATCTTTATCAATTTTTAATAGTTGTACTAATGTTCAATCAGTTGTTAATGAAAATACTATTTCATAATCTTTAGATAAATATAATTTTTTAATTTCTTCTTGATTTTGGTAAAAATATTCTTTTCATTGTACTTCAATATTTTGTATTCTTGGTATATTAGTAAAGAAGTGTTTAAATATAATTTGATTATTTCATCATTTAGTATTTTTATGAGAAAATCAAAGTATTGATTTAATATCATCTAATTGATTATTATTTTCTGTATATCAAAATATTTCTGTTAATATATAATCTTTTCACATATTTAAGAAATCATCTCTATCATCTTCATTAATTAATTTAATATTATTTTTAATTGAAATATCTGTGTGTCATAATATATATCATATTTTTCTTTTATTTCAAATATCTTTTAATCAAATAATTAATTCATTATTGTTTCATTGAATACAATTTAATAATTCAACTAAATATAAACAACATTCAAATAATTTTTTAGCTTTTTCATAATATTCATTATTAATATCTAATATTAAATTAGTTCTTGATAATAATCAAAATATTTGAATTAATGATAATATAGTTGTTCAAATTTTTCATTCATAAGATAATATTTTTTCAAGTGTTAATTCATTATCAAGATTTTGTTGAATTACTTTATAAAATTTATCAATTATGTTATAATAATATTTATCAAAAAATTCTTTACATTGAATATCATAATGTTTTCAAATATGATAATCAAAATAAAAGTAATATCAATATTTTTTTGAATCTTCTAATTCTTCTTCATCTTCTTTATGTGCTAGTTCATCATAAGGTATATCAAATTTATAGCTTTCAATTTTAGTTGTTCAATTAAATATTCATTCTTCTTGTTTTGAAAAATTAATTAATGTAATTAAAGTAGAATTATCTAATCATAATGTTTTAAATTGATCAAAATAAATTCTTTCATGTTCTATTTTTAATCTTTCTTCATCATCATTTTTAATTTCATCTTTATATTCAAATTCTTTTTTTAATTCAGATATCATATAATCAAATAATCATAATTTTTCATCAATCATATTTCTTTTAAAATAAGTATGTCATTTATAACTTATTTTATCTAAATTTCAATCAGAATCTAATTGTTTATTTATTTCTTCTTTATGTCAAATTAATTTAAAGAATATTTTATCAAATACATATTTTTCAAAGCTTTCAATATGAGTATTTCTAAAATATTCAAAATAATCAATGAAAATAAATGGATCTTTTTTATTAAGAAAAACAAAATAAAAAATTAATCTTTTTAATTTTCATTCTAATTGAAGTGGATTAATATATCAAGTTAATCATAAGTTAACAAATTGTCTTTTTAATGGTCATAGATCTAAAGAAGATCATTTTAAATATAATCTTAATATTTCTAATTTTTCATCATAGTTATCAGTTTTTCAAAGATTTCATTCATTAATTTTAATAATTTTTTTCATCACTAAAACAATAAAATTTTCGCAGTCTTGAATTTGTTCTGTTGTTAAAGTAGATGAAGTCATATTTTATAATGAAAATCTATATATTAATTAATAATTTAAAATAGAATGATTTAATTCTATTAAAAAATAATATTTATATAATATAAAAATTCTAATGACAAAATGTAATTTATGAGTTAATAAAGAATGATTGTTTGTTATAAATTTTGATGATTGGTATGATGTAAAAAGAAATATTACAATGACTTGAAAGACATTTAATTTTATTGATGTTGTTAATACTTGTACAGCAATATTACAATGAAATTGAGTATTTAAAGTTTGACAATTTAAAAATTTACAACAAAAAGAATCTGTTATAAGATTTGTTGATTATTCTAAAATTAATGAATCATTAGAAAAGATAGAGAAGCAAGATATAAATAATTTTAAGTTAGATTATTATGAAGCTTGATTATCAATTTATCAAGATTTAGATAGTAAAGAAGATAAAGTATTACCATATTGTTATAAGTTAAGAGAAAAAGAAATTGAATATGTTAAAGAATTGCTTTGATTAATATATAAAGATAAAGAAAATAAAGTTGTAGTAAAGACAGAAGAATCAAAAAGTAAATTTAGATATTTTGCTTATGAAAATGAATCAGAAAGTTTAGTTGAAAAATATACTTATGATAATATTGAAACAATGATTGATAAAGCAATTGAGTCAGAAGATATGATATGAATATTTTCATTCTTAGCATGATTATATACTTGATGATATGTAAAAGTTAATTTTACTAATTCTGTTATATTTCAATTACCTATATCAAAACAACTTTATTTACATAAAACAATTATTTATAAAACATTTGCATATTTGAAAAATTATTTCTTATTTTCAGAGAGTAAATGATCTATTACACAATATGCATCAAATGATTGAGAATTTGAAAAATATTTTCAATTATTCTTATGTACAATATTTAAAGATTGTTCACAATGTGTATTAAAGTGAGAAGATAAAGAATTAAAAGATGATTATTTATTCTGATGATATTTTACAAATGATGAAACAAAATATTATAAGTTAGAACAAAATGAATGAAGAACAAAAAGATTTATAGAGTTTTTACAAACAATAGAATGATGTGATAATATAGATGAGTTTGTTAATATGGTATCTTTATCAAAGGTGAAGTTCTGTACTAAATAAAACATTTTTTTAATGTTCTCATCAAATATACTACAAAAATATATACTGACTCCACAGTATATATTTTTTTATATTTAAGTATTTAATTAATTAAGAAGATTTAATTAAGCAGACCAAGTAGGCCAAGTACATCAATTACATCGAAGTCAAGTGTGATTAGCTCAAACTTTTTTAACATTCCAAGAAGATATATTTCATCTAAATCATGAATTAGGTACACAAGATCCTCGAGAATCTCGAACTTTAGTTCGAGCACAGAATATATTATTCATATTTGTAACATTACTAGTATCCCATTTTGAAATATCTTGATTAAATGCAGTAGCTCATTTAAACATATTTTCCATTGTAGTAACATTTGAAGTATCCCAACTAGCAATACTTGCATTAAAATTATATTTCCAAGAATCATCAGCACTTCATAATGTACATCATCGAGGTCTTGATGAAGTATATCGTCAAATGTTTTCTGTATAGAATAATCAAGACATATCAGTAACTTTTGTTGTAATAATACTATTAGCATTTGCTCGGTTAGCTTTTATCTTTGCTTCAATTCAAGCTTTATTAGATACAACATAATATGTAGTTCAATTTACAACATAAGTTCAATCAGGCATTGATATATTAGTAGCATATTTAGTTATTCAATTAGGTTTAGTTAATATTGTTCTTAATTGTGGTTTATTAGCAGATGACCAACTTGTAGTTCAAGTATCATATCACGTCCAAGTATGAGTAAGTATTCATTGAAAGAATACTTTAGAACTAATATTTTGGTTAAATGAAGTTGCTCAATTAAACATATTAGATATTGTTGTAACTTTAGATACATCCCAACTTGAAATTGTTTGATTATAAGAAGTAGCTCATTGAAATAATCAAGACATATTAGTTACATTAGAAGTATTCCAAGAATTAATTGATTTATTAAATGAAGTAGCTCAATTAAATGTATTTTGTAATGTTGTAACTTTTGTAGTATCCCAATTATTTAAATTGGCTCAATTTCAATTATTAAATGAAGTTGCTCAATTAAACATATTTGACATATTAGTTACATTAGAAGTATCCCAATTTGAAATATTTTCATTAAATGTTGTATTATTTTGGAATAATCAACCGAAATCTGTAACTTTTGTTGTAATTATATGATCTGCTGCATATTCTCATAAATGACTTATAATATCAGCTTTGTTAGCTGCAACATAAAATTTTTCTCAATTTAATGAATATTCAGTTGATCAAGTTGTAGTATTTCAAGCAATTAATGTTACTCAATTATTATGAATTCTTATTTCTGTTCTTATATATTTTCAAGTTTCTGTGTTTTTATAAAAATATAATTCAGTTCAATCTTTTGTTATAAAATTTAAAAATTGTAATCAAGCAATTGAAGAATATAAAGTATAAGTTCATGTTAAATCAGTAACATAAAATTCAATTGGAAAGTTTTCAATTAATCATGTTACATCATTATAATAAACAACTTTCCATTTATCTGTTTCTTTTTTAATTCAAATTAAATTAATTCAACTTGTTATTTGAAAATTCTTATAATCAGATCAAATTAATCAATTAGAATAATTTTGTGTAATATTATTATATCAATTTCAATCAATATCATATAATTTCCATTCTCATGTTAATCAATTATTATTCATATTTTTTGTTATTATTCAATGTTTTCAATTTGATACTAAGTTATCTCTAATTAAATAATATTTTCATCTAATAGATCAAAGATTTGTAAAATAACTTTCTAAATTATTATTTTTATACATGTATAATTTTTCATCATATCTTTTTACAAATAAGTCTAAGTCTCAATCATCATCAACATCATACCATTTATATTCAAGAGTATCAATTCAATCTAAAACTTTATCATAAGTATATGTTTCTGGATTAAATATAAATTCATATATTCTTTTGAATTTTATATTATCTTCAGATACATAGTTTTCATAAGTCATTATATCTTTAACTCAATCTCAGTTTACATCTTTAAATATTATTCAGTTATAATTTAATCAGTAAAATGCAATTACTTGTTCTCATTCTGGATTTTCAAGTGTAATCTTATAATTATAAGTTCAATCAGAATTTGTTTTAGTTACAAAAGTATCATATTCAGAATCAACTATAGTATTTCATTCTACATAAGGTGCTTTTTCTGAAGAAGTAGTTGCAGTATCAAATTTAGGTCATGTATTTGATGAAGAATTTTCTTCTTTTACATATCGATATACAGTATATCATCATATTTTTTGTGTAGATCAATAATAATTATATATATCTATTTGATTTTCTTTATTTTTAAAGAAGAATTTTCATCATGTATATCAATAATCTCAATTAGCATTTCATCAATATAAGAATTGCATTAATGAAAAGTTTCTATTTGTATTATTACATCGATATGCTCATCATAATGAATCAGATTTATTAGCTCAAAAGTTTCATCATTTGTAATATAATTTGAAATAATTAGATCATCGACTTGTTTGAAATCTTGAATCAAGTGTTAAAGATACTCAAGATGGATCATCTGAATAAAATCGTTCACAAGCTCAACTTCAAGTAAACATATTAGTTGCATTTTTTCTAGCTCATCGAAACATTGAAAATCTTTCTCATCATGAACCATTTCGATCATGTCGACAATTATCACATCGATAATTTTTTCAATTCATTTTAAAATTAGCTGTTGTTTCAGACATTGAAAATTGATTTAAATGTAATCAATTTGTATCAACAGTTACATAATTACATGTTCAACTAACATTAGATTGTGAAATCATACAAGGATTATGACAAACTCATTTTCAATCAGTATGTCAACAACTTCGTGGTTCCCAATAAAGATCAATATTTCATCAAGTAATAATTCTATTTTTAACAGTACTAGTTAATGCAGTTTGTGCACTATATTGTGCAAATCAAGTTCATTCAATTCGTCATCAAAATGATAATGTTCATTCTTTATTAATTGTTCATGTATGATAATCAATTAGATAATATACACTTTCTCAATTTTCATCTTCTAATCTTAAAAAACTAGTATAAGATGATGGTAAACTTTCAATTCAATAAAATCTAGATTGTCTAAATGTAGTTCAATTCCATTCATATATTTTCATTAATGATCAATCTGTTACAAGTATTTCTTCAAATCAATCATTATCTAAATCTATTGCTTTAATATTTGTATAAGATCATGCAGATAATGCAGTAATTTGTTTTGATAATTGAGTTTGAAATTCACTAGAATCTCATCATATATTATCAGAATTATTTTGTTCTCTTTCTGAATAATTAAATAGATTTCAATCTCATCATCAATTTCATCATCATGTTCATCAAGTTCATCATCATTTTAAAGCATTAATTAATTCAGCTAATTGTTCTGTTGTCATTCATCATCATCAACCTCATCATCAAGTTGCAGAAAATGAAATTCATTCTAAATTAAAATCTCATGAACTTGATTGTGCATAAGTTAAGAAAGAAAAAGAATGTACAAAAAATAGAGCAAGAATAGCTCAAGTTAAGAAAGATTTTTTCAAAAACTTAAAAAAATATTTTTTCATTTTTATTTCTTTCTCTCATAAAAAATAAAAATTTGGTTTATTTTTGTATCTTATACTATTTTGTTGTGTGTGTGTGTGTGTGTGTGTGTGGTTATGGAATCCTTTAAATTATCTGGTGTCATAATTTAAAAATTATTAACTAAAATAAATTTTTTATAAACATTTATTTTCTAATTAATTGAAAAATTTATTATTTGTTAATTCAATATTTATAATAGATGTTTTTCTAGTTTGTATTAATATTTTTAGATTTTAAAAAAAGATAGTCAATTAAGACTATCTTTCTTTATATATAAGTATTAATTATAATTCAAATGGTTCAAAGAATACAGCATATTTATCAGAAGTTCAAATCTTTACAACTTCTCATTTTGATCAAAGATTTGTATTCTTTACAAATTCTTTAGCATCAGCTTCTGAACTAAATGGTGCAAATCAATAATATCATTCTCCTTTATTGAAGAATCATTTATCAAAATTATTTAATACTCTTAATGCTGAAGTACTATCTCAATCTTTTCAATCAATAGTTTTTCAAGTTACTGTATCACTCTTAAGTTCAGCATAATCTTTTTTAACTACATCAATAGTTCTTTTTGCTCAGAACATAGCTATGAAATTAACTTCTCAACTTCAAGCATTTAATAATTTTGTAAAGTCATTAGATGTTTTTCAATTATTAACAGATTTATGTCAATCTTCAGCTCAAATTTCAAGAACAAAATTTCATACTACTGTTTTTCATCAAATAGTTTCATTTCTAAGATATTTAGAATACATTTCATATAATGTTTTATCAACTGAAGTATCAGAATCAACTATTTTTTTAACTTCAGATGTAATATCTTTAATTGATTTATCAAGATCTACTGTATCTTTAGAAGTAGTATCATTGTTATTATCATTATTATTATCATTATTATTTGAATTTGATGAACCAGATGAACTATTATTTGAATCAGAATCAGATGAATTAGGTTTATAGTTATTCTTATCATCCCATTTATAAATAATGTTGTAATAATGATGATCACCAAGATATTTACCATCAATTACAGCTCATTTTACATTAAACAATAATGCAATATCATATAAAGTATTCATCAATACTTTAGTTTTTGCATCATCTTTATCAGAAGCATTATTTTTTAATACTTCATATGCTCAATAGAATTTATCAGCTGTAAGTCCATAAATTCATTTGATGTATTTCTTTGCCTCTGCAGAAGACAAAGATCAAAATGCATCTTTTGCTTTATCATCAACTTTATCAGTATATTTATCAACAATCTTAATTACACCATCACAAAGATAAGATGTTTCAGAACTTGTTTTTTTAGTACCAAGATCTGATACTGATGCTGCATTAACTAGTGAACTTCATACTAACAATAATCATCATAGAGCAACAATAGATGCTAATTTAAATGATTTTTTCATACGCGCATTTAAATAAAATAAAAAATTGTTCATTTTTTTAATAGAAACCATAAAAAATATAATTTTGATCATTGAATTTAAATAAAATTAATAATATAAATATCTATATATAAATTAATTTATTTTTTAGTTAGTTAATGTTTTTAAATATGAAGAAAGATAGAAAACAGCAAGCTCAAGAATTTATTGATAAATTTTTTGAATATTATTTTAAAAGATTTACATGAAAACCTGAATCAGAATGGAAAGATGAAGAAAAAGTAGCAATTATTGAAAAAAATCATAAAGAATGAATTACTTGATTTGACTGAAAATTAGAAAAATCACAATTTATAGCACATATGAAACAAGTTACATGAATTAAATTTTGAATATTACCAGCATTTGAATGATTATGGAAATTATATTGACCTAAATTTATTGAAGAAGAAAAGAAAGAAGAAAATAAATAATTATATATTAAATATTTAATTAAAGATATATTATTAAGTTAATATATCTTTTTTTATTACAAAGAAAAGGCTGGCGTACTTCACAGTAGACCAGTCTTATAATGAAAAGTATTTGATGTTGTGAGATATACTCACATTATAATAATAGATTATTTAATGAAAAAAGATAGTCAATTAAGACTATCTTTTGATATTTATGAATGAAATTAATCTATATGTACTGTATCTTCATTTGAAGATCAAGAAGATGGTTTATCATTATTATTTAAATATTTTTCTGCAAATTCTTCATCTGTTTTTGTTAAATATAAGATTCATTCAATTAATCAAATTATTGAAGGAATTCATGTCCAACAAAATAATACATAAACAACTCATAATACAGTATTTCATAAATAAAATTTATGAACTCAAAATCATCACACTACTAAAGCTAGTATTCATGCGACCATTTTCTTTTCATGAACATTATTATTCATTTATATTATTTATATTAAAATAAAAATATATAATTAAAATAGATGTCAATTAAATTATTTTAATTTTAAAGTTACATAATCAAATATTCTAAAATTATAATAACAGTGATATAAATAAATATGATCTACTGGTAATATAAACAATTGAGAAGGATCAGTTAAAGTAAGTGTATCTATTTCTTGAAAGTTTTTTCAATTTTCAATAATAACAGCTTTTTTATAACAAGTATTTTCGTTAATTACTTTTTTTAATTCAACTTCACTTGATATATAAAATAAATGTGCTTCTCAATTTTTTATATAATTAAATATTTTATCTTCAAGAGTTGTATTCCAATCTTGTAATTGTCATCTTAACAATAAATCTTCTTCAACATTTAAATTTATATTTGATTTAGCTTTTAATTCAATTAATTTAAATGTCATAAAAGATATAGTGAATATAGCTATAATTACAAAGAAGTATAGATTCACTCAAACATATCTTTTAACAATCTTAAAATTTTTCATTAATTGAATCAAAATATGTTAAAATTAATTTCAAGTTTTTTGTGTATTAGTATTAGTTTTTTGTGTATTAGTTTTTTTAGTTGTATTAGTATTAGTGTTTGTCTTCTTTTTATTTGTATTAGTATTAGTTTTATTTTTTGAATTTGATGTATCTCTTTTTGCATTTTTAACTTTATCACTTGCATCATCTATTCAAGAAGTAGATTTTTCTTCAGATTTATTAATTGATTCATCAATATAAATTCATCATTTTAAATCTCTTTTTGGTGCAGCTTTATCAATTGGAAAGTTATACATAACATCACACATATCTTTTCTTATATCAATAAGATTTTTAATTTTATTTTCAAATTGTTGTTCTTGATCAGGATAAGCTTTTTGTGTATTAGGATTTATATATTCATGTTCTAATCATCATTCAAGATCTTTAATTCATTCTTTATATTCTCATAATGATATAATTAAATATTCTAATCATCAAGATAATTGAAATTTAGGTGTTTCATCTGAGAAGAATTTTAAATCATTTTTAAATTGTTCAATATATCTTCATACTTCTGTTGCTTTATTATCAGGTGTAACTAAAGGATTCTTCATCCATACACATTCTTTTGCATACATTGAATTTTTGAAATCATATCTTTCTTTTTCTTTTTTATTTCAAAATGAATCATATTCTTCTTCAATATATAATTTATTTCAATCTTCATCTAATATATATCATTCTGGATTTAAGAATGAATCAGTTTCAGCTATAGTATAAAACAAATCTTTATTCATTGTTAATGTTCATTTATCTGTTTTATCATAAAATACTCTAGCTTCTTGTTTTAATTCTTCAGGTACTTCATCATCTTCTGCTAATCATAATTCTTTTTTCTTTTCAGCTTTTAATGCATCAGTTTTTTCTTTTTCTTCTAATGCTTTTTGTGCAATATCAACTATTTCATTTTCATCTAGATTTCAAAGTTGATTAATACTTAAATCTAAATCATCAACAGAAGGTATTTTAGTACTATCTGTCTTTTCAACATTAGTATTAGTTTCAGAAATAGTTGGTCATTGTTTTATGTATTCATCTTCTCATCAATTAGATGATGAATTTCATATAAAATACCAAATTCAAAATCATAATAAACAAACAACTAATACTCAAATAATAATATAAAGAGTAGTTTGATTATTATTCTTTTTTTCTGAAGCAGAATTTTCTACACTCATGTTTTTAAAAGAACAAGATAAAAAATAATTTAATTATTAATAGATTATATTTTATAATTTTTTAATAGCTATTTTTATAAAAATGCTTCTCTTCAAGAATTACTCAAAGAGAAGCGGGTGTTTTAATAAGCAATAATTGTTTAACTTAGCATAGAATACTAGACATATTTAAATAGAAGAAGAAAAGTATTGATACAATCCTTTTAAAGCATAACCTAGTTCATCAAATGAATCATCTAGTTTTTTCTCTGAAATATTAAATAAGATTTTTTTAATTTCTTGATTTGATTTTAAAGAAAAAACTTTTAATTCAAAGTTTCCATGTTGTTTAGGAAAGTTGATATTTAATGAATCTTCATTATTAGTCACAACACCACAAAAGTATGTTCTATCATTTGATTTGTCAACTAAATAACATTTCAATTCATCATAATAACCAACTTTATCAAAACTAGGTTTTAGAGAGAATACAGTTTGTGCTAACATATTTCTATTAGACACCTGTATGTTGTCATATTCCTCATAATTTTCAACTTGATATGAGTCTTCTGACATTGCGACAACTTCATTATCAATTTTGTTTTTGATAGTGAAGTCATAATCATTTCTATCATTTGCAAATAAGCTAAAGTTCTGTTTACCAGAAGTTGATGGTAGCACAAAGAAGCAACCACATGCAATAGCAAATACAAAGATAGAACAAAGTTCTTTAAAGAAATCTTTTACTTTTTTCATTAAATTTGTTCCTTTCTTGTTTTTTTAGTGAATACTTAATTGATTATTTTTTATAATATAAAATAGAAAAGTTCTGAAACTATAATAATAAATATATATTTTATTTTTCAAAATTATATTAATGTTGGATTCTCAAACATATCAAAACTTATCAATTGAATTATGAAATGTTTGATCATTAATTGAAAAAATAAGAACAGAATGTGAAGTGTGTAAACAAGAATTAAATAATACAATTTTAGAAAAGAAAGTTTTAGATAATCAATATAATATTTTATTAAGTAAATTTAAAGCTATACCATTTTGAAATTGAAATATAGTTAATTGACAATATTCAAATTTACAAGTTGATTATCAATTACAATTAATTAATAAAGTATACGAAATTAAAGCATTAGAAGAAAAAATTAATTTTTTAACAAATAAATTTAATCAAGCAGTTCAATATCAAAATGCATTAATTTGAATGTCTTGAAAATAAAAAATATTTTTTAAAAAGAAAAAGATAACTAAATTAATAGTTATCTTTTTTATTTTAGAATTTAATTATCAAATTGTTATTAATGAAATTTCTAAGAATCAATTAATTAAGAATATAATTATTAGATATATTGCAATACTTAATAAATGTCATCAAATTTTTTGTGTTTCTTTATTTAATACTGAGAATACAATATATATAATCTTTTTATATAACATCATCAATAAATTAATAAGAAGATATACATAAAAGAAATATATAAGAAATCAAAAACAATTTTGTGCTATGATAAATAAATTATTACTATTAAAATTTCAAGTAATAATAAAGTTTCATATTCATCATAAAAATGATACTGCTACTGCAATAATTATTCACCAAAACATAATTTGATGATTTGAATAGAATTCATTTACTTTTCAAGAAGTTTTTCAAGTTCTATAAAAAATAATAAATGTAGTAAAGAATGTTATTAAAAAGAATCATCAAATTCAATATCATAACAATGGATAGAATTGATTTCAAAATAACATATTATCAATTGATGGTAATGCTACATGTGTTCAACTTATTAAAAATAATGATATAATTAATGTTCAAAATATTAATGGTAATCATAATTTTCAAATAAACATTATAGTTCATTTTGGTACTAATAATATTCAACATAACCAAATAAACCAAGAAAATATATAATAAGGAATTAATTTAATTTTTGATAAAATTCATCACAGTTTATTTCAAACTGGTCAATTGATATTAAATACTTTTACTAAATAAGATCAAGAATCTGTTGTTTTTGTTATAACTTGTTGTCATTCTGTATCATCTATTGCATTTGCTGCTGTGTCATCAACAGATTTTTCATTTTCATTTCATACTACAGCTTGATCTCATTCTTTCTTTTCAATTCAATCTGACATGTAGAATTAAAATATTAATTAAATATTTAATTTTATAATTTTATATTTTTTAATCTTTTGTTACACTTACTAATATATAATTAATTTTTTTTCTTATTTTCTTTATTTCATGAATTCTGTTTTCAATAAATGTTTCAAATCAACTATTTTTTCATTTTCTTTGATATTGTAATAAAAATAATCTTTCTTCATTTAATAAATCATATAATGAAAATAATTTATCAGAAAGATGTATTTCTATTTTTCATGTTCTAAAATTTAATTGATAAGAATTTTCAATATCAACATAATATTCATCTTTTATTAATAAGTTTTCATTATCTACTTCAATAAATTCATCTTTTTCTTTTTTATGTCAAATATTTAATTCATTTCTTAATTTTTGAATTGATTGCTCTATAGCTTTTCTATATCTTTGGTTTTGATATATTTGTCTCAATGTTAATTCTTTTATTCATAATTCATTTGAAATTATTTTAAAATCATCTACAGTTAAATATTGTTTTCATTGAGATACAAATTGATATGAAATATATTTAATTACTTTTCAAAGTTCTCATCATATATTTTCATATGTTTCAAATTCTATTTTTTGTTTCATCTATTTCTTTTAATATTAAAAATATACATTTTAATTTTAATAGATGAAATTAAAATTATTTATCGGGATTCTTAATTAATAAATCAAAAGCAATTTCTTTTAATTGTAATATTCTAACTTGCCATCAAGTTAATCAATTTTCTTTTTTTAATCTATCTTCTACCCGTCAAAAATTTTTCAAATCAAAATCTTCTTTAGTTAATTCTTTATCTACAAATGTATGAATAGAATTTAATTCATCAACTGTATAAAATTGATTTTTTAATATATAATCTCTTATTACTCAATATGCATTAAATAAATCAAAATGATTTTCATATTGTAATCAATTTGTTCTCATATAATTATATAACATTTTTAATTGAGCATCAATAATTAATAACACAACTCAATAATGTCTAATAAAATTATCGAAATCTTGTATTCAATATTTTTGTCTAAATCTTAATAAACTTTCTAAAAAAGTAATTAAAAATTTTTGATATGGTTCAAATCTTGAAGTAATTTTTAATTCTAATGTATAAGGCATTTTTATTTTATGTTCATCATACTCTTTTATTCATTCTGTCATCTTAGCAATATCTTTTCAAAAATTTATAACTACTTCTCTCATATAATATGGTAGATAATTTAATAATATACAAAATTCGTATCTTTGTCTTCATCATCTTTTATTTAAAGACCGTAAAGAAAAATAATTATACATATTTAAAATCACTTCTTTAAATATTCAATGCTTACTTTTTAACATCAAATATTTTCTATTATTTTCTTCATTAAAAGTATTTTTTAATTCTGACGTAAAAAATACATCTAAATATGAATAATATACTAATTCTTTAAAATTTAATATTTGTTCAATAATTTTTTTATTGTTCATCTACTTAAAAATATATTTAAATTATTTTTATAATTTTTATTTTTTCAATTGTTTTTACTACTTATATATTGTATTAAATAATCTATAAATAAAAAGAATATTTTTACTTTGTAACCTATGGATACAAAATGAATGAAAATGAAGAATTAGAGCTACAAAATGAAGAGCTTAATGAAGAAGAATTAGAAGAATGATTAATTGATGATTGATGAGATGATTGAAATTGACCAATCACATTAACAGAAGAAGAAATTAATAGTATGCTTGATGAATCATACAAACCAGAATTAGAAGTATGATTGATGTTGAATAAATGTCTTTGACAATATTGAGCATATGTTAATTATCAAAGAGCTATTCCTGATTTAACAGATTGATTAAAACCTGCACAAAGAAGAATTATTTATGCGATGAGAGAGTTATGAATGACTCCAAGTTGAAAACATTTAAAATCTGCTAGATTAGAATGAGAAGTAATTTGAAAATATCATCCACATTGATGATGTTATTTAACATTTGCTTGAATGGCTCAAGATTTTACATATAGGTATCCATTAGTAGATTGACAAGGAAACTTTTGATCTATTGCATGAGATTCACCAGCTGCACAAAGATATACAGAAGTTAGACCTTCTAAATTATTTAGTTTGTTAGTTGATAATCTTTGAAAATTAGATGATAATATGTTTCATGATAATTATGATGGAACATTAAAAGAACCAAATGTATTACCTGCAAAAATACCTTTTATATTTTTAAATGGTACTACTTGAATTTGATTATGAATATCTTCTCAAACAATGCCTTTTAATTTATGAGAAGTAGTAGATACATTAATTTGAAGAATACAAGATAAGAATTTTGATATATCAACTACATTGAAATGACCAGATTTTTGTCAAAAATGAATAGTTATAATGACTGATCAACAATGGAAAAATATATTAGAGACTTGAAAATGATCTGTAACATTTTTATCAAATATTGAAATAAATAGAACAGATAGAAAAAATTGAAATTCAGAAATTATAGTTAAATCTTTATGACCAAATATTTGAACAGATAAATTAATTGATATATTAAGAAAGTTAGTTGAATCAAAAAAGATAGTTGAAATTCAAGATGTTAGAGATGAATCAACATCTAATACAGAACTTGATGTTAAAATTATATTAAAGCAAAAAGTTAATGAAGATGTTGTATTAAATAAATTATTAAGATTAACACCATTACAAACTTCTGTTAATACTAGAATGATAGTATTGAATAATTGACATACACCTAAGTTAAGAAGTTTTTATGAAATATTTGATGAATTTATTGAATGGAGAAAAGTTATTGTTAAACAAATATTAAATTATGACTTAAGACAAGATTTAAATGAAAAAAGAAATCTTGAAGCTAAAATAGCTGCAATCAAAAACTTAGATGCTGTAATTAAAATTATTCAAACAACTGAAGATGATGAAGAAATCTTAAATAAATTAATGAAACTTATGAATATTGATAAAGAACAAGCTGATTTAATATATAATTTGAAATTGAAACAATTGAAATCAATTAATCAAAAAGAACTTGAAACTAATTTAGAAAATACAATAAAAGAAATTGAAGAAATAACAGAAACATTAAATAAAGAAGAAAAATTAATTCAATACATGATAAAAGAATGGACAGAAATAAAAGAAAAATATTGAGATAAAAGAAGAAGTGAAATTAAATTATGAAATTCTAAATTAAGTGAAGTTGATGAAGATCAATATTATGATGATAATGATATATCAATTTATTTAACTAATGAATGATATATTAAGAAAATTGATGATATGAAAATATCAACACAAAAAAGATGATGAAAATGAAGAAAATGAGAAATTAAAACTATATCTGATGATATTATTATTAAAACATTACAAACAACAAATAAAAAGACTATTTGATTAATTACAGAGAATTGAAAAATATATTATTTGAAATGATATAAATTACCAATGAATCAAAAATGAATGCCTTTAAGTTCAATTATTTGAAAAGAAGTAAAAGAAAAAATTATTAATATGTTTGTATTAAATGAATTATTAAATAATAAAGTATTAATTGTATATTGAAATTGAAATTGAATGATAGTAGATTGAAATAACTTAGAAAAAAGATCTTGAAGTCAATTATTTAAATGAGAAGTTAAATTTATTGAAACAATTCAATGAAAAGATGAATGTAATTTAATGATGTGAAATACAAGTTGATTATGTAATAAAATTAAGATGGAAAAGATTAGAGAATTATCAAAAGTATGAAAATGAATTAGATTAATGAAAATGAAAGAATGAGATAAAGTTATTTCAGCAGAAGTTGTTCAATCTTGAAATTCATTATTAATTGTTACACAACATTGATTATGAAAAATAATTAATGTAGATGATGTTAGAGAAACTAATAAATGATCTAAATGAGTAAAAATTTGAATTAGAGAATGAGATCAATTATCTTATATTTGAAAAATTGATTTTGAAAATTTGAAAGATTATATTATAGTATTAATTACAAGAAATAATAAAATAATATCAATTAAATGAACAGAGTTCTATAAAGAACAATGAAGAAAAACTAAATGATTAAAATTAGTTAATCTTGAAGAATGAGATATTATTTCTAATGTAGAATTAATTGAAAATGAATAAATTTAATAGTTAATAAATAAAATGAAAAATTTTAAAAAGAATTTATTTTCAATAGTTATTCCAATATATAACGAAGAATGAAATTTATTTTCTTTATTCTTAGAAATTCAAAAAGTATTTGAATCAGAATTTAATAAAGATAATTATGAAATTATTTTTGTCAATGATTGAAGTACTGATAAAACTTTAGATGAATTAAATATTATTAGATCTAAAAGTACAAAAGTAAAAATAATTAATTTACAAAAGAATTATTGACAATCAACTGCATTACAAGCATGATTTGATAATTGTAATTGAAATTATGTTATTACATTAGATTGAGATAAACAAAATGATCCTAAAGATATAAAAAGTATGTATGAAAAATTAATTAGAAATGATTTAGATGTAGTTTGTTGATATAGAAAAAATAGAAAAGATTCTTGAATTATTAAATTTATTTCTAAATGTGCTAGATTTTTAAGAAAAAAATTATTGAATGATAAAATTCATGATAGTGGATGTACATTAAGAATATATAAAAAAGAATGTATTGAAGAATTAAATTTATATTGAGAATTTCATAGATATATTGCAGAAATATTACAAATTAAATGATTTAAAGTATGAGAAATTGTTGTTAATCACAGAGAAAGAAGATTTTGAAAATCAAAATATAATTGTTTTAAGATGATTAAATGAACTGTAGATTTGTTATATATATGGTATTTAAAATATTATCAATATAAACCATTACATTTATTTTGATGAATATGAATGATTTCAATCATAATTTGAATCATTTGATTATTTTTCTCACTTTCAAAATGATTAATATTAATGACATTTTGATGAATTAATTTATTATGATGATTAATTCTAGAAGTAATAAATAGTTGAAATTTTAAAGATAAAAATATAAAAAGATATAAGATTAAGAATGTTGAATAATCTATAATTAAATTGATAATATTTAATTAATATATTTGAACATGGCTTATAAAAAATCATATTCAAAAAAGTCTAGTTGAAATTATTCAAAATCTTGATCTAGTTATTCTAAATGATCTTGATCTTATAATAATGATCCAGATAAATTAAGTTTTTATTGAATCTCAATTTGAAGAGTTCAAAATCCTATGTTAAGAGTTGTAGTAGAAAAATTTCTAGATCCATTAATAAATTGAAAATGAATTGAATTGAAGAAAAGATTATATTTGTTTGATAAAAAATGATATAAATGGGAATTTGCATGAAATAAAAAATATGAAACAGATCATGAAAAATTAATAAAAGCTTATAAAGTAATTAAAGAAAGTTTTGATAATTGAAATAAAGATTTAATAGTATCTAATGTTGATAAAAAAAGATCTTTATTAAAAAGAAAAGAACCATTTAATTTGTCTTCATTACAAAAAGAATGTTCTACAATATTAAAAATTAAACCTAAAGATGTATTAAGTATAGCACAAAAATTATATGAGAATTGATTAACTTCATATCCAAGAACGGATTCAATTTCAGTTACTGAATCAATTGATAAAAAAATTAGAGCTGCATTATGAAGTGATTATAAATGATTTGAATATAAAGATAAATGAGATTTTGTACAAGAATGACATCATGCATTGGTATTTGTACAACAAATGTTTTCATACAAAGATTGAAAACTTGTATTTAAAAATATTTGAATGTGAGAAAGAGAACAACAAGTATATGAATTAATTACAAGAAGAACATTAGCTGCATTTTGTAAAGAAGATGCTGAAATTGAAACACAAACATATACTTGAGTATATAATGTAAAATGAAAAAATCTTGAATTTAATTATCAAGAAAAAAAGTTAGTTAAAGAATGATGGACAAAGATATATATTTATACTGAAATTGAATGAGAGTGTGATTCTTATCAAAAATGAGATAATGCTTGAGTTAAAGAATTTAAACTTGATGATGTTGATATTAAAATATCTGTTAATATTTCTACTAATACTTTACAAAAAATTGTACAAGAAAAATGAATTTCAAGACCATCAACTTGGGCTTCAATGCTTGAACAATTAAAATCTAAGCAATTAGTTGAATTTGATAAACAATGAGTTAATATTTTTGTTAAACCTAAATGAATTTGGTTCTGGTATTTATTAAAATCAGAATTTGTAAAAAATAAATTATTTGAAACTTTCGACCTTGAATTAACAAGATATATGGAAGATAATCTTGATGAAATTGCAACTTGAAAACAAGATCATATTAAATTCATGAATTGAATTTTAAAAGATTGTTTCTTAAAATATCTTTAATTTCTAATGAATAAAAAATGCAAAATCAAAATGAAAAAATTGACGCTGAAGTTAGTCAGCAGGAAAATAATTTTGAAAATGTTAATAATGTTATTTCTCAAAATAAAGTTAATATTATTGAATTATTGAATGAAAAAGATTTACCTAATACTAAAAAAATTCTTAAGATATATAAAAATTATTTAACTAATGAAGAATATAAAATTCTTGAAAAAATTTTATTAAATGAAGAAAATAATCAAGATTTAGTATTTCAATCAAAATTATTATTTTTGTTATGAAACAATCATTGAACAACAATGATAGATATGAATGAAAATAATCAAATTAGTGAAATATTTAAAAACATTATTATTACTTATTGTATAAGATTATTAATGTTAGATTGTAAAGATGAATTTATATCTTTATTATGAGAAAATATATCAACTGAAAAATATTTGAAAATTAAACAAGAAATATATGATGAACTAAATAATTTATGACCAGACTGAGAATATTGGTGTGAAAAATATATTGAAGATTTATTAAAAAAATCAGATAATTCAATTTTAAATAAATGACAAATTGAATTATGATATAGATTTGAATTTTGATATGCACCAGAAATATTTAAAATATTAGATTGAAGAAATATTGAAAATAATTCAGTTATATTTAAAGAAATTGTTAATATATTATTTAAATCACAATTTATTAATGATGATTTTGTAGAACAATATGATTTTAATTGAGAACTAAATGAAAAATATAATTCATTAATTGAATGAAAAGCTTGACCACATTTATGAATATTTTCTTATAATATTTTATTAAATTGAAAAAAAATTATTCTCAAATATTAATTCTATTTTCTTTTTTCCAATTAGGTGTATCTTCATCAAATCAAGCAGTAAAAATTAATCTATTAAATTTCCAATTTGATAAATTTTGGTTGAATGATTTTGCTCATTTAAAAGTATAATGTAGATCTTTTACTTTTTCTACATTCCAATGAGAAATGTCTTGATTAAAGACTTTATTTTCTCTAAATGTAGAATTTAAATCTTCTACATTTGAAGTATCCCAAGATGAAATATCTCAATTAAAATCACCTAATGAAAATAATCAATATAATGAAGTAACAAAAGTTGTTACTAATTTAGAACAATCATATCAATCTAATAATTTTCATCTTAAATCTCATAAATTTTCACATACATAATATGTTTTTCAATTTAATTCATATTCTTTTCATGGTATACAATATTTAGCAGCTTTAATAGTAATTCAATTTTTATCTAAATAAATATTATTTTTATCTTTTGTATCATTTCATTCTATATATTCAAAATATTTATTTACATAAAAATCAAATGCTTTTGTTCAAAGATAATATTTATCTGTAAATCAAGTTCTTCTTCTTAATACTAAATCATCAAAATTTGGTAAAGTTTTTTTAATTAATTGATATAACATTAAAAATTTATTCGAGAATAATTCAAATATTATTCTTTCATAAGCATTTTTATCTCATCGTCTAACATTATATCAATTAAATAAAAATTCAAGATCATGATATTGAAATCTGTATATTCAAATGTCAATAGTAAAAAATTTAGATTTTCATCACCGTGAATATAATTTTGGTTTTTCAAGTGGTTCTTTTTCAAACATTGTTTTTATAACAACATTCTTTTTAAACTCTTGAAATTTATATACAGATAGATGAACATTTAATATTGAATGAAATAATATTAATTCTCTATATTGTTTGATGTCTTTCATATTCTAGTTAATATGTAATAATTAATTTTATGATACAAAAAAGACTCTAATAATAAGAGTCTTTTAATTGAAATTTATTATTTAATTAGAAAGTGAAAACATTTCAAGAATGATCAACTATAGTAATTGGTTCATCATTTGTATGAAGATCATAATAATTAGAATATTTATTATCTACTTCAATTGAATCTCAAAGAGATTTTAATTCTTCAGTAATAGTTTCAATTGTTGTTTTAATTTCTGCTTTCTCTTTATTCAATGAATCATTTTCATTTTGAAGATCTCTATTTTCTTGTTCTAATACATTATTAGTTTGTACTAATTCTTGGTTCAATACATTAAGATTATTAATATGTTTTTTAAGATTTCAAGAAAATACAGAAAACAACCAAATTATTCATCAAATACAAATACAAGCAATTATAACAAGAATTCATTTTAAAAATCAATTTACTCAACTATCATATTTTCAATTACAATAATTACATTCTCAACAATCACATCAATCACAATCATATCAACTACATTCATTGCATTGACAATCACAATATTCATCTTCAGCTATTCCTTCATCTTCATCTTCTTCATGTTGTAATTCTTCTGGTAATTTATCATAAAGATCTTTCATACTCTCTTCTTCAATTTGTTTTTTAGTTCTTCTTGTTCTTTTTTTAGGTTCTGTGTCAACAATTTCAACACCATCAACTACTTTAACTTTTTGAATCTTTCAGAATTCTTTTCATTCTTTTTCTAATTCTGGATTCTCAGTAGTTTCTAATGTTTCAACTTCTGGATTTTCTGACTTTTTTGTTCTAGCCATAATATAATAAGTAAAAATATAAAAACTATTAATATTTAATAGACTTTAAAATAAAGACTCAGAATTTAGATTAATTCATAAACTCTTATTTAATTCTTCTTCATCAATTTCATTTTCATTATTATCATTTAATATATTTTTAGTATATGATCTATCTTCAAAGTGAACATATTTATTTGATAGTTCATCTAAGAATCAAGATTTTCAATTCATTTTAACAAACTTTTGATTTCATTTTCTTGATATAGTTTGTAATGAATAAGACATTGTTAATATATCTCTTGCTCTTGTAATAGCTACATAAAATAATCTTCTTTCTTCTTCTAAGTCTTTTCAATCATGTATCTTTTTTAATAATGGAAATATATTATTTTGCATTACTATTATTGATACATATTTAAACTCTAATCATTTAGCTGAATGAACTGTCATAAAGTTTACAGCATCAATATTGTTTTCTTCTAAATAATTTCATAAAGAATACCAATTTATAAAGTCATCACAAGTTTTTTCTTTACTATATTTATACCAAGTTTTGTAATATTTAAATAATAAGTCAATAGTATTTTCATGAGTGATAGGATAGAATCATAATCAATCTAATAAATCATTTATAAAGTTTTTATCAAAGTTATTTATTCTATCTCTATATGAATCAAAAAACATTTTTGCATTTTCTAAATTATATTGTTTATATAATGAATCAAATGTTTTTCAATTAATTAATTCTTGATATAAATTTTCGTAATTTCAAGTTCTATCAAAATATGTTAATATATTTACTAATGAGTTTACATCTTTATTATTTGATAAGAACTTTAATACTGAAATAAAAACATCAATATTTAATTCATCTTTTGATTTTAAATTTGATTTTATATAATAAGGAATTCATAATTCTTTAGCTGATTGTTCAAGAAATTTAGCAGATTCATTTAATCTATACAATACTGCAAAATCAGACCATTTTAAATCATTTTCTTCTTTGAATTTTTTAATATCTAATAATGTTTGTTTAATTTCAATTAAAGTATTATCATATTGATATATTTTAATTTTTAAATCTTCATTTTCTAAATATTTTTCTGTTCAATTTCATCTATCTGAAATTAATTTCTTTTGTGACTGTCAAGTATTTTCTTTAATTATTTGATTTCAAGATTCTACTATATAATCTAAAGATCTATAATTTGTAACCAATTTAAATACTTTAACATTTTTTCATTTTGATATATTAAGAAATTCTTCTAATTGAGATCATCTGAATTTATATATACTTTGAAAATCATCTCATATATATGTAATATTAGCTTTCATTTCTTTTAATATATCAAATTGTACTTCATTAGTATCTTGTGCTTCATCAACACATATATATTTAAATTTATTTGTAACAAATTCTTTTACTTTTTTATTCTCTCTTATATATTTCAAAATTAAATATAATATATCATCAAAGTTTAATAAATTTTGTTCTTGCATTAATAAAAAATATTTTTCAAATGATTTATATACTGGTTCATAAGCAATTTTATTAATTAATCATTCTTTATTAATTAAATAATCAATTATTTTAATTTCATCTGTTATTCATAAATTTTTTATTCTTCAAAATATTTCAAATAATTCATTTGAAATTTTTCAATCTTCTTCATAAAATTTACTTCATCAAAAAAATTCTTCTTTAACTACTTTCATAGTTTTATCAACATTTGTTGCTACTTGAACTGTATTAGTATATAATGTATTTAATCAAAATATTTCTTTTTGTGAATATATATCTTTTAATAATTGTAAGAATATTGAATGAAATGTTCACATTATTAATCAATTATTTTCATATCATAATTCATCTCTTAATAATTTATTTATTCTTCAACTAATTTCATTTGCTGCTTTATTTGTAAATGTAATAATACAAATTTCATCTTCTTTAACATCATGTGATAATAAATTCAAAACTTTATATGAAAGAGTCCGAGTTTTTCAAGATCAAGCTCAAGCAATAATAATACTATCTTTATCTCAAAGATAAGTTGCTGCATTATATTGCTCATCATTTAAATTGTCTCTTATCAACTTATTGATAATATCTTTATGTTTTGAATCCATAATAAATATATAAATAAATTAATTAAATTATAGAATTTTTCTACAAAAAATAGCATGCTCATCACAACATGCTATTTTTCGTCATTTTTATCTTTTATACCAAATCTTTTGAAAAAACAGTGTATTCCAAAAAATTCAGTTTTGATATATTGACATTTTTATTATAGAATTTTTCTTGTGTTTTTAAAGACTATTTTTTACGAAATAGAAAAAGCAATTCCAATTTAATGATTTTTTATATTAATACAATATGTTATATAGTTTTATAAAATTTTTCTATATAAAAATTAATTAAAAAATCTTTTATTTTTATTTATATTAAAAAATGACTTTACTTAAAAAATTACAAGAATTAAAAGAATCAAATGTTCAAGATGTTTCAAGATTGATTGATTATTTAATTGAAGATCTAGAACAAAAATGAAATCAAAAAATTAAGTTTTTGAAAACAAGAGATGTTAAATCTCCAGTAAGATGAAATAAAAAAGATTCTTGATATGATTTGTTTATTCCTAATGATTTGCAAGATTTGTATGATGCACCAAATTGTTGTTATACACCAAAAGCAAAATTAACAGATGAAGAACAAGCTAATATGAAAAAGACATTCTTTAACTTTGATAAAAATACTATTATTATTCCAGCATGATATGGTATTCTTATTCCTACTTGAATTAAAATGGTATTTCCTTCAAATAATGAAGATAATGAAACTTATGATTTTGTATTAAATAATAAGTCATGAGTATCTACAAAAATGAATTTGTTAGTATGAGCATGAGTAGTAGATAATGAATACAGATGAGAAATGCATATTCATCTGATTAATACTTCTAATAAAGAAATTGAAGTAGAAGCATGACAAAAAATAACTCAAGGTATTCTTAGAAAATTATCAACATTTGATGTTGAAGAAATTAGTCAAGAAGAATTTGATAAATATTCTCAAACAGATAGATGAGAAGGTTGATTTGGTTCTACATGATCTAAATAATTTAAATAATATAATTAAATATGATAAAGAAATGAATCATATATGTATCAAATAATCTTAATAAAGAACAAACTTTTTGAAAAAATATTTTCAATCAGAATATTAATTCATTAAAAAAAGATTTAAGATGATTTAATACTTTGATTATTTGAAACAATATGAAAGCTAAAGTTAATATTTTAAATGCTATATTAACTGATTTCAATAAAAGAATTAATACAAATGTTTATAAAGAAAATTTCTTGTTTATAAATAATTATGATAAAAATAAATATAAACTTGAATATGAAAATTTAACAACTATTAAATATTTAAATTGAGATCATAAATGATTAGTATTAGATAAAGTATTAAACTTTATGAATTTACAAGAATGAGTAGTTTGAGAACAACATTTAATATTTGATTCTTTAGAAGATTTCTTATCATTAGATTATTGTTTATTAAAATTATTAAATATATTTGAACATGATGAAACAATTTGAATTGAATGAATGTTAGATAAAAAATATTATGAAGAATATTGAACATTACGTGATAGTAAATTATATTTTTGAATGATATTTTTGGAAAATAAAATAAATGTTAATGAATCAGAATATGAAATTTATTTAAATTCTTAAATAAAAAAAGATAGCTAAATAAATAGCTATCTTTTTGTGTGTTTAAATATTTAAATTTACACAATATGAAAATGAAAGTCAAATTAAAATACATATTTTAGCGTATCTTATGAACTTTATAATAAATTTAATAATAATCTATATAAGATTAGTATTAACATTTTTATTATGTTATTTTATTTTATAAACACCACACAATATGTTATTTAACAAATTATCATTTGTTAATAATAGAGTTAAAACAATGTTAGCATTGTGAATACTACTATTAACAAATGTTTTTTTCATTTGAAATGTGTTTGCTGATCCAGATCCAGATCCAGTAGAACAAGTTACTGTTACTTATTATTATGAATGAGATGAGTATCAAACAGTACAAGTTGATAAATGAACAAAGAGAAGTGCATTAGCACTTAAAACTATTGATGACACTCAATTCTGTTGATTTTATACAACAGCAGATTGAACATCAACATTTTCTTTTTGATCTACAGCAATTAATGAAGATCTAAATATTTATTGAAGAAAATGTTCTGTTACTATTTTAGATGAAGAAGATAATGTAATTAAAGAAAAATATTATGTTGATAAAAACACAATATTAGCAGATCCTACTGATGAATTCTTAGCAACATATCCTTGAAAATGTTTTTATTTTGCAACATCAAAAACAGCATCAAGAACAACTTTTTCAGCTACTGCACCAAAAATTACTTCACCTAAAACTTATTATTTGATAAATAGAGATTGTACTTATGATATTTATATGAATTGAGAAAAAGTTGATATTAAAGAATTTACAAGATGAGATGTAGTTGCAGATTTCACAGATGAATATAAAGCAACAAATGAAAATCTTGCATGATTCTATACTGCAAAAACATCAAATGTATTATTTGATTTTACTCAATCACAATTATATCCATTTGCTGTTTATTGAAGAGATTATAATATTGAAATAAATTGAGTTAAAACAGTATGAGAATTAACTAAAGATAATATTATGTGAAAACAAGTTAAATTATTAGAAGATAAAGAAATGTCATGAATTTTTTACAGACATGATATGAAAAATAATGAACAAGTTAATATTAATTTGAATTGACATACTTTAACAATGAACTGAGCATATTTTAATATATATTATTGATCAGTTACAATTACATGACCATGAAAAATAATTGTTAAATGAAATGCTTGAGCTTTTCAAATGTATTGACAAACAACAAATAATTGAAATACAGCAACTTTAAATATTTGAGAATGAGTTGAAATTGAATCAACTACTGAAAAATGAATACCAGTTTGGATTAACCCAAAACCAAATTCAACAATATATTGAGTAACTGTTGATATATTTTGAAAAATAACAGCAACTCATGAACAATGATTTGCTATATATGTAAATTGAAGTGCAACAAATACAGATGCTGCACCACAAATTCATTTAAGAGAATGATCTGAAATAAGTAATCCAAATTGATATGCTATATATTTAGCTTGATATAATGAAACTACAGTTGAAGATAATGTTAAAGTTACTTGAAAACAAGCAGCTATTGAAATTAGAGCTTGAATACTTGATATAGATTGATGAGAATTTACATCAACTGCTACAAGTACATTTGAACAAGCAAATTGAAATTGAACATCAATATGATGAGCTGCAATTGCTGTATCTCAACATACAACAAATAAACCATTAGAAGTAAATATTACATGATGAAAATTTACTTGAATTAGATCTATTTATGAAAAAGATTTACAATGATGAGTAACTGATAATATTGATCTAAATATTACATGATGAGAATTTAATTGAGAAGTATATAGTCAAAATGTTACAGAATTTATAGCATGATGAACATATTCAAATAATCCATTAGATTCATATATTGTACCTTGAAAAGATGCAGTATTAAATAGTGAATGAAAATATATTATTGATACAGAAAGTGATGATAATGCTACAGTTATTTATAACTTAGATTGATGAGTATTTGCTGAATGAATTAGTAATACAGTTAAAGTTGCTAAATGATGAAAATTAACTTCTTTAGAAACACCAACTAAAGCAGATGTTGAATTTATTTGATGGTATAAAGAAGATTGAACATTATTTGATTTTGCAAATGAAACAATTAATGATGATTTGACATTAGTTGCTCATTATTGATATAAATTATCGTATACTACTAATGTTGAATGACAAAATATAGAAGATCAATTGTATTGATTTACTGATGTAACTGTTAAACCAACAGATCCTGTATATGCTTGACATGTATTTAAATATTGGTATTATGTTACACAAGATTGAGAATGACAAGATGTAGAAAATGAATTTACATTTTGAGAAGTGTTAACTTGAAGTCTTAATTTAATTGCTAAATATAATCAAACTGCTGTAATCAAATTTGTTAATGATGATTGAACTGAATTACAAACTTGAGAAGTTGAATATTGAGTAGTACCTACATATACTTGAGCAACACCAACTAAAGTAGCAGATTCTAATTATACATATACATTTAAATCTTGGGATTCAGAAATTGTTGCAGTAGATTGAGAAAAAACATATACTGCTACATATAATTCAACAAAGAAAAATAATTCTTCTTGATGATGATCTTCTTCAAGTTCAAGTTCTTCATCTACAAGTAATTCAAATAAAGATAATAAGACTGATAATAAGACTGATAATAAAACTGATACTGATACTAATATAACAGATACTGATACAAATACAGAAGAAGAAACAAATAATGATGTTGTTGAAAATGATATGTATAAAGATATAGAACCAGTAGTTGATGAAGAATGAAATGTTACAATTAAAGAATATAACATTCCTAATTATAACAAAGATTTACCAGTAGAAAAACAAATTACTGATAATTGATTCTCTGTTGAAATGAATGATGCATATAAATTTGCATTTGAACATTGAATTACAACAATGGATTCAATTGAAAAAGCACAAACAAATGAACCATTAACAAGAATTGCTATGGCAAAGATGTTAGTTTATTATGCTATTAATATATTATGACTAGAACCAGATACTTCAAGAGTAAAAGATTTTCCAGACGTATCTGAACAATTAAATGAAGATTATAATAATGCTGTTATATTAGCTTATCAACTTTGAATTATGTGAATTTGAATTGATAATTTCAGACCATTTGATGAAGTACCTAGATCTGAATTTGTTACTGCATTATCTAGAATGTTATTTAATACTCCAGATTGACAAAATAAATATTATGAAACTCACATGAAAGTATTAAAAGATAAATGAATAATTACAAATGATAATCCAGAACTTAAAGAATTAAGATGATATGTTATGTTAATGTTAATGAGAAGTGCTAATTAATATACTTTCATTTCTTTAAATACAAAAAAGATAGCTATTCATTTAGCTATCTTTTTTAATTTAAATTAATATTTTAGTAAGGGTTGTAATTATCCATGTATAATCAGTCAATATATATTTCTTGATTATATTCATTTGAGAATCAGAATCAAATATGTGTATTTTTAAATTCTTCAAATGTTCATCAAATTACTTTATCAAATATATCTTTAGTAAATACATTATATAGAAATAAATTATATGTTTTTGTATTACTTCAATTGTTTACCCATAAAGATGTAGTACATCTGTAACAAAATAATAATTTAATTATTTCAGCAAATACTTTTCAATCATTTTTTAATCTTCAATTATTTAATAATTCAAATAATTTTCATCAATAGAAATAATATTTTAATTCTTTCTTTTTAGTGAATAATACTGAATTATCATGATCTAATAAAATATTTATTAAATATTCACATTTATCTAATTCATCTTGTTCTAATTTTATATCATTAATCATATCATTTACTTCTTTTTCTGTTAATTCTTGTCAAAGTATTTCTTCTAATCTATCTTTTGTTAATGTAAAACTTCATCATAAATATCTTTTATTAATTAAATTAGCATATTCAAATTTAACTATGTGAATAATATCTTCAGGATCTAATTTAATTTTTCAATTTCAAGATACATCACTAATTAATAAATCAATTCATTGTTCAAAGAAATAATCTTTTTTTCATTCAATACTTATTTTGTAATATTCATCAAAAATTCTTTGTAATTTTTTATTTTCTTCTTCACTCATATAATCTCAATATAATTCTAATACTTTTCATAATTTATATTCAACATCTTTAATTTTATTTGTTGGTTGAATTTTTCAATCAAATTTCCATCAATTTAAATTTTTCATCTCTTTAAATACAAGATTTAAAATATATTAAATTTATAATTTTTAAAAAAATGTCAATTTATAAAATATTCTATTAATAAATAGAACTAAATTAAACATTTATTTAAATAAAAATATTAATGTCAGATCAACCATTTGATTTTAATAAATTCTTATCTGTTGTTCAAAGAAATCTTTGATCAAATTTTTCTGAAACAAAAGAAAGAATTTATGTAAAAATGAACTGAAGATTTGAAAAAAATCACCAATGTGTAGAATTTGTTGTAGCATTATTAATTTATCAAATTAAAGAAAATATATCAGATCTTCATGTTTGAGCATTTAACAATGTAGAATGGTCAATTAAATACAGAAAAAATAAACAAATTGAAATGTTGACTTATGAAGAATTACGTCCAACTTTATTTGAAGTAATTGATTATTTATTTAAAGAAGAAGATGAACAATTTAGAAATATTAAAAAAGAATATTATGATACTTTTATGTTACCTATAAATGATTTTAGATTTTCATATACAGAAGATCAATATTTTAATCAATTAGACCAAGAACACTTAGATAATGATCAAAGAAATACAATGATTTATACTTCTGAAAAGAAAATTAAATTAACATTTATTCAGAGATTAAATGAAGCATTTCAAATAATGTATAAATTTCATGATTGAGCAAGAGATCAAGAATGAAACATTACAATTTGATATTGAGAAGATGTAGATCATGTAATTGAAGGTTCATTCAGAATAGAATGAAAGAAACAAGATATTGAAATAGATTGAAAATCATTCTTTTCAATAGTATCAAGATTAATGATGACAGACTTCTTTACATTATCACAACTTTGAGTATGAGATTATGAATCATTATTTAGAGAAAAACTATTAACTAAAAAATTAAATATTATTTGATGAGAAACTAACTCTTGAAAATCTACAACTATCTTATCATTATTAAAAGAAACTTATGACTCATTACAGTGAAAAATTAAAATATATTCAGTAGAAAATCCAATAGAAAAGCCAGTTCATTTTATCCTTCAAACTCAAATAAGAAAGATTAATGGAGATAACCCTAACGAAAACTACTTATTTGAAGATGCAGAAAGATTTTTCTTAAGATCTGATCCAGACTGAATATTAGTTTGAGAAATAAGAGATTATTCAACAGCAAATATTGCTATGAAATTAGCATTATCATGACACTTTTGTTATGCTACATTACATATTTGAACTGCATTATGAGTAGTACCAAGATTTCAATGATGGTGATTAGATATGAAAAATAATATTACTGCACTATGATTTGTTGAAATTACACAATTAGTAACAACATTTAAAACTGATATATATGATGAAAAAGCTACTATAGTAGAAAAAATTAAAAATTGAATGTTAAGAATAAAAGATTTAAAACAATTACCATATAAATATTTTGAAGAATATTTAGAAGAAAAGAAAAGAGAAAAAGAAAATTATAAATCACCAAAATTAAATAATGATGTTAGAGAATTATTTAAATTTATGCAATGAAGATCTTATTTATTAAATATTTTCAATTATTATCATACTCAAGATGAGAATAAATTATTTTCAATTCAACAATATTATTTAAAATATATGAAATATTTAAGTACATATTTTTCAAACAGATATGTAGATTGAAATGAATTTATTTGAAAGAAAGATATAATATTAAAATTTTTAAAGATGTTTAATGAAAAATTTTTTGATGTTGAATCAATAAATGAAAAATTAATATCACCTAAAAATATGTCAGAAGAAGAAGCACAAAAAATGTATCAATATTTTTTTACAACATTAAAAAAAGATCAAGAAAAAAATAAAGAAATGTTGGTATTCTTGCAAAATAAAGAAAATATGAAATTAATATTGAATTTTATATTATGAAGATATCAAACACATAATTGATATTATGTACCTTTCTTATTTGCTGATTTCTTATGGTTGTTATGAGAAACTTGAAGTCTTCCATTTAACTGCAAATCAAAATGAGTTATTCCAGTAATTGAAATATTTGATTATACAGAAGATTATAAGTTGGTATTAAAACAAGATTATGATCATCTGTTATATTGAACAAAATCATTTACACCAATGTTTATGTATTGATTCTTAAATATTAATCAAAAAATATTAAAAGATTGAAAGACAATTGATTTTTTTCATATAATTTCAATGTTCTCTTCTGAATATGATCTTTGATAATTCTATATTTAAATTAATTTATATTAAATATTTTTGAAATGACTAGAAATTTCAATTTAATTTGATGATTCTGAGTAAGTGAAAAAGAGATTGCTCAAAAGAAATTATCAGTTACTGATATCATTGATAGATATTATAATATGTGAATTTGAGAATTTTTTGTTTGATATACTCCAGAATATTGGTATTCTAAATATGCATTTTCAGTATCACCAAATTGAAGATTTTGAGAAAATGAACAAATATCATCTTATGAAACATTAAAAAAATCAATTGATTATATACATACTTTAAAAAGACAGAGTGATTGAAAACCTTGTGAATGTATATTAACAATTAATTGATGGTATTATAATGATATTACAATGGATCTTGCAAAAAGAATTATTCAAGAAGCTATCGAAATATGAGTTGATTGATTTATGGTATGAAGTTATGAAATATTGCAATATTTATCAGAAATTAAATTTACTTGAAGAATACATATTTCAACAATATTAAATGTTTATAATGAATATTCAATCAGATTCTTTATTGAATATTGTAAAAAGAATAATTTAGATTTACATAGAGTTGTATTACCAAGAGAAGTTACAATTAAAGAATTAGAAACTTTAGTTCAAAAATTTCCAGATACTTATTTTGAAGTATTTTGACAATGAGATTATTGTAGATATGCAAATTGAAATTGTTTTGCTGAACATAAATATTTTTCAAGAGATTTATGTACATTTGTATTAAAACATTGATTAGAAACTAAAAAAAGAATAAGATATGATTTTAAAAAGTTAGTATTAGATGAAAATTTAAGTGATAAAGAGAAAGAAGATTTAATGAATCCAAAATTAGATTATTCTTGAAAAGAAACAAAAGAAGAACAAATATTAGAATTAATTAATCACATGTTTAGTTCTAATACAATGACACAAAATAAAAATAATGCATTTGATATAGTATATGAATATTTATTAAATAAAGTAGTATTTGAATCAGAATCAGTAGATGAAAGAATAATTAATAAATTATATGATGAAATAAGAAAAGAATTATATATGAATTTATATAAATATATATATGACTGATTACAATCAGAATCTAATTTTCATAATCAAAATGTTGAAAAATCATTAAATTTATTTAATTTATATTTAAAAATTGAAACTGATAATTATAAGAAAGATCAAATTCAAGAAAAAGTAAATATAATTAAACAATTAATTAGAGAATGAAAACAATGTTTTGAATCAGAAATAAAAGAAAGATGAGCATTCTGACTTGAAACATATTATAAGTTTATGTTATATAACAGAACATCAACACCATTCTTTTGATTATTTAATTCATATAAAAATATTCAAGTTGTTAAAATACCTTTAAGATGAAGAGATGCAATAGCAACTAAATTATGACTTGATTTAGTAGATGATGCAATTAATAATCCTAATAAATATATTAATGATATTAAAACAATTTCATGAAAATATTTCCATTATGATATAAATTGTCTTGAAAATTACTTAAAAAGTGAGTAAAAATATCAATTAAAAATTGAAAAATGTGAAAAATCTAGTAAAATTGCTAGGTTTTTCATATTTTTTATCTATAAAATAAATTGCTATATTTAATACATAGCATTTTATCAATTAATTATTATTCAAGATGACAGCAACAAAAGTTATGCCATTATGGAAATTAACAACATGGAGTAAGAAATTTAGAAAAGTTGAAGCTAGTAAACAAGCTGATGCAAATGAAGCATTTAGAAGTGTTACTAAAGATTTCATTAAATCATTTGGTAAATCACAATGAACAATTAAATTCATTACAGCTGAAAACAAAAAGAGTTTGTATGCTAATGTAAGTGAATTAAAAGATTGTGAATATTATAAGTGAGAAATTATTGCAATTTCTGAAGCTTGAGAATCTAGATTGCAATATTATAATTGATCATTTATGCCAGGTTGGGTAAACTTTGCTACTTCAAAAGATACCAACTTATTAAATAACAAATATTTGTATTATTATCTTTTGAATAGAGAAAATGATGTAAATAAATGTTATGAAACTAAAAATTCAGTTACAAGACATGTAAATATGAATAAGCTTCTTAATATGAATATTAAAGTTCCAACTTTAAAGATTCAAAATAAAATTGTAGAAGTTTGTAATAAACTTAGTAAAGCTGAAATTAAAAAGCTTAACTTTAATAAACTAATTAATGAATAAAATTAATTAATAATTACAAAAAATCTAGATGAAATAATCTAGATTTTTTTGTGTTCAATAATATTTTTATTTTATTAATTAGCTGTTATTCATCTAATTCATTATCAATTTGTAATAATGTTTCTGTTATAATATCATTATCATCTTTTTGAAAACAGAATGAATTTTGTAATTTATTGAAAAATTCTTCATAATTATTAGATTTGTGAATTCTACAAAGCTTAGTTGAAGAAATATATCAAAGACTATTAATATTTTTATATTTTTCTTTATTCATATATTTATTTTTTAATTTTTGATTTAGTGAATCATATTTAGTTTCATCTTTATAAGGATTAGTATTTGAAATATCCATTTTTGTTGATTCAATTGAATACATTCTATATAAATTGAAATTTGTTGTTCAATTTAAATAAATAATTCACATAAATCATACAGCATATATTAATAATGGTATTGTTAAAAACCATCGTTTAGCAAACAATGTTATTAAAATAAAAATAAACATTAATGAAAATATAACAATTAATAATATTTTATTTCATAATTCTGTATTTTTTTTATATGATGTAATTGAATTATCATATTCAATTTTTTCATTAGTTATACTTTGTTCTAACTTTTCAAGTTCATTAAAATGATTAATTAAAGTTAATCATTTAATTTTTTCTATTTGATTTAATTCATCTCTATTTTTTAATTTATCAATTTGAGATTTAGTTTTTGAAATTTCAATATTAATTGTTTTTAATTCTTTATCAATATTTACTTCAGGTGTAAAATCAGTAAATAAGAAGAAGAATAAATATCACAAAAAATAGAAAGTACAAGCAACTAATATACTTAATATTAAAAAACTAACTTTGTTTTTCATATTAATAGTCTTGAAAAGTTAAAGAGTGAAGAATGGTGTGAAAAATATAATCAAAATTTTAATAGAATGAAAAAAGATATAGTTAGAGTTCTAACTATATCTTTATTTGTTGAGTAGAGATTGTATCTTCTAACTATCGTACTTTTTCTTGCGTTTCTTCAAGTAATTCTTGAGTTGATTGTTAGTGCTGAAAAACAGCATTTGATACGTTTGATTGTTTTCAATTCTGATGATTCTACGTAGTTCGACATGTTCTCTTCTTTCGGTTAAGAAGATTGCTACCTTGCTACATTTCTTCAACATGTTTTGAACACTGACCTCAGATGCATGATTCATTTCTTTACAAATCATTGAAAACAGACTTGGATTCAATTCATCAATATTATTGATGATGATTAATCTATTTTCTACTTTTCGCTTAGAAAGTAAATCACTAGGTACTGCATCTGCTTTGAATCTTTCTGAATAGATGCTACTCATGTGAATTAAATTTTTTGTTACTAATTTTTGTTATTAATCTCTGGTATATTTACAATATAATTATAGATTATTTGATATGTTCTATTTGTTCTTTTAAAAAATTATAAGCTTGTTCAAAAGTTCATACATCTTCTGTATTCTTTTTTGCTAACTTATGATTATCAATATAAGTTTTAAATTTATTTAATTGTCTTTTACATTCAACTTTTGGTTGTCATGTAACAATATAATAATAAACCATTCTTTTTAATTCCATTCATTTAATCATTATATTTTGAGCTTTTTTCATTTCAGCTTCTTTTTGTAATTGTTTATCAGTTTTCTTTGCTGCCATATTAATTTAGTAATAAATAAATTAATTTTATAATTTTTCTTGTAAGTATTTTTCTATTCTTTTAATTAAAAATTTATTTAAAAATTTATCAATTATCTTATTTTCATTTTTTATTTCTTCTTGATTTAAATCTAAAGAATTAGATTCTTTAAATGTTAAATGTAATAATTTTTTTATTTTTTTCAATCAAAATTTGTTAATTAAATTGTTAAATTGATCTTCTAAATTAAATGTAGTAATTAAATATTCAAAATTATTATTACAATATGGTATAAAATATTGTTTTATATGAAAATCATCTTCAATATCTCAAGTAATGAAATGTGTTAAATTATTTTGAACATCATCTACTATTAATGAATAATCATTTCTTAAATATAAATATTCTCATATTCATAAATCATTTAATTGATTATATATATTCATTTTATATTCAAAATTTAATTCTTTTCAAAAATTATATCAATATTGATTAACTCAAAAATAAGAATATTTTAATGGTGTTTCATCAATCAAACTTGATACAATTGTTTCATCTTCATTACATAATAAAATATATTTTTTAAATAAATCATTATTCTTTTCTTTAATAAATCTTTCTTTATTTAATTTATTTTTTAAAGTAAAATTTATTCATTCAATAATATTATATTTATTTTCATTACAAAAATTTAATATTTCATCTTTTTCGTTATAATCACATAAAATATATAAATTTATCTTTTTAATTGATTTATCTTTTAATATTTGTCATCATCTACTTAATGAATAAGTTTTGTTGTAAACAGATACATCTAAATTAGATAAATTAATAATTTCTTCAATATAATTAATTGATTTACTTTTCATTTGAACAGTATAAACATATTGACTATATAAATGTCAATTTTCTTTTGCTGTATATACTAAACATTCTCATTTTCTTTGCTTTTTTGTATAAAAATTAGTGATATCAATAAAAATATCTCTATCAGAATTATTTATAAAAGTATAATCTTTATTTGTTTCATATTTTAAATAATTATGAATATTCAATTTATTTAAGAAATTTTTCTTTGCTAAATACATTTGATCTTTATTAGATCAAGTGAATAATTGAATATTTATTTTATTTTTCATAATTATCTTTTCTTATCATTTAAAATATAATAAGAAGATGATACAAATGATTTAATTTCTCTTAAAATTGAAATAATACTATTTAATTCGTTAATAAAGTAAGATACCATAACATATCTATCTCTTTCTAAACATTTTCACATAACATCATCTTTACTAACAAAACTATTTCATGGTATTGATTTTAAATAAGTGGTCATTCTTGAGTAGAAAAAGTTGTTTTCAAGTTGAAAATTGTCACACATTGCTGTAAGTTCAGCATGTAATAATCACATTACAAATTCAATATTTTTCATTAATTTTTTATTTTCTTCAATATCTTCTTCATATAATTGTGAATATGTCTTTTTACTAATTACATCATTACATAATTCAAATACTTGTTGTGTTAATATATTTAATGATTTTTTAAATTCATTAATTACTTCTGAATTACATAATTTCTTTTTTTCATCAATTTTAACATATTCTTCTTGAAATAATTGTTTAATTGAATCAACAAATTCTGCTAAATCAATTCAATCAATTTTTTCTAAATTAAATTCAAAAATTGATACTTGTTTTTTCTTAAAATCTTCATTTGTGTTAGGTTCTTTATCAATAACTTGATCTAATTCTTCTACTTTTACCATCTTTTATAGTGTTTAAATATATAAAATTGTGTATAACCTAGCTAAAATACTGGTAATTTCATTAAATAATATAGATATTTTAGGTAAAAAGTTAATACATTTTTTAAGTTTTTTTCAATTTTATTATAATTGAATTTTTTGCCATTCAATCTATAATTAAAATAATTAAAAAGTCTTTATTATTATTAATCATAATTGTATGTCAAAAGAAGATGATGATTTGTTAAATTTTTTTGATAATCTTGATGATGGTGATGATGAAGAAGAAGTAAAACCACAAAAAGAATCAAAAAAATCTAAAAAAGTGGAAAAAGAAGAAGATACATCTTCATTTGATTTTGATGATGATAATTTAGAATTTAATGATGAAGATGATAATATTGATTTTGATGATGAAGAAGAACAAGAAGATTGATGAGATGATTTAGATTTTGATGATGAAAATGAAGAACAAAATGAATCAGAATCTGATGATGAGTTAGATGATTTAGATTTTGATGATGAAGATAATAATGAAGAAGAACAAAATGAATCAGAAGAACAAGAAGAAAATGAATCATATTGATGATGATTTTTTGATGAAGATGAAGAAGAATGAAATGAATCAGAATCTGACGAAGATGATGATTTAAATTTTGATGATGATGAAGATACAGAAGAACAAGAAGATTGAGATGACTTAGATTTTGAAGATGAAGAATGAGAAGAACAAGAAGATGAAGAATGATGAGAATTTGAATATGATGAAGAAGAACAAGATGAATGAGAAGAACAAGAAGATGAAGATAATTGAAGATGATTCTTTGATGATGATAATGAAGAACAAGAAGATGAATGAAATAATGATTTCTTTTGAAATGATGATAATGATGAAGAAGAACAAGAAGATGATAATCATTATGATAAATGAGAATGATTTATGACTAAAATATGATTTTGAAAACATAATTGATGATGATTAAGTGATGATGCTAGAAGAAATTCAGACTGGTCTTCATTTAATCCTAAAAATCCAGAATTTAATTGATGAAAAAAAATAAATGATAGAGTGCATGTTGATACAAATAAATTAATTATTATGGAAAAACAAAATGTTTGAAAATATAATTTATTTGCTAGAATATTTAATTCTCTATCAAGAGAAAGATGAGAAATATTTTCAAAACAAAAAATACAATCTGATGATTATAAGAATTTGAGATTAGAAAATTTCAGAGAGATAGATGTTACAATGAAGAAATACCCACATTCAATGTATATTGATCTTTCTTGATTAAACTTATATGATATTACAAAAGAAGTTAATGAAACAGAATTAGCACAATTTATGTTTGAATTTTGATGATGACCATTATTTGAAAAGAAATGATTTAATTGAATTAAAGCACAATTCTTTTGGAAATGAAGATTTTATTTGTTATTTAATGATTTTCTTAATGAAGAAGATTACTATAAGATAACAACTCAATTTGTAGATAATTGAGATTATGAGTCAATATTAGTATGATATGATTTATTAAGTAACAGATATGTATTTTCAACAATTGAAGAATTAAGACATTGGTCTGTAGTATGAACATCATGATCTTGAAAAACAGTGTGATTAATTAGTTTTACAACACAGTATTTAATGAAAAATAATACTGATGTAATTTTTATTGAAAAATGAACAGATCTTGATAACTACTTAAGAAAATGTGAAAGAATGATATATAAATCAAATGTAGAAGATTTGAGATATGAACATATTATTTCAATTTTTACATATTTAAATATGGAATTATCAAGAAGAAAAAATATATTTTCTTCAATGAAAACACCAGTTAATAAAATTCAAGAATATAATAAAGTTGCTAGACAAGAATGAAAACCTTTTATGAAATATATGCTATTAATAATCGATGAATTTTCAAGATTAAGAGATACATTATGAAATGAATCAAAAAAATCTGAAGAATTCTTCTTATTACAATTAAAATCATTAATACAGGTTGCTAGATCTTATTGAATATTTTGTATGTTAGCAACTCAGAATCCTACTTCAGAATGATGAGTTCCTTCAAATATACAGTTGAACCTTTCAACTAAAGTACTTTGATTAGCAGAATGAGCATCTTCAATTAAATATTTAACACACTCAGATGAAAGAGCTGTTGCAAGACAATGAAAAATTAGAAACTGAGATTTCTTATTTAACTCAGAATGACAACAGTGAATGACAATAACTAGATTATTTAAAGTAGATTGATTATTAGATAGATTAATTGAAGAATGATATATTGTACCAAAGACAGAAGAAGAACAACAAAAAGTATGAGATAGTGTTGATAATTATTCAAATAATCACATGAATGAATTAATTGAAGAATTAATGAAACAAAATAAAGATGTTACATTATTACAAACAGATTCATTTAGATGATATTGAATTGATACTCAATGATTAGATAAAATATCATGAATTAGAAGAATAGCTATTATATTAATTATTAATTTGTTATTTCAATGGTATGAAGATGAAGTATGTAAAAAGATTAGAGAAACTAATTTGAATCCAGCAGATTTCAATCTAGATCAAGCTATTGATAGAACATTAGATATTGAAAAATATCAACAACTTTGATTTATATTTGTATTAGTAGAATCAATTTATTACAAATATCTAGATCAAGTTATTAAAACTAAAAAAATTAGTAAATCAGAAATTAATAAAGCTAAGAACTGAGAAGATTCAAGCACTGAATCAATTGAAATGTATATAGCATGAATACAAGAAAATATTGTATATAATGTTAATGAAATGATTAATAGATTAATTTAATTTTTAATTGTTGTAATAAATTATTAAAGGTATCAACATTTCATCTTCAGTAAATCATGCATGATGTGATTTAGATTCTGAAGAATTTTCTGAATATCTAAAATATTTATTTGAAAATCATAATGCAAAATAATCTCATAAAGAATTTTTAAATAAATTATGTTCATTTCATAATCAAAATAAATTCATATTTATTACTTCTTCTTTTGAATATAATTTAAAATATTGACTAAAATATTTTTTAAATAATTTTTTGAAATTTTTTTCATCTTTAACTTTAAAAGAACATAATCTTCATTCAAGCCAAGTATCTCAATCTAAAGTATCTTTAAAATCTTTATAATCATCTAATAAAATTCAATCACAATTTATATGTCAATGATCTGCAACAATTATTATTAAAGTATCATTATCTAATGTTTTACAAAATTCTTCTGTTTTGTTATTTATTGTTTCAAATTTTTCTTTTACTTCTTTACTATCTGTTCAAAATTCATGTAATGTATGATCTGGTTCATCATGATATGCATAAATATATTTTTTTCAATCTTTATCACAATAATATTTTATTTCATTTAACATTTCATCTAATGTTTCATATTTAATATTTCAAAATGGTGATATATATAATCATTGATATTTTCAATTTTCATTTATTTCATCTGGTATATTTTTAAATGGAAAATATTTTTGAATAATATTATATTCTTGTGCTTGTATTTCAGTATCTTTTAATTCATTAGTAAATAATGTAACTATTTGATTTGTTGGTTTTATATAAAGATTCCATCATAATAATCAATGTTCTTTTGGATACATTCATGTCAACATTGAAGTAGTAGAAGCAGTTGTTGTAGCTGGTACTACACTACTAAAAGATCTTGTTATGTGATTATCTAAAAAATTATTAGGTATAATTCTTTTAATTAAATTATATCACATTCAATCATATAATATTACTACTACATTTTTAGGTTGTCTTGTTTCTAAAAGTTTGTCTACATCTTTCAAAGTATTATTAGTATAATTCAATCAAAAATATTTTTTTATACTGCATGCTAAATTAACAATACAATCATTAAAATTTATATACTTGAAAATATCTTTTTCATTCATGTTGACAATATTATTTAATTAAATTTTCATTATATAATAGTTAATAAATATCTATATTTTATATGCTTAAAATAATATAAAATTAATCTATATTTACATTGATTTTAATAGTGTTTAATCATAAAACTATTAACTTTTTATTTATTTTAAAATATTTGTTATGACAAAAGAAAAAATTTCAAAATCAGAATTGATTTGAACTTTTGCAACTGTCTTTATTTGTTTGTTGTGAATCTTTTTAATTGCTTATTTCTTGATTACAAATAAAAGTGATGAATGAAATAAAGTAACAACAAATAATAATATGACAACTACAGAAGTTACTAATGTTGAAGATGCTCAATGATTAGTAAATAAGAAATGAGCAGAAAAGAAAGATGTATTATTAGTATTTTCAAAAGATGATGAAGAAGCTAATAATTCTTTAAATGATTTAGTTCTAGTACCTAATCAAATTCTTTGAATTGAAGATAAAGTATTATGAATAATTAATGAAGATAATTCATGATTTGCAGAACTTTGAGAAAAATTATGAGTTATAGATTGAACACCATTAATTGCAATTAAATCAAATAAGTATGAAGATATTATTAATAAATATTTAGAAGTAAATAAAGAAAACATTTGATGAGATGAATGAATGAAATCAATGAAAGAACAAATTGATACTTTATTTGAAGAAAAAGAATGATACAAAGTATTTAGATTATGAGAATATTCTATTTGATGAAAAAATTCATGTGCTGAAGATGATTGGTTAGAAGATGAAAATTGTTCTAAAGTAGTATATCTTTATGATGAAAGATGTCAAGAACAATCTTGTGATACATTATCTAATTTACAAACATTGAAAAATTCATCATCTAAGAAAACATTCTTTAAAGAAGTAGAAATTAAATCTGAAGAATGACAAGCTATAAAAGAATTTGTTCAATCAGTATTACCAGAACAATTTAATTTACCTTCAGCTATTTTATATAAAATTAATTGAGAACAAAATAAAAATAATATTCAATTAATTGCTGAAGCTAATAATGAAATTTGGAATATTGAAGAAAATAAATATTTAATTGTTCCTAATTTTATGGAGAATGACTGGAAAGAATGAGATAAAGTATGTACATTAGACGAATCATTATTTAATGAAAATCCTAATGAATATCAATCTTGTTCATTAGATGTATGTAAAGATAAATATGAATGTATTAAAGAAGAACATAATGTTGCAGATATATTTGTAATGTGATATTGTCCTTATTGTAAAGATCATGTTAAAAGATTAAAAGAAATTAAAGAAAAGATGAAAGATACTAAATTTACAGTTAGATATCTTGTTCAATATGACTGATCTAAAAATACAAATGAATTAACATTAGCAGATTTTCAATCATTACATTGAGAAGAAGAATTAAATGAAAATGTTAGACAAATTTGTATTGATAGAGAATATTGAGATGAAAAATTATATGAATATTTTGTAGAGAGATTCTGAGATACTTATAATCCTGATAATTATGAATCTAATCTAGTTGATGTATTAACTAAAGTTTGAATTAGTGAAGATACATTGAATCAATGTAGAACTAATAATGAAAAAGAAATTGTTAATAAATTATTAGAAGATGTTAGAATGTCTGTTAAATATTGAGTTCAATGAACACCAACTTGGTTAATCAATAATAAGTATGTAGAACAATGATCTGCAGAAGATATTGAATTAATGGTATGTTGATATAATGAAGATTTACCATATTGTCAAATTCAATCTTAATAAGTTTTTAAATCTTTAAATATTCAAAACAATGAAAATTAAATCACTAGCATTTGTTACATTATTATGAATTCTTTCATTAACTTTAGCATGATGTTGAACAACAACTAATGAAGATAATAAAGTTGTTGATAATACACCAACAAGTTGAAATGTTGCTGAAGTAAATAATGAAAATGAAGTAATGGAACTTGAACTTGTACCTTCTGAAAACAATTGACAAATGACAATTGAAGAAGAAATTGAATGAATTTTAAATTCATAGTTTATCAATGAAAAAATTTATACATTATTTGTTTAAATTCGTAATTATTATTGTTTTTTGTTGATCTATATTTTTTGTTGCAAAGATATTAACTGATACTTATATTAATTTGCAAACATCAAATCAAGATGTAACAATAATTAAAAAGAATACTAAAGAAATAATAATTCCTTATATATATACATATAATTCAAATACAAAGTTCTATGATTATGTAAAAGATTGAGAAGAATTAAAAACAATTGAACAAGTACAACAAAGAATTGAAAAACAATATTGAGAAAACATGAAGAAAAAAGATAAATTATATGATACTTTTTATGTTCAAAGTAAATGAAGAAGATATGAAGTAAATCTTTCTGAATTATGAAAATATGATTTCAAAAGTTTGTTAGATACTTTTTCAACTGCACCTTATTATGATAAAGAATTAAAGACTTTGTATATATTCTCACATTCATCATGAAAAATAATTAATCCATGAAAAGATTATTATGACTTTAAATTATGAGAAAAAATAGATTTTATTGATTATGATGGAAATGTATCAGATGAATATGTAGTTGAATCTGTTGATATAGTTTCTAAAAATGAATTTAATAATAAAATATTTTTATCTATTTCAGATAGAATTGTATTAGTTACTTGTTATCCTTTAAATTCAACTGCTAAAAGATTATATGTTGTATTAAAGAAAGTAAATTAAAATATTTTAAAATAAATTAAAAAAGATCTAGAATTAAATCTAGATCTTTTTGTTTTTATATTAAATTTAAAATTAAATTTAAATTTATTATCACCGCATACAAGAATTTCAATTTAATATATCTAATGTAGTTCATAACATTCAAGCAATTTCATTTCATTGAGTTCAAAATCATAATGCAATTCATCGATCATATCACCGTCAAGTCCACCGAAACATTCAACAAATTTGTTGAGTTGTTAAATTAGATATATCCCAATTTCATATTGAATTAGTTCATCAATTATTATATATTTGCATACTTCATAACATTCATCTTAAATTTGTTACATTTGATATATTCCAATTTCAAAGATCTTGATTAAATGCATTATTATATGCAAACATATATCACATATCTTCAACATTTTCAGTATTCCAAGTTGTTACATCTCAATTGAAATGTTCAGCTCATAAAAACATCATATACATATTTGTTACATTAGAGACATTCCAATATGTTAAAGGTTGATTAAAATTTAAATTAAACAAAAACATTCATTCCATGTTAGTTACATTACTTGTATCCCAATTTAAAATGTCTTGATTAAATTCTCATGCTAATTCATCACATTGTAACCGAGGGGGAAAACTTTGTTCATATCATTGATCTATCATATCTTGCCGCATACCACATTCTTCTCAACTCATTGAAGGTCATGTATTACATAAATGTCAATTTCTTAATATATTTCAAATATTTCAATCTCGGTCAAAATCATATGAAAATAAATAGGACATATCTGTTAATTTTGTTGTAACTACTCTATTAGCTTGATATCATTCGGTTAATATTTTTGTTTTAACATCAGATTTATTACAAGCTACATAATAAGTATTTCATTGAAATTCATATTCTTCTCAACAAGTAGTTCAACTTAATGCTTCAATTGTAACTCAATTAGAATTTAAACATAAATATTCATTACAATTATTATTTTGTTCTTCTTGATTTTGTGTTCATCATAATCATTCTAAATTAGATTGTGTTGCAACTTTTCATTCAATTCAAGAATTAGATTCTCAAGTTCAATTTGTATATTCTTTTAATACTATAAAATTTCAAGTATTTCAAATTTCATATACTTCGTAACTAGAAAAATAAGTGTCTCTAAAATCTTTTGCTTCTTGTTCAGTTGCAAATGTAGCAAATCAAATTGCTCAAACATTATATCACTTAAGTTCGTCTGCAACTTCATCAAGATTCTCTTGAGATATAGTATTACTTCATACTGTTAATGATTTATCAGAATTCAAATTAACAGTATTAATAGTATCATCTCAGTTAACACTAACAGCTGGTTGTGCAATTAAAACTGTTCTAAGTTGTCCTTCTTCTATATCTGATAAATCACTAGATATATCAAGCATTCTTTTATTATCAAATATATCTGAATAAGTTTCTCATATAACATAACTAACTTTAGAATTATCTACTTTATATTTTCAAATTGTTTTTCAACCATTTGCATTTAAAAGATCCTCAGCTACAGTAGAATTTTTCTTAAGTTTATCACTCCTTGACATTGCAATTGTCATTGCATCTAGATTTGCACTTTCAATCTCTGCTCACTTTTGTGAATTAGATGTTTGTACATAAGCATAAGCTAATGCTCATAATGCTATTAATCAAAGAATAATGTATAATCAATATTCTTTTAACTTTTCAAACATTATTAAATATTAAGTAAATAAAGATTAAAAAATAAAATAAAAATTAATTAAATGAAAAAAATTATTTCTTTTCTCTCAAATAATTCAATTTTATAATTTATAAAAGACAACAATATCAATAAATGTTTATCAATTATAAAATTAATTTAATTAAATTAAAACAAAAAATGAGTCTTACATCTTTTCTAAAATGATGGACATGAAATATGTCATATAAAGAAATAGTTGATTTAAGTCATGATTATATGATGAGTCATTATAATGCACCAGAAAAAATTTTAATATTATATTGAGATTATTTATCTGAAGATCAAAAAAGAATATTAAGTAATTTCTTTCATGAATATTTAAAAATAAATAGTAATTATAATAAATCTTGGACTTTAAATTATTTAGATTTATGAATTGAATTATGAATTGAATCAATTTTAAGAACTCATGAAGAATTTGATAAATATTTCTTAGATAATTATTTAAAAAGATATAAGAATTTAAAGAAACATAATATATTTGTTAAATGAACAACATTCTTTGATAAAATAAAAAATAATGAAATTTCAAAAAATGAATTATTTAAAGAAATTGTATTAAATATTTGAGCAATAGACATTTTAAAATTAGAAAAAGAATTTGATTTACAAGAATTAGCAAAGAAAAGTCAAGCATTTAAATGTTATATTGATTTAATATTGTGATATGTTAGAATAACTGATTGTAAAATGAGTTCAATTGATATATTAAATAAATATTTATTAATTAAAAAAGATTTTTGTTTAACTTATGAAAAAAGTTAATTATTGCAAAAATTTTACATTAATTACATAAAAATTTAATCAAAATAAAAAAATAAGATAGTTTAATCTTATTTTTTTTGCGATAACTAGAAATCTTTAAATATCTTTTTTAATTTTTCTTTATTATCATTTTTATTTAATATTTCAATGAAAAATTTATTCATTTCATTGAATCATAATTTAAAAAATTCAAATACTTTGTTTTTTCTTCTTTTTTTATCATTTTCTTGTATTCAATCAGAATCAACGTCAATTTCTTGATAAAATCATTTTAACACAGATTTTAAGACTAGTTTTTGAAAACTATTTTCTTTATATTTATTAATTAAAAAAATTATTCAATCTTTTAATCATAATATCAAAAATCTTATTAATTTATATCAATATACAAAAAATGCTTTTAATAAGAAAAATAATATTTTTAATAATTCACTCATTCTTATTTATTAAATTATTAATTACATATCAGAAAATTCATTAATGTAGAACATTAATGGTGAACTATAATTAACAATTATTTTATTTTGTCAATCTGCTGAAGCAGCAGCTCAAAATCTTCTATTTGAAGAAATTAATACAAAATTATTTAATTCTAATTTATTGTTCAAATCTGATTTTTTTAATATATATCTAACTCAATCATAATATTGTTGTGAAGAATTTCATACATTTGTATAAACTTTTTCTGTATTTTTTTGTTGTACTCATCAAACTTTTTCTCATATATCATAAGGTTCAACAAATAATGTAATTATTCTATCTTTATTTTCATTTGAATTAGTAAAATAGATTGTATCTACTGGTTTTTCTTTTGGTACATAAACATAATATGCTTTATTTTTTCAATTTGAAACATATCAGTTATCAAATGCAGAATCATCTAAAGATAAATTTAATACTCTGTTATTATCTTTATAAGTACTATAATTAATTGAATATTTATTTAAAGATTGTGTAAATTGTACATCATAAACATTTTCAGTATCTCTATAAACTACTCATGATATTTTACATGGTGCAGATAATTTTAATTCAAATGTTCATTTAGCTTTTCATACATTAATATTTATAAAGTTTTGTTTTTTAGAAGTTTCAAGATATGCAATATCACTAACTGTTTCTAATTTATCCCGCATATCTAATTCTCATTTACTCATAGCATGTACTTGAAGATTATAATCTCTTCATCAATGTACAATTAAAGAATTTTTTATTGCTGAATCATTATCCATTGAAAAATTACTTGCAAATCATGCATAATAATTTAACATAATCCATAAAGCAATAAATATTGAGATAAAAATAACTTCCAAAAACATAACTTAAATTTATTTAATTATTAAAAGTTTTAATTATTGAAGTCATATCTTCTAAATAGAATTGTTCATCATCAAAACTATATCATACAAATTCGTTACTTTGATAAATCATTCTTAATTCAAATGGATTGTATCAATCTATAAATACTTTATATTTATAAAAAGTATATCATTTTTTGTCTACTACTCAAATTTCATTTACTTTAATTTCTTGATTCTCATATAATCAAATACTTTGTAAATATCATGTAATAAATTTTTCAATATCTTCATATATACTTCCACTTATTCAATCAAAATCTATTCATTTATTTTTTATATCATTTGAATCAAAAAATCTTCAAATATAACTATCTTGTAATACAAAATATGAAAAATAAAAATTATATTTAAATATTTTATTAAATTCTTCTTCTGTTAATCATTCAAATAATTTGATAGTATATATATCATCACTTGAATTATAAGATCAAACTAATATATTATTTTGTTTTGTTTTATCAATACTTAATAAAATAATTTCTTTAATATTTTTTCATTTATTAATAAAACTATTTGCAATAGATAATTTCTTTTCACAAGATATTTCATTTTTAACTTGTTCAATTTTTGTCTGAAATTCTTTACTTGTTTCTTCTAATTTTTGTGATACATTTTTATGTGTTAATGCATTAATTCACATCATAAGTAAAACAAATGTTACAAATCATACAGCTGCACAAATTAAACATCATAAAGCTCTATTTGATCAATCTTCTTCATATTTGTAATCATTTTGAGTCATTTCTTCTTTTTGTTTTTCTTCAATATTTACCATAATAATTAATTTATGTAAATAAAGTTTATTTAATAATAGATGATAAATTATATTTATAATTCACAATTAATCTATATTCTAATTAATATATGATTTATCATTAATAAAAATAAAAATGTTTTATATAAAAAAAATATGAGAAAAAGAATTTCGTGTATTAAAACCTTATCATACTGATTATTGGTGAGAATTTAAAAATCATCTTAAATATACTTGGTATTTAATTAAATTTACAGTTATAGCTTTCTTTTTATTGTATTTTTTAATGATAACATGATTTTATATATATACTAAATTTCATGAAGAATATTCATGTCAAATACAATACTTAAATAATGATTTATTATGAAAAGAAAATTGATTAATTACAGATATTGATTATTGATTTGCACAAAAACATACATTATGATGATGAAGATTTACAACACATGTATCTTTTGTATCTGAAATATATAGAATTAATAATTATGAAGAATATTTTAGAATTAAATGAATAACTGATATTACAAATAAACACCCATTTAACTTTTGTGTTTTTTATGATTATGATGAATTACAAAAATGAAAACATAAAATATTATTTACATCAACATTTCAATGTATTGTAGAATCAATATATGAATTAAAATTTTAAATTAAAATTAATATAAAATAAAAAATCTAAGTATATTTCAACTTAGATTTTTTTATATTTAATTAATATTCAATTAATTAAAGTTTGGTTTTTTATCTGAAGTCCAAGAAGCAGAAGTTCATTCATCAAATGAAGATTTAGATGTCCGTGGTCACCAAGTTGCATTAGATACATTCCAAGAACTTATATCTTGATTAAATGATTGTGCATTATCAAACATATTCCGGAAAGCTTCAACATTTCAAGTATCCCAATTTTTTATTGAATCACTTCATCAATTATTGAAATTTGTAGCTCGAGTAAACATACCAGACATATCAGTTACATTAGATACATTCCAATTTCAAATATCTTGATTAAATGGTGTTCAACTAAACATCCGAGTCATGCTTGTTACATTAGATACATTCCAATCTCAAATTGGTTGATTAAATTGAGTTCAAGCAAACATAGATCCCATGTCTGTTACATTAGATACATCCCAATTTTTTATTGAATCACTTCATCAATTATTGAAATTTGATGCTCGACCAAAAAGAGTATTCATATTAGTTACATTAGATACATTCCAATTTCAAATATCTTGATCAAATGGAGTTGAATAAAACATACCACTCATATCAGTAACATTAGAAGTATCCCAAGATGAAATATCAGAATTAAATGTTGTAACACTCCGTAAAAGAGCACTGAAATCTGTCACTTTTGTTGTAATAACATTATTTGGTGTATATCAAGGTTGACAAGCAGAAGGTCAACATATATTTGTTAATGAAATAGGATCATATCAATATCAAATAATATTTGCAAGTAATGTAGGATTATTACAAACTACATAATAATTTTGTCATTGGAATTCATATTCTTGTCAACAAGCTGTATCTGGTTTAGCTTTCATTGTAACTCAATTAGCATCAAGACAAAGATATTCATTACAAATATCTCATCATTCATTTGTTGAAGTTAATGTTGATGTTTGAGAATCAACTTTTCAAGATAAACTTTCTGTTGATCAATTTGAATTATATTCTGTTAATATAATATATTTTCAAGTTTCTCAAATTTGATATATTTCATATTGAGAAAAATAATCATCTCTAAAATCTTTTGCTTCTTGTTCATTAGCAAATGGTCAATATCAAATAGCAGATATATTATATCATTTTAATTCATTAGCTACATTTTTTAAATTTGAACTTTCAATATTATTTGTTCAATAAGAAATTGATTTATCTGAATTTAAATTAACTGTATTAACATCTTCTCA